>Ga0181587_10002630_pt1 | contig 14871 bp, 12 predicted proteins | sample 071ome_27_FD_132463 | JGI IMG/M metagenome (GOLD analysis project Ga0181587, IMG submission 132463) | Coastal salt marsh microbial communities from the Groves Creek Marsh, Skidaway Island, Georgia - 071409AT metaG (megahit assembly) | ecosystem: Environmental > Aquatic > Marine > Intertidal...
GCCCCAAAACAAACGGGCTAAGCCGTGGGTAGATTAGCGTAGTTGAAGGACGGTTGCCGGGAAAAACGCGATGCCGCGCCTGCCTCTCTAATTCATGGCCGCTTAGCCCCTGCGCTTTCATCAATTGGCGGGCCTGTTCCAATGTGCGCCCACGCATCAAGGCCTCTGACTGGGCCAAGCAATTGGCGATTAACAGCCGATGATGCGTGTCAAGCGATGCTTCATGGCCTTCGCGCGCAACCATAAATTCACACGGCACAACCGCCGTGCCTTGGTGAATCAGTTGATAAAAAGCGTGTTGGCCATTGGTGCCAGGTTCACCCCAGACAACCGGACCTGAAGGATATGGCAAATCATGACCGTTCATATCAACGCGCTTGCCATTGCTTTCCATTTCGAGCTGTTGCAGGTAGGCCGGCAATCGGCTCAGGCGCTGTTCATAGGGCAGCACCGCGCGGGTGGCAAAGCCGCAAACCTGATGATGCCACAATCCCACAAGCGCGAGCATGACTGGCATATTTTGCGATAGCTCTGCGGTGCAAAAATGCCGGTCCATAGATTGCGCACCGCGCAAAAACTCGCGAAACGCATTTGGGCCAATCGCCAACATTAAACTCAACCCAATAGGGCCCCAAAGCGAATAGCGCCCACCAACCCAATCGGCAAAGCCAAACACCCGCTCGGCGGCAATCCCAAAAGCTTCGGTTTTTTCTTGCGCGGTGGAAAGCGCCACGAATTGCGCCCCCGGATCCGTCACATGCTGGGCCAACCACGCTTTCGCAGTTTGCGCATTGGTCATGGTTTCAATCGTGGTGAAGGTTTTTGACGCGATGATAAATAAACTGCGCTTTGGGTCCAGATTTTGCACAATATCATGCAAATGGGCGCCATCAACATTTGAAACAAAATGGCATTTGGGGCCATCATGATAGGGCGCCAAGGCCAAACAAGCCATGGCAGGGCCCAAATCTGACCCTCCGATCCCAATATTGACGATATCGGTGATTGGCCCGCCGGGCCCCTGAAATCGCCCGCTCCTCAGATCTTCGGCAAAACGGGTCATCCGCTGCAAGGCCTCTTGCACATCGGGCATCACGTTACGGCCATTCACAAAGACATCTGGCCCATCTAAATTGCGCAAGGCGCTGTGCAACACGGCCCGTCCTTCGGTTTCATTGAGCGCAGCGCCCTGAAACATGTCTGAGCGGCGCTCTTTTAATCCGCGCGCTTGCGCCAAATCCAGCAGGCCTTCGCGCGCAATCGCATCGATTTGGGTTTTGGAGTAATCCAACAGCAAATCATCGGCCTGAACTGAAAATTGCTCTGCCCGGTTTTTGGCCTCAAAAAGCGCCATAATGGGCTGTTGTTTCTGCGCATCCCAATGGCGCTTTAACGCATCAAACATCCTTATCCCCTCGCTTTTGCCTGGCGCTACTCTTGTCAGTCGGCCCAATGCACTGTGGTGCCGGCAAGTACGGCCATAATCGGCGCCTCTTGCGCAGGCAAGCTTTGCGCCTGTTCTAAAGCGTGGCGTTTCTCAGCCCCAAAAATAACCAAATGCTTATATCGGGCGGCATTTAAAACCGAGGCAGAGAGGGTGACCCGAGGCTCAGGCGCATCCGGCGCGCGCATCGCGACCAAAGGCGGCGCGCTGTCGCCCAGCGCAAAGGACAGTTGATCGCCGCCCGGAAATAGCGAGGCCGTGTGCATATCCGCCCCCATTCCAAGCAGCAGAACCGACAGTGGCAGGCAGGCATTAAGCTGATGCGACAAAGGCTCCATGGCGTCTTCCGGCGTTGCATAATCGGCGTAAAGCGGCACATAGCCAGCTACCTCTACGGGGCCCACCAGTAAACGGTTGCGCAATAAGGCGGTATTCGAGCGTGGATTTTCAGTGGGCACCCAACGTTCATCGCTCAGTAAAATATTCACCCGCGCCCAGTCCAGATCGCTTTGGCAGAGTCGGTCAAAAATTGGCCCAGGTGTGGTGCCGCCCGGAACCGCAAAACTGATCGTCGATTGGCTGGAGAGCGCGCTGCGCAAATCGGCGATCAAGGCCTGACTAAGCTTTTCGATCAGCGCCGCGCGCGTGGGGTATTCTTCGAACTGGTAGGTCATTTTATATCCCGCCATTTGCGACCATCACGATGCATCAGCATCAGCGCATCCTCGGGGCCGGAACTGCCACTTTCATAGGGTTTGGGCACATCATTGCGCTTTTCCCAATCTTCAATGATCGGATCGGTCCATTGCCAAGCCGCCTCCACTTCATCCCCGCGCATGAACAGCGTTTGATTGCCTCGAATAACATCCATGATCAAGCGCTCATACGCATCTGGCACTTCTTCGGCTTCAGGGCCCAGCGCCTCGGCAAAGGTCATATCCAGCGGAACGTCAACCAAGCGCATGCCGCCTGGGCCCGGCTCTTTGATCGTAACATCCATTGTGATGCCTTCATCCGGTTGCAGGCGAATCACCAACGCGTTGCGATGACTGCCCGCTTCTGGGCCAAAAATAGAATGTGGCGTCTCTTTGAAAACCACAGCAATTTCCGAACTGCGGGCGCGCAAGCGTTTGCCCGTGCGCAAATAAAAGGGGGTCCCGGCCCAACGCCAATTCCCGATATGGGTTTTCAATGCCAAAAAGCTTTCGCTGAAAGAGCGCGGGTTATTCACATCCTGGCGATAGGTTTCTTGACCGTCTGGGCTGGCATATTGCCCGCGCACAATATGATGCGCTGGTACGGCGTCCAAGGCTCTAATCACCTTCAGCTTTTCATCGCGCACCGCATCGGGATTGAATTGTGCAGGCGGTTCCATCGCGATCAAGCATAGCAGCTGCATCAAATGGTTCTGCACCATATCGCGCATCGCGCCGGATTTATCATAATATTCGCCGCGCCCGCCCACGCCCACGGTTTCCGCGACAGTGATTTGAATATGATCTACATATTGCGCATTCCACAGCGGCTCAAACAGCATATTTCCAAAGCGGATCGCCATCAAATTTTGCACGGTTTCTTTGCCCAAATAATGATCGATACGATAGATCTGCGTTTCGGTGAAATGTTCTGACAATGTGGCGTTAAGTTGTTGCGAGCTTTCCAAATCACGGCCAAACGGCTTTTCGACCACGATCCGACTATCCGAAAGGGCGATGCCGCGCTTGTGCAACCGTTCGGCCAAGGCGCCAAACAAGCTTGGTGCAACCGAAAAGTAAAACGCACGCACCGTATCGGGTCGCATTTTCTTCGCCAGATCTTCCCAGCCAGCCTCCCCCATCGCGTCGATTGCAACATACTCAAAGCGATCTAAAAAATCGGCTAAAACATCTGCATCTGGATTTTTGACGCCAAATTCAAGAATCGCATCCCGCAGCAGCGCCCGATAAGCCGGCGTATCCAAACTGGCCCGCGCCGCGCCAATAATGCGGGCCTCGGCCGGGATTTGACCCGCCGCAAAACGCCGAAACAAACCCGGAATAATTTTTCGTTTTGCTAGATCACCTGTGCCACCAAATATCACCAAATCAAATGGATCAACGGGAATAACGCGTGAAACCATGTAGGCACCTCTTTTCGCTGTGCTTTTATAACCGGCTGTTAGCCACCATCAAATAAAACAATTGTTAGCGCTAACGTAGGCCGCTTTTAGGCAAATAAACAGGCAAAGTCTATGCTGTTTTTTGACCTGCCCCTTCTGGGCTCTTCAGCCCGCTTTGTTCAAAGCCTGCAGGAAATATTTTTAAACTTTCTAGTTAAAAATTAGGATCAGCGATGCGCCCCCCCGAGATAGGTTGAGACACCCCGGTTGTCATTGGAGCAGAAATGGGCAGACCCCGTAACACCCGCACCGCCAAATACGCAAAGGCCTGGGCCTCCAACATATCTCCGTTCAGACCAATCGCTTCCACACGCTGTACAGGACAGGCGACCTGTGCGCGGACCGCATCACAAAGCGCCAAATTATGGCGACCACCCCCGCAAAGGTAAAGCGCAGCGGGCGCAATTGGGCAGCGCGTAACCGCTTCGGCCACGCCAAATGCGGCAAAGCCCACCGCGGTGGCCAAAGCATCTGGCAAAGACATTTCTGCCAGGTCTGCAAGCTCTGCCGAAAACGCGTTGCGATCCAAGGATTTTGGCACATTTTGAGAAAAATAAGGATGCATTTTCCAGCGTGACAGCAATTTTGGATCAACCTGCCCCGTGGCGGCCAAGCGCCCCTCTTGATCGACGGGCTGCCCCAAACGATGCCGCATAAGATCGTTCAGCGGGGCATTGGCAGGGCCCGTATCAAAGGCAAGCAGGGCGGCTTTTTCTTCCGGTGCCGCGCAGCGGGGATCAAGCCATGTCAGATTGCCGACACCGCCCAAGTTTAAAAACGCCACTGGCGCGTCCAAACCCGCCCATTGCGCGCAGGCAAAATGAAAAAACGGGGCCAAAGGCGCGCCCTGCCCGCCCAGCGCCACATCCTTGCTTCGAAAATCCCAAGCAACGGGCTTGCCAAGCCTTTGCGCCAAAACCTGCCCATCGCCCAATTGGTGGGTTCCCCTTCCCCCTGGATCATGGGCCAGAGTTTGCCCATGAAACCCATATAGGTCAGCCGCATCAAGCATCTGATAGGCCTCTAAATGCCGCTGATGAATAAGCCCGCGCGCCGCCTCTAGCCCCTGCGCCTCGGGCCACTTCCCAAGCACCGAAGACAAAATATCATGATCAGCGGCGCTGTAAGGGTGATAGGCACTGGCCCCAAACGCGGCGATTTTCTGACCATCCGTGGTGATTTCCGCCACATCCACCCCATCCAAAGATGTGCCAGACATCGCGCCAACCGCCGTTACAAGCTTTTCCACGAAGATCCCTTTTCCTTGCCCTGCTTCCGCAGTATAGAAGCGCTTAAAATAATTATGTGAGGCCAGCCATGAGCTTTCAACCCAAATCTGATTTTCTTGACATCATGATGTCTCGTGGATTTTTGGCCGATTGCACGGATTATGAGGGCTTAGACAAAGCCTTACTGGCGGGCGGGATGCCCGGATATATTGGCTTTGATGCGACCGCCCAATCGTTGCATGTGGGCAGTCTCATTCAAATTATGATGCTGCGCTGGTTGCAAAAAACCGGTGGGCGCCCGATTACGCTGATCGGTGGCGGTACAACGAAAGTGGGCGATCCCAGCTTTCGGGCGGATGAGCGCCCATTGCTGACACCCGCCAAGATTGACGAAAATATCGCCGGTATCAAAAACGCGTTTTCCTCTTATATCACATATGGTGATGGGCCTTCCGATGCGCTGATGATCAATAATGCCGAATGGTTGGATGAATTGAACTATTTGGGATTTCTGCGAGATATTGGGCGCCATTTTTCAGTGAACCGCATGCTCAGTTTTGAAAGCGTCAAATCACGGCTGGATCGTGAGCAATCACTTTCCTTTCTTGAGTTCAATTATATGATCCTCCAAGCCTATGATTTCCTGGAGCTCAACCAGCGCTATGGGTGCCTGCTGCAGATGGGGGGATCGGATCAGTGGGGCAATATCGTCAATGGCATCGATCTGACGCGCCGGGTGGTTGACAACGCGGTGTTTGGCTTAACCTCACCGCTTCTGACCACCTCAGATGGAAAGAAAATGGGCAAATCTCTCGATGGGGCGGTTTGGCTGAATGCAGATATGCGCAGCCCTTATGAGTTTTGGCAATTTTGGCGCAACACCACAGATGCAGATGTGGGACGATTTTTAAAACTTTACACCGAGCTACCAGTCGAGGAATGTGAGAGGCTGGGCGCGCTGGAAGGCTCTGAAATCAATGAAGCAAAAGCCATTTTAGCGCATGAAGTAACCAAGCTGTTGCACGGCGCAGATGCCGCCGAGAAAGCCCAAACCACGGCGCGAGAAGTGTTTGAAAAAGGCGGCATTGGCGATGATTTACCAACCGTGAATTTAACTGCAGAAGATCTGGGCGCTGGCATTTCGATTGTACAGCTGATCGTCAAAGCTGGATTGGTGAAATCGGGCAAAGAAGCCAAACGTTTGATCGCAGAAAATGGCGCCAAACTGGATGATAAGCCGCTTACCGATGCTGGCTTTATGCTGGATGCGGCCGCATTTGGCAGCCCAATCAAGCTGAGCGCTGGTAAAAAGCGCCATGCATTGGTGCAATTGGTGACATAAAACGCGCCTCTGGCAAATGCTAAGCCCAAGGCGCGTTTCGATGTTCAAAAAAGGGCGGCTTTAATCGGTAACTGTCACTTTAGACATACGGTCGGGTATGCCCAAAACCGCTCCATTGGCGCCTTTGCCCAGCTTGATCGCATCCACCACATCCATTCCGTCAGTGACTTTGCCCACCACCGTATATTGCCCATTCAGAAAATATCCTTCAGCAAACATGATGAAAAACTGGCTATTGGCGCTGTTGGGGTTCTGCGCACGCGCCATCCCAATTACCCCGCGATCATAGGGCGTATCGGAAAATTCGGCGGGCAGATCTGGTAACTCAGACCCGCCACGCCCTGCCATGGAGATATTGCCCCCGGCTTTTCCGAATTCCACATCCCCGGTTTGCGCCATAAACCCTTCGATCACGCGGTGAAACACCACGTCATCATAGGCACCCGCGCTTGCCAGCGTGGTGAGGCGCTCAACATGTTGCGGGGCGATCTGTTCAAACAAATCAATGGTAATTGTTCCCTTGCTTTGTTCGCCTGCGACCTCAATCACCAAACCTGCCGCCAAGGCCGGCCCGCTTAGAACGACACATAACGCGCTCATTTTAAACATCAGCTGCCACTTTCATGCTAATCATACGATCCGGTGTCATCGGCGGTTCCCCACGCTCGATCTCATCCACCAACTCCATTCCGGTCAACACGCGCCCATAGACAGTATATTGCCGGTTCAAAAAGTGATTATCGCCGAAATTAATGAAAAACTGACTGTTGGCGCTGTCAGGATTGGCGCTGCGCGCGGCCCCGATCGTGCCCCGATCATGCGGAATGCCCGAAAATTCAGCTTTCAAATTGGGCAGTTCAGAACCGCCCGTTCCCGCCATCCGCAGATCAAAATCGGCTTCCATATTGCCATTTTTAACATCTCCGGTTTGCGCCATAAATCCATCAATCACGCGATGAAAGCACACATTGTCATAAGCGCCGCTGCGCGCCAATTCTTTCATCCGATCGCAATGTCCAGGCGCAATATCGGGCAAAAGCTCAATCACAACGGTTCCTGATTTCAATTCAATCAAGATTGTATTTTCAGGATCTTTATAGGGGCTAGATTTTGCCGCTGTTTTCTTTGCAGCAGGTTTTTTTGCTGCCGGTTTTGCCTTCGCTTTGGATGCCTTTTTCTCGGCCATGATTGATCCTTTCTGATAGCTGGTGCAGCTTCCTATGCTGGATTCCTTTGGGGAACAAGGTGCACCGCGCGTCAGATCATTTATATAGAGCCTGAATCGAATCAATTTAATAAATGAAAGCGGGAAATAGATGGGCTGGAAAACCATAGATGATATGGACATATCGGGTAAAAAAGTGCTTCTGCGCGTCGATATCAACGTTCCGATGAAGGCAGGCAAAGTCACCGACGCGACGCGAATCGAAAAAATTATTCCAACCGTGAAAGATATATTGGCGGCTAAGGGCATGCCCATTTTAATGGCGCATTTTGGCCGGCCTAAAGGCACTGCCAGCCCCACGCTGAGCCTTAAGCAGCTGATCCCCGCATTGGAAACCGCACTTGGACAACCGATAATTTGGGCGGATGCCACAATCGGAGCCAAAGCCGAAGCCGCCAGCGCGGCGCTGCGGGAAGGGCAAATTCTTTTGTTAGAGAACACCCGCTTTTACGCAGATGAAGAAGCCAATTCTGCAGAATTTGCCGCCTCACTGGCCGCATTGGGGGATATCTTTTGCAATGATGCGTTTTCGGCGGCGCATCGCGCGCATGCTAGCACCGAAGGTGTTGCCCGCCATCTTCCAGCCTGCGCAGGACGTCTGATGCAAGCTGAGCTACAAGCCCTAGAGGCAGCTTTGGGCGCACCGCAACGCCCAGTTGTGGCCGTGGTTGGCGGCGCTAAAGTTTCAACCAAGCTAGATCTTTTGGGCAATTTGGTCACTAAAGTGGATCAATTGGTGATCGGCGGGGGGATGGCCAACACGTTTCTAGCCGCGCAAGGCCATGCAATCGGTACATCTTTGGCCGAACATGAAATGACTGATACAGCGCAAAACATTCTGGCGAAAGCCAAAGCCGCCGGTTGCGAAATCATCTTGCCGTCGGATATTGTGGTCGCCCGCACCTTTGCAGCCCATGCCCCCCATGAAACCCTGCCCGCCGAGGCCTGCCCAAAAGACGCGATGATCTTAGATGCCGGGCCCGATACGGTTGACACCATCGCATCCGTATTCGACGCAGCCAAAACCTTGGTTTGGAATGGCCCCCTGGGCGCCTTTGAATTAGAGCCTTTCGATAGCGCAACCAATGCCGCAGCGCGCAAAGCCGCAAGGCTGAGCGCAGCTGGCAAGCTGATCTCAGTGGCCGGCGGAGGAGACACCGTTGCTGCCTTGAACAAAGCTGACGCTGCACAGGATTTCAGCTATATTTCAACAGCAGGGGGCGCTTTCTTGGAATGGATGGAAGGTAAAACATTGCCCGGCGTTGCTGCGCTTGCTCAAAATTAAACGAGCATCCCTATCAGACACTCCTTTTTTAAAAAAAATAAGTCGTTTTTCAATATGTTAGCGTTATCATATTTGCGCTGGCACCTTTCCCTAAGATAGAAGGTGGTGGCCGATCTGCGAATTAAACGGGCAGAACAACGCATTTTGAAAAAAGGATGGCGCATTGAGCACTCTTACGCAAATGGACCGAATTTCCAGAGGGCAGGGTTTTATCGCTGCGCTCGATCAAAGCGGTGGCTCCTCGCCCAAAGCGCTTGCTGAATACGGAATTTCAACCAAAGCCTACCATTCCGATGCGGAAATGTTCACCCTGATCCACGACATGCGCTGCCGGCTAATGACAGCGCCCGCATTTGATGGGCGCAAAATCATTGGGGCGATCTTATTTGAAGACACTATGATGCGACAGGTGGGAGAGATCAGCGTTGCTGATTATTTATGGAACACGCGCAACGTGGTGCCGTTTCTGAAAATTGATAAGGGCTTGGAAGAGGCGCAGAACGGCGTGCAAACCTTAAAGCCTATACCGGAGTTAGAAGCCCTGCTGAGGCGCGCCACGGATGCAGGGATTTTTGGCACCAAAATGCGCTCTGTGATCCATTCTGCGGACGCAAACGGCATTGCCGCAATTGTCGCGCAGCAATTTGACATTGCACAAACGATCCTTGGCCATGGTTTGATCCCAATCATTGAACCTGAAATTAATATTCAAAGCGCAGATAAAGCCACGTCAGAAACACTGTTATGCGACGAAATTCTAACCCAACTGGATCGATTAAACAGCAACCAATCTGTTATTTTGAAACTGACCCTGCCAGAAGTGAACAATTGCTATGCGCCCTTGATCGCGCATCAAAATGTTCTGCGAGTGGTGGCGCTTTCCGGCGGTTACACTCGCCCCATCGCCAATCAACGCCTGCGCCAAAATGCAGGGATGATCGCAAGCTTTTCGCGGGCGCTGCTGGAGGGCCTGTCGGCCTCTCAGACCGATGCTGAATTCAACCAAAGGCTCTCGCAATCAATTCAGGAAATATACGAGGCCTCTGTCGCAGGAGAAGACACGAGCCTTTGATGAAAACGGCGGCAAACCCAGCTTTTGGATAAGCGCCTTGGCGCCCTGGGCAACAAAATCTCGTCAAAAGTAACTTTGGGGATTCACAAGGCGAATCACCTGTGTCATAATTTGCATAAGCCCAAACATATGGGCATGACAGGCAGGTATGACGCAAACAAGAACATATTCCGGTTGGGGCCTCTTGGCTGTGGTTTCGCTGGCCACTGGTTTGGGCAGTTATTTTGCCTTTGCAGCCATTCAAGGCGAATATGGCGTATTGCGCCGCGCCGAAATCACCAGCTTTTCGGACAATTTAAACAGCGAATTGATGCGGTTAAACACCGAGGTCGAGCAGATGGAAAACCTCACGCAACGCTTGTCGGACGCATATCTTGATATCGATCTTCTAGACGAGCGTGTGCGAGAAATTTTAGGCTATGTCCGCAGCTCAGAACTGGTTATCAACTAGAGTTTCTTTAACCAAAACCCCATAACTACGCCCGTAAAAAGATTTTACTCGCAACTCTTTTTGTTTTGCTGTAATGAATGGTTTAACGTTAAACTAATTTATTCGGAGGCGCGACATGGCGGCACGAAAAGCGGCGGCTAAACCCAATATCTCACCCGAAGAACTTTTGGGCTATTACAAAGACATGCTGCTGATACGGCGGTTCGAAGAAAAAGCAGGGCAACTTTATGGCATGGGCCTGATAGGCGGGTTTTGTCACCTCTATATTGGTCAAGAAGCCGTGGTTGTTGGGCTCGAAGCTGCTGCCGAAGAGGGGGATAAACGCATTACGTCTTATCGCGATCACGGCCATATGCTTGCCGCAGGCATGGATCCCAACGGAGTTATGGCCGAGTTAACCGGGCGTAGCGGCGGCTATTCCAAAGGCAAGGGCGGCTCTATGCATATGTTCAGCAAAGAAAAGCATTTTTACGGCGGGCATGGCATCGTTGGAGCACAAGTGCCGCTGGGGGCAGGCTTAGCTTTTGCGGATAAATATCTTGATAATGGGCGCGTTACATTTGCCTATTTTGGCGATGGCGCGGCGAACCAAGGGCAGATTTACGAAACCTTCAATATGGCGGCACTTTGGGAGTTACCGGTGATCTTTGTGATCGAAAACAACCAATATGCTATGGGAACGGCGCAAAAGCGTTCGACCTCAACACCGGATCTATACACCCGCGGTGAGGCTTTTGGCATCAAGGGCCAGGCTGTGGATGGGATGGATGTATTAGAAGTGAAAGCTGCCGGCGAGAAAGCGGTTGCGCATTGCCGCAGCGGCAAAGGCCCATATATCTTAGAAATCAAAACCTATCGCTATCGCGGCCATTCCATGTCGGATCCGGCCAAATACCGCACCCGCGAAGAGGTTCAGAAAATGCGCGAAGAGCGCGATGCAATCGAATCTGTGCGCAGCCTTTTGTTAACGGGCAAACACACCACAGAAGAGGCATTGAAGGCGATCGACAAAGACGTCAAAGACATCGTCAATGCATCCGCCGAATTTGCAAAGACCAGCCCAGAGCCCGATTTGGACGAGCTTTGGACGGATATCTACGCCTAAAGCATAAGGAGATTTATGATGGCAATTGAAATTCTTATGCCCGCCCTTTCCCCCACAATGGAAGAGGGTACATTGGCAAAGTGGATGGTCAAAGAAGGTGATGTTGTGGCCGCTGGCGATATCATTGCAGAAATTGAGACCGATAAGGCAACAATGGAATTTGAGGCTGTTGACGAGGGTGTAATTGGCCAAATTATTGTAGCAGAGGGCAGCGAAAATGTAAAAGTGAACAGCCCGATTGCCACTATACTTGCCGAAGGCGAACCCGCAGAAGCACAGCCAAGCGCCACGCCGCCCGCCCCTTCGCAGGCAGAGGCGCCAGCGTCAGCCGCGCCGGCCGCTGTGCCGGCAAAAGCGGCAACGGCCGCGCTGGCTCCAAATACCGCGCCCGATTGGCCGGAAGGCACAAAGCTGAAACAACAAACGGTGCGCGAGGCTTTGCGCGATGCCATGGCCGAAGAAATGCGGCAAGATGAAAACGTATTTCTGATGGGCGAAGAAGTAGGCGAATATCAAGGGGCCTATAAAATTTCGCAGGGCCTGCTTGACGAATTTGGAGAAAAGCGCGTGATCGACACGCCGATCACCGAACACGGATTTGCAGGCATAGCGGTCGGTGCAGCCTTTGGCGGGCTTCGGCCAATCGTTGAGTTCATGACGTTCAATTTTGCCATGCAGGCAATGGATCAAATCATCAATTCGGCGGCGAAAACCTTGTACATGTCGGGCGGTCAAATGGGGGCACCGATGGTGTTTCGTGGCCCCAATGGTGCGGCCGCGCGGGTTGGCGCGCAGCATAGCCAAGATTACGCAGCCTGGTATGCGCATATTCCTGGGCTTAAAGTGGCCATGCCCTATTCAGCTTCGGATGCTAAAGGCCTGCTGAAAAGTGCCATTCGCGATAACAATCCGGTGATATTCTTAGAAAATGAAATCTTATATGGCCGCAGTTTCGACGTACCCGACGTAGAAGATTTCACCGTTCCATTCGGCAAAGCCCGGGTCTGGCGCGACGGCACAGATGTTACTATCGTGAGCTTTGGCATCGGCATGCAATACGCTTTAGAGGCTGCTGATAAACTGGCAGAGCAGGGCATAAGCGCCGAAGTGGTTGATCTGCGTAGCTTGCGGCCGATCGATTACGATACGGTGCTGGCCTCGGTTCAAAAAACCAACCGTTGCGTCACCGTGGAAGAAGGGTTCCCCGTTGGCGCGATTGGCAACCATCTTTCCGCTGTGATTATGCAGCGCGCCTTTGATTATCTGGACGCGCCTGTGATCAATTGCACCGGTAAAGATGTGCCGATGCCATATGCCGCAAACTTGGAGCGTCATGCCCTGATCACCACCGATGAGGTTATCGCCGCCGTTCATTCTGTTACCTACCGCTAAGGAGATCGGATCATGCCTATAGAAATTTTGATGCCCGCGCTATCTCCGACGATGGAAGAAGGCACGCTTGCCAAATGGTTGGTAAAAGAGGGCGATACTGTTGCCTCGGGGGATTTGCTGGCCGAAATCGAAACTGACAAAGCCACGATGGAGTTTGAAGCCGTTGATGAAGGCATCATTGGCAAGCTTTTGGTCGCGGAAGGCACTGAGAATGTGGCCGTGAATAGCGCGATTGCTGTTTTACTAGAAGATGGCGAAGCCTCCTCTGAGGTCGCAGCGGCGCCCAGTGCGTCTGCAAGCCCCGCCCCAGCCCCCGAATCTGCCATATCAAGCCCAGCAAAGCCCGCCACACTCGCCTCTTCCCCAGCATCGGCGCCGCGCGCCGCACCAGAAAAGGCGGCAGAGGGCGCACGCGTTTTTGCAACGCCTTTGGCGCGCAAATTGGCAGCGCAGAATGATGTTGATTTAAGCAAACTATCGGGTAGCGGGCCGCGTGGACGGATCGTAAAAGCTGATATCGAAGCGGCGGCAAATGCTGTGTCTGGCGAAAGCCCGGCGGCGTCTTTGGCCGGCGCGGCAAGCACAAGCGGCGCAGCCGCTGCGCCCCAATCGGCTAATTTTGAAACGATTGCTAAGCTATATGCTGGGCGCGCCTATGAAGAAATCTCATTGGATCGCATGCGCAAAACAATCGCAGCCAGATTAACCGAAGCCAAGCAAACGGTTCCCCATTTCTATCTTCGCCGCGATGTTATGCTTGATAATGTGCTCGGCTTTCGCGGTGAGATGAACGCCGCGCTTGCAGAACGTGACGTAAAATTATCGGTGAATGATTTTGTGATAAAAGCCTGCGCGCTGGCCCTCACGACGGTGCCAACCGCCAATGCCATTTGGGCCGGTGATCGTATATTGCAATTCACCCCTGCTGATATTGCGGTGGCTGTGGCCATCGATGGAGGGCTGATCACACCCGTGCTGAAAGATGCAGATCAAAAAAGCCTCTCCGTGCTCAGCACCGAGATGAAAGATCTCGCAACACGGGCAAAGGGGCGAAAATTGGCCCCGGATGAGTATCAGGGGGGCAGCTTTGCAATTTCAAACCTTGGAATGTTTGGCATCGATAATTTTGATGCCGTGATCAATCCCCCCCATGGCGCGATCTTAGCTGTGGGCGCGGGCAAGAAAAAGCCCGTGGTAACCGCGTCGGGCGAGTTGGGCATTGCAACCGTTATGTCTTTGACATTATCGGTGGATCACCGGGTGATCGATGGGGCTTTGGGCGCCGAACTTTTAAATGTAATCGTCAAAAACCTTGAAAACCCAATGGCGATGCTGGCCTAAGTTCCGCGCAGACTCGTATCATATTCAAAAAGCCCCGCTTAGTCAGCCGGGGCTTTTTACATTTCAAACATATGGGCCATCAAACCCTTAGGTTTTTCACCATCAGTCCAGGCTCGCCTCGCCCGAAAGCAATTGATCCATCGATATTGAGGGCGTGCTGCAGCCTGCGGTGCCAACTACTTTTGCAGGCACGCCGGCAACGGTGGATTTTTCAGGAACATTATCCAGAACGACCGACCCTGCGGCAATACGCGAGCAACGCCCAACGTGAATATTGCCAAGCACTTTCGCACCGGCGCCAATCAACACCCCATCATCAATCTTCGGATGCCGATCCTGCTCTTCCTTGCCGGTCCCCCCCAAAGTTACGGCATGCAGCATTGAAACATTATGGCCCACCACCGCCGTTTCCCCGATCACGACCGAATGCGCATGGTCGATCATCAGACCTTTTCCAATGCGGGCGTTCGGGTGGATATCGATCCCGAACACTTCGGATGTTCGAGATTGCATAACATAGGCCAGATCAATCCGGCCATCTTTCCACAGATAATGCGCAACGCGATAGGCTTGCACGGCTTGAAAGCCTTTGAAGTAGAGCAGTGGTTGCATATATCTGTGGCAGGCCGGATCTCTGTCATAGGTTGCCATAATATCCGCCCGCGCGGCCAAGGCCAATTCTGGCTCATTCGCATAGGCCAGCGCACACATATCATGCAGCGCCTGTTCAGACATCTGTGCCGATGCCAGCTTTTGGGCCAAACTATGAGACAGCGCAGATTCAATGTCTGGATGCTGCAAAATTATCTGATGCATGAAGCCGCCCA
>Ga0181587_10002633_pt1 | contig 14864 bp, 14 predicted proteins | sample 071ome_27_FD_132463 | JGI IMG/M metagenome (GOLD analysis project Ga0181587, IMG submission 132463) | Coastal salt marsh microbial communities from the Groves Creek Marsh, Skidaway Island, Georgia - 071409AT metaG (megahit assembly) | ecosystem: Environmental > Aquatic > Marine > Intertidal...
CACGCCGAGATAGGTCGGGCCGGTCGGCGTCCGCTGCGCCAGCTCGCCGGCGGCGACGACCTGCTGGTAGACGGTTTCGGTGCTGGACGCCTGGGTCGACCATTTGACGATGGGTTCGGCCAGCCGATGCGGACTGCCGACCACCGACAGGTTGGCCTGCCACTGCGCGCCGGGATTGAATCCGGCCTTCTCGCCATAGGTCAGCGCCTCGCCCGACAGCACCACCATCGGGATGCCGAGCCGGTTCGCCCCGTCGATCCCGACCGCGCCCTGCAGCAATCCGACACCGGTATGCAGCATGACCGCCTGCATCCGGCCTGTAACCACCGTGTAACCGATGGCGAGATCGACCGCGAGCGTCTCGTGCGCGCAGCTCAGATAGGTCGGGCCAGGCGAATTGGATATCTTCTGGCGTGCGAAGGCCTCCCACACGCCGCCCCATTCGGAACCGGGCGAGGCCATGACGTAATCGAGCCCGAGGCTGCGGAATCCCTGGACGACGGCTTCCCCGCCGTCGAGCGTATTCGGTGTCGCGGTATCCATGACGGTTCTCCCTGTTCGCGGCGGGGAAGGTGCGCAATTTGTCTGAATTGATGAGTGGCTGCCCGCTTCTCGTGCGGCAGGCTTAACGATAGCGGAAAGCTTACAGGCGAACCGAAAAAGGGCAACGGCCTATGGTCGCGGCCTAATCGCCCCGCACCCCGGCATTGGAATACGTCATGCCGATATTCCGCGTGGCCTGAAACTCCTCCATCGTTTCGCCGCGCGGCTGGGCGTAGACGTCGGGGTTCGTCATGCCCCTGATGCGACAGCCCGCCGGTCGCGACCGCGGCGACGGTTATGTCTACGGAAAAGCTCTCGATCGGCGGGCGATCCGTGTCCTTCGCGAATCCGAAGGTCGGCGCGTGCGATGCGCCGGTATCGCCGATAGCACGAGCCATGATCCCGTTCCTTACGACGCAATGACGCTTTGGAAAGAGACCGGCGCCGGTGCGGATGCCAGAAAAGAAGATCAGGCGTCCCGAGCTGCCCCCGCCACCTGCATCACGCTGTCGAGTTCACCGTCTTCCGAATACTCGTGCAGCATGTAGACCGGCGCATCGCCGATTTCGGGTGCGACTCCCTTGCGCACATCGACCGCGACGCTGGGCATGGTGGTGGCGATCGCGTTTCCCCATCTTTCGCCGTGCAGGACATGGACGTGACCGCAGATCAGGCGGATCACCTGACGGTGCCGGCTGACGGCCCCGGTCAGGGCTTCAGCGTCGGCAGCATCGCGATAGCCGTCGGTATAGCCTGCCTGCGGCACGTCGAACGGCGGATGATGCATGAACAGAAGCGTCGGCGTGTCAGGGGCCTGTCCCAGCGCCTCTTCCAGCCAGGAAATACGGTCCGCTCCGAATACGCCCTTGCGCACGTCGGGCAGCATCGAATCCAGCCCGATCAGCCGCAGCGGGAACCCGTCGACCGCATAGCGGAAATCGTCACCCTCCGCGGGCAGGTAATCCAGGTGAGGAAAAATGCCGCGCAGCGCCGCAAACCGGTCGCGGTTGCCCGGGACCATGAAAAACGGCGCGTCCAGCTCCGACAGGAGTGCGCGAAGGATTTCGTATTCCTCCGGCGCGCCGTTCTGGGTGGTGTCGCCGGTATGAATGACCACGTCGACGCCCTGCCGGTTGATGTCGGCGATGCAGGCGCGCAGGTTTTCGACGCGTGCCGGCTGCGCCGGATGGTCGTCGCCGGGCGCAAGAATATGGGTATCGCTGATCTGGGCGATGCGCATGGGACGCAGGGCCCGCCCCTAGTCGAGACTGTCGTAATAGGCCTGCAGGACCTCGACCACCTCGGGGCGGCTGAACTCGGCGGGAATCTGTTCGTGATTGGCGAACATTTCACGCAGCCGCGTGCCGGAAATGGAGAGCTGGTCTTCGCGGTCGTGCGGGCAGGTCCGGCCTGTCGCCATGCCGTTGCACTTGTAGCAGAAGAAAGTGATGTCGATCTTGAGCGGCTGGGTTTCCATGCTGCCGGACGGGATCTCGTCGAAGATATGGTGCGCATCGAACGGCCCGTAATAATCCCCGACACCGGCATGATCGCGCCCCACCACCAGATGCGAACAGCCGAAATTCTGGCGGAACACGGCGTGCAGCAGTGCTTCGCGCGGACCGGCATAGCGCATTTCGATGGGGTATCCGGCCTGGATCGCGGTGCCCGGCACGAAATAGTTTTCGACCAGCGCATCGATCGCGCCGACCCGAACCTCGGCCGGAATATCGCCCGGCTTGAGCGCACCAAGCACCTGGTGAATAAGCAGCCCGTCGCAAATCTCGATGGCAATCTTGGCGAGATATTCGTGGCTCCGATGCATCGGGTTGCGAGTCTGGAACGCGGCGACGCGGGACCAGCCATTCTTCTCGAACATCGCCCTCGTTTCCTCGGGGCGGAAGTAGAGACCCTTGTAGGTCTCGGGAAAATGCCCTTCGGACACGGCGCGCACCGGACCCGCCAGATTGACCGGGGCCTGTTCCATCACCTTCTGTACGCCGGGGTGCGCGGCATCGGTCGTGCGGAACACTTCCTGACATTCCAGATCCCGGTCGATGCCGTATTTCTCGGTGATTTTCTGGGTACCGAGAATTTCGCCTGTCTCTCCGTCGACCAGCCCGACCTCGTCGCCGATGGCGATACTGTCGGCGGTCGCCTCGTCGCAGGACAGCGTGATGGGGATCGGCCAGAACAGCCCATCCGACGTCTTCATATCCGTGCAGCAGCCGCGCCAGTCCGCCTCGCCCATGAACCCTTCGAGCGGCGTGTAGGCGCCCATCGCCAGCATGAACAGGTCGGACACCTCGCGGCTCGACAGCGGGACCTTCGTCATCTCCCCTGCACGAGCGATTTCATTCGCCCGCTCCGCTTCAGGCAGCAGGAGGGGTTTCAGCGGGCCGCCGCCATGCGGCTTTACGAGGTTCGACATGATGGAGAGTCTCCGTAGATCGGTTTGAGCACAGATTTCGGGCCGGTTTTTCCGGCGTGGGCGGCGCGGATTATAGGGAGGCCCAACGGGCTGGGCAAATCGGCCCGTGACGGCGCAAGATTTTCTCCTATCATGGCCGCAACAGGATACCGGGAGGCACGATGTCGACTCTGAAGGCGACACTGGAGGAGCTGCAGAACGCTACTGCGGGCATGACCGCGCAGGAACTGCTGCGCCACCTGATGACGGAAATTTTCCCGGGAAAATGCGCGATAAGCAGCTCACTCCGGGCGCGCAGCGTCGCGGTCCTGAAGATGGCGGCCGAAATCGACCCTGCGGTGCGGGTCATCTTCTGCCATGCACCCTATGTCTATGCCGAAAGCGTCGAATACCGGGAACGGGTCGTGCGCCGTCTTGGGCTTACCGACGTGCGAGACCCGGAGCCCGCCGATGACGACAACGAATTTTTCGAAGACATCCGTACCAGCGTCTGGGGTGGCGGCGACATTGAGTCGACGGTCGGGCTCGACGCCGCTCTGGACGGTGTCGCCTGCTGGATCAGCGCCGCCTATCATCGCCCCTATCCCGACACGCCGCCGCCGAGGCTCACCCAGGAGAAGCGGCTGATCCGGGTCGATGCAGTTCATGACTGGTCCCAGCAGCAGATATACGGGTACCTGGCGCGTTACGATCTGCCGCTGCACCCGCGCATTTCGACCCCGACCTATCACTACTGACCCTTCCTGCGCGGCAATTTCCGCGATGAAGAAAAAAAATTCGGTCGACTCCTGCTATTTGGCGGTCTTTTTGCCTCCAGATGGTTGCAAACGCAGGAAATAATGCGCTATTCCAGAGTTCCCGTGGCGCGCGCCCGCTGGCGCGATTCAGGTTACAGTGATATGTCATGGGACGGTTCCGTCGGCTTTTGGGAGACCTCTGCCGCCCGGTCCGACGAAAACAAGAAGTAGCCACTATCGGGGTATCCATGTTTTCCACCAATCCATTCGCGGCGCTGTCATCCACGGTTTCGCCCGATATCATGCAGATCTATGTCATCGTGATGATCGTATTCGTCGTGGCGGGAACGCTGATCGACATCGTCCACAAGAAAAGCGCGCGCTATTTCTTCGAGAACTGGCGCAAGGTTAAGGACAAGGGCGCAAAAAAGGTCGGCGGCGGCGAGATGGTATCGCTGGCAGCGCAGACCGCGGCGGTCGAGGTCCTGACCTCGGCGGAATTCTGCAACCAGAAACGCCGGATCGCGCATCTGCTGACCATGTACGGCTTCATCATCTATGTGGTGACGACCGCCATCATGGTGTTCAGCTACCCGACGCCGGAAACCGCGACTCCCGCGATCCTGCCGAACCTCTGGTATCTCGGCGGTCTGATGGTATGCGTCGGCGGCTACTGGTTCTGGTTCTTCATCCGGGTCGACGTTGCGGCGGAGGGCCATTCGCCGTTCCGCATCGTGCGCGCCGACATGTTCATCCTGTCGCTGCTTGTCAGCACCACGGCAGGCCTCATTTGGGCCGTGTGTCAGGCATCGGGCAGCGCCGCGACCGGCGTGTTCCTCGGCATTTACCTGCTGGCGACCACTTTCCTGTTCGCCTCGGTGCCGTGGTCCAAATTCTCGCACATGTTCTTCAAACCGGCCGCGGCCATGCAGAAGCGGATTGAGACCGCCAACGGGACGCGCCGCAACCTGCCGCCGCCCGCCGACAAGCCAGCGACGCTGGGCGATCCGACCCAGCTGCCCCGGAATTACTGATCGGCCCCCGATCAGGCAAAACGAATTCGATACGAGAGAGAGTAACGATGCCAACTTTTGTATACATGACGAGCTGCGACGGCTGCGGCCACTGCGTCGACATTTGCCCGTCGGATATCATGCATATCGATCCGACCTACCGCCGGGCCTACAACATCGAGCCCAATTTCTGCTGGGAATGCTATTCCTGCGTGAAGGCCTGCCCGCAGAACGCGATCGACGCCCGCGGCTATGCCGACTTCGCGCCGCTCGGCCACAGCGTCCGCGTGCTGCGCGAGCCGGAGAAAGGCACCGTCTCGTGGAAGGTCAAGTTCCGCAACGGCGAGGAAAAGAACTTCGTCTCGCCGATCCGCACGACCCCCTGGGGCACGCTCAAGGGTCCTGCCGAATACGATGCGCCGAGCGCTGACGATTTCAAGTCGCAGGAACTCGCGCATGAGCCCGATGCGCTTAACATTGAAGGAGGACTGCCGGTGCTATCGCCCGACCGCCTCAAGGAGGGAGTGCAGTAATGGGGCTGTTTTCAGGAAGAAAAACGATCCGCGTCGACGCGGACGTTCTTGTCATCGGCGGCGGCATGGCCGGTTGCGGCGCTGCGTATGAAAGCCGCTACTGGGGCCGTGACCTGAAGGTCGTCACCGTCGAAAAGGCGAACATCGAGCGCAGCGGCGCGGTCGCGCAGGGTCTCTACGCCATCAACTGCTACATGGGCATGCAGTGGGGCGAGAACCAACCGGAGGATTTCGTCCGCTACGCCAGCAACGACCTGATGGGCCTGGTGCGCGAGGACCTCGCCTACGATATCGGTCGCCACGTCGATTCCACCGTTCACAAGTTCGAGGAATGGGGCCTGCCGATCATGCGGGACCCGGAGACCGGGCGCTATCAGCGCGAGGGCAAGTGGCAGATCATGATCCACGGCGAGAGCTACAAGCCCATCGTCGCGGAAGCCGCCCGCAAGGCATCGTCCGAAGTCTATAACCGAATCATGGTCACGCACCTGCTGACCGACAAGAACGACCCCAACCGCGCTGCCGGCGCGGTCGGCTTCAACGTGCGGACCGGCGATTTCTACGTGTTCAAGGCGAAGGCGGTGATCGTCGGCGCCGGCGGTGCGTCGCACATCTTCAAGCCGCGCGCGGTCGGCGAAGGCATGGGCCGGACCTGGTACGCCCCGTGGAGCAGCGCGTCGGCCTATGGCCTGCCGCTCGAAATCGGCGCCAAGATGACGCAGATGGAAAACCGCATCGTGCTGACCCGCTTCAAGGACGGGTACGGGCCGGTCGGCGCCTACTTCCTGCACCTGCATACCTACACGCAGAACGCCTATGGCGAGGAATACGAGTCGAAGTGGTACGAGGACACCAAGAAGCTGGTCGGCGACTATGTCGACCGTACGCCGGTACCGACCTGCCTTCGCAACCACGCGCTGCTGCGCGAGTTGGCCAATGGCGGCGGCCCGATCCGCATGGTGACCAAGGAAGCCTTCCAGGACCCGCACAAGGAAACCATCGGCTGGGAAAATTTCCTCGGCATGACTATCGGTCAGGCGGTCGTGTGGGCGTCGCAGAACATCGATCCCAAGCACACCAACCCGGAACTGACCACGTCCGAGCCCTATGTCATGGGCTCGCACGCAACCTGCTCCGGCGCGTGGGCGAGCGGGCCGGAGGACTATGCGCCGCCGGAATACCGCTGGGGCTACAACCGCATGATGACGGTCAACGGACTGTTCGGTGCGGGCGATGCGAGCGGCGGCACGCCGCACAAGTTCTCGTCCGGCTCGTTCACCGAGGGCCGCATCGCCGGCAAGGCGTCGGTCAACTACATCAACGACATGGGCAACGAACCTGTGCTCGACGAGGCCGAGGTGGCGCGTCTCGAAGCCGAGATCTACCAGCCGATGGACAATTACGCGGTCGGCCGCAACGAGATCGTCGCCGGCACCGTGTCGCCGAGCTACATCCTGCCGATCCATGCGCTGCAGCGTCTGGAGAAGCTGATGGACGAGTATTGCGGAGGCATCTCCACCAACTACATGACCAACGAACCGCTGCTGATGCGCGGGCTCGAACTGATGGACATGCTGAAGGAGGACTCGGACCATATCGGCGCCGAGGACCTTCATCAGCTGCAGCGCACCTGGGAGTTCAAGCACCGGCTGCGGGCATCGGAAAGCGTCATGCAGCACACGCTGTTCCGCACCGAGACCCGCTGGCCGGGATACTACTATCGCGGCGACCACATGAACCTCAACGACGAAGACTGGCACTGCTTCACGCTGTCCCAGTACGACGCCGAGAACGACAAGTGGAACATGGAGAAGGCCCCGGTCTACCACGTGGTCGACTGACGCCGACCTCCATACGGCCAACGAAAAGGCCCGGCCCCGTAACAGGGGCCGGGCTTTTTTTGTTGCGCCTGCCCTGCCTCATACTTGATACAGATCAAGGCGGGATTTCCGCAATCTGCGACCATTCCCGCATACGGTCCGCTCACCGCCCTATCGAACGTCCTTGCGGGCCCTGTCGACATACGGAGGGAAACACATGATTACCAATATCGTCGTACCGACCGACGGGTCGGATCACGCTAAAAAGGCCTGCGACCTGGCCGGAGACCTCGCGGCGAAATACGGCGCCGCGGTGACCATTCTTCATGTCATGATGTCGGATGCGTCTCTGGATCAGCTTCAGCTGCTCGCCACGGAGCATGGCGCGGACGAGGCGCTCATGAAACAGATCGAGGAACTCGTCCAGCTGCCGATGGAGAGCTTTTCCTACGGTAGCGATGCTGTCCCCATGTCAGTGCCGGTGCCCCAGGAGGTTCTGACTGCTATCGGAGGACTCGTAACCGCCGCGGCGCGCAAGGCAATGTCAGAAAAGGGGGTCGAGAATATCTCCGTTCAGATGGTCGGCGGCCATGCCGCTGGCGCGATCATCGACGCCGCCGAACGCACCGGCGCCGACATGATCATCATGGGCAGCCGAGGACTCGGCAATCTGAAAGGTATGCTGGTAGGAAGCGTATCCCACAAGGTGAACAACCTGTCGCCGGTAACCTGCGTGACGGTCAAATAGCGTTTGCGACGCCGGCTTTCCGCTGCCTGCGGAAGCATCTGCCCCCAGGGCTGAGGCCGTGCGAACAGGGCATATTCTGACGTTTTCTGGAGTGGAAGATGATTCAAAACCCGTCCCTCGTAACCCGTATAGCCATAGGTAAAGTCATCGGGCTCGCGTTCGGCGTCGCCGGTGTTCTTCTGCTGCTTCAGTTCTGGCCCGATGCCGACTGGATGATCCTCTGGGGTGTCCTGCTGTGGTACCCGACGCTCGGCGCGATTATCGGCGTCTTCGGGGTCTTCACGTCGCACCCGGTCCTGAAACTGCCCCTGCCGTGGTGGCTCAGGGCGCCGCTGATCGGCGGCTGGATGAATCTCGTGCTCACGCTCTTCGCCTACGACATGTTCGCCATAATCACGGCTGATGTGTTCGGCTCCGACAGCCCGCTGACATCGCCTTTCTGGTTTGTCCTGGAAGGCGCCCTGATTGGCCTTGTCATCGGCTATCTGGCGACGAAGTTCGGTGGCGAAGGCAGGGATACCGTGACCGCGCTTGAATGATGCGGGTCCAGTGTCCGAGATTCAGAGCATCCTGACACTTCACCAGGAAACCTTGTCCTAGAACATATGGAGCAACCGATGGCAGATATTTCCGGATTGAGAAAAGAGCTCGAAAACATGCTGGTCGAGCTCGGCGCAAAAGTGGATGAGATCGAAGGCGATCTGCGGGCGTCCCATAGCGCGGACTGGAGCGAGCGCGCCACGGAAATTGAAGACGACGAGATGCTCGAATCGCTCGAAGAATCATCGATCCATGAAATCGAGGCGATCAGGAGCGCCCTCCGGCGCATGGATGCAGGGACTTACGGAACCTGCACAAGCTGCGGCGAGGCCATCGCCCCGAAACGGCTCGAAGCGCTGCCCTACGCCGAGAAATGCATCAAATGCGCTGAGGCGGATTAAACCGCCTGATCCTCCATCATCCGCCTGCGGTGTTCGACATGCGCAGCATGCAGGCGACTGAACAGTTCGAACAGGTAGGCGGCAGAAAGGCCGAACAGGATCAGCCCGTTGGCGGCACATATGCCGGAAAGCAGCCGCCATTCTACGGGCAGTAAAATGTCGCCGAACCCGAGCGTCGTGAAGGATACGGAAGCGAAATAGAGGGCGGGCTCGAAATTCGTAAAAATATCGAGTCCCCAGAAGAACAGCGCCCAGACCCATATGGAGACCGACATCGCGCCCATCAGCCACAACGTGATCGCTGATACGATCACGATGGTTTTCAGCGCGTAGGGAGGTTGGGCGAGCCGGTCACTCATATGCGAAAGGATTCGCGATGCGATCCAGATCATGGTCGCCGAAAGAACGACCGTGACCGTAACCGCCAGCGTTCCGATGAAGAGTTGCAGCACCATAGCCGGATTGTTTCAGCATTCGACGCTCCGCTCAATCGAGCGTCGCAGGCGAAACGTCAAAATATGGTCTTGCGGTACAGCAGCGCCTCGCAGTTGCAGCTCCCTTGCCGGTCGGAGCAATGAAACTGGCCCGCATCGCATCGTTCGCGCCAGAAGGATGGCAGGCGCTGCCAGACTTCGAAACCCAACTTTCCCATCATGCCATCGACATGGGGAACGTTGGGGCTTCGTTTGAAGCACACGATCAGCTTGTCGGCGCCCATCCCGACCAGTCGGTCATGCATTAACCCGATCAATTTGGTGCCATATCCGCTTCGACGATGCGCCGGAGACACCGCAACGGCGCGGATCACGCCAAGCGCGCCATCCTGATCCGCCTCCAAAATGTCGCCCGGCAGGTCCGGAAGCTGTCCTTCGAGATGGTCGCGCAACCCGTCCGCCGGCAGGACAGAGCCGAATGCAAAACACAACAGCTCGTCATCCCCCTCATGGCCGATGATCAGAGCGGCGCCCTCCTCCGCAGCCAGTTCCGACAGGCGAGAGAAATAGCCCTGGCCAAAGGCTTCGTCGGCAAGCGCCGTGACATGACCTTGCCAGCGAGCGGAATACAGGTCGAATCGCATACGTCTCCGCTCCCTTAGCGAACGTTAAGAACTGAGGTATTGGCGGCGCCCATCACCCGGAACGCGATCCCTCCGGTAAAAAGACGCCGGATCAGCTTCTTGCCGGAATCCGCGACCGAGATGACCGAAAAGCCACTACCGGCCCGAACAATCTCAGCCGCCGGTTCGCCGACCCTTACCAGGGCGTCGGCGAAGCCGATTTCCATCTTAGCAATCATTTCGGTCGATTTCTCCAGGACGCGCTTCGCCGTTGGAACATCTGCATGGTGTCGCGCAACACACAGCACGGTGACGGGTTCGCCGCAATGATACGCCAGCACCGCTTCTCGCCGCATGGCCTCCAGCGAATGGCGTGTCCCATCGACACAAATCATGTGTCCCCTGCCCTCGCCATTCTCGTGCGGACGCGCCAGCAGCACCGAACAGGGCGCCAGCATGGCGACCTTCTGGGCGACGCTGGCGCCGAAGAAAGACCTTGCCTCGCTATGCCAGTGGCTGGGTTCGCCCATAATGATGAGGTTATAAGGGCCTAGCTCATACTGATCGAGCACCCCACTGGCGATATCCGGCGCCGTCTTGAGCTTGAGAACGATGCTCTTGCCGTTCTCGTGTCGGTATTCGACCTTGTTGTCGCCGAGGGGATCCCCCCAGGAATCGGTGTGGCTGGCAATCGTGGTCCAGTGGGAGGACAGTCCGTCCTCACCGGCCAGCATGTCGAGGCCACGCTTCAGGTAACGGATACCAGGCAGTTCCAGCCCCCACTCCAGCATGTTCTCGCGCGCCACGCGGACCTGAAGGCCTCCCGTCCTGAGTCCCTGATCGATCGGCCGGACATAGAGCAGGATGATGTCGCAATCGTCTGACGTGCCGATTTTCTCGGCAAAGCGAAGCCCGTCATAAGACGCCTCCGATCCGTCGATACAGACGAGAATACGGAAACGGTTCTGTCGACGTTCGCGTAGAGCCCGCAGATCAGACTTCGGTTCGTCGTCGCCCTTGCCAATTCCGGGTAAGATCGCCATCGGCCCGTGTCAGCTCCCCAGCAACGGCCAGTAGAATGTCGCGGCGAGCATCATGATGATTGTGGACATCACCACCATTCGCCAGCCGACCACCAGGAAATCCGTCGTCTTAAGGTAACCCGACGCGTAAACGATGGTGCAGGCTGGCGTGCCGACCACGGTCAGATATGCGAATGCCGACGAGATCGCCGTGATAAAGCCCAGTACGATCGGACTTTCGCCTGCGACAACGGCCATCTTGAGAACAATCGGCCCCAGCACGGCGACCGCCGCTCCGTTCGACATTGTATTGGTCACCAGGGTGGTCAGGGCAGAGACGGCGGCCCACAGCCCGACCCCTTGCTCCGCGCCCAACGGGGTCATGAGTTTCAGGAAGCTCTCCGCGATCCACTGCGCTGCACCGGAGTCCTTCATCTGTACGCCGAGAGAAATCGCGGCCGCATAAAGCAGGATCACGCCCCAGTTGACGCCGGAATTGATCTCCTCCCACCGCACCAGACCGGTGATCAGAAATATGGCGGCGCCGAGGACGGCGACGGTGCCCAGACCCGTGTCGCCCGACAGCGTAATCCACCCGACCAGAATAAGCGCAAAAATGAAGATCGCCAGCCAGTCCGCGGGTTTCATCGGCCCCTGCTCCTGGATCTTCAGGCGCAGCTTGGCGACCGAACGCGACAGCCGCTGGTACTCCGGCCGGAATGTCCAGTTCAGGATCAGCGTGACGAACGGAAGCTGGATCAGAAATACCGGGTAGGCATACAGGATCCAGGTGACGTAATCGATGAGGAATTTCTGCGTCTCCGGGTTAAGCGGGTCGAAGAAGAATTCCTTCCAGTAACCGATCATGATGGCGTTACGCGCGCCCCCTGAAGGCGTGCCGATGCCCGCCACCGAACAGCCGTATGAGATAGAGAACAGCAGAACCGCCGCCAGACGCCGGACTTCCTTGGGATCGTCGGAGGTCAAGCTGATCAGCGTGATGCCGACAGGCAGCATCATCGCCGCCACCGTATGTTCGCCGACAAACGAGGCCAGTACGCCTGAAACCGCCGAGATGCCGAAGCAGATCCGCGTCGTTTTTGTGCCCGTGATGCGTACGATCAGCCAGGCAATGCGGATATCGAGATTCTGCTTGACCACCGCGACCGCCAGCATCAGCGAGCCCATGATGAACAGAACGGAATCCGTCATCAAGGTCTTGGCAACGGTGGTGGATTCTATACCGAGCAGAAGCACCTGCCCGACGATGATCAGCAGCGCCACCGTCGGCAGCGGCACAGGTTCCGTCACGAACAGGATGACGGCGACGACCGACATGGTCAGCACGATCTGGCCCTCGCGCGTCAGCCCTTCCGGCTGCGGCATGGCCATCATCGCGGCCCCGATCGCCAGCGCGATGAAAAACCAGCGCTTCTCCCAGAAATAGTAGAAATCGATCTGCGACCGCACCAGGCGCCAGCGCTGATAGCTGCGCCGCCGGACTCGATGAGTCCGAATGTCCTCCGGCCGGTAGGACCGCAGGCTGTCGGTCACAAGACTGACGGTCGCCACCGTTTAGCCCCGCGCAGCCGAAAACATGGAAAGCACTATCATCGAACCGCCGACGTCCGTTGCCCCGCCCTGTTAAGCGGTTTTTGGTTTTTGCCAGCCGCCGAAGCGGAGACCGTTGTTGTGCCTAAGGTATTTGAGGCGGGGGCTGTGTCAAGGTGGTGATTGACCGGGAAGAGACGACGCTGTGGCGCACAACCGGCCCCGATCGGCCACGAGCGGCCTAAACCGATTGTTCGGCCGCAATCATGTCGTCAATGATGCGCCTTGCCCAGGTCAACCCCGCATCGATATTCAGGTTCCGGATCGCGAGTTCGGGATTCTCGAGGATCGATTTTTGCTGGGCCTCAACGACAACCTGATCCTCGACGAAGATCCGTGCGTTGGCCTCGCGCAGCTGGGTAGTGAGAGACTGGTCGCGCAGGTGATATTTACGCATTAGCGACCAGAAATACATGCAGCTCGTGTCGGTCTCGGGCGTGATGCTGTTCAGCACGCGCCCGTTCACGCCCTTGGACCGGTCCCCGTCCGCGGCGCCGGTCACGGCCAGGGCGACCCCGACATCGAGGACAATCGTACAGGGCGCCTCGAAGCGGATGATCTGCCAGCGATCGACATTGCCCGGTTTGCCGAGCTGGGCGCGCCAGAATGGCGGGGCATCTATATCGAACATCCAGCGCGTCGATGTAACGGTGCGGCCGTCCCGCTTCGTCTCCATCGGCGTTTCGGCCACATGCTGGTTGCCGATGCTTGTCGCATGCACGAAAGATTCGTGCGTCAGATCCATGAGGTTATCGAAAAACAGCCGGTAGTCGCAGGCGGCGAACATGGTCTCGCCGTCCCCTGCCCAGTCTGGATCGTCGTTCCAGTGCATGTCGGGGATCAGTCCGGGGTCGGCAAGCTCCGGTTCGCCCGGCCAGACCCAGACATACCGGTACCGTTCCTCAACCGGAAACGTCCGCACGCAGGCCGATTTATTCAGCTTGTCCTGCGACGGCATCCGCGTGCATTGCCCGTCGCCGTTGAAGACAAGGCCGTGATAGCGGCAGACAATCTCGTCGCCTTCGAGCCAGCCCATCGATAATGGCAAAAGACGATGCCAGCAGGCATCCTCCAGCGCCGCCACCGAGCGGTCCGATTTGCGCCACAGCACCAGCTTTTTATTGCAGATCGTCCGCGCGAGAGGCTCGCGGGGGCCGACTTCATGGCTCCAAGCCGCGACGTACCAAGCGTTGAGTGGGAATGATTTCTGGTCGGACACCGGAATGCTTCCTGCTGAAAACCGCATCATAGCCCCGCCGTAACCCGGAGCAAGGCGCCGAGAATACGTAAAGTACATAAAGCGCAGGTATTCGTACGGTTATTCAATTGTCCTTGCCGCGCCTGTTTTTCGCCGTTGCGGACAGTTCCCGTTTGAGCGAGCATTCCACCTATATCTCAATGGGAAAACGTAACGCGTTCCGAACCCGGGGAAGTTTTCGGGATAGGGAGAGAAAGCCATGGCAACCAACCGGAAGCGACGTGAATCGCTGGAAGCGCTATCGGAAACAGCGCGGGGTACGCCGATGGGCGACCTTCTGCGGCAGTTCTGGCAGCCGGTCGCGCTATCGTCCGATGTGACGCCCGGCAGCGCTTGCTCGGTCCGGGTTTTTAGCGAGGAGCTGACTCTATATCGCGGCGAAAGCGGAAAGACATACCTGGTCGCCGGGCGATGCCCGCATCGCTGCACGCGTCTCCATACGGGCTGGGTCGAAGGTGAGGAGGTGCGCTGCGTCTATCATGGCTGGAAGTTCGATGGCGGCGGCCAGTGCACTGAAATGCCGGCGGAAAAGGAATCTCTGGCCTCGACCGTCAAGATCGCTGCCTACCCGACCCATGAATATTGCGGGCTGGTGTTCGCCTTTCTGGGACAGGGCGATGCGCCGGAATTCGATCTGCCGCGCAAGGAGCTGTTCGAGGACCCGGACCGTCTGCTGTTTCCCCGGCGTCAGGACTGGCCGGCAAGCTGGTTTCAGCAATGCGAGAACTCGCTCGACGCGGCCCATGTCAGCTTCGTCCACCAGAAGGGCAAGGTCGGCACGTTCGGCAAGGCGGTTACGCCCACGCTGCCGGATCTCGAGTATCTGGAGACCGACGCCGGCATCCGGCAGATCGCGACCCGCGGGCCGGGCAATGTCCGCATCAGCGACTGGACCTTCCCCAACAACAATCACATCCTGATTCCGGGCATCACGGAAAAGCACCCCTGGATGGAAATTTCGCTCTGGCTGGTGCCGGTGGACGACGAGAATACGGCACGGTTCCAGATCTACACCCTGCCGAGCATGGGCGAGGAAGAGGACCGAAAGACGACGGAACATTTCCGTAAATACCTGCCCTATAACCCCAGCGACCATCATCATGAGCTGATGGATCAGGGAATCTATCCGGAGGAGATGGCTCTGGAACTG
>Ga0181587_10002638_pt1 | contig 14842 bp, 15 predicted proteins | sample 071ome_27_FD_132463 | JGI IMG/M metagenome (GOLD analysis project Ga0181587, IMG submission 132463) | Coastal salt marsh microbial communities from the Groves Creek Marsh, Skidaway Island, Georgia - 071409AT metaG (megahit assembly) | ecosystem: Environmental > Aquatic > Marine > Intertidal...
GGTGATATCTCGGGAAAAACCATCCTGCTTCACGGCGAGCAGGGGCTTGGCGACACCATCCAGTTCATCCGATATGCCCCCATGGTTGCCGATCTTGGCGCCAGGGTCGTGGTGGAGGCACCTGCATCCTTGCATCTTCTTCTGGCCGCGACAGGGGGTATTGACCGGCTTGTCGGCAAGGAAGACAGACTGCCGTCATTTGATTTTCATTGCCCGTTGATGAGTCTGCCGCTGGCCTTCGGGACAACGCTTGAAACCGTCCCGGCGCCGGCCCTGTATCTTGCCGTGTCACCCGACCGGGTGGCATTCTGGTCGGCGCGACTCGGCAGGTCGCCGAAGCCGCGGGTGGCGGTGGCCTGGCGCGGCGTTGCAGGCCCGGCTTGCGGGGTCAGTTTGAAAATCCAGCGGCCGCGATCACCGGTTCAACTGCGCGTCAGCAACTGATAGCCCGGTGTGGTGATGGCCTGCACGGTTGTGATCGGGGCCTTGTCGATCCAGGTCGTGCGCTCGACCACAAGGAGCGCCGCACCGGCCTCGATCTGCAGCAGGTCGGCGACCCGGCTGTTGGCGGTAATTGCGTAGAACCGCAAATCGCATCGGTTATAGGGCCTGTTCAGCACCAGCCATTCGTTGGCGCTCTGCGTGGTGAGATCGACCTCGCGCGCCTCCGGCACGGTTTCGAGGCTGATCCAGCGGTCCTCGAGGATGTAGGGGCGTCCGTCCGACAGGTGCAGTGCCTCCACCCGCAGCATGGGGTGCGGCTCTGTCAGCTCAAACGTTGCCATGACGCCGCGCGGGGCCTCTGTCGTCGAGCGCCGGATCAGCTGATGCCCATAGCGGCCTCCCTTTTGTTCGACTTCGCGCCGGGTGATCGGGATATCCAGGGTGGCGCGCGTGACCGGTTCCGAACGCACTCTTGTACCGCCCTTGCGCCGCCGTTCGACAAGGCCACTGTCGGACAGATCCTGCATCGCGCGCTGGACGGTCGAACGGGCGCAATTCAGGTCCTGCGCTATGTCGGCATCGCGTGGCAGCCTGTCGCCGGGACCGTAGCGTCCGGACAGAATCGCCTCGTGGACCTCGTCGCGGACATCTTTCCAGGACAGGCGGTTGGGCGTCGTCATATGTCCTGCCCAAGCTGTTGCGACACTTTGATGAACCGCGCGACAATACGGTCACGGTGAATATGGCGGCCGCCGCTGACCATGTGGCGGCCAGCACTCCAGACATCGGTAACGTAATCGCGCCCATGCCCGGTAAAGACAAGGCTGTCCAGAACCGCATCGCCCGAGCGGTTGCACAGGAACTCGTTGTCGGTCGACACAGCCATCAGATCGGCGATTTTCCCTTCGGCGATCTGGCCGGAAGAGCGACCGGCTGCCTGCGCGCCGGCCGATGCGGCGGCGTCAAAGAGACACCGCCCGGTCGAACGGTCGGGGGTTGCCATGGCGGCGCGGCTGAGATCACGCAGGCGCTGGGAATAATCCAGCGTCGCAAGCTCTTCCCAGAGCGCGATGTGAATGTTGCTGTCGGAGCCAACTGCGAAACGGCCGCCGGAATCCTGGAAGACGATGCCGTTGAAGATGCCGTCGCCAAGGCTGGACTCGGTGATCGGACACAGACCCGCAACGGCCCCGGTCGCGGCAAGTCTCCTTGTTTCAGCGTCGGTCATCTGTGTGCAGTGGATGAGGCACCAGTCAGGACCGACATCGGCGTTCGCAAGCAGCCATTCCACCGGGCGCGCGCCAAGATGCGCCTGAACTTCCGCGACCTCGGCCACCTGTTCGGCAAGGTGCATGTGGATCGGGCCATCAGGACAGATCTCGCGAATACGGGTCAGGGAATCCGGCGTGACGGCCCGCAGGGAATGGGGCGCAATGCCGATGATGTGATCTTCAGGCCCCGTCGACAGGGCTCTGGCGCTTTCGTCGTGAAGCCTGCCGAACAGGTCCAGATCGCATCCAAATCGTCTTTGCCCGCCCTGAAGCGGGCGTTCATCGCAGCCGCCCTGCATGTAGAGAACAGGCAGCAGCGTCAGGCCAAGGCCGGTGTCCTGTGCGGCCGCGACGATACGCTCGGCCATTTCGGGCAGATGGCCATAGGGCGCGCCGCCAATGTCGTGATGCAGATAATGGAACTCCGCCACCGCGCCATAGCCTGCCTCCAGCATTTCCATGAAAACCAGCTCGGCGATGGCCTGAACCTGGTCAGGCGTCAGCCGGTCGAGAAAGCGATACATCAATTGTCGCCAGGTCCAGAAACTGTCGCTGGGGTCGGGGCCGCGGGTTTCGGTCAGTCCGGCCATGGCGCGCTGGAAGGCATGGCTGTGCAGATTGACCGGGGCCGGCAGCAGCAGATCAACCGATGCGTTCCCGTTCGCCGAACCCTCGGTGATTCGCCTGATATGTCCGTCGGAGATTTCAACGCAGAGATTGCGTGCCCAGCCATCCGGTGTAAGCGCCTGACGGGCATGTATTCTTGGCACAAATGATCTCCATTGACAAAATAAGTAACTACATAATATCATTAAGAACGCTCTATCACAAGGAGAGAGTATGGCTGAACGTCTGCTGATCACACATGCATCCATCGCCGGGATGGGTGAGCTGGACGGTGGATATGGCCTGCTTCATGACGGGGCCGTTCTGATTGACGGTGACCGCATTGGATGGGTCGGTCACACCGGGGATATCGGTCCCGCGCTTGGCGATGTCCGGCGTATGAATGCCGATGGATGTCTGCTGACCCCGGCGCTCATCGACTGCCACACCCATATTGTTCATGGCGGCAACCGCGCGCGCGAATTCGAGATGCGGCTCACCGGTGCAAGCTACGAGGACATCGCGCGTGCCGGCGGCGGCATTGTCTCGACGGTCACGGCGACACGCGAAACCGATGAGGCGACACTGCTTTCTGAGGCCTTGAAACGTGCGGATGCGCTGATCGCCGAAGGCGTCGGCGTGATCGAGATCAAATCCGGCTATGGCCTTGATCTGGATACCGAGCTCAAGATGCTGCGGGTGGCGCGCGCCATTGGCAGGGCACGGCCGGTTCGCATCCTCACATCCTTTCTCGGGGCCCATGCCGTGCCCCGCGGTATGGATGCCGACAGCTATATCGACACGGTTTGCATTCCGGCGCTTGAGGCGGCGCATTCCGAGGGGCTTGTGGATGCGGTGGACGGGTTCTGTGAGGGAATTGCCTTTGACGCCGCGCAGATCGCACGCGTTTTCGACAAGGCCCGGCAATTGGAATTGCCGGTCAAGTTGCATGCCGAGCAGCTCTCCAACATTGGTGGCACCAGACTTGCCGCTGACTATGGCGCGCTGTCCGTGGATCATGTCGAATATGCCGACGCGAAGGACGCCGCGGCGATGGCCAGCGCCGGAAGCGTCGCGGTGTTGCTTCCCGGCGCCTTTTACACGCTGCATGAAACGCAGACACCGCCGGTGGAATCGTTTCGTGAACATGGTGTGCCGATGGCCGTGGCGACAGACTGGAATCCCGGCTCATCGCCCCTGGGATCGCTGCTGCTTGCCATGAACATGGCCTGCACGCTGTTTGGTCTGACGCCGGCCGAGGCGCTCGCCGGAACCACCCGAAATGCCGCGCGGGCGCTGGGTCTTGATGATTGCGGCGTCATCGCGCCGGGAATGCGGGCGGATCTGGCGCTCTGGGATGTCGGGGATCCGGCAGAATTGAGTTGCTGTTTTGGCGTCAATGCGCTGAAGGCCCGGTTTTTCGGGGGCCGGACATGAATATCGCGCTGCAACCCGCGGCAACCGACCTCAAGACGCTGGAAACGATCTGGCGTGATGGCGCGCCGGCGCATCTTGTGCCGGCAGCCCGTCAGGTGATCGAGCTGTCAGCCGAGCAGGTGCATCTCGCCGCGATGGGTGACCGGCCGGTCTACGGGATCAACACCGGCTTTGGAAAACTGGCGTCGGTGCGTATCTCGCCACGGGACACCGAAACGCTGCAACGCAACCTGATCCTGTCGCATTGCTGCGGCGTGGGTGAACCGCTGGATATTCCGACCGCGCGACTGATGATGACGCTGAAGCTGCTGTCGCTTGGTCGCGGGGCGTCGGGGGTCAGGTGGGAGGTATGCGCCCTGATAGAGGCCATGCTCGACCGCGGTGTCACGCCCTTGATCCCGACCCAGGGCTCGGTCGGCGCGTCGGGTGATCTTGCGCCGCTGGCGCATATGGCGGCTGTGATGATCGGTCAGGGCGAAGCGATCATCGACGATGAACGTCTGCCCGGCGGTGCGGCGCTTAGGCAGGCGGGGTTGTCACCGGTGGTTCTGGGCCCGAAAGAGGGGTTGGCGCTGATCAACGGCACGCAATTTTCGACGGCCTGTGCGCTTGCCGCCCTGTTCGATGCGGCACGGATGGTACGAGGCTCGGTCGTTACGGCGGCAATGTCGACCGATGCGATCATGGGCTCGACGCAGCCTTTGCGGCCCGAGATTCATGCGCTGCGCGGCCAGAAGGGGCAAATCGACATTGCCTGTGCGATGTCGGAGTTGATGAAAGGAAGCGAGATTCGCGAAAGCCACCGCGACGGTGATAGCCGCGTGCAGGATCCATATTGCGTTCGCTGCATGCCGCAGGTCGCGGGTGCGTCGCTGGACCTTCTTCGCTTTGCCGCGCAGACGCTGGAAATCGAGGCCAACGCGGTGACGGATAACCCGCTGGTGACGGAAAGCGGGATTCTGTCCGGCGGCAATTTCCATGCCGAGCCGGTGGCGTTCGCCGCCGATCAGATTGCGTTGGCGATTGCCGAACTTGGCGCGATCGCGCAGCGCCGTGTGGCCCTCATGGTGGACCCGACCCTGAGTTTCGATCTTCCGCCCTTTCTGACCCCGGCACCGGGTTTGAATTCCGGCTTCATGATCGCCGAGGTCACGACCGCCGCGCTGATGAGCGAGAACAAGCATCTCGCCAACCCGTGCTCCACCGACAGTACGCCGACCTCCGCCAACCAGGAGGATCATGTGAGCATGGCCGCCCACGGTGCCCGCCGGCTGAAGCGCATGGTGGGCAATCTGTCCGTCATCCTTGGTGTCGAGGCGCTGTGCGCGGCGCAGGGGATCGAGGCCCGCGCGCCGCTCAAGACCTCCGAGGCTCTTCAAAGGGCGGTCGGTTTCCTGCGGACCGTGGTTCCGTCTCTGACCTCGGATCGTTACATGGCGCCCGAACTGGAGGCGGCAGCGGGACTGATAGGTTCTGACGCTCTGGCGCGGTCTGCCGGTGTGGAGGTGATACTGTGAGCTTTCTTGAGATCAGCCGCGGTGATGGCCCGCTTGTGCTGGGACTTCCCCATACCGGCACCGAGCTGCCGGAGAACGTGGCGAAAGACCTCAACGAAACCGGCCGAGCGAGGGCCGATACGGATTGGCATATTCACCAGCTCTATGACGGGCTCGTGCCCGATGTGACGACGGTGCGCACGCTGATACACCGTTATGCCATCGATGTGAATCGCGATCCCGCCGGCACGAGCCTCTATCCGGGGCAGAACACCACCGCGCTGTGCCCGGTCACCGATTTTGACGGGCTGCCGATCTATCAGGACGGCGCGGAACCGGATACCGCCGAGACCGAAAGCCGCAGACAGCTTTATCATGCCCCGTACCACGCGGCGCTGGGCGCCGAACTGGCGCGGGTCAAGGCCATCCATGGCTTTGCGATCCTCTATGATTGTCACTCTATCCGGTCGCAGATCCCGTTTCTTTTCGAGGGCGTGTTGCCGGATTTCAATATCGGTACGGATGGTGGCCGCACCTGCGCGTCGGCGATTGAGGCCCTGGTGACGCAAAGATGCCATGCGGCCGAAGGCTACAGGACAATACTGAATGGCCGGTTCAAGGGAGGCTGGACGACGCGTCATTATGGCCGTCCGGCTGACGGGCTGCATGCGATCCAGATGGAACTCGCACAATCCACCTACATGCTTGAACAGGCCCCCTGGAATTATGAAGGGGATGTCGCGGCGCGCCTGCGCCCGCACCTCAAGCTCATTCTTCAAGATCTAACCCGTTGGAGCCCCGCATGACCAATCTGCGTCACAACATTCGAGACATCTATCCGCCAACGGGCACCGAGATCAGCGCCAAGAGCTGGCTGACCGAGGCCGCGATGCGGATGCTGATGAACAACCTGCATCCCGAGGTGGCCGAGAACCCCCATGAACTGGTAGTCTATGGCGGCATCGGCCGCGCGGCGCGCACCTGGGAGGATTTCGACCGGATCGTCGCCGGCCTGAAGGATCTTGAATCGGATGAAACGCTCGTGGTGCAGTCCGGCAAGCCGGTCGCCATCGTGAAAACCCATACGGACGCGCCACGCGTTCTGATCGCCAATTCGAACATCGTGCCGCACTGGGCCAATTGGGACCATTTCAACGAGCTCGATAAAAAGGGCCTGATGATGTACGGCCAGATGACCGCCGGCTCGTGGATCTATATCGGCAGTCAGGGCATCGTGCAGGGTACCTACGAGACCTTTGCCGAGGCTGGTCGGCAGCATTATGGCGGCGACCTGACGGGAAGATGGATACTGACCGGAGGCCTTGGCGGCATGGGCGGCGCCCAACCTCTGGCCGCCGTGATGGCGGGGGCCTGCTGCCTTGCGGTCGAATGCAACCCGGACAGCATCGATTTCCGGCTGCGCACCCGCTATGTGGATGAACGGACCGACAGTCTTGACGAGGCGCTGAAAATGATTGGGCGCTGGACAAGGGCTGGCGAGGCGAAATCGGTCGCGCTGCTTGGCAATGCGGCGGATATCTTTCCGGAAATCCACCGCCGGGGTGTCCGCCCCGATATCGTCACCGATCAGACCAGCGCCCATGACCCGCTCAATGGTTACCTGCCGCAGGGCTGGAGCATGGCCAGATGGCGCGAGATTCGCGAAAGTGATCCGAAGGCCGCCGAGGCGGCATCGCGTGCCTCGATGAAGACGCATGTCAAGGCAATGGTCGATTTCTGGAACGACGGCGTGCCGACGCTCGATTACGGCAACAATATCCGTCAGGTCGCACTTGATGAGGGGCTGGAAAACGCCTTTGCCTTCCCGGGCTTTGTTCCGGCCTATATCCGGCCGCTGTTCTGCAAGGGGATCGGTCCCTTCCGGTGGTGCGCGCTTTCCGGCGATCCGGAGGACATCTACAGGACCGATCAGGCGATGAAGGAGCTGTTTCCGGATAACACCCATCTGCATAACTGGCTGGACATGGCCAGAGAGCGGATCCCGTTTCAGGGCTTGCCGGCACGCATCTGCTGGATCGGGCTGGGAGACCGCCATCGGGCGGGTCTGAAGTTCAACGAAATGGTCGCCAGCGGTGAAGTGAAAGCCCCCATCGTGATTGGCCGTGATCATCTTGATGGTGGTTCTGTCGCCAGCCCCAACCGCGAGACAGAAGCCATGAAGGACGGGTCGGACGCCATCAGCGACTGGCCGCTGCTAAACGCGCTGGTGAACACTGCCAGCGGTGCCACCTGGGTCAGCCTGCATCATGGCGGCGGTGTCGGTATGGGCTTTTCGCAGCATGCCGGTGTGGTGATCGTTGCCGACGGAACGCCGGAAGCGGCCGGACGTCTGGACCGTGTTCTGTGGAACGATCCGGCGTCAGGCGTCTGGCGTCATGCCGATGCCGGCTACGACGTCGCGCTGGATTGTGCAAAGGAACACGGGCTTCGGCTGCCGGGAATTCTGGGGAACTGAGCCATGCATTACGCGCCTGACAGCGAGGACTGCCCGCTTCCCTTCTCACCGTTCAAGGCCTGCACGGTGCCAAGGCCGATCGGCTGGCTGTCGACGATCAGCCCCGACGGCGTGCACAACCTTGCCCCCTACAGCCAGTGGCAGAACCTGACCTTCGACCCGCCGATGGTGATGTTCGCCGCCAACCAGCACCCCGATGGACGACGCAAGGACACGGTTGTCAATGCCGAGCAGACCGGCTGGTTCGTCTGGAACATGGCGACCTATGACCTTCGCGAGGCGGTCAATATCTCGGCGATGGCCCTGCCGCCCGATGAGGATGAGTTCGAGCGTGCGGGCCTTACAAAGGCCGATTGCATCGATGCTCCCGGCGCGCGTGTGGCGGAAAGCCCCTGCCATTTTGAATGCCGGTACCTGTCCACCCACAGACTGCCCGGCAATAGCCCTGTCGGCTGCGTCGATGTGGTGTATGGGCAGGTCATGCGCATTCATGTGGCGGACCGGGTGATCCTGCCGTCGGGCAGGCTCGACATTGCAAAAATCCGGCCGATCGCCCGCATGGGCTATTACGATTATGCAACCATTACGGATATTTTTGAGATGCGTATCCCAAGCGCATCAGGAGCCGCGGAAGACGGACTGGAAGGCAAACCCCCATCAGTCAATAAGGAGTGACGACAATGGATAGACGGAAATTCATCAAAGCCGGTGTCATCGGTGCTGCTGCCGTGCCTCTGGCAACGCCGGCCATCGCACAGGGTGTGAAGCAGTGGAAAATGGTCACGGCATGGCCGAAGAATCTGCCCGGGCCCGGCGCGGCGGCGCAGATGCTGACTGATCGCATTACCACCCTTTCGGGTGGGCGGATCGAGGTGAAGCTGTTCGCCGCCGGCGAACTGGTGCCGGGGCGCGGTGTCTTTGATGCCGTCAGCGAAGGTACGGCGGAGCTTTACCATGCCGTTCCGGCCTATTGGGGCTCAAAATCCAAGGGCATCCTGCTCTTTGGCTCGCAACCCTTCGGCCTGCGCGCGGACGAGCAGTTCGGCTGGCTCTACCATGGTGGCGGACAGGCGCTCTATGATGAAATGTATGGCCGTTTCGGCATCAAGCCGTTCCTGTGCGGCAATTCAGGCCCGCAATGGGGCGGCTGGTTCCGTAAGGAGATCAACTCGGTCGAGGATCTCAAGGGGCTGAAATTCCGCACCACCGGGCTTGCCTCGGAGATGTGCGCCAGGATTGGTATGGCCGCCGAGGCGATGAGTGGCCCGGCCATGTTCCAGGCGCTTCAAACCGGTGCGCTGGATGCGGGCGAGTTCATCGGACCCTGGACAGACAGCGCCCTTGGTTATCATCAGATAGCCAAGAATTACTACTGGCCCGGTGTGGGCGAACCCTCGTCGGCCGAGGAATGCGGCGTCAATGCCGCTGCCTACAACGCGCTTGGCGATGATTTGAAACAGGCCGTCGCGCTGGCCTGCGAGAGCCTCTACAATCCGGTCTGGTCCGAATATACGACGAAGCATGCCATTTCGCTGCAAAAGCTGGTCAAGGAACATGGTGTCCAGGTCAGGAAATTCCCGCAGGAAGTGATCGACGCCATGGGTGTCGCCGCCGCCGAGGTGATCGAGGAGCTGCGCAGTGACGATGATGAGCTGGTAAGGCGCATCACCGAAAGCTTCGTCGCCCATCGCGATAGCGTCGGCGCCTACATGACCTATGCCGACAACGGGCAGATGAACGCCCGTGCCCATGTAATGGGTTACTGACGAAGGCCGGGCGCATGGCTGACAGGGTCGTGCGCCCATTGCGTTGACACCTCTGGAGAGCATGCATGCTGCGTCTGGCTGACTGGATCGATTCGCTCAACCGCGCCGTGGCGCGCATCGTGCGATGGTTCGCCCTGGCCATGGTGCTGATTCAGTTCGGCATCGTGATCGGGCGCTATATTTTCGGTGTCAACTCGATCTGGGCACAGGAAAGCGTGCTTTACCTTCACGCGGCACTGTTCATGCTCGCCGCCGGATATACGCTGCTTGTCGACAAGCATGTCCGTGTCGATATTTTCTACGCCAGAGCCTCGGATGCCACTCGCCGCCGCATCGATATCGCGGGCTATCTGCTGCTGCTGCTGCCGGCCATGGCGGTGCTTGCCTGGTGGTCCTGGCCATCGGTGCGCAACTCCTGGAAAATTCTCGAGGGGCCGATTTCGGTTGGTGGTGTCGAGGCTGTGTTCCTGCTCAAGACGCTGATCCCGCTTTTCTGCCTTCTGGTCGCCCTGCAATCGGTGGCGATTCTTCTGCGGCACCTTGCCGGCCGGGACGCGACATGACCGGGCATCTCGACCTGTTGATGTTCCTCGCTCTTGTGGTGGTCATCATGTCCGGCTTCCCGGTGGCCTTCAGCATCGCCGGCGTGGCTGTCCTGTTCGCCTGCCTTGGCTGGCTGACAGGCGCGATGGACATCTCGCTGCTGGGGGCGTTCGGCCAGCGCGTCTTCGGGCTGATCTCGAATCAGGTGCTGATCGCCATTCCGCTTTTCGTGCTGATGGGCGCCCTTCTCGAGAAAAGCCGAATTGCCGAGGAGCTGCTCGACACGATGGGCCGGGCCTTTGGCCAGCTGCGCGGCGGGCTCGGCATCTCGGTAATTCTTGTCGGGGCGCTGCTGGCCGCCTCGACTGGTATCGTTGGCGCGACCGTGGTGGCGATGGGCATGATAGCCCTGCCGACCATGCTGCGCGCCGGGTATGACCCGCGCGTGTCCTCGGGCATCGTTTGCACCGCCGGAACGCTGGGGCAGATCATACCGCCCTCGACACTGCTCATCATTCTGGCCGATGTGATGTCGAACGCCTATCAGCAGGCGCAGTATGAACAGGGCAAATTCGCGGTCGAGGCGCTGTCGGTTGGCCAGTTCTTTGCCGCCGCGCTGATTCCCGGGATGGTTCTTGTCTCGCTTTACCTGATCTATGTTCTGATCCGCGGTATCCTGCGCCCACAGGATATGCCGCCAACAGACGCCAGCCTGCCAGGACCGGAACGCGCCGAAATTCTTGCCGCCATCCTGCCGCCCATCCTGCTGATCTTTGCCGTGCTGGGGTCGATCCTTGGCGGGCTCGCGACACCGACCGAGGCTGCGGCGGTGGGCGCGGTCGGGGCGCTGTTGATGTCAGGTGCGCGTCTTGGCCGGCACCGTCGCATCATCATGGTGGCGGCCGGCGCGCTGATCCTGCTGGCCATTGTGGCCGGGGTGTTCCCGGTCCGATTGCAGCGCACCGATTTGAGTGCCGGATCCTATGTCATGGGCGGCGTCTATATAGTTCTGGCAATCATCGGGGTTCTCGGCATTCTCGCCGCCCTGCGCAATGTTCTGAGCCAGCGCGTGATCCATGACGCGGCCACGTCAACAATGACCATGACAGCCATGATCTTCGCGACGATCCTGGCAGCTGGCATGTTCAGCCTCGTGTTCATAGGCCTCGGTGGCGAAGAGCGTGTCGCCCATTGGCTGGAAAATCTGCCGGGCGGGCCCACAGGGGCGCTTCTGGTCACCATGCTCATCGTCTTTCTGATGGGTTTCTTCCTCGATTTCGTGGAAATTTCGGTCATCGTCCTGCCGCTTGTCACACCATCGCTGATCCTGCTTGGTCATGATCCGATCTGGCTCGGCATCATTCTTGCGATCAATCTGCAGACCTCGTTCCTTACGCCGCCCTTCGGCTTCTCCCTGTTCTATCTTCGCGGGGCGGCGCCGGATGAGATCACAACCGGCCACATCTATCGCGGGGTCCTGCCCTTTATTGTCCTGCAGGCGGTCGGCGTCGCCGTGATCTGGTTCTGGCCGTCATTGGCCACCTGGCTTCCGAATGTGATGTTCTAGGCAAGGTTGCAACGGGAACGGTCAGACAGGTGTGGTTCCGGATCGCGGGTCACGGCGACGTGAAGCTGTTCATTTCGCGTTGCGGGCCAGAATTTCCCGCACAGCTTTCTGCGTCATGCGACAGCTGACAGCGATCAGCCTGATGGCCATCTGTTTTTGGATGCCCTGCCGACTATAAGCGGTGAACAGCTTGATGACTGTCTGATCATTGGCGCTTTGAAGTGCCATAACTCCCGGCCTTTTGATGTCCCAGGCTGGTGGCGAACTGGGGTGACCGCAGGGTCACGATGAAATGAACAAAGACACTGTCACATCAAGACCGGATTGGGTTTCGGCCTGATTCCAACGATGGGCGCACAGGCGATCCCACGCGGATGATGATATTCCATAAGACCCGCCTGCGGTACAGCAATCAACCTAAATCGCAGCACAACCACCTCTGCCAGAGCCATGAGCAGGGGCTCGTGGTCTCCTGCCGGTGCGTGGTTGAGTGATCCGCCGGGTCATCTGCCGGGTCATCTGTCTGCCCGGAGACACCGTCGCGGTGGCAAACAGGGACAAGTCATATATCGGCGGGACGCAAAGCGTTTCGTGCTGTCCGCACCCCCAACCAGATCTCTGGCCGGGGGTGGTCCGTGAAGCAATTTCTGTCAGAGTTTGGCTGTCACTCTGCCTGCCATTGAAACCAAGGGGCTGTATTTCTCGAACAGCCCGAAAAATTCGTTGATGCGGTCCCAACTTTGCCCCAGCTCGACGTGTTTTCCGAAATGCTCTTCGTCTTTGTGAACTTCGCTGACGGTGTACACGACATGTCCGGTTGTGCCTTTTGAAGGGTCCATCATGTCGTTCAGCTCTGCGGCTTTGGACACATAATATTCCAGGGTGTGAAGTTTGCCCTCTTCCTCGGACAGTGAGTGCGTATTCTGCATCCACGCCGCGTGAGAGGAAATCAGATCATCAACCGCAGCCACGTCCGAATCAGGCACGCGCATTGTAAAACCGAAGGTTGTATGGCCAACATTAAAACTCATTCTCATCTCCTTTGGATCAATACTGTTTGAATATGGTGCAACCCTGCCAGACATGTGAATAATTTGACATACCCTTCTTTAGTTAAATGAAATGAAGGGTCTGTGGTGCAGAGACGGTTAACAGTCAGACATTGATTATCGTGTACAAAAACCGTAGCGTTCAGGCGTGCCTGAATCATCACGGGCATATAATCGTCACCACCTGACGCAGGAGCAGGTTCGACTCAAGGCTGCTTGCCACGACCCTGCCCAACGCGGGCAGTTTGCCAGCTACCGATCCGATCGATCATGTCACCCCGACACCGCACCGTCCTGCGTGCGACACCCGCAATGATGACAGGCTGTCATTGTCCGCACAAAACGCTCATGATCAAACTGTCGGGCGTTGTTATGGTGTCCCGGTCTTGGGCGTCAGCATTATGGCTGTACACAGCAAAGGCTACATACCCCAGGATCACCAGCGCTATGGCCAGCTTGAGGCGTGTTCTTCTAGGTTTCACCGGGCCCAGTGGAGCATCGGCACTGATGGCACTGGTGGCGAGGATCTTACCAAGTTTGTAATCGTCTTTCATGTTCTTCCCATAATTTGCCGGCTAGTAACGACCGATCCAATAATCGAGCAATGTGTAATAAGTATGTCCAATCAGCCTCGATCCAGACTTAATGACTCACCTCCCTAAAACAACAGATTTCACGAGAATTGAAACATCAAACCTTGGACATTCCTGTCACCCTCTGGTCGCTCAGGCCTCCTGATTTCGAGTGACAAGGCACGCGGCTTTTCGATAGACTCACACCACCGACAGCATGCGGACACAGGCGGTGATCGTTTGTCCGCTCCAAAAATACGCCACGCTGCGTTTCGATACCCGCAGAACGCATAGCGGTTCGATCTGGTCGCATCGTCGCGGGCGTACAAATGGCCCGGGCGACCCCCACATAGAAGCTGCAAAATATGACAACACCGGACATTACCATGCCTGAAATCGATCCATCCTTTGAGCTGAATGCAGACTTTTCGCAGCGTGTGGTCATTAAACCTGACGACTATATCTGGGAAGCCTCGCCGATGCCCGGTGTCGAGCGGATGAAGCTTGACCGTATTGGTGATGAGGTTGCACGTGCCACCTCTCTGGTACGATATGCACCCAACAGCAGTTTCTCGCCACATAAACATTCAGGTGGCGAGGAAATCCTTGTGCTTGATGGTGTGTTTGGGGATGAACACGGTGAATATCCGGCTGGCACCTATATCCGCAATCCCATAGGCACCAGACATCAGCCAGTGATTGGCGCCGAAGGTGCGACGATTTTTGTGAAACTTCACCAGTTCAGCGAGCACGATCAGAAGCAATTTGCCGTCAACACCAACGGCCAGCCGTGGCATCCGGGCTTGGTAGACGGGCTGACTGTCATGCCGCTTCACCAGCATGAGGGGGAGAATGTTGCGCTTGTGAAATGGGCGCCCGACACGCAGTTCAATCCGCACAAGCATTGGGGCGGTGAGGAGATACTTGTCCTTGAAGGCACTTTCCATGATGAGCATGACAGCTATCCGGCAGGAAGCTGGTTAAGAAGCCCGCATCTGAGCGAGCATTGCCCATATACAAGGGAAGATGGCGCGTTGATCTATGTCAAGGTTGGTCATCTGGCGCAATAGGGAGACAGTCCAGACTGGCCTGTCTTCACCTCGTCCAGCCAAATGCCAAGGACGTTCAGCTCGTAACCCTTGCCATAACCCTGTCCGACACCAGCAGTCTGCCGGCCGCCTGTCTGATCAATCACATCATCCGGTAACCGCAACGCTCGCAGCCGGTCCCGGATGTTCTCGAAATGGTTTCGCCAGGCCGGGCTTGAAAACAGGACCGCGCACGGCATCCGCAAGGCCGTCGGCAGCATCCTCGCCGCCGCACCCAGTATCAGAACATGGCCATTCACGGCCACTCCGAGAGTCGTACATCGGAGATTTACACCCGCGCTGTCGAGCGGCCCGAACTGGCCCGGCAGGGCCTGGAAGCAATGGAGGCGATGGAGTGGTAACGGCGAATGTGATCCACGCGCAGTTTTGCCGGGGATCACAATTTGACGTAAACTGTTGATAAAGCGCGGTTTATTTTAGGGAAATGGCGCGCTCGGGAAGCGGCTTATCCTATGTGCTTGCCTACAACTCTGCGGATTCTGAATCCCGCGAACCTGTTTTGCAAC
>Ga0181587_10002648_pt1 | contig 14806 bp, 11 predicted proteins | sample 071ome_27_FD_132463 | JGI IMG/M metagenome (GOLD analysis project Ga0181587, IMG submission 132463) | Coastal salt marsh microbial communities from the Groves Creek Marsh, Skidaway Island, Georgia - 071409AT metaG (megahit assembly) | ecosystem: Environmental > Aquatic > Marine > Intertidal...
CTCAGGGTCGCACAGTGGACTTTAAAAATGTCGTGGTGATTATGACCTCAAATGTGGGTAGTCGTTATTTACAGGATAATTTGCTTGATCAAGATATTCCTGAATCTGCCCGCGAATCCGTCATGGCCGATCTAAGGGATCACTTCCGACCCGAGTTTCTCAATCGTGTGGACGATATTGTCTTGTTTAAACCTCTTTCATTGGAGGAAATTACCTCAATCGTGGACCTTTTGATCCATAGTTTAAATCGAAGATTACTCGATCGTAAGGTTTCAGTAAATTTTACCCCTGCGGCCAAGAAATGGATTGGTGAGAAAGGCTATGATCCGACCTACGGGGCACGACCCCTCAAACGTTTCTTGCAAAAACAGGTAGAGACCCAACTGGCCCGCGTTTTAATTGCAGGTGATTTGAATGAGGGAGCCGAAGTATCTTTTTCGATCAAGGATGACCAGTTATGTATGGAAGTTACTTAATCTAGACTCTTTTCGCTAAAGTCAGATACGGCACGGTCAATGACCCAGTAATTAATCGAAGTAAAAGCGGTCGCATAGATGATGGCGATAAGATAGGTTTGCCAGCTTAATCCAGTTTCCATTCCTAATCCGGTCAGGAAGTTTTTTTCCAGGATAACCTTTGTGATGTAGCCAAATACCAAGGATAAGGTCCAAATAGATAAAAACAATTGGGCAAATTTTACAAAAAATACTTTGGAGATTTGACTTTTTGAGAATCCTAAATGGATCAGTTTCTTCGTACTCTCTGCTGATTGTACGATCATTAGCCTAAAACTGCTGGTAAAGGTACCTATGGACAGAAGGGATAAGAATCCTCCTAGACCCCCTCCAATCCAGGCGGTAAAAATGGCAGCCCGATGAATCCACCCGTTTTGGGGCATCTCGCGATTGGTCTCATATCCCATTTCAGTAATTTTTTTGAAGAACTGTTCCGCCTTGGTATCTTTGAGCCTAACAATTAATCGACCCACTTCTGAATCTCTTAATTGCTCCGTTTTCAATTCATTAAATTTCTTCTTATTAGCGGGCTCATCCAATGAAGAAAAGAATGTTCGATTAAGTTTTTCCTTGGGAAATTTTTTGAGATCGCTGAAAGAAATCGGTTGCCCATCAATTTCATCTTCATTCCATACAAAAAAGTAATCTTGGTTCTCCTCTGTCGCGAAGTCTTGATTCGCCCATTTTAAAAATTTTTCGGGAACCAGTACGCTGTTGATCCTCTTACTAAATGCGACAAAACGACCGATCATTCTCTTCGATCGGTTCTGTCCCATGAAGATTTCAATCGGCATAGAAGTGGCGGCTTCAAGAGAAAGTGCGGGGTATTCATCCCGTGAGGGAGCGAGACCAAAGTTCCATAGGTCTAAATAGAACTTGGGGACCATAATCGGCACATAAGAATGATTTTGTTCCCATGCCCAGGATTCAGGTATTTGGTCTAAAAACCGATTAGGGACCGATTCAAAAAATAAATCGGCCCGAGCAGCCGCTCCCAAACCAATTCTTCCTGCTGGCCAGATATGAACGGTCACTGGAAAATGGTTTCTAGAAAATTCGCCAAGGTCTTGGACGCCTGAAATCTTTTGAATCTGGTCGATTTCTTCGTTGGAAAAGGCTTTGTTTGTAGAAGATAGATTGAGCAATAATCCACCTTTCACTTTTTTGTTAAGCGTGACAAAACTACCTCCCTTTTGATTATCCCCTTTTAAGCGATTGGAATCGAAATAACATTGAAGAGATAGGATCAAAAGAAATGAGCCGAGCAAGCAACCGAGTGATGCTAAGAAGAGGGCTTTTGCCGGTGACTCCGTTCTTAAGCAAAGCCGCAGAAGTTTGGCACGACTGGACTTCATAGATCCATGCTTTGGTTGCAGGCAAGATAACGATGGGTCATTAACGAGGTGTAAATAATTCCTGCATTCCTCGATCGAACAATAGACTCGATTAGTTTGGCTGTCCTTTCTGCATTCTCTTTGTCAAGATGGCTGAAAGGCTCATCGAGTAGCAACCAATCGAATGGTTTGAGTAAGGACCTAACCAGTGCAAAGCGTTGCCGTTGTCCCAAAGAAAGGGTACCAACTGGTTGGTCGAGTAAGTGTGCGATGTTTATTTGTTCGCACATTTCCATTAGGTCTGGGTTTGGTTTGTGGAAAGCAGGTAAAAGTTCGAGGTTTTGTCTGGCGGTAAGATCCATAAACAACCGGAGATCCTGAAAAACTAATGAGAGTTGATCAGACCATACCTCCCGCCATTTTTCCTTTGAAAAAGTGGCAGTGGACTTTCCATCGATTTCACAAGTTCCTTCAAAATCAAACCTCAACCCGTAAATAATATGCAATAGGGTGGATTTTCCTTGGCCGGATTGGGCTTTTATTTCAATGAAGTTTCCTTTTTCAAAAATCAATTCCTGCCCCCATATACTTGAACCCTCTACGGAATCATTGGTTAGTGGATTGGGCAGAATTTGGTTCAGTCTTATTCTCATGGTAAGAGATTAAGCATATTCTGGCCGAGAATGGCTGCCTCTTGATTGGATTCGATATTAACGGAGCTTTTGAATTCTTTGAGAAAGGAATTAAAGTCGGGTTTAGATTGATGGGATGGATAAATCTTTAGCGGGTAGTCTGTCCCCCAAAGGATTTTGTCCGATCCAATAAGATCAATCATTTTTCGGTATATACTTTGGGGATAGAGCAGGGGACAGGCCGCTAAATCAAAGTAAATATTGTTTGGCATAGAGTGTTTCAGTCCATGTAGGGCACCGGCATGGGCAAGGATGATTTTTAATTCAGGCAGCTCATTTGCCAGCCAGATAAAATCTTCCATTGGGGTAAGGGTTTTGCCTGGATACTCCCGTCCCTGTGGGTCGGTAACATGAAAGTTTACCGGCCAACCATGAATCGATGCAAATTCCATAGCTTGGATCCATTCCCTTTGTTTGATCGAAAATTCTTGTGCCCAGGGGTGAGATTCACCAATGCCTTGAAACCCATTTTCTTGGGCTCGTTTTAGGTAATCCACTAGATTGGGAATTTCAGGTTTTAAGGAAAGAAAAGCAATGAATCGTTCTGGGTCTTGCCTGATCCATTTAAGTTGCCATTCATTCCCTTCCAAACAAGTTAGGCTATTTTCCCAATACCACCCAAGTAGTACACAGCGGTCAATGCCGGCGGCATCCATGTCAGCGAGCATAGTTTCCCGGTTGGCCCAACCTTGTAAGCTAAGACGATTTTGGGGTACGACCATATGCAGCCACTTGGATTCTCCGGTACGCCTGGCAAACGCAACAGGATTAGAAATTACTTCATCAGGGTACCTGTGAGTGTGGGCATCAATAATCATACCAACTTCTATTCCGATCATGGATGGGCTCTAGGTAAAGCCCAAAAGAGAATGAAATTAGGCTTTGGGAATGGTTTCCTTTCCCGCAAGTTTACGGGTCAGAGTTGCCTCAATGAAAGCGGCAAACAAAGGATGGGCTTTGGTTGGTTTTGATTGGAACTCCGGATGAAATTGTACCGCAACAAACCAAGGGTGGTCCTTTACTTCCACAATTTCTACCAAGTCCCGTTCCGGATTTACTCCGGCCACAATAAGTCCAGCCGCTTCCATCTCCTCACGATAAGAATTATTAAACTCAAAACGGTGACGATGCCTTTCGGAAACTTCTTCTTTGTCATAGGCAATGTGCGATGCAGAGCCGGGTTTTAGACGACAAGGGCATGCTCCAAGGCGCATGGTGGCCCCTTTGTCGGTGACAGATTTTTGATCATCCATGATGTGGATGACAGGGGAATCGGTGTGTGGGTCAAATTCGGTGCTGTTGGCATTTGCTTTACCGAGTACATTGCGGGCAAAATCAATTACTGCAATCTGCATGCCGAGACATAATCCAAAGTAAGGAATCTTTTCTTCACGGGCATATTTGGATGCGAGGATTTTACCCTCGGTTCCCCGGTCACCAAAGCCACCCGGTACGAGTATACCATCTAAGCCCTTAAGGTGTTTTTCAGGGCCATCCTGCTCAATTGCTTCAGCGTCCAAATGAACCACTTCCACGCCAGTATCGTTTCTAATCCCTCCGTGAACTAAGGATTCATTGACAGATAGGTAGGAGTCTTGCAGATCAACATACTTTCCAATCATCCCGATTTTGACTTGATGCTTGGGGTGGATCAGGCGGTGTACAACTTCTTCCCACTGGTCAAGTTTTGGAGAGGGGGCATCGAGACCAAGAAAACGGGTAACCAGGGTATCCAGTCCTTCCTGTTTGAGCATGTGGGGAAGTTCATAAATAGAGTGAGCCACGTCCATTTCCTCAATAACGGCCTCTTTGGAAACACTGCAAAAGAGACTCAGTTTTTCACGAATTTCTTCCGTGATTGGCTGCTCTGTGCGACAAATCAAAATATCGGGTTGGATGCCAATCTCTCTTAATTTTGCCACACTTTGCTGTGTTGGCTTGGTCTTGAGCTCTCCTGCTGCCCGAAGGCTCGGCAAGAGGGTCATATGCACAAATAAGACATTGGCTTTCCCTACCTCTGTGGCAAATTGGCGCATGGCTTCGGTAAAGGGCAGACCTTCAATGTCGCCAATCGTTCCACCGATTTCCGTAATGAGAACATTCACGCCTTCACCGGCTGCATAAATCCTGTCTTTGATTTCATTGGTGACATGAGGAATCACTTGAACCGTTTTACCGAGGTAATCTCCACGCCTTTCCTTGCGGATGACCGACTCATAAATTTGTCCGCTGGTCAAGTTATTGAACCGGCTTAGCTTGCCTGAAGTGAATCGTTCGTAATGCCCTAAATCCAAATCGGTTTCAGCACCATCATCCAAGACATAGACTTCACCGTGCTGAAATGGACTCATTGTCCCAGGGTCCACATTTAAGTAGGGGTCGAATTTTTGGATGCGGGTGGTTAAACCTCTCTGCTCGAGCAATGCACCTAAAGCTCCAGAGGTTAGTCCTTTCCCAAGCGATGATACCACGCCACCAGTTATAAAAATATACTTCATTTCCTTAAAATCAATCCCTACCCATGACGTAGGCAAGAAGGAGGTGGCAACCAAGTTTTATTCACTGTCAATAATCTACCTGCTTGGAACCTCCTTTTGATTTGTGTTTGCACAAAGATTAATTTTCATAATTCTTGTAACTTATATCTAGATTCTAACCGCCTTTTCTCTCGTCAAGTATTTGTGTGGGAAGAAAATGTTTCTATATAATAGATTAGTCATGCAATCGTCCTTGATCAAAAAATATTTAATGGCTCTCACTGGCATCGTTTTGGTGGGATTTGTATTTGTACACATGGCGGGAAACTTACAAGTTCTCCTCGGCCAAGAAGCCATCAACGCCTACGCCTATGCCCTGCAGAATTTACCTGCTCCCATTCTCTGGGGTTCTCGTCTTTTTCTGCTTATTTGTGTAGTGGTTCATGCGATTACCGCATACCAACTCATTAAAGAAAACCGTGCCGCCCGCCCAAACTCCAATGAGGTGGAAATTACCAAGCGTGCTGGTTGGTCTTCTCTTCGTATGGGTTTGACCGGTTCCATGATGTTGGCATTCATCGTTTTTCACCTTCTTCACTTCACCATACGTTCCATTTTCCCTGAGTATAACGATTTAAAAACGACTGTTGGGTCTCCAGACGGCTCAGAAATTCATGATGTTTATTCCATGATACTGGCTGGTTTCCGAGTCGATGCGATTTCTCTATTTTATGTAATCTGCATGTTTCTGCTCTGCCGGCATCTGGCTCATGGTGTATCGAGCATGTTTCAGTCATTAGGTCTTCGCTCTGAAAGTTGGCGGGCGAAACTGGATGTTTTCGCCTCTGTATATGGTTGGCTTATTTTTGTGGGATTTTCCATCATACCCATTTTGGTGGTCGCTCAAAAGTACGGCTTAGTTAATTGCTTGGATAGTTGTGGCTCATCCTGTTCTGTTAATCTGTAAATTTTCCTTTCATGATCCTTGATTCAAAAATCCCCGAAGGCCCTCTTTCAGATAAATGGGAAAACCATCGTTTTTCGTCCAAACTTGTCAACCCAGCAAACAAGCGAAAATTTAAAATCATTGTTGTTGGCTCTGGCTTAGCAGGTGGCTCCGCCGCAGCTACTCTTGGTGAGCTTGGTTACCATGTTGATTGTTTCTGTTATCAAGATACGCCCCGTCGTGCTCATTCGATTGCTGCACAGGGTGGGATTAATGGTGCTAAAAATTATCAAAACGATGGAGACAGTGTTCACCGTCTCTTTTACGACACGATCAAGGGAGGGGATTTTCGTTCCCGCGAAGCCAATGTACATCGGCTCGCCCAAAATAGTGTAAATATTATAGATCAGTGCGTGGCTCAGGGGGTTCCTTTTGCCCGCGAATATGGTGGGTTGTTGGCCAACCGTTCCTTTGGTGGTGCCCAAGTAAGCCGTACTTTCTATGCAAGGGGTCAAACCGGTCAGCAGTTACTCCTTGGTGCATACAGTGCTTTAAGTCGACAAATCTCAACTGGACAGGTAAAAATGCATGTCAGGCAGGAGATGCTCGATCTTATCGTAGTGGATGGTCACGCCAAGGGGATTATCACCCGCAACCTTGCCACGGGGGAGCTCAAGGTTTGGACAGCCGATGCCGTTCTCTTGTGCACAGGTGGATATGGCAATGTTTACTACAAATCGACCAACGCCATTGGTTGTAATGTGACCGCTAACTTTCGTGCCTACCGCAGGGGGGCAGGTTTTGCGAATCCGTGTTTTACCCAAATCCACCCAACCTGTATACCCGTTTCCGGGGACCATCAGTCCAAATTAACATTGATGTCCGAGTCCTTGCGTAACGACGGGCGCGTCTGGGTTCCTAAAAATGTAGAAGATTGTGGTAAAGCACCCTCTGAGATTCCGGAGGATGCCAGGGATTATTACCTCGAGAGAAAATACCCAAGTTTTGGCAACCTAGCCCCCCGAGATATATCCAGCCGTTCTGCTAAGGAAGCCTGTGACGAAGGGCGTGGTGTTGGGCCAGGCGGGCGTGGGGTTTACCTAGACTTTGAAGACTCCATTAGCCGCCTCGGTGAAAATGTGATTCGTGAGCGCTATGGAAATCTATTTGAGATGTATGAGCGGATCACTGGTGAAAATGCCTACCAGCGGCCCATGCGTATTTATCCGGCCATTCATTATACCATGGGTGGTCTATGGGTGGATTACAATTTAATGAGTACGATTCCTGGATGCTTTGTTCTTGGTGAAGCTAACTTCTCTGATCACGGAGCAAACCGTCTGGGTGCGAGTGCTTTAATGCAAGGGTTGAGTGACGGATATTTTGTCATCCCATATACAATTGGAAATTATTTGACTACCATTAGCCCGGGGGGGATTGACCCTCATGGAGAATCTGCCCGTGAAACCATGGACTCTGTAAAGGAACGCGTGAGTCAATTGGTCTCGGCGAGTGGAAAACGTTCTTCTCGTTCCTACCATAAAGAACTTGGCCAAATTATGTGGGATTACGCAGGTATGGCCAGAAATGAGCATGGCTTAAAAAAGGCCATTGGTCAGATTCAGGATCTTCGGGATGATTTTAACAAAAACCTTCTCGTAACCGGTAAGGGTGAAGAATACAATATGGAACTTGAGAGATCTGGACGGGTGCGCGACTTTATAGATTTCGGTGAACTTCTTTGCCGGGATGCACTGGAAAGAAATGAATCTTGCGGTGGCCACTTCAGGGAGGAATTCCAAACGGAGGATGGGGAGGCTACCCGTAATGATGAGGAGTTTGCCCATGCTGCGGTCTGGGAATTCAACGGGGATGGTGAGACACCAGCTCGTCATGAGGAAGATTTAAAATTTGAAGAAGTTAAACTCGCGGTACGCAGTTACAAATAAGGAAAAATTGCCATGAAATTATTTCTCAAAGTTTGGAAACAGGATGGTCCTCAGAAAGAAGGCCGCTTCGAGTCCCATGTCTTAGATGGTGTGTCCGAGGATTCTTCGTTCCTTGAAATGCTCGACCAATTAAACGAACAATTATTGGATGAGGGTAAAGAACCCGTCGCTTTTGACCATGATTGCCGAGAAGGAATTTGTGGTACCTGTTCGCTCAATATCAATGGTTTTGCTCATGGTCCCGAAAATTCGACAACTACCTGCCAGTTACACATGCGGAAGTTCGAAGACGGAGATACGATAACGATTGAGCCTTTTCGTGCCAAAGCATTTCCGGTGGTGCGTGATTTAGTGGTCGATCGTTCTGCATTTGACAAGATCATTCAGGCAGGTGGTTACATTACGGTTCGTACCGGTAGTGCTCCTGACGGAAATGCTCTTCCTGTTCCCAAAGGCGATGCCGATTTGGCAATGGATGCGGCCCAATGCATTGGTTGTGGGGCATGCGTGGCCTCCTGCAAAAATGCATCGGCTATGCTTTTTACTTCTGCCAAGGCAGGCCATTTAAACATGCTCCCACAAGGCCAAGCTGAAAAAGATTCTCGTGTCCTTAATATGGTGGCAGCGATGGATGAAGCAGGCTTTGGAAATTGTCGGAATTATGGTGAATGTTCCGCGGCATGCCCTAAGGATATTTCTCTAGATTACATCGCTAAATTAAATCGCGATTACGCCAAGGCGAAGATCAAAAAAGTATTTTCCTAAACTCTTTCACTCCACCGCTTTTCATTCTTATCAAATAGGGTTGCGAATCCGCCAACCTTTAAGAAGATGAAGCCCATGAAAGATCAAGGCAAACAAGTCACATGGGGTGGGCGTTTTAAAGACAGTCCTGATCGGCTAATGCTTGCATTTGGGGAGTCCGTTTCTTTCGATTATCGACTGGCTCCATATGATTTACAGGGCAGTTTGGGTCATGCTTCCATGCTACTTGCGGTTGGCATTCTTAATCATACAGAATTCCAAGAGATTCAGCAGGGCTTGAAGGAACTGGCAGATGAAGTGAACTCTAAAAACTTCCCGTGGAAGATGGAGTTGGAAGATGTTCATATGAATTTAGAACAGGCTCTGCGTGAAAAAACGGCTGCTGCTGATAAATTACACACGGGGCGGAGCCGGAATGATCAGGTAGCTACCGATGTTCGTTTATTTTTTAAGGATGCATGTTCACAGTTGCGCGAGGGAATCGAACAGGCCATGTCCGCATTGTTGGCATTGGCGAAAAAACATGCATCCACGCCCATCCCAGGATATACTCATTTACAACGGGCTCAGCCGGTTACCGTTGGTCATCATCTTCTTGCCTATGTTGAAATGCTTGGTCGGGACCACGAAAGACTTTCCAATGTGGCCAACCATGCAAATGTTTGCCCTTTAGGTTCGGGTGCGATTGCAGGATCCACCCTTCCTTTGGATCGTGCACTAGCTGCTAAAGCACTCGGCTTTGTTGATGAAGACGGGGAGCCTCGGCTTACTCCAAACGGGATGGATGCGGTTTCCGACCGAGATCTTTTTGTGGAATTCGCATCTGCTTGTTCCCTTTGCTCTCTTCATTTGTCCCGATTGGCAGAAGACCTGATTCTTTGGAATTCTTCAGAATTTGGCTACCTCCGCTTGCCTGATGCATTTACAACGGGCTCTTCCCTTATGCCTCAAAAGAAAAACCCCGATTGTTTTGAATTAATTCGGGGTAAGACGGGTCGTGTTTTAGGAAACCTAAACAATTTACTCGTGACTATCAAAGGCCTTCCTTTAACTTACAACCGGGATCTTCAGGAAGACAAACCTCCGGTGTTTGATTCCTTTGATCAGCTTTCCATCTGCCTTGCGGTCACTGCGGGTGCATTGGAGGGTGCGGAAATTATCGAAGATAATTGTTTGGCGGCAGCATCCGACCCGTTGCTTTTGGCTACGGACTTGGCCGATTATCTGGTCGAGCGGGGCATCCCGTTCCGGCAGGCGCATCATGTGGTTGGTGCCTTAGTTGCCCGTGCGGAAGAATTAAAAATACCTTTACCCGAATTGTCCAATGAGGATGCTCACTCCATCTGTCCTGAATTAGGAAAGGATTGGAGAGTGGTTTTCGATTTGAACAGAGCATTTGCCATGAGGGAAAAACCGGGCATGCCTGGTCCGAATCAAATTTCTCAAAGAATCAAGTTTTGGGAAGAAATTCTTAGCTCTTGAACCGCTTGATCACCCGGAGCCCGGGTGTGAGTATCCTGGGGTTTTTTATGCTTATCTCTGTACTAGGTGGAAAGACTTGGACCACAATAGGCGGGGGTCAAACCAAGGGTGATTTACTTTCGGTTCACGATAAACAGATTACTCTCTTGATCAATGGGCGGGAATATTTATTCCCTATTTCTCGGTTTGTTCGGGAGGATCGGGACTATATCACAAACTGGCAAAGTGAGAAAAGGTGCCGGGCATGCCTTAAGCCAGTTTCGGGCGATCAAATGCAGGCAGGTAATGAACTTTTTCATCCTTCCTGCTTTTCCTGTTTGGTTTGCGAACGTCCGTTTCTCGATCGACAGCCGATCCGTCGTGATGAATGGGGGGGGATGGTGCATAGTGAACATTTTCGTAAGGCTCATAGCTGTGGTTCGTGCGGTCGGTTGATTTCTCCCAGAAAGATTCAATCCCAACAGATTTTTGCTGATAAGCGAATGAGTTGTCTTGCTTGTCTAGGGGAAGCGGTTACTAATATTACCACCCTAGAGGCGGTGTCCAGGCGAGTGAGGTCGGGCATGTCAGAGCTTGGACTGCCACGACCTTCGGGTCCTTTAACGATGAAAATGGTCAGTCAGGATCAAATGAATCGCGAAGTAGACAGGACTCATGGACGAGGAAGTTTACGGGGATTAACCTTAACCACATTCCGTACCCTTACCGGAGGGCCGAATGCAGGAACAACCTTTACTCATGAGGTTTGGCTATTGTCAGGGCTCCCGGTGGTCGAGTGTGTTTCGATTCTTGCTCATGAGTTTGGGCATGTATGGTTAAACGAAAATTATATTGATGCATCTCCTCCGGCCGTGGAAGGGTTTTGCAACCTCCTATCGATGCATGCCTTACAAAAAGACACGAGTAAATTAGCTGATATTTTACGCAAAAATTTACAGATGAGTGATGATTATGTTTACGGGCGTGGATTTCGGGAGATGAGCAAACGGTTAGAAAAGCTTGGTTGGTCCGGCTTACTAAGCGACTTGTCTGCCCGCCGGGTTCCCATAACCCAACGACGAAAGTAGCAGAGCCCAGCCCTCGACTAATTTGGAAGAGCCAAAGCTTGGAGGATGCGACCGTGCACTTCCGTTGCTTGGATGGGCTGATCACTAGGGTAGATGGAGTCACCAAATATTATCGGCCAATCGAGCGGATCTGTGGGCTTGCCTCCATGGGTTCCTCGAACCAGTTGTGGATTGAGTGGTACAAGGTCCATAAAAATCCGAAAACCTGCTTTTTTGGCCAAAATTTTTCCGGATGCTTTAAGAAAAGGAAAGGGGATCGATGGATCCACAAAAAGTTCAGCTGGATCATATCCATATTTCCGGTGCACATCGACACACCGGGCAAAATCCGGGGCGAGTGAATCATCTAACCAGTGGTAGTAAGCAAACCAGCTATCCTCTTCCGCGACTAAAATAAGATCTCCTGCACGGTCATGGTCGAGTCCATGATAGCCTCGGTCCTTTCCGGTAATAACTCGGGCGACCCCTTCCAGGTTTTCCAAATCCTTGCACAACTGATGTATGAAAGAATCCTCATTCCGATTGATATAGATATGGGCTACTTGGTGGTCGGTTAATGCGAAAGCAGCCGATCCTCCGCAGTCCAAATATTCCAGTCCAAGTTCTTCTTTGATATTCAGGTGACCAAGTTTGCGCAAGGCACGGTTGGGGTAGACCACCTTTTTCGCCGGTGTGATTCCATATTCTGAAAGCATCATCACCCGCACATTGCGCTTTTGATAGAACAAGAGCAAGTCGCCCACCAGGGCATCCAGTTCGCTTACTGCTTTTTCTGCTTCGGGTGAATCCGGGCCATACCTTTGCAAATCATAATCCAAGTGGGGGAGGTAAACCAGAGACAATCCGGGAGATTCTTTCTCCTCTATCCACTTTGCCGAGTTGGTAATCCACTCGCTCGAGGGTAAGCCAGCCCGGGGACCCCAGAAGGATGGAAAAGGAAACTCTCCCAGATCTTTTTTGATTTCGTCCCGAATCGAGAGTGGATGACTATGCACATCAAAAGTTTTCAATCCATCCGACCGGTAGAGGGGGCGGGGGGTGATTGAAAAATCAGCACTGCTGTACATATTGAACCACCAAAAAAGGTTGGCACATCTGAAATTTGGACGATCTTTGCGGATGGTTTCCCATACTTTTTCACCACCCACCAACCGGTTGGATTGTTTCCAGAAGTGATGCTCATTCAGGGTGCGGTCATACCACCCGTTCCCCACCACTCCATGCTTGGTGGGCTGGGTACCGGTCAGGTAGGTGGCTTGGGCGGAGCAGGTGACCGCTGGGCACACGGGCTCAATCACTTGAGCCCGTCCGGATGTACTTTCTATAAATTGATGTAAGTTGGGGGTATTTTTTCCAAGCAAGCGACTGCATAACCCAACTAGGTTGAGCACGGCCAATCGGGGCTCCTGTTTCGAACCCGGCATCTTAACCAGTTAAGCTTGGGTGTGGGCGAGGGTGCGCGTACGCAACTCATCCAACGCACAAAGCACTTGCTGGTTGTCCATTTGGTGGACTTCCACTCCCTGACCAAGTGCCTGAATCAGGGTAATGGTGAGCTTTCCTCCCAGGTGTTCCCTGAACTCTTCCAACCCATCCAGAATGATCGACCCATTCATTTTGTTCTGAGCATGGAGCAAAGGATGATAAATTTCAAAGTGTAGAGACAGGAGGAGGGTGATGACACGCTCAGCAGCCTGCTCTTTGAGTAGGCCCACCCGTGCACAATAAAGCACATCCGCAGCCAGACCAATCGCCACCGCATCTCCATGACCGACCCGAAAGTTCGACATGGGTTCCAACTTATGGGCGATCCAATGACCAAAGTCCAGGGGTCTGGCCGAACCCCGCTCAAAAGGATCCCCGGATCCGGCAATATGGTCAAGGTGAAGGGCGGCACTTCGACGGATCAGTTGTTCCATCGAGGTCTGTTCAAAACGGGAAAGCTCATCCGATTTATCTTCAATCCATTCAAAAAATGCCCGGTCACGAATCAAGGCTACCTTGATCGCTTCGACATAACCTGCACGCTTTTGGGAGTCGGGTAAGGTGCGCAGGAAAGAAAAGTCATTGATGACCGCATCCGGAACCGCAAAGGTACCCACCCAGTTTTTCTTCCCAAAAAAATTGATTCCATTTTTCACTCCTACGCCCCCGTCTCCCTGGCTCAATGTTGTGGTGGGGAAGCGTACCAGACGAACGCCACGGTGGGCGGTGGATGCGGCAAATCCAACCAGATCCAAAGCGGCTCCACCCCCAATTACTAGGATGTAGGAGTGCCGGCACATGCTGTGGTGATTGATGTCTGACCAAATGGATTCCACCAAATTCCAGTCATTTTTGGCCTCTTCGCCTCCCAGGATAAACTTGGGGGAGCAAACAAGATTCAAGGACTCTCCATGATGGTTGAAGAATTGTTCAATGAGGGAGGGTAGATTGGGGTTGCCGTCGAGAATTCCTTCGTCCAAATAAACGAGTACCTTGGTTCTTTTCCCTTTTTGCTCGCTCTTAAGAAGTTCAAATAGGGTCGTGTTGCCCGCATCAAAGACATTGCGCGTAAAAAAGACTTCATGGGTGTAGTCCAACCGAACATTCCGGCGTATCGAGGAGTAGGTATTGGGCATAACAACGGTCAGTTTAAATGACCTCTAAGTTGCCGCAAACCTCTTTTGCAAGATCAGAGCAAATCCTCCAAGCAGAACACAGGGTCCCACCAATATGGGAGCATGGAAAGAAAGCAGGGTGGCATCCACTGCACAGATGCCCGCAAGGAGCAAGGAAACCCCTTTACCAATCGATCCTTCTTTCGCTTTTCTCATCTCTAAAATCGCAAAAAACGAAACCCCGCCAGCGAGCAAGCCAACCAAGTTGACCAAAAAGGTCCGGATGGGGTCGAGGTTGTTCCACAACACCAGGTAAGCCAGGGCAAGTAAGGGGGCAGCAAAGAGGAAAAGGATAGGTAGCCGGTCGAGCAGTTGGTCTCGTTTCGGGTCTTTTTGCTGGATCGATTCATTACGGGCGTACCAAGAAATACCCACCACATACAGCCCGACCGTAATCGCCCATACATAGAGGAGAGGGGCTGGGCTCATTCCGGAGGCTGCCGTTCCGGCAGTGATCCACAATAAGGTTCGGCACCCTCCCATTAGAACAATCCCCCAGGCTGTTTTTTTATGGACCCAGTCATAAGCGAGGATGCATAGCAGAAGGGCGACTGTCCAAGGCCAGGAGCAACCCGCCCCCTGAATCATTACCCATGCACCCACTCCTAGCTGGGTCAGACCCAGCAACCATGCCTGCCCAAGCGAAAGAGCCCCTCTGGGTATGGGCCTTTCCGGTCTATGCTTTTGATCAAATTTGTGATCACAGGCATCATTGAGAAAACACCCACCTGCATAGATCAGACTCGACCCAAGCAGGAGATAGCAAAGAGTGGCGGAGTCGAAGAAGGACATATCCGTCCATTCCGGCATCCATCGAACCGAAGGTCCGGTTCCTGCATTGATGGCCCATGCGGCGATGACATTGGTCCACACCGTGGGGAGGTTGGCCCCGCGGGCCATACTCATCCAATGGGCAAAG
>Ga0181587_10002662_pt1 | contig 14769 bp, 12 predicted proteins | sample 071ome_27_FD_132463 | JGI IMG/M metagenome (GOLD analysis project Ga0181587, IMG submission 132463) | Coastal salt marsh microbial communities from the Groves Creek Marsh, Skidaway Island, Georgia - 071409AT metaG (megahit assembly) | ecosystem: Environmental > Aquatic > Marine > Intertidal...
GATTTGACCGCGCTCGGCAAGGAAATCGACCAGGGGGCGAACCTCCGGCCTGATGTGCGCCTGTTCAAGATCGACCGGTGGATCCCCGGCATGGTCCGGATAGACATAGGCGTGGGTATTTTCGGGGAAGGTCTGGCCCAGGCCTTCCAATATACCGCCGCTGATTCCGTCGTAGTATTCCTCATGGAAAATTTCGCCGAGCCCCTTTAGGTCGGTGACCAGGGCGACCGGTTCACGTGAATAGCGCGCGAGATATTGGCGGAGCCTGAAATACCGGAAATATTCAGAAATCAGAACGTAATAACCGGCGGCGGAGAGGCGTTCCACCCGCGCCAGGAAGTCTACGGTGTCCACGGATTGGCCATGGTCCAACTGGGCCATGGTGAGTTCCGCAAGCGATAGAATTGCGCCGCCGGCCACCAGATCATCGAACAGTCCTTTCGCGTGGGCGAACCGGTCCACATCTGATTGAGCAACGTCCTGAAACTCGCCGCGCATGACCAGGACACGTTTTTTATAAAACTCTTCCGCGGGGATCACCACATGGCCGTCCGGATCAAATAAGACCGCGCGGGTCAAACTGGCTTTCACAAGTTCCAGGGCCATCAGCCGGTTGTCGGTGTTCTCGAAACTGGGGCCGTTGAATTCAACCAGGTCGATCTCCAACCGGCCCCAGCGTAGATTATCAGTGAGGCTGCGCAAAAGTTCGGCCGGCTGGTCGCTCAGCATGTAGGCGCCGTAGATCAGGTTGACGCCCAGAATCCCTAGGGCCTCTTGCTGGTCCAGGTTGGTTTCATCCAACATGCGGACGTGGAGAATAATATTGTCGGGCTCTGCCTTAGGTGAGCGTTGCCATCTTATGCCAAGCCAACCGTGGCACTCGGCTCGTTTGTTAAAGCTTTGCGCGGTGACCGTGTCGGCGAAGGCGAAAAACCGGCTGTCGTCAGGGCGGTGTTCCTCGATACGTTCAACGACCAATTCGAATTCCCGTTCCAACATGCGTTCCAACCGCCCACGAGAGACATAACGGCCATCTGCCGCCGCGCCATAGATTTGATCGCTGAACTGCATGTCATAGGCGGACATGGTCTTGGCGACCGTGCCGGCGGCCGCGCCCGCCTGGAAGAACCAGCGCGCTACTTCCTGGCCCGCACCAATTTCTACGATGGTCCCGTATTTCAACGGGTCCAGGTTTAAGGCGAGGGCTTTTTCAATGGTGCTTGAAATATCTTCAGGCATGGCGGCTCTTTTTCCTCGGGTGGCAGGGTCAAATTTAACAGTCCATCGGCCTAAACCCCAAGGCTAAAGAATATGCTCCGAAGGCGATGGCGAAAGGGTTCTGTGCACACGATAGAACAGGCGTCCGCGGAAACGGAACCCGTTGCCGAATAATTAGTCGCTTTTAAGCCAGCTTTTCCGGAAGCGGTGATTGATTTTCGTGTTCCAACTGGAGCCGGGCCAGGACTTCCATCATTTCCAGCTTGGCGTCTTTGTAGTCCGGGTCATCAAACACATTGTTCATCTCGTCCGGGTCGTTCTGCAGGTCAAACAGTTCCGCATAGTCTTCATCGTGATAGATCGTCAGCCGCCACTTATCTGTGACCGCGGTCCGGCAGCGGACCGGCTTGTCAAAGCCGAGGATGGTCCGTTGGCCGCCTTCCTCTACCAGGATCGCGTCCCTGACCTTATCCTGTATGCCTGCGGCGATATCCAACAGGCTATGGCCTTGAATGCCGTTGTGGGGTTCAACGCCGGCCCGGTCCAGAATGGTCTGGGCGATGTCCAGGGTACTACCCATTGCAGGGGTCGCGGCAACTTGGTTGGGATTCTTTGGATCGACCCACAAGAATGGCACGTGGATGATGTTGTCGATATGGATCGGGCCCTTGAAGGCCAAGCCGTGCGCGGCCTGGAAGTCGCCGTGATCGGAGGTAAAGATCACTACTGTGTCCTCGGTCAGGCCCAGCTCATCCAGCTTGGCGATGATTTCGCCGACCTTGTCGTCGATCATCGCGATCATGCCGTAGGTCAATGCGATGGATTCCTTGGCTTCCTGCGCGGACATGGCGGCCAGTTCCGGCCCCCAGCGCTGCTCCACGCCGGGGCCACGCTTGCCATGGACCCAGCGGGCGAGCGGATAGCTTGGCAAGCCATCCTTGGGGAAGGAAGCCGGCAGAGGCATCTCCGCCGGATCGTACATATCCCAATACTTGCCGGGCGGGGTGAACGGGTGGTGCGGATCGGGGAAAGAGGAAAAAATAAAGAACGGCTGGTCCGAACCGCTGGCGGCATATTCTTCCAGATAAGCCTTGGTCCGTTCCGCGACATAGGTCGTGGAATACAGTTCTTCCGGAACCGCTGTGCGATAGGCTTGCGGCGCGGTGTAGTCGCTTTCCAGCGCGTTCTTCGGGCCGCGCTTGGATTCGATATCCGGGTCCTTCTCCAACTGCCAAAGCAGATGGTGTCCGGTGGTGACATCCGCATGGTCGTTGGCGAACTCCACATGGTCAAAACCGTAGAAAGGCGTCTCCACTTTATTATTGGTGCCGGCGCGCCAGGCTTTCGCCGCTTCCTGATCATAGGGGCCTTCGCCAGAAACGGGCTTGGTCGCTTCCGCCAGATGCGCCGGGGCAGGCGTGTGGCCGTCTTTGACCGGCTTGCGCTTCACCATGGGGTCGTTATCGGTCATGTTTTGCAGATGGCTTTTGCCGATATGCGCCGTCGCGTAGCCGGCTTCCCGCAACAGCTCGACGAAAGTCACTTCCTGGGTGCTGAGGGGGATGCCGTTGTGGCGCACCCGATGCAGAGACGGCATTCGTCCGGTCATCAGGGTTGCCCGGTTGGGCATGCAGATGGGCGTCGCGCAGAAGAATTTTTCGAACCGGGTGCCGCGCCCGGCGAGTTGATCAAGGTTCGGTGTCTTAACAATCTGGTGGCCGTAGCAGCCCAGGTCGTGTGCCCGCTGCTGGTCGGTGATTAGGAACAGAAAATTCGGTCGCTTCATGGTTTCCCCGGTTCGAACTTATTGATGCTGCAGTATACAGGTATGGAGCCATAAAATCCCGGCGGAGAAAAGTAGGCGGGCGAAAATTGTTCACCCAATGGACTCTTCTGAGGCGCCGGACTCGCACAACCGCCGTTAATCCGATAGACTATAGGCTATCGAATGGAAGACGCGGAATGTCTTCTCGGATGGCATGATCATCTAGACAGGGAGAGACCACATGCTCAAACGAACCTCAATTTTAATGGCAGCGGGCGCAGCGATGGCGTTTGCAGGCGCTGCGCCGGCGACGGCTGGTTTTTATGACGGCAAAGACGTTACCGTCATCGTCAATGCCGGCGCGGGCGGCGGCCTGACCCGGACCGGACGGCTATTCACCACCCACATGAAGAAACACCTGGGTAAAGACACCAACATGGTGATCAAGAACATTGCCGGTGGCGGCGGGGTGAAGGGCATGAATTTCCTGGTCGAGAAGGCCAAGAAGGACGGCCTGACCATCCTCTGGGGGACGCCCAACGCCATGGCCAAACTTCTCGGACTGCCGGGCGTGCGCTATGACCCAAAAACCCTGAACATCATCGGCGCGGGATCGACGACGTATGTGTCTTTGATCCGCGCGGATGTGGGCGGCGGTCTGAAGAACCGTGCCGATCTTCTAAAGCTGAACAAACCGCTGATTATTGGCGGGCGCAGCACCACCGACGGTCTGGGCATCTTCGCCCGTCTGCCTATGGATGTGCTGGGGGTCAAATACCGCTATGTGCCCGGCTACAACGCGCAGCCGAAGCTGAACGCGGCGATGCGGGCCAAGGAAATTCAATCTCTAACCACGGGCCATCCCGGCTATCACGCGTTCTACAAGGACACGATCCTAAAGTCCGGGGAGGCGCTGGCGCTGTATTACCACTCGCCGATGAATGCGTCGGGTGAGCCGGCGCGTCTGCCGCTCTATGACGCGGCGATCAAGAATTTCTTGGATTTCTACAAAGAAGCCCACGGCGGGAAGGAACCCAGCGGCCAAATGTGGGAAGCCTATAAGTGGTTCGCCACTTATGCGGTCCATCCGTTCGGCATATATGCGCCTCCGGGTGTGGACGCCGCCAAGGTCGGAGAGCTGCGCACCGCGTTCGCCAATACGGTCAAGGATCCGGCGTTTGTTGCGGCCTATTCCAAGCGTCTGCGGGCCAAGCCGAACTTCCTGATCGGCAAGGACGCCGAATATCTGGTGAAGAACTACGACAATATTTCGGCGGACGGCAAGGCTGGGCTGAAAAAGCTCACCGCCCGTAAGAAAAAGTAATCGGGCCGAAGACCTGATGAATTTTGTGTCGGGGCGCGGCCATCTTCGCGCCCCGATACGTTTCCCACTTTGCGTAATTTGTCCTGATGTTTGACGCCCTCATCGAAGGTCTGATTCTGGTCTTTCAGTGGCCGACCATCGGCTTTCTGTTCTTTGGCGTGCTGATCGGCATGTGGATCGGCGCCGTGCCTGGCCTGGGCGGGGTGATCGGGCTGATCCTGTTGCTGCCGTTCACCTTTGATATGGAGCCGGTGAACGCGTTCGCCTTGCTGTTGGGCATGTTCGCTGTGACCTCGACCAGTGACACCATTGCCTCTGTCATGTTGGGGATACCCGGCACAGCGGCGTCCCAGGCCACCATCCTGGATGGCTATCCGTTGGCGCAAAAAGGGCAGGCGGCCCGGGCCTTCGGCGCGGCGTTCACGGTGTCCGCGTTCGGCGGCGTGTTCGGCGCCATTGTGCTCGCGGTTTCTCTGCCGATCATCCTGCCGATTATCACTAATTTCGCCTCCCCGGAACTGTTCATGCTGGGTGTCTTGGGTCTGACCATGGTCGGTGCGCTCAGCGGGGGCTCTATGCTCAAAGGGCTGACTGTCGCTCTATTCGGCATTTTGCTTTCAACGATTGGATACGCAGATTCTGATCCGATTCCCCGCTATTTCTTCGGTACTGATTATCTGTTGGACAGGCTGCCACTGATCCCGGTGGTGCTCGGCTTGTTCGCCATTCCTGAGCTGATGGAGCTGGCGATCCGCAATGTCTCCATTTCCCGCGTGCCGAAAGAGCAGGGAGAGGGCGGCGGCATGATGGAGGGTGTGCGCGATGCCTTCCGCCACTGGTGGTTGGCCACCCGGTGCGCCGCGCTCGGCACCTACATCGGCATGTTGCCGGGGCTGGGCGCGGCGATTGTCGATTGGGTCGCTTATGGCCATGCGGTGCAAAGCGCCAAGGACAAATCCAAGTTCGGCAGCGGCGATATTCGCGGCGTGATCGCGCCGGAAGCCGCCAACAACGCGACCCGCGGCGGCTCTCTCTTGCCGACGGTGGCGTTCGGCATCCCCGGCAGTCTGGGCACGGCCATTCTGTTGAGCGTTTTGTTGATCGTCGGGTTGAAACCGGGTCCCGACATGCTGACCACCGAGCTGCACATTACCTTCTCCATGGTTTGGACTCTGGTGATCGCCAATATCGCGGCGGCCGGCCTTTTGATGATGTGGAGCCGTCAGGTCGCCAAGGTAGCCTTCATTCCGGGGCATCTGGTGGTTCCCGGAGTCATCGTCTTTGTTTTCATGGGTGCTTGGCTGGCGGGCGTCGCGCTCGGTGACTGGATCAGCCTTCTTGTCATGGGCGTCATCGGCTTTGTAATGAAGCGAGGCGGCTGGCCACGCCCGCCATTGATCCTGGCGATGATTCTGGGCGGGATCATGGAAACCCGGTTCCTGATTAGCAATGTGGCCAACGACGGCTATGGTTGGATTACCCGGCCCATCGTGCTGATCATCTTGTTCCTCATCCTGCTGACCATCGGCATCGCCATCCGAAGCTATTTCCGGGACAAGGAAACCCTGAGCCAGTCCGAAGGAGAGGGGAGTGAGCGCAACCCACTTTTATCTTTGCCGTTCTCCGTTCTGCTGTGTGTGATCTTCGCCGGCGCCGCCATGCAGGCGACGGACTGGCCGCAGGAGGTGCGGCAGTTCCCGATCATGGCGTCGGCGCCCGGTTTCGTGATGGCTCTGGCGATTGTGTTGATGGACTTCCGCGCGGCGCAGGGTGTGGTAGCCGAGAACGGCTCTTTCGGCAACGCCTGGGCGGCAGCTGCGGAGCAGGCGGTGCTGCCCCGCGCGCTGAGCTTCTTGGGGTATATTCTCCTGCTGGTGGCGTTCATGCCGGTGATCGGCCAGAAATTGGTGCTGCCGATCTTCGTATATCTCTATCTCCGCCGTTGGGGCGGGTATAGCTGGAAGATTTGCCTGGGCTATGCTTTGGGAAGCTGGCTGTTGCTGGTGGGCTTTTACGACCGGATCATGAGTCTTCAATGGTATCCGTCGTTACTGTACTACGGTGCGCCGGATGAGTGGCCGAGCTGGCTGCCAAGCTGGTTGTTCCTTTAATCTGGTTCCGGAGGAGACACCTATGAACGCCGATACGCTGCCCCCGTTTCATATTGATGTTTGTAAGCCCGATCAGCGGGAACCGGGGATGATGATGTTCAATGTGCGTCCCGGCGGCGTGGCGGAGCATTCGGGCAATGTGGGCTGGTTCTTAGGGGTGAACCAAGCGGGCGAGATCGCCCTTGATCTCACATTCGACTCGCCGACACAGGATTCCAGGCTGCTGCCCAACGGCAATATCCTGATCTCCCTGACGGCTGCGGGCCTGATCATGGAGGTGCAGCCTGACGGATCGTTGGTGCGCCAATGGCACATTGCCGGCAAGTGGACGGCCAAAACGCCGCCGGATGGCAGTATCGAGATTGATGCTCTTCTGACTCATCATACGATCAACACGTTTTCCAACGGTAATTTAATGCTGTTGACCGCCGAGATGCGGGAACTGGACGACTGGCCCCAGGCCGACGACGATCCGAACGCGCCCCGCGGCAAATCCAAGGTGATCGGCGACGTGGTGTTGGAGGTCGCACCGGACGGGCAGATCGTCAATCGGATAAAAATATTCGACATCCTGGACTCGACGCGGCTCTGCTACGGTAGTTGCGCCGGGTATTGGCGGCCACGGGGGTTCGATGACAGTTTTGACTGGTGCCATGCGAACTCCGCCATCCACGACACGCGCGATGACTCGATCATCATGTCGTTTCGCACCCAGGACTGCCTGATCAAGATCGACCGGCACAGCGGGGAGCTGAAATGGATCCTGGGTGATTCCGGCAACTGGAAAGAGCCCTGGGCAAGCAAGCTGTTAAAGCCGGATGCCTCCGTCGCCTGGCAGTATCATCAGCACGACTGTTCCATCACGCCGGACGGAAACCTGCTGTGCTTTGACAACGGCAACTGCCGCGCCGTGCCGTTCAAGGCAAAAATGCCCGACGACCAGTGCTACAGCCGTGCCGTCGAGTTTGATATTGATGAAAAAGCGATGACCGTCCGCCAGGTCTGGTCTTACGGCGGGCCCGGCCAGGACATGACCTACGCCTGCTATCAGGGCGGCGCCTACCGGCTGCCGCAGACCGGCAACACATTCATCACCTATGGCGGCGTGTGTACGATCGACGGAAAGCCGACGTCATCCAATTTGGACTCCTTTGTGCGCGGTCGTCTGGTGGAGGTGACTCCGGCGGGCGAAGTTGTCTTCGATATGTGGATCGACAGCGACGAGGCATCGGGCGGCAGCCCGCTCTCCGTCTTCCGCTCGGAGTTCGTGCCGGCGGCCTAGATCCGCTCCGAGGGGTGGGATTGCTCAAAATACCGGCGTCGGGATTCGACCACTTTTTCGAGGGACACTCGCAAAGACTCGTGGCTGGCCATCAACCGTTCGAAGTCCTCGGCCTTCAATTCCAAAAGTTGGCATTCAGTCAATGCAACGACCGTGGCGGTGCGTCCCGTTTTATCGAGAATAGCGATTTCTCCAAAGAATTCGCCGGCGGCAATGATTAACTGTTCCGGGTGCAGTTCGACCTCCAGCCGGCCGGACACCACAAAGAACATGCTGTCACCCGTTTCGCCGAGTTTTACTACGGCGTGATTGGCCGGCACGACAAGCGGCGTCAACAGCGAGACGATCTCGGCGATCTGGGCTGCATCCAAGTCCCTGAACAGGGGCACCGAGGAAACAAGGTTCCAGTTTACGACAAAATCGTGTTTCCGGATTTCGTTCGCAAAGCCGGTGGCAATCACGCCGGTGGGGAGCGCCAGCATTCCAATGCCGAGGATCATGGTCATTGCGCCGAAGATGCGCCCTAAAACTGTGATCGGTACAACGTCGCCGTAGCCCACGGTGCTGAGGGTGGCCAGCGCCCACCACATGGCGGCGGGGATGGAGGAGAATTTGTCAGGTTGGGCTTCGTGCTCGACGGCGAACAGGATGGTGGCGGAAAATAGGAGAGCGCAGAGGATGATCAGCAGTGCCGCGACCAGCGCCTTACGCTGCGCGACGATGACCGCACCGATAATAATAAGTGCGGGGGAGTAGCGCGTGAGTTTTAACAGCCGTACCAGCCGGAATATCCGCAAAATCCGAGAATCGAATCCCAAAATACTCTGTAGGAAGAACGGCAAGATCGCGAGCAGATCGACAATCGCCATTGGCGTGAGCATATATCTCAATCGTCCCAGAATCGGATGACGATATTGCCCCGACGGATTTGCGGTAATGCTCCAGACCCGCAACAGATACTCAATGCAAAAGACGAAGACTGAAAAGACTTCAAACCAGTAAAAAAATTCACTGAACGCAGCGTGGATGGCGGCGACGGAATCCAGCACGACTGCCAATACATTGCCGAAGATGAGGGCAATCAGGAAAATATCGAAGGCTCGGCCCCATGTTTCATCGGGTCGTGACAGCTCCAGAAAGGCGAATGTTTTATGTCGGAAGCTCATTGCTGCGACCTATTTGAGCGTGGCGCTCAACGCCTGGTCGAGGTCTTCGAGGATGTCGCCGATGCTTTCGAGGCCGACGGATAGGCGAATGACATCCGGGCCCGCGCCCGCGGCGACTTGCTGTTCTTCGGTCAATTGCCGATGGGTGGTGGAGGCCGGGTGGATGATTAGGCTTCTTGTGTCGCCCACATTGGCGAGGTGAGAGAACAGATTTACCGTCTCCACGGTTTTGACGCCGGCGTCATAGCCGCCCTTGACGCCGAAGGTGAAGACGGCGCCCGGGCCTTTCGGCAGATATTTGTTGGCGAGATCATGAAACGGGCTGTCCTTCAGACCGGCATAGGAAACCCAATCCACCGCCTTGTGCCCGGCCAGGAACTCCGCGACCGCTTGCGCGTTGGACACGTGCCGCTCCATGCGCAAGGGCAGGGTCTCGATGCCGGTGATGGTGAAGAACGCGTTCATAGGGGCCATGGCCGGGCCGAAATCCCGGAGCGCCACGGCCCGCGCTTTAGTCGTAAAACCGAAATCGCCGAAGGTCTCGTAGAAGGTGAGGCCGTGATAGGCGGGTTCCGGCTCCGACATGGAGGGGAACTTGCCGCTTTTCGCCCAATCGAATTTGCCGGATTCGATCACCACCCCGCCCATGGAGGTGCCGTGGCCGCTCAAATACTTGGTGGTGGAATGCACGACGATGTCCGCGCCCCAATCGATCGGGTTGTGCAGATAGGGCGACGCCATGGTGTTATCGACGATGACCGGAATACCGGCCTCACGCCCGATTTCCACCACCTTTTCCAGATCAACGATGATGCCGCCTGGGTTGGCCAACACTTCGAGGAAGATCGCCCTGGTCTTGTCGGTGATGGCGGCGCGGAAATTCTCCGGCTCAGTAGGATCGACGAAGGTGCAGTTCCAGCCCAGTTTCTTGAAACTGAGCCCGAACTGAGTGATAGAACCACCGTATAGATTGCGGGACGCGACAAACTCGTCGCCGGGCTCCAACAGGGTAAAGAAGGTCAGGAACTGGGCGGCATGGCCGGACGCGGCGGCGACGGCGGCCCGGCCATTCTCCAGAGCCGAGACCCGTTCCTCCAGGACCGAGACCGTGGGGTTGGTCAGCCGGGAATAAATGAAGCCGAAGCGGGAGAGATTAAAGAGGTCTTCCGCATGCTCCGCATCTTCGAATACATAAGAGGTTGTCTGATAGATTGGCGTATTGCGCGCACCGGTCAGGGGTTCCGGCCGGGCGCCCGCATGGATGGAACGCGTTTCAAATCCGTAATTCTTAGGCTTGCCATTGGTCATGGCTCAGCCAAACCGCTTGGTGTTGCGGGCCAGGCGAGGGCGCTTGGCGGAAATGATCTTTGAGTTCACCCCGCTCCAGGACAGTTCGCCGTAGAGCCGGCCGAACTCAATCTTGGGGCAGCGGTCCATAATGACTTTCAGCCCGGCCGCTTCGGCCCGGGCCGCCGCTTCGTCGTTACGCACACCCAGCTGCATCCAGATCACTTTGATGCCTTTTTCTTTGGCGACCGCAATGGCCTCGTCGGTGATGCCGCCGGCGGCTTCGGAATTCCGGAAAATATCCACCATCTGAAACTGATCCGGGATGGAGGCCAGATCGGCGTAGACCGTCTCCCCCAGCAACGTGTTGCCGGCTTCCCTAGGGTTCACCGGGATGACACGGTAGCCCTTGCGTTGCAGATACTTCATGGCGAAGTGGCTGGGCCGGACCCAGGACGCGCTGGCGCCGGGCATGGCGATGGTTTGCACGGTATCCAGAATATCCGCGAGTTCGTCGTCGCTATAGCTAAGGTCTGTCACGCTCAAAATGCCAACCGGTTACCGGCCCTTCCATTTGGGATCGCGCTTTTCCAGGAATGCGCCCATGCCTTCCTTGGCGTCGTCGTCCATGACGTTTTCCGCCATGACGCCGCTGGAAAAATCGTACGCCGCGCTCAGGTCCATATCCATTTGTCTGTAGAACGCTTGCTTGCCGAGGGAAACCGTCCGGGTCGAATGCTTGATGATTTTCTGCGCATATTCATCGACGGCGGAGTCCAATTGATCGACCGGAACGATTTTGTTCACCAAACCGAAGCGGTAGGCGTCGCCGGCGCTGAACATCTCCCCGGTGAGCAGCATCTCCATCGCGTGCTTGCGCCCGACCGCCCGGCCGATGGCGACGGCGGGGGTGGTGCAGAAGACCCCGATATTGACGCCCGGTGTGGCGAAACGGGAATCATCGGACGCCACCGCCAGATCGCAACTCGCCACCAACTGGCAGCCGGCGGCGGTCGCCACCCCATGCACCTTGGCGATGACAGGCTGGGGCAGTTGGGTGAGGGTTGTCATCATCCGGCTGCACTGAAGGAACAGTTCACTCCCGGCGGCCTCGTCTTCAAGCCCGTGTACTTCCTTCAGATCGTGTCCGGCGCTGAACACCGGACCGTTGGCCTCAATGATCACCACTTTGATGGATTTATTGGGGGCGATATCGTCCAGGGCGGCCTGCAGCTCGTTCAGCATCTCCGCCGAAAGGGCGTTGCGGCGGGCCGGGCGGTTGAGGGTCAAGGTGCAGACGCCCGCGCCGTCATCCTGGCGCAGCAGGATCTGATCGTCGGTCGTCGTATGAGTGTCCGGCGGCATGACGCTTTCCCTCGGTAGGTTCTCGACTCGGTGTCTAAACTTGCCGTGTTTCCCCATTGGACCGCAAGGGATAATCTGATCCGGCCCACGGTGAACCTCGCGAAGCCGCTGAAAATAACTGTGGTAATATAATACCAATTTCTTAATTATTTGAATTCATTATATTTTTTGACGGTTAAAGTCAAAATAAGCCGTTGACTTGAGCGTCCGCCGTGGCATACTCCCCGCCGCTTTGGCCGGAAGCTCCATTCGGGGGCGGATCGGCCGTTTGATTTTAGGAACATGAAAGCCAACTTGCGATGAAAACTTATTCAGCCAAGCCGGCGGATGTGCAGAAAGACTGGTTTATTATCGATGCGGAGGGCCTGGTGCTCGGTCGTCTCGCCAGCCAAATCGCCCTGCGTCTCCGCGGCAAGCACAAGCCGATGTACACGCCGCACATTGATTGCGGTGACAACATCGTCGTCATCAATGCGGAAAAGGTCGCGTTGACGGGCAACAAGCGCACCGACAAGACCTATTACTGGCACACAGGATATCCGGGGGGCATCAAAAGCCGCACCGCCGATAAGATTCTGGATGGGAAGTTCCCGGAACGAGTCATCATCAAGGCGGTGGAACGTATGATCTCCCGCAATCCGCTGGGTCGCCAGCAAATGAAGAAACTGCACGTTTATGCCGGACCGGAGCATCCGCACGGGGCGCAACAGCCTCAGGAGCTCGATATCGCCGCCATGAACGCGAAGAACAAGAGGAGCGCCTAAAGATGGCTGACGAACCGAACGCAATGCAGGAAGCGCTTGAGGAAGCGCAGAAAGCCGCCGCTGCTGAAGAGGCTGCGGGTGCTGAGGCGCCGGCCGTGGACGCTGCCACCGCCGATGATGCAGTTGCAGCCGCCGAGCCCGCTGTCGACGACAACGCGCCCAAGCTCGACGAACATGGCCGCTCTTATGCGACCGGCAAGCGGAAGGACGCGGTCGCCCGGGTCTGGATCAAGCCGGGTAGCGGCAAGATCACGGTCAACGGCCGGGATGTGGAAATTTATTTCGCCCGTCCGGTGCTGCGCATGATGATTGGTCAGCCCTTCGCGGTGGCCGAGCGCGTAGATCAATACGACGTGCTTGCCACGGTTACCGGCGGCGGCTTGTCCGGCCAGGCCGGCGCCGTGCGCCACGGTATTTCCAAGGCGCTGACGCTGTATGAGCCGGGCCTCCGTCCGGTGCTGAAGAGCGGCGGCTTCCTGACCCGTGACAGCCGCGTCGTGGAACGGAAAAAATACGGCCGCCGCAAGGCCCGCCGGAGCTTCCAGTTCTCGAAACGGTAGTGCAGGGCGATGGGGATGGCTGGGTTGGCCATCGCCCTTCTTATATCGGGATGCTCATCCCTCGCACGTCTTGTATCGGGCAGACATTCGAAAAGACCCGCCAACCGGCGGGTCTTTTTTTGCGCCGTGCCTGAGTTTCCCCGCATCCCCCATTGCGTCTTACCCGACCCGTCCGATCTTGATCGGGCGGCTATCGGGTATCCATGGCTGCCGGTGGATGGACTCCCGAGACTTGGCCCCAACTAGCGTTGTTGCCAACTCGGGGGCGACGCGTGGAGGGGGCGGGGAGGGCACAGCGTACCTAGTGCGGCCACCCCTAGTGCGGTCGCTCTTAATGTGGCCTGCCCCGCTTCATCATCATTTCGTGGACGGTATCCATGCCGCGGTCGACCATGGCGCTCACCTCAGCGGCGTGGGTTTGCAGGGCTTTGACCACCTCAGGGTCGTCCGAAGTTTGGGTGACCATGATCCCGTCGTCGGTGGTCTCGATCTCGGTTTTGATCCTGTCCCGACGTTCGAACAGAATGTCGAGGGTGGGGCTTTGGATCATCACTTTCGGATCGCGGCCTTCCTCTACCCGTTGGAGCATGCCGGTCACGTGACTGACGACAACCGCCCGTAGTTCTTCGTCTTTGGTATAGGTCACCGTTTGAATGCCGTTGGGCAGGTTCTTGACCGTCCGGTCGATCTTCTGAAAATTCCGGAACAGGGTGGCGAGCTCGGCGCTCTCCTCGGGCGTCGCGTTCAGGCCTCTAAGGCCCGGCATGTTCACCATGTCATGGCCTGTGCCGTCCGCGCCGTGGTGGCGGCCGTGTCCGGGCATCTGGGCCTGGCCCGGTTCCGGCTGGGAAATGTAGATACCGCCGGCCAGCATCAGGACGGCCACGCCGCCGGCAATGCCGATGCGCCAGCCGCGCAGAATGGGTTTCGGTGAGTTTGTTTTTGTCATTGGGAATGCGTCCTCAGTTAAACAGGGGAATGTGTTCAATACTAAGATGAGATATCGCATGACTAAGATGAGATATCGCATGAAACGCCGGAACGCGATATGATTGCTATCATGTTAGGAGATTTATATGCGGCGATGATGGAACGGTCGAAAGGCCCCCGACAGGTGGCGAAGGGCGCCTACCTGTTTCATCAGGGGGACCCGATCACATCCATGTTCCTGGCGTCCGAGGGGGCGGTAGAGCTGACCCGCTATCACGACGACGGCATGGCGATTGTCTTGCAAGTGGCCCGGCCGACCTCGGTTATTGCGGAGGCGTCGGCCTATGCCGATCACTATCATTGCGACGGGTTGGCGATCGAGCGCAGTACGGTTTGCGAAATAGACCGGAAGGTATTTCTGGGCCTGTTGGCCGAGAACCCGGATTTGGCGTCGGCCTGGTCCGCGCACCTCGCCCACGAGGTGCAGGCCGCCCGTTCCCGCAGTGAAATCCTGGCGAGAAACAAGGTCGCCGACCGGCTCGACGGCTGGTTGGCCTGGCGAGGGGAAGGGCTGCCATCGAAAGGGGAATGGAAAACCGTTGCCGAGCAGATTGGCGTCTCCCCGGAAGCGCTGTATCGCGAACTGGCTAAGCGGCGAGCGGATTGAGCCTGAGCGACACGTAGAGAAACAGCACCATCACGACGAGGAAAGCGCCGGCCGCGAAGAACACCAGATCGAACCCGCCGATGCCGAACAACACGCCGCCCAGCACCGGGCCCAGGACCTGGCCCAGGCGGTTATTGACGCCGTTGGTAGAGATCACCGCCGCTCGGGCAGGATCCGGTGTTTCCTGTACCAGCAGGCTTTGAAAGGCGGGGAAGGCGATGCCGGTGGTGAGTCCGATGGCCAGTGACGGGATCAGCATGACCCAGATCGAGGAGACGAACGGCACCGAAGCCACCGACAGGACCAGGCCGATGATCGACACGATGACCA
>Ga0181587_10002674_pt1 | contig 14718 bp, 15 predicted proteins | sample 071ome_27_FD_132463 | JGI IMG/M metagenome (GOLD analysis project Ga0181587, IMG submission 132463) | Coastal salt marsh microbial communities from the Groves Creek Marsh, Skidaway Island, Georgia - 071409AT metaG (megahit assembly) | ecosystem: Environmental > Aquatic > Marine > Intertidal...
ACCTTGCTTCCAAGGTGTACCCTCCTGTGCTTGTGCCTGAAACCAAGAGCAAGCTCTGGTTTAAGACCCGGCGCTTCAGGGTTTTATTCCCCTTTGGGTGATGAAGTGTTCTTCAGCAAGCTGATGAACCCTTCTGACCATCTTAGCCTTTTGAGCGTATTCTCCGTCTCCCGTGGGAGGCTTTGAACTTAGCTCTCTTTCGTGTCAGGTCATTTACGAAAGCCGTATATAATGCCCCACACTTGCATATTTCGTCAATAATTATTTTTAATTATTTTTGAAATAATTTTCATAGAAGACAGAAAATGCAGTGATAATAAGGGTTTTCGTCTAGCTTATAAATTTCTAACAAGGCGCAACCCCAGATATCTTGGAGCGCCGATTAGACTATTTTTAGCCTTCTCAATTTGTTCCGCAGTTTCGTTACCCTCATATTACTAAGTAAAGTCCATTGAGAATTCGTAATTTCTGTAACGGAAAAATAGAAGTCCCTGCTGATTTTTATTTCGCGCTCCAGTACTTCCCCATTTTTCAGGAGTTCTGTAGCGAGAAAGGTGCTCGTCGAAACTCTTTTGAACTTGATTCCCAGGCTATTTACCAGAATCGGTCCCCCGGGTTGTGTTTTACTTACCAGATAAAATGCAGTACCCAGGACAAGAACTGCAGTAAGTTTTCCCCAGTTAAACTTCATATTACCTCATCCTCACTACCCGAAAGCCCAAATCCAGGCGTCCTGAGATAAGATCATGTCCTTGTCTGGAAGCACATCGATTTGTTTCTTCATGGGAAGTAAAGCTGCCACCCCTGATACTCATCTCGCTGGTTGTTATAGTAGCCAGAGGACTAACAGACGGACTTCTTTGATAGTAGTCACCATGAAAATAGTCTTGTGTCATTTCATAGACATTCCCTGACATGTCATAAAGTTTCCAGAAATTTGGTGGTTTAAAACCAACGCCCCGAGTCATGGCTCCACCTTACAACTGTTTACTCTCAACAACCTTTCTTGAAACAGGTAACCATCTGCAAAACCAAAAAGAGGAACATTGATATAGCTGTTTCTCAGGCAATCCAAACCGTAAGCGTAGGTGAAGTTCGGTACCAGCGGGAAGTGTCGAATCATACCGACAAAATTGAAATCGTTGTCATCGAGATAGAGAAACAAGGGTTTGTCTTCATCGTCTACCTTGATGTGAAATGCAATTCCAAACTGAGTTACTTTCGCAAAGCCCGGGAAAAGTTCCGTATAACAGTCCAGACGCCTTCTAAACCTGGCAAACATCATTCGAAGATTCACAAAAGTAAAGGGAATCAAGGCGATGTAAATCAAGAGAACCTTAACGAGTTTTGCCATGGAATCCCGAAACATTTGGGTATCGAGAATCTCAAAACCTGCAAGACAGGAAAGCAGGTAATAGATATTAGAGCTGTAGTTATAAATCATATGATAGCTTGTTAGTGTTATCAAACTGACTCCGATACCTGCCTGAATCAACATGATCAAAATACCGTAGTAATGGAAATACAGATCAGGCCAGGATCTTTTGTACAAATCAGCCTTCAAAGCTTCAATCCACACAGGGATTTTATACTCCCCTAACTCACTGTTTTCCCCGAAGCTAAGCTCCAGACAACTCTGATAGTTTTTGATTACGTCTTGAGCGTACTTTAAGCATCGTCTGGCTATCAGCACCCTGAGAAGTAACTCCAGAGTCCCTTCGGACTTCACTGTAATTTCAGAACCCAAAGTGTCAGAGAAAGCCTCGGCAAGAAAGTTGGAAATCTGTGATTTGGCAAGCAATTGACGAAACCCGATATAGGACTGTTCCAGGGATGCGGGATCAAACTCATGAAACCAAAGTTCAAATTCAATAAGTTCAATGAATTTGGTACTGCTCTTTAAGTTGACCAGAAGTTTTTTTGATTTGGAGTACTTGTTGATTTCAAACAGGAGACCGGCATGAATCAAATCCTGTAAATTCTGAGTCAGACTCAACTTCCATAGATCATCAAGAGCCTGGTACTGAAAACCTTGTTCTCTGTGCTCAAGCAAGCTCAGGAACTCAGGGGGAACAGTGCCTTTTTCGGCAATCACCAGAGGTTCATAAAGAACTCTGAAATCATCCCAATCAATACACTCTTGCATGTATATCTTTTGCCAGGTGAGACTTGGACCAGAGAAAAAATCTAAAGTCAGCTACCCAAATAACTGCTGTTTGAAGAACAGACAAACTCAGACCACTTGACTCTTTTTTGTCCTGAATCAATTTCTAATCAGCACAATCATCAAAGCAATGGAACAAAACGGCTCTTACTAACGTACTGTTGTGTATGAAGAAAACCCTTCTACTGATTTTTGCGTTCTGTTTGTTTCATCCACCTGTTTCACACAGCTGGCCCCTCTCTTTTGAAGATTTGTTCTTTTGGCGCAATGATGATGAGGAAGAAGAAGAAGTTGTTGAAGCTGTAGAGCAGCCTGTTGAGCAAGAAGAACAGAGCGTTGTGATTGAAGAGCCCGTCGAAGTGGGCCCACCGGCTCCCTTGCAGGACTTCAATGCCTATCTGACTATCAAATCCGAGTCAGGAAACAGCTCTTCACTGTACAAGCCCCTCTTTCGAGACGGAGACAAAGTCATCATGGAAATGAGCCTCTTTGTTCGCGATGGAGAAGCACCTGAACTATTGAAAGTAGAGGTCAGTTCAGGGAACACCAAAAAGGAATACGATTTCAAACAAGAGGGCTTTCGATACCAACTTGAGTTTCCCATCAATGATATTTTTCAGGTTCAGGAAGAGACCACTGATGAGTCAGTTGTAGTTTTTCGTACAACCAAGTCAGAAGACACGATCTATTTCATGGATGCTGCCAAGCAGTACAAGAAAAACCTTCCTGAAAATATTGCACTCTTTCACGATGAAAATGAACGCAATGAAAGCTATTCCAAAACGGAGGAAGAGTTTGACAGTTACAAGGTCCCCGGACACATGCTTTTTGAGGCCGGCCTTCTCCAGCGTGTGAAGATTGAAATCAAAACAGTTCAGGGTCAAGTCATTGAAGAATCTATTATTCGTTACGGGCAAGTTCCTGACTGGATTTATTATTCCGGACATTATCCTTACGATACTGGAGGATTCCTGGGTGGATCCAATATTTCTCCCTTTGATGTAGAAGGAAAAGGATTTGAGAAGCACCTGGAGGCTATGATTTTTGCTGCTTGCTATGCCGTGGATATCAACAATTACAATGGCAAGATCAAGGGTGCTCGAGCAGGAGTTAATGGTTCTGAGTGGTGGAAAAAGTTCAGAGGTACGGTTCTTGGATACTATGGAAGTGCTCCATCGAGAGGTACGGATGCGGCTATTGCCAAGAAATTTGCCTACCGAGTCTCCAAATTGCCTGAAGGTGAATCAAGCAGTAGTGAGCATTCCATCAAACTGGCTCAAACATGGATGAGAGTGAATACGGTGGATTACCGTGCTACCCAGGCATCTGCCATCGATTCCTCCGGAAACTACTACTTCATCCCAAGACGCTCTGTGAGACTCAGAAACACTACTTTTCGAACAGTAAGTGGCAAACCATGGATCGTTCAATCCTATGAAGACTGGCAGGATAAAAACAATCAGATGTTCATGGAAGGACAGATCCAGGAACACGTCGTGAACTACCTGAAAGAAGTTTCAAGAGAGAGCAACAACGGAAAGCCATTGAGCTATGATCAGGTGAAGAATGATGAGCAGCTCAAGGTACAGGCTCGAGAAGCCGGACTGGATCCAGAAAGCAGCAATTTCAAAGACTTTCTGAGAGGCCAACTGGAATACGAAGCTCGCATTTTTTACGATGTTCCTTCCAATGAAAGTTACTTTGAAGCTGCGACTTATTTAGGATCACAAAGAGCCCTTGAAGAGGTTGTAACTACTGATGAGATCAAAGATCACTTTACGCCAGATCAACCTCGTCCAAGAGCTAAGCTTCTTGATTCTGAAAATATTGAAAGCATGCGCTTTATTGAGTATGCCGTTCGCGTGATGCTTCATCCTACAATTCAAAAAGATCGGGAGAAAACTGAAGAACTCTTGAGGAATCATTTTGAATTGAACTCCAGGGAAAACGGGATTCTTGATAAACTCTTCAATTCATGAAGAAGTTTTTGATTCTTATTCTTTTTGCGACTTGCCTTGACGTCTCCAGGGCCAAAGATTGCAGCACGAAAAATCTGCAAAGTTTGTACTCTGAGAGTGAGCTCGAAACAGCTTTGCAAAAGAGTGCAGAAATCTTGTCCTGCACAACATCCCAGGCTGATGTTTTTCAAACAATCGGTTTATTGCAGGAAAATCTGGAACGATATCCCGGGGACACCTACTACATTCAAATTAACCTCTTAAAGCAGGGTAGTTCAACCAAACAGGATGTTTTACAAATTTTGGACCTCCTTGGAAAACTAAGGGTAGAACATGATTACTTCTATAAACCAAAAGAGGCGATCAAGGAGCTCGAACAAGTCGCCAGAGAAAAGGAAGGCAGGTTTTCATGCTATGCCCATTTTGAGCTCGGGAGTCAAAAAGTAGATAAGGAATCTGTGTACTGGTTTGAGAGATTTTTGGAGGAATGCAAAGACAGCTCTCCAGATTTTTCTCTAGTGTTGGCACTCATGGCAAAAGGTGCTGAAGAACTGCGGCTGGGATCCTTTCCCAAGGCTATTGAAAGTTATGAACTTGCCCTGTCTGATTATCCAAACGCAACTCTGAACCCGGAAGGCCCGTTGGAACCCTGGGTCAGGCATGGTCTGGCAAGTGCTTATCAGCTAAGTGGTCAAAAACAACTCGCCATTGAGCAGCTTCAATTGATCCAAAAGATGGATCACTATCCCGCTCAGGAGTCCGTAAAGCTGGAGCTGGATATGCTCCTGGAGGGGTCTGAATGAACACTGACAAGCCTGTTATTCTCTTTGTAGATGACGAAGAAATGATTCTCAAATCAATTCGTCGAGAGCTTAGAAAAGAGCCCTGGGACTGTCTGTATGCATTGAGTGGAAGTAAGTCTACAGACTACAAGGATTTACTGTTTACAGTGTGTCATGACCTTGCGAATTATCTCTCTTGTATCCAGTGTGCCAGCTCTTTTGTAGATGCACGTCCAGACATGGAAGCTTCCAAACTCTCTACCCTGAATTCTACGATTCTACAAAGCGCTAACATGGCTTCTACTCTACTGAGAAGAATCCGTGATCTTGAGAAAATCCAGAGATATCATCGTGTAAGTAGTCGGGAAGGCACCTCGGGAGAGACAGGTACCGGTTTCGGATTGCCTCTGTTTTTTCGTTGGGTGGAGAAGTTGAACGGAACTGCTTCGGTCAAGAGTGTGTCAAAGTCTGTTGACCCTCAAAACTGTGGTACTACCTGGACGATTTCCTTTCCCTCAAGGAGTAATGAATTATGATTCGAATTGCAATATTGAGTCTTTTGCTGGTGGGTTCAGCCTGTGCGAGTTCCACAATGGCTGTTATGGACGAAAAAGAGCGAGCCCCCAAAATCGTAGTCGGGAATCAGGTCGACCCGGAAACCGGGTATGAAACTCCACCATTAAAATTGTTCTCTGAATTCACGGAGGAACAAAAAAAGGAGTGTTTGAAATCTACAGCACTTAACTTTGCATTGGCCAGTAGTAGTGATCTGGAGCCCTCTACAAAAAGTATTCAGGATTTTCATAGTCAATTGAATACTTTGGTCAGTAAATATGACAAAACCCCTCAATTTTGCCTCTCAGAGCCTCGCCCTTCCCTGATCATTGGTATCAAGAAGGAAGAAGCGCAGAAAATCCGAAAGAAGAAGAAATCCAGTCTGGATAGTCTCAAAGAAAGATACTCCATTGAATCTTTTGAGGTTTTTTCAGCACTTGATGCCCTGACGATTCACTTTTCAAAACCTTATGCTCTTTCAGTTTTGATGAAAGAGATTCAAAATCATCCTGATGTTGAATACGTAAACAACAATGAGGTTTACGGCGGATCACCACCTTCTATTCAAAGAAATTCAGAAGGTCAATTTGTATTCAGTCAGGGTTGGGGTGATTGCTTTGCCGGATGCATTCATGGTCGCAAGATTGTGCTGGAAGTCCAGGAAGGCTCAGTGGTCGAAATTGAAAATCGACAGTGGTGATTCACTCCTTCCGGTCCAGATTCTGATCAATCCCTGAATTCTCAACAGTCGTGATTTCCAGATTACCAGATCGAATTGCTAATCCGGGTTTTCAGGATGAATTCTGTTTATCAGATCAGAACCTGATTTGCTAGCAATGTTGAAGATCTGGACCATTCATTCCAACCCTCAGGTAGTGGTCGCACAGCTTTACTGGTCGAACCCCACAATTTTAGTATTGGTTATGCAAGCTATTAAGAAAAGTGCACACGGCAACTAAAACTCCCATTCAACCTTGTAAATAATTTTTTCTAGTGATTCAGCAATAGTGTCTTCAAGTTCTGCATCACGACTTTATGAATCTGTTTAAGTTCTTGCTGTGAGTAGTCTTGCCATTGCATTCTTTTTAGAATCGTTGAGCGATGAAATTGGAAAATCAGAAACTGACCAATCAAGGCATGGGAAAAAAGTATGGATTCAGGACTCTCTGGATCAATCCCCTTTATCCTGCAAAACACTGCATTCAGAGTTTCATGGGCCTGTTCAAAAATCCTGTCATAAAGGATGGGAAAGCCATAGCCTGGATTAAACTGCTCACGAATCACAAAGGGTGGGAGTTCCTTGAGGTTCTTATCAGTTACAATCTCGAGAATTTCCAGTACAAAGACATCCAGGGCTCTTAACAGCTGGTCTTGGTCAATCTCCACTTTCTCACACAATCCCTTCAGTACCGGAAAAATGGATTGGAGCCTGGATTCCAATAGATCGCAAACCTGGTGAGTCACTGACTCATAGAGATTCTTCTTGGTTCGAAAATAGTAGGGAATCAAACCCAGATTTACCTGCGCCTTTTTAGCAATCTGTCTTGTGGTAGTTGCTTGATAACCCTGAGCTGAAAATAGTGACAACGCCGCCCTTAAAATTAAGGCCTCCTTGTCATTGAACCGAGAATCCATATTGAAATTATACATCTGTATTGTACGTTTGTCTTATACAATTGTACAATTCATTCTCCAGGGGGAAATTTTTGCACAAAATCAAAAAACTGTCAGGTCCCGTTTTTGCCATTATTGCTGGTATTTTCATTATTAAAATCAGTTTGGGCAAGAAAGAGGCTCCTAAAGAAGAAACCCTTCAAAATATACCAGTTAAAGTGCAAACCAAAAGATTGTCCAAACAACGTTGGTCACCAAAGTTAACTGTATACGGAACTGTTCATCCCCATGATTTTTATCAGGCTGTCGCGGAAGTCTCGGGAAGAATTTCATGGATTCATCCACAATTTCAGGGGGGAGCAATTTTCTCTAAAGAAGAGACACTTTTAAGAATTGAATCCACTGACTATGAAATCGATCTTAAGAGCGCTCAGTCAGGTCTCAAAGAGCTACAAAACAGAGTTCTCGAATTGGATAAACAGGAAAAACAAACCGTTGAAATGCTCGAACTGGATCAACAAAGTCTGACCCTTGCACTCAAAGAGTTTGAAAGACAGTCTGCTTTGGAGGAAAGAGGTTCCACCACTCAAACTGTGAAGGATCAGGCTCATCAAGCCTATCTCTCGGTAAAAACAAGGCTTAAACAAAAAGAGAATCAACTGGAAACCATTCCGGTTCAACGGGAATCATTGATGGCTAAAATTGAGTAGCAGGAACTGACAATCAAAAAGCTGGAGAGAATCGTGGAGAAGACCAGCTTTCGACTGCCCTTTGAGGGGCGGATACGAAAATCAAATCTGGTTGTAGGTCAATTCGTTAAGGTTGGTCAGGTCCTGTTTGAGGCCGATGGAACCTCAAGGGTAGAGCTTCACTCTCAGATTTCACCCAAGAACATGAAAGTTCTACTTGGTGGTAAAGAACATCAGGTCCGCTGGAGTGGAACTAACATGGGAAATCTGGTCGCCCGTCTCCAGTGGGAATCAGAGATGAAGTTTGTAGGCACAAAGTTTCCTTATCGATGGAAGGCGAACCTGAACAGAATCGATGGAGTGGTAGACCCCACGACTAGAACTTTAGGTATTGTATTTACTGTTGAAGAACCTTGGGAGAATCTGATTATTGTATCTCGAGCCAATGGATTTGAACTGAAACTCGGAGACTTCGCCCAGATTGAATACGACTTTGAATTTGAAGAAGATCAGGTGGAATTTCACTCCCAAAGAGCCGCCATCCTGAATTTAATGATGAATCCTACTGATGATGTATTGAATCTGACTGAACAAATCAAAGATTTCATCAGTGAGCAATCGCAAAAATATAACCAGAAAGTCGACTTTCACTTTACCAAAGACAACTCGGGCATCGTAAAAGACAGACTCAACATGCTGGTAAGCAATGCGATCCAGGGACTTCTGCTGGTCAGTGTTGTTTTGTATTTGTTCTTTGGTCTGAAATTCAGCTTTTGGGTTGTTTTGGGCTTACCTGTTTCCTTTGCAGGTGCCTTTTACCTCATGACTCCGCTTGGTCAAAGTATCAACATGATGAGTATGGTCGGACTACTTTTGGCCATTGGTATTTTAATGGATGACGCGGTAGTAATCTCGGAGAACATCGCTTCTCACTTTCAGAAAGGAAAAAGCCCTGTTCAGGCAGCCATCGACGGTACAAAGGAAGTATTTGCCAGCGTACTTTCATCATTTTTGACAACAGTAGCCATGTTTAGCAGTCTGATCTTTATGTCCGGAGATATTGGTCGCATCCTGAAAGCCATTCCCATTGTTTTGATTCTGGTTCTTGCAGTGAGTTTATTGGAAGCCTTTTTGATTTTGCCTCATCACGTGAAAGAGTCTTTGGGTCATTTTGCGGGTGAATCCGGGATTCGCCATCGCTTTTTAAACTGGTTTGAAAGACTACGTTTGAATCAATTTGAACCTCTGATAAGGGCCTGCCTTAAGAATCGTTATCTCACTGTTTCCCTTATGGTGATCCTGCTCTTTGTAAGTGTCTCCATGATTACTGGTGGAAAGCTGAAGTTCAGTGCAATACCGGATCTCGAAGGAAACACAATCGTCTCACGAGTTGCCATGCCTCCGGGAACTCCCTTGCAAAAAACCAAGGAGGTCTGCAACACAATTCTGATGAAATTCCAGGAACTCGATCAAGAGTATAGAGAGAAGTATAAGGATTCTCTGATTCGAGGAATCTATACTCGCTACAGCCATAATGTGGACTATCAGGAAAGTGGACCGCATGTAGCAACGGTAACTGTTGATCTGATTTCTCCACAGGAGAGAAAGATGAGTCTGGTTCAAATCCTGAGTCGATGGGAAGAGCTGGTAGGTCAGATTGCCGGTGCCAGCTCAATCAGCTATCAGGAGCCTGTTCTTGGCCCTTCCGGTCGACCTCTTCATCTGAGACTCTTTCATCATGATTTGGAGGTCTTGTCCATTAGCTCCCAGTCTCTAAAACAAAAGATGTCGGGATACAAAGGGGTACACAATGTAATGACAGACCTGCGACCGGGCCAACCTCAGGTTAAAATAGCTCTTCAAAGCGGGATCATGGCTACTGGTCTAAGTAATCAGAATCTGGGAGAACAACTTTCCAGCGCTATTCAAGGTCGCAAAATTCAGGATGTAACTCTAAATTCCGATGTGACTGAAATAGTAGTCACAGCGAGTCGCGAGAATCAGGGAAGGCTGGATTTCGTGGATCATTTCAACCTGAAACTGCAAGATGAAAAGCGCATCTCTATGGAGCAAGCAGGTACGATAGAAACTTCCCGGGACTGGTCTCGTATCTCCAGATCCAATGGAAAAAGGATGATCAATGTCACTGCAGAGATCGATAGCGAATTTGCAAACGCTGCCGAGATCATTCAAAACTTGAAGGCTGAATTTCTACCAACTCTGCAAGCAAAGAATCCGGGGCTAAAAATAGCCGTTGAAGGGGAAGTGAAGAACGCACGACAGACCGGGAGTTCGATCCAAAGCGCATTTCTCTCTGGTCTGGTAGGCCTGTTTTTAATCCTTAGTTACCAGTTTGGCTGCTATCTACAACCTCTGCTCATACTGATGACAATACCACTTTCACTGATTGGAGTAATCTGGGGACACCTTATCCTTGGTTTTGATCTTTCCCTTCCTTCACTTATGGGATTTGTCGCGCTAACAGGAGTGATGGTAAACAACGCGATCATGCTGGTTCACTTTGTTGAACTTCACAAGGAAGATGGAATGGAACTATCTCAAAGTGCGATTCAGGCTTCTCTGGCAAGGTTTAGACCTATAATCATCACAACATCTACGACTCTGGTTAGTATGCTTCCTCTTCTGTTTGAAAGAAGTCTGCAAGCCCAGATTCTGCAGCCTCTAGTGATCAGTTTATGCTTCGGGTTGGCTTCAGCAACAGTTTTAGTCCTGATTTTTCTACCCTGTCTCTATGGAATTATGGAAGACATGCGTCAGTAAGATGAATTTCATTTGATGAATGCAAAACCTGGTTAGAAAGAATTGCATTTCCCTTTTAGATCATTGGATAATTCAAAGACTGTTTTAGCAAAGGATTTCAAATGAAATGGTTAACCTCCGCCTTCTTGTTTATGGGTCTTTCCACAATGTGTCTGGTATCAGCTGACAGCGATGATTACGATCAGGACAAGAAACCAAAACGTCAAAAGCTTAAAAATATGAGCGAAGAAGAACGTGAAGAGTTCTTTAGTAACAAAGGCAGGCGACATGCCTACGGAAAGCGTCGTAAGGGACAAGGCAAAGCAATGCGGGGTGGTCAGGGACAGAAGCAACGAAGAGAGCAAGTCGCACAATACCTGAAAGCCAATAATCCTGAATTGTACTCTGAGTTGAAGACCAAACAAAAGCAGTGGAAGAGTCTGTCCAAAGAAGAAAAAAAGGAAGCTATGCGCTCCTGGATGGAATCAAAACCGGGACTGCAAGACAAGATGAAACAATGGAGAGAGACCCAATTTCAAAAGCGTCTGGCTGAACTAAAGAAAACCTACCCTGAAAGAGCCGCAAAGATGGAGAAGCGAAGGGCGCAGTTTCAAAACTTAAGCCCTGAAGAGAGACGTGCAAAACTTAAAGAAATGCGCTCTAACGGGAAAGGTCGTCGTGGAGGCAATTTTGAAGAAAGACTTCAAAAGCTTCAGGAATTGAATCCGGAGAAAGCAGCCCAGATTTTAAAGCGTCGAGAGCAAATGCAAAATATGAGCCCTGAAGAAAGAAAGCAGTTTCGTTCCGGGAACAAGGGAAAGAAAAGAGGGTTGGGTAGAAGAAGTTTTGACGAAAACGATTCAGATTATGAATTTGAATAGAGAAACAAAGTCTAATCGTTGAAAACAGTCTCCTCAAAGCGTCTTGCGCTTGCTCCAAAAGTCATGTGCCTTTGGTGAAACTGATAGGATGACACGGCTTTTCTCAAGAGTTCTTCTTTTGGCTTTTTCATCCATAGCTTCAATTTTTGTTTGAATGTCACCAGGTTATCCCCTGTATCAACAATGGGAAACTGTTCATATTCCGCTCTTGTAAGACATTGTCTTTCAAGAGAATCCGGGGGAATTTTGTTTAGTGAACTAAAAACTATATTTCCCTGTGCAAGAGCTTCAGTGGAACTGATTCCATATCCACCGATATCAAGCTGGTATTGATCAATGTAAAGATGGCTTTCTCTTTTCTTCTTCAAAACCTCTTCATTAGGCACTGGTGGGACTATTTCTTCATAAGTCCAGCTTAACTCCAACTCTTCAGACTGAAGCTCCTGAAAAACCTGTTGAATGACTTTTCGGATATCTTCTGTTCCTTTAGTTCCATGGCTGGAAGGAGCATGAAAAATCTTGAGATGATCACTAGCGTACTTGGCTTGCACCTCTTCAATGGACTTCAACTCCTGAGAAGGATCAGTAACTACGAAGGGCACCAGAATATCGTCTGTTTTTGGACTTAGACGATAAAGGTCTACACCCATAAGAACATTGTCAAAAACCTGAGGGTTTAGAACATTAAATCCCTGGTAAGAGCTCCTGTAATCACTTCCGGAATGCCATATATACTTTTTCAAATTTGGCCTGGAGCTGAATAATTCCAGGAGGTGAAATCCAATAAATTTCTGAAGTACAGACATAAAGGCATAGCGCCATGGATCCGGAAGCAAATTCATTTCCTCGGCAAAAACTATATGGTCTGATTGTAAAATCCATTCTTTAGCCTGGCTAATCATGTCAGGGTTTGGATTGAGTCGTCCATTTGAATCAGGTAGTTCAGGACATAAGTTGATGTGGTGATGATACTTGTATTGAAATCGATGGGGATGGGCACAAATAACCTTTGCTTCATATTTCAGGGAACACTCATTTAGAGCATGAGCCCAGTAAGTCATCGTATTTCCATAGTCACAAAGACCAATGAAACTAACCTTTTTCACAGATTCACCTTAGTAGACTGGATTCAAAGATCACATTGTAGTTGGCTTGAATTGAAAGTGCAAAGAAGCTCCATCTGGTTTTCATGGACGATTCAAAGAGAGGTCATCAAACATTTACCCTAATGAGTTCATTCAGACAATTGTAAAGAGCAACTTTGGAGACAAACTCAAAGGAACGAATGCCAAAATTCTGTGCTGCTTGTACATTTGCTCCCTGATCATCAACAAATATAGCTTGTTGAGGACAAATGTGAAGTTTCTCCAAACCCTCCTGATAAAACCTGCAGTCCGGCTTGGCTACACCCAGTTCGCTTGAATTCAAAATTGAATCAAACTCATCAAGCAGTTTCGCAGTTTTCAAGTCCTCTCTAAGCAGATTTGTAGCATTACTGGCTAAAACCAGATTAAGTTCCGGATATTTAGCCCGGATCTCAGGAACCAACCTATCATCAATACTCCACTTAGCCCTTTTCCAAATGCTATGAATCTGTTCTACCGAAACTTGATTGAATCGCTTATGAAACTCATTGCAAACCTCCAGCATCCATTGATGATGACTTATTTTTCCAGTGATCGCAGGCAATAAGTATCGCTCCTGGAAAGCCATCTTGTGGAGAGTGCCGGGTTCTATCCCCAACAAAGTTTCTTTTTCATGTACATCAATAACCAGCCAGTGCCTTATGACACCATCAAAATCGAGTATTAGTGTGGTAAAGCCCATCTCTTTTCTGTTTACTTTCCGAGAGTTCTTGCCGTGATATATTGAAAGCAGGAGGATTGGATTGAAGACACCAATATTTATCGGTGGTTGTGGTCGTTCGGCCACCACTTTGTTAAGAGTACTCTTTAACAGCCACTCCCAAATTTACTGCGGTCCGTAACTTCATCTGACTCCTGCCGTTTGCAACTTTTTCGAAGCCTTGCAAAACCTGAATCAACTCAAAGCACGAGGTTGGACAAATCCGCTTCTTCAGCAATTATTCCAAGGCATGTATCTATCTCTATTTTCCAATGTCATCAAGGAGAATCCGAATTGCAGAATTGCTGAAAAGACACCCGGTAATGTAAAAGTCTTCCCTATCCTCGCAAAGCTATTTCCTGAAAGTCCATTGATTCATATTGTCAGGGATGGAAGAGATGTTGTGAATTCCTACCTGAAGCAAAAGTGGATTGATCTAGGTACAGGAAATCAAATGCCCATAACAATTGATTCAACAATTGCAGCCAAAGAATGGGCAAAAGTACAAACTCAAAGTCGTGAATACAAAGAGAAGGTATTGGCAAACTACCTTGAGATTAAATATGAGGATCTAGTCCTTCAGCCTGAATCAGTGATGAAAATTATTCTCAATTTCTGCGGCGAAGAGTATGAGCCATCTATAATGGAGTATTACAAGAAAAAACACTCTGAAACTCCTGAAGCCAGCTCTCACCAAGTCAATCAACCCGTATATTCCAATTCTGTAGGAAAGTGGAAAAATGAATTATCCATTGAAGACAGGAGAGTTATCGATCCCTTGATCACTGAGGAATTGATCAGGCTTGGCTATGAACAAGATACTCAGTGGGCCAAATAAGATGCAGCTGATTTTTGCAGGTGGTCCAGCAGCCAACAAAAACTCTCCTTCAGCCAGTTTTCTGAATTCCCACCCTGAGATCTCTTGCGTTATCAATTCAGGGATGGTTGATCCCTTTCACGAGTTTTTCAAGTACTTCAGGCAAGCCGTTCCCCTTTTGAAGGACTACGGTATTAATGAAGTCAATCGACAGGAAATCGCTCAACAGCTCTTTCAAATGCTTCTCACATTTAATCAAAATTCAAAGTCTGCTTCATCCATCATTGGCCTTGAAGAAAGTAACTCAAAGTACTTTGATGAGCTTTCATCTCTTGGATTTGAAACAATCTATCTACTTTGCTCACCACTAAGCTATCTAAGCTTTCAAATTTTTGAGGACTCAGAGTTAACGTTACTACGTTATAGCGAGGATTGCGAGATCCCATCCAAGCTCCGGTCTTGAACCATCTCCAACCCCAACGCACCAGAGCCAAACAACCCCACTCCCCATTCAAGACATTCCCCCGATTGCCCATCCGGGGAAAGTCCAGCAGAGATGGGTTTTCAGGGCAAAGAAAAAAGGGCCTTCACAAGCTTCGTAATAGCAGCGCTATTGCGGAGTTTGGGAAGACCCTCTTTTTCACAGCCATGGA
>Ga0181587_10002706_pt1 | contig 14619 bp, 17 predicted proteins | sample 071ome_27_FD_132463 | JGI IMG/M metagenome (GOLD analysis project Ga0181587, IMG submission 132463) | Coastal salt marsh microbial communities from the Groves Creek Marsh, Skidaway Island, Georgia - 071409AT metaG (megahit assembly) | ecosystem: Environmental > Aquatic > Marine > Intertidal...
GCTGAGGTACCACCTTCGAAAGAAGATCGTCCATCATCTCTTCACGCATATCAACTAATTCTTGGGCTTGATCTTCAAAAACTTTATCTAATCCGGTTTCTTCAAGATAATTTTTTATTTCTTTATCAATGTCCTTAATTGCTTGTTTTTTCTGTCCCTGTTGTTTATCCTCTTCTGCCTCAGCAATTAGAGGCCCCTTTGGGGCATGATGCGCAATAAAAAAGATATCAGCTAGCTTTCCTACAATGTCTTTTACACCTCCTAAAACCCCGCTAGACTTTTCCTCGGCTTTAGGAGGTTCTACGCCAGGCATTAATCTCCTTAAAGGAAGCGACCAACCAGCTTTATCCATGTAATCATAAACAGTAGGTACAGCTTTGACAGACTTTTCTGCAAACTTAGCACCTAAAAATGCACCCGGATTTACAGCAAAAGTAAGAAGTTCAAAGTCACCACCGCCGGCGGCTTTATTTGCGTCCATGATAGGCTTCCATTTAGCATCCAAGGCAGCCTTTCTTTCATCGTATTTTTCATGAGCTCTTTTAACTGTATCAGGATCAAGTGCAAGCAATACGTCTAAATTTAGCTTGACAGCATTTAGAATATCTTGTCCACCTAGTGCACCTGCCTTGACAATGTCAGTAAAAGGTGCGACAAATGTATTCCACAGGTCTGAATGTCTTCCCCCTTGACCGAATGCTTCATTCATTTTGTGTTCGTTTACAAGAATTTTTTTGATCTGCTTCTTAATCCATTCTCTATCTTGACTCATAATATGTTCAACTCCATATCTACGCGTACAATTATACACGTACGATGAATACTTAATAACATTAAATATGGAGAAAGTTATATGAAAATCGGTCTAGTGCCAATGTCGGCAAAACCTTATCATGCGGGACACCACATGCTAGTAGAGTTTGCTGCTCTTGCAGAGATAACAGACGAGGTTAAAAACCTAGAGCTTCCTATTAATGATGAAGTCATCGTATTTGTTTCATTTAGCAGTAGAGGGGTCAGAAAAGTTAAAGACCCGACTGACACACGCACAATTAAGCAAGGTGCACGTAAAATCGAAGTGCCTAAGCCAGGTGAAACACCTGTGTTTGGTGGTGACATGAAACACATTTGGAACAATCTCCTTAAGCCGAATCTTAAGCTGCCATCAAAGGTAAAGATAGTCAGCCCTGATGACGGTGCCAGTGCAGCTCCAGTACGAAGTATTCACGATGTATGTGAAGCACTTAAAAAAGCATATGACGCAGGTGAGAAAACTTTTTTAGTACCACACCTTGGAACGACAGCGACCGTAGCAGATACTATTCTTAACATCTACTCGGATGATCAAGATATCACTACAAATTATTCAGATGCTTTAATGACGCGTCAATACGGTGATCTTTGGAAAAGCGAACAAGGTCCATCTATTAGAGGAATTGGAGTTCCGAGAACTGCAACAGTCGAGATCAGCGGTACAAAAATGAGAAAATTTCTTTGTGACGGTGACTTAGAAAGCTTTAGTGCACTTCTGCCGCCACTTCCTGAAAAGATTAAGCGAGAAATTGCACAGATTCTTTCAGACAGTGCAGTTTGTGGATTGCCTATGTCAAAAAGAACTCAGAAAAACGAGTCGCTTTTAAGATCTTATATTGGTCTAATTATTGGTCGATAAGTTTTAATTTTTAACTTGGTCTAAATCTAGCCAAGGGAATGTCTTTACGTGTATAACGCGTGGCGTATTTAAACTGGTCCTCAGCATACGCCCTTTGCAATTCCTGATAAATTCGAGCGATCACCTTATAGAAGGCATCGTTTCTAAAAAGAGTCTTGTCACGATCATCGAACATTTTTTGGATCTTCTTCTCGTGATCCTTCCACTTCTCATCGATTTCCTTGCGGGCCATGACTCCGATGGCTCTTTCATCTGTCTTTGTGAAAGCCTCTGTAAGCAAAGCTTCTCTGATAAACTCTCGAACTAGTGCAACTTCCGGCAACGAACTCATGTACGTGTCTAAATCTTGTGTAGTACTTGGAAGCTTTCCCTTTGGAAAAATCAAGAATCTAACACCTGATATTGAACTTGCCAGCCCCATTTCTTTTCGCTCAGCATCAGACATGAACTTTCCAACAGATAATTTAGTTGAATTGTCAGGCCTGGCATGCATAACAGGGGCATATTCTTCGCTGGGTATATTAGGATACGTAACAACATGAGCACCTGCTAGCTTATAAACAGGAGTGTCAGCACTGATACCAAACTGATCTTTTATTCCAGCGGCTTCTTGTTCTGGAAGAGGCTCAACTGTAGGCACAGGAGCTTGCAATAGCATGTGAACTTTATTAAGACCAAATCCTTCACCTGATATTGGGTAAGCATCTGGTCCGTACACTCCTAGCAAAGCTAGCTCAGAATCAGGAGGTAGCTGCCTGAAGAAGCTGGGTGCAGGCAGCTGAATTTTATTAGGTGCAACCACTTCACTAGAAGAAATGACATCCTTGAAGAATGTCAAAACTTCAGGTCTGTCAGCCAGGTTTGTCATTCCTCCGTACTGCTGAAACTGCTTAACCGTAGATCCATCTTTTAGGGAAAGGTAAACGTTATCAGCTTCATTATCTGACCTTAAAAAGATATCAGCTTTAGGTGTGCCTTTTACATTCTCAACACCTAAGATTTTTCGAGGTCGTCGAAGATCTTCAAATTGAGAATTAGGATCAGGCACAAGCATTACTTCACCTAGGTCAGACAGTGTCTTCTGAAGTGCTTGTGTTTGCAGCTCTTCTTTTGTAGTCTTAGCTCCTCCACCGATGACAATGAAGTATCGTGTGTCAGTAGATGGATCTTTAAACGCATAAGTTGGAGTGCTACCAGATGCTAAAACAGAAGTCGACTTAAAGCCATCGTCACCTGCTGCTACAAATCCTTCTGACTCTAGCGCTGCGAACAATTGTTCGGGTGATAGCGGCGATGCGCCAGAGGAGGACGGTTGAGTCCTTACGTGATATAATCCCCCGCCCCTCTTTCTTTGAAAATTTACGTTGACATCTGGTGCGACTTTTTTGATCGCGCTGCTAATTTTTCCTTTTACAGCACTGGAAAAGTCAGAAGGCTCAGTCGCATCTATAGCTGCCTCGCTGATGATCTGTCTAATAATCTGTCTTAGTCGCTCTTCGTTCATGTTAACCCATCAAAAACGGCAAATATCCCATACGTCTTAAGTATCCACCAAGTGCCGATTCATTCTGCTGTTCTGCAGGTTTCATTCTTGCTGCACGGCCTACGATCTGATTCATCATGGCGAATGCACCGGTTAGCTTGTACAGCTTGTGACTTCCAGGTGGGTGCTCAAATACGACGCCTTCCATTGTTGAGGCCACGTTTTCAATAGGGCCAAGCTTTTCTAATTGCATAGCCAACATTTCACCCATCGCTTCAGCGTCGTTACCTTTTGCGCCTTCTATTTGGGAAATCGCGACCTCAAGTTGCTCCCTCATGCGAGCAATTTCAGCATCTTGATCTCCAATAAAAAATGATTTCAATCCACGCAACACTTCAATTGCAAAATCTGATATTGCCTTTTCGACAGGTGAGACCATAGCTCCAATTGTCTTTCGGCGTTTTGCCTTTGTAGCAAGATCAGATGCAGCCTTGTGAACTGATTTTGGCAGTTTTTTCTTAAGTGCTGCATAAGTTGGCGCACCAGGTGCATCTGTGATTACTTTAATTAACTCCTCCTGCTGGTATACAGGAATTTGTAGGTTACCAACGACTCCAGTTCGAAGTTTCTCAGAGACAAAATCTCGCAATGTGGCATCATCGGACATTCCTAATGCATCTAAATCTGCGACCAGCTTTTCGTATGGTGCATCATCATTTTCTGCAAAATTCTTTAGTTCTGCAATTTGAGGACCATAAATCGACCACTGCTGCTCATCAATTGATGTTTCTGCACCTTCAACAGCATTAACCAAGGTTTGGAATTTGCCTTCAGGATTGATCTCTGTGCTACTTTCTCCAAATCTTTGTATATTATGTAGGACAATGTAATTCCCGTTGTACACAATCATATTTGGGTTCCCTACATACATGATTTCTGCGTTAACATAGGTGTCTGTGTTTTCACCAAATATTTCAACTAGTTGTTCTTGACTTAGAGATCTTACACCTGCCTCAATAGCTTTTAGACCTTGTGTAAACGCTTCACGGACAGTAGGCACAGGATGGTTTGCCCATTTATCTGCGTATTCAGTAGGAGTCATTCCACCTTTTTTGATATCAGATGGATTTCTAGCGGTCCGAATCTCATTTGTCTTTGCATCCCAGCCAAAAAATAAGTTTTGGCCGTCAACTTTTTCAATTGCTTCGATATTCGCAGATGCAACATCACGTAGGACAGACTTGATCTCTCCAAAAGTAAAGTCCAGATTTTCGTGAATGTGGCTAAGATGACCGGCGACTCCACCCATTTCTATCTCCTGATTTTGTGTTACTTAATCTTGCTCTAGATCAAAGACAATATCAATGTCTAAATTGTCCTCAGGTAATTCTACTGCGGGCGGGTGTAGAAGTTCATTTTCTTTTTTTGCAGACCTTAACTTTTTACGAAGCATATGAAGCATACCGTTGAGATATGCACGTGTATCTGTTCCACATGACGACCCATCTCTCATTGCACGTGCATCAGTCATTCTTGCATCGATATCTGCTAAGCATTCATTACTCCCGAATGGAACCAAAGTCCCATCAAAACATCGATGATCTCCTCCTGATTCCATTGTAATCATCTCTGAAATGACTTTACGTAATGCTGATTCGGTTAACTTCATGATCTATTATTCTCCAGGATCTTATAGATCCAAGCTTTATTTTGTGACTCACCTACGATAATTGGCTTCATCTCTTCTGTCTCTTTTTCACCATCAGAACCCACGTTTGCCTTTGCTTGATTTCGAATTCTGTCTTCAGCATCCTCATCGTCTTTTTGTTTTTGTTTTGCGTTAATTTTAATGCCAACCTTCGAAGGCGCTGGTGCGGCTTTTCCTTCAACACCTGATGTCATAATCTGTGTTAGTCCACTCATTAAAACAAATAAGGCTTGTCTATCACCTGGAGTTAAAGCATTGTAATAATCTGTCAAGGCGTCTTTTACTTGTTCGTCCTTTGTAGACTTTCCAGATCTTAACATATTTAACATATTAATTACTTGCCCGATATCTGCCTCGGCCATATCATCGGAAGTTGGCATTACAGCAGTAGGAACGTCATCAAAATTATCTTCTTCTTGTTCTTTTCCTAAGGCAGCTTTTGCTGAAACTTCTTTGTCTTCAGCACCATCTTCATCATCTGCTTCTTCCAAATCGCCTTTTTTCTTTTTAGAAGATCCTAATGACTTAATATCGTCAGCAGTCTGTTTTTGTCGGGCGCGCTCTTCTTCATTTTCCACCAAATGGCCAATTTTTTCTTTAAAGGCTTGCTTTGTGGCCATTTCAATCAAGGTTTCTAAATCACTAAGATTCATCTTTAATCTCCTCATTTAGCTGACACGTAAATGTCATGTAGTAGTATCTACCGTCTGAGTCAATGCTGTATGACAATTCATCACTTGGTCTGCTCTTAAGTGTGACCAGTGTGTTTCCTTTGTCTTTAATTAGAAACTCAGCTTCTGAAATTTCTTGCAGTGTGTATGAAAGCAAAACAGCTGCATCAGATGAATCTGCACTTACTTGACATACCCAGCCTGTAGATGACATGTCTAGGCGTGTCATAGGAGCTTCAATCTCTAAATCACCTAGCTTAATTTCGATTTCTAAAATAGAACTGATGCTTTCTTCAGCAACTATCTGATCTGGTAGTGCTGATCTTAATACATCCGATACAATAAAATTGTCAGGATTGGCAGTTACTCTTTGCCATTCTTGTTGCATTGTTTGAGTCACATTTCCATTTCCATTGTTTTCAGACACTTTATTTACTCCACAACGTAATATGCGACATCTCTTCTAATATCGTCAGCCTCTGCTGTATACTCCAAGTCAAGTTCTGTAATTTTATTTACATCATGTGTATAAACTTCAACATGAACCTTTGGAAAGTCAGCAACGATTTTAGCGTAGTGACCTGTCTTCATTTCGTAGTCCATAAGCTCGTCAATAAAGCTTTTGTATTCTACGTAATTTTTAAACTCAAAAGTCTTACCTAAGCGTTCAGGATCTGACATTTTTTCCCAATCAAAATTTCTAGGTGTAATTGGAGTGCCAATAGTCAGTGTTATGGAAGACTCGTTTATTGATTTTCTTTCTTCTTTAAAGTAGTTTCCCATAATTTCCTGCAAACTTTTCATTAGATGCCTTGCTCCTGAAATTCAGACGTCTGAGTAAGCGCCTGATCTAACGCTTGCATCTTTTTATCTTTTGACATTGAGGACCATACATCTTGACTTTTTGCAACAAGGTCATCCGTCATTTCACTTAGCTGTTTCATTTCAGCAAAACCTCGGTCCATATTCAATGCAATTTGATCCCTGGAATCTGCAGGTATCTGACCTGCAGCAACAAGTTTGTCAAGCTTTGTCGTAAGAGCTTTTCTATCTCTGGCAGAATTACCTAAAACTTGATTTAGTAATGTTTGCTCAAGCTTTTTAGGAATTCCCAATTCTTGCATTTTCGCTATAACTCTCTTTTTGGCTTCCCTAGCAACCCTTTGATATGCAGGCATTAGAAACCCGGCAACAAAAAAGAATCTAAAAGAATCTAATTCGTTAACTGCGCCTGGTGATTGCTGGAGCTCTACAATATCTTCTGGGTCCAGCAAATCTGTCTGTCCCATCAAATCAATAAACTCACCGGTGGCGAAGTCTCTTAGAGACTTCATGTCTTCTGGCTTGACTTTAAGAGCAAAGTATTGTGTCTTCTTAAGAATTTTGTCAATATATTGACGTGCGCCAGGTGCTCCAGAAAATCCCATCTTATCTGCTAAGGTTTCTAAAGTTTCACCTTCATCTGAAGCTTTTTGTTCTATTTCAGGTTCGTCTATTGAATATCCGCCTCTAAAATCATCCAGCTCTCTTTTATCCTCATCTGAAAGCATTTCAAGCAAAATGTCTCTTACCATGAGGCGGAAGCTCTCCTCTTTTACCTCTGTCGTTTCTTTATTATTGTCAGAACTTAGAGGTTCAGTTTCACCTTTTTCAGCTTCTGATTCTTGATCTCCAAGTTGACCTTTCGGATCTGGAGCGTTTTGCTTATCAGTGGCGCTATCTAGAAGTTTATGAAGTTCTTTATAAAAAAACTTGATCTGATCTCCTGGTACTAGTTGAGCAATGGCCGCGGCGCTCTTGCTTAATTGTGCAAGATTTGCAGGCTCAAATTCTTCATCCTCAATAGGAGGTCTTTCTGTAGCCAATTGATTACTCATCATTTCAGTAGGCTTGAGAGGAATTTCAGGCTTAATGGTTGGATCAAAATCCTCGTCTGCTGAATCAGTGGGACCTGGACGATCATATATTCCATAAGTTGTCGCCATCTTGTGACCGACATCTTCAAACAATGCCATTCTTACTGCGTGGCGTAAAACTCTTTTGTTAATTTTCATTGGGTGCACTCCCGTGTCTTTACAATAAATATGTTCTTAAAGGTTGCAATGCAATACTAGTTAATGCCGCCTGCCTGTCCTAATGCCCAACCAGCAATGGCGGTCAAAGCAATGCCTGATAATAGACCAACTGAAAGCCATAACTCATTTGATTCGTACCATTTTGGCTGTAAGGTTTGCTCTTCTAAAAACTTAATCTGATCGTTCTTGGCAGCAACAACATCTAAGTGTAACTTTTTCTGTGAATCCAAGCGTGCTGTAAGCAAATTAATATCCAGCTCTAAACGAGATTTAAGTAGTGAAAGCTCTCTATTAATTTCAATTTGACATGTTTCTTTCGTAAATGCCAGATCGACTTGTAATTTAGCTGCTGCTGATGTATTGAATAGAGTTCCGCTATATGGCGCAGGCTGACCTTTTCTTAGCGTGGTAATTTTTGGCTCTTCGTCGACTTCCTGGGCATATGCTATTGTTGGAATAGATACACATAGGTAGCAAAGTATTGTTATTAATGATATTGACTTTTTGATTTGCATAGGATAAAGATACTCATCCAGTGTGAAGTGTTTATTAAGAGTCAGTTAGAGTAAATCCAGTTAGTTCTGCGAGCTTTTTAGTCACATCTTCTGGATTTTCGCGAGAATCTTCTATAACTTTTTTGATTTCCTCGCGTTTTTGATCAGTAAGCTCTTTTTTCTCTTCTAGATACTTTTTTTCTATTTTTTCAATAGTTGCATCATGATTTTTAAGTGCAGCGTCTACCGCTTTTTGCTCTTCTTCTCTTGCAGTGTTAAGAGCATCAACGACCTTGTCATGTGTATCGTTTGAAACTTTTAAAATTTCAGTCGGATCTGCAGGTCGTCGAAATGCCTTAAATAAAATAATTGCTGCTAAAAAGCCCACAATTACCTGCCAGTATTTCTTTGCTAGACTCCAAACTTTCTGAGATGCTTCTTTTATACTGGCAATCCACATATTAACCTCGAGGTGCTCCGTGCTTCCATTGAACTGCCATATCAACTAGAGCCTGTGTTCCAATATAAGCTAGCGTCACAGCTACCCAATTGTCACTAGTAACCATTCCTCCGAAACACAAACCGGTGGCAGTCAACCAAGCCAAAAATTTACGGGATATAAATCTTTCAACATATTTGTCAGCAAATGCTTTAACTTTTTCAGCCATTGTTATCTCCTTAACTGAGTTGTCTAAATTGTTCATTTAGTTGAGATAACCTCCTCCTGATCCTTTCTTGTTGAGATTTCTAATATACTCATCAATTGGATCGTCTTGCGGATTTTGCTGCCTAGCGGCTAGTTCCTCAGTCAAACGAACAACTTCTTTAGCTAAATAGGCTTGATTTGCAGCAACAATCTGTAAAGCATCAGCTGCCTCATCAAGTTTTTTCTGAAGTGATTCGTTTTCTAGTCGAAGTTTTTCAATTTCGATTTCTGCGTTTAACAATCTATTTTTATCTATAAAACCAAACATACTGTCAACTTTTCTTAAGCGGGCTTTGATCTTCAATTACATCAAATATAGACTCAGAATCTGTTTTTGATACTTGTTTTATAGTCTTCTCTCTTTTTTGTTTCTGCATTTCATCTAAGTGTGAATGTAGATAAGTGTCACCTTCACAAATCAAGGATGCAAGAGAATTAAAAACTTCTTGCATAGAAAGTCCTCTTTCGAATAGCTCAATTCGAAGCCCTGAGTGTGTAGATTTTGTTAAGTTTATGTGAATGGATTTTTTGGTGGCGAAATCAATTAGCTTATTAGACATTTTTACCCTGACGGGGTCATTGCTCCTGTTGCGATAGGAACTAGTTCTTCGCTAGTCTTAGATGAATCTGACCCTGCTCCTGTTACAAATGTTAATTCGTGATCAGAAGCAAGTATATCTTCAAATTCCTTTGCAGCAGAATCGCCATATTTTGCTGCTAGAAACGCCTTTGCCTTTTGAAATATCATTTTTTCTACATCAAGCAAAGTCTGGTAATTGTTAATAACACGCGCGACATTGTTTGCAAAATGTGATATATCAATTCCGGAATCGTCTGCTTCAAATAGAAGCTTGGACATTGAATGTGTATATACTGGCTTTGATTCACCCAAAGCAGCGACTGATTCAGCTGATGCAACTGCTTCGGACTCAAAATCAGACAATAGATTGTTTACTTCACCATCTATTGTATCATCAGCAGGACCTGAAGGCTTCTCTTCTTTGTCGTCATCTGCCTCTTCTTCTTTTTCTTCGTCTTTTTCGTCTGCATCTTCTGTGTCTTTTTCAGAGTCGTCGGCATCTTCGTCACCTGAATCAGATGACTCGGATTCTTCTTTATCTGCTTCAGAGTCAGAGTCTTCGTCACCGCCAAAGATATCATCTCCGCCTTCTTCTTCCTCTTCCTCAAATAAAAGATGTGCCTCTTCAAAAAGGACGTCTACCAGTTTTTTCTTTTTCATTCTCCGGCTCCGTATATCTTGGCAACCTTTTCAGACTTTTTTATTCGCTCTTCAATTTTTTCCCAATTGAGCTCTTTCATCATTGCAATAATATAAGTTTTTCTGTCGTCCAAGTAGTCTTTAAAATAAGCACCTTCAGCAACGTCCAAACATATAACAGGTAAACATCCAACAGGAACGTTTTCAGACTCACCATCAATTACTATATTCATGTAACGCCCTAGAAAGATATTGTAAGCAGTACATGCATAACCATCTCTAGATGCCATACCTGCAGCAATAAAATCTTTTTGCCAAGCATCAAAAGATCCAAAGTCTCTTTCAAGGCGCATGAAAGAAAGTGTGTCCATTGAAAGTTCGCTTCTTTGATCACTTATGTTTTCAAAGTGAAATGCCCTTAGAAACGATGCGTTTAAACAGTAGACCTCGTCACACTTCAGCTGACGATATTCTGATCCGTGAAGATTTGCGTCTTCTCTTGAAGCAGTATCTAGACGGGCACTTGTCATATTAAGTGCATCTACATATTTTTCAAAATCTTTTTGACGTGCAGTCTTGACCTTGTTTGACAAAAACTCAGTAGACAATTTAAACTTTTTTGCCTTTGTGACGTATGACTCATTTAGACTATCAACACCTAGAGCTTGTGCAACGGCTTCTCTAATTTGTTTTTCCAAATCCATTATTTGACCTCGTAATCCTTCTCAAATTCTGCCTGATCAATTACGATTAAATCTTCAGGCCCAACCGGTGGAACATCGCTAGATGTAGAAACCTTGATATCACTATCCATATCCGGAAGAGGCAATGTAAAGTCCTCAACTGGACTGGAAACCAAGCCATCAGTCTCATCCAAAAGCGCGTCTGGATCCGATGGGGCCGGATCAAATCTTGGAGCGTCTGGATTTCTTAATGTTATTTTATAATCACCTGACTCATCTTGTTCAACTGAGTCTACTGTATATTCCAATTGTGAGTCTTTGTGTCTTACTTTAAGACCTGATCCCACGACCACTTTACCTGATTTATCCATTAAGTCTGTTTCAGTTAAAGCTTCTAGAAGGCGCATGGTGTATTCTTTGCGCATCATTTCTACAATTAATTTGCTCATATCTTATAAACCTGCCAGTCTAGCCCATCTATTAGCAGATGCTGTCTCATCAGAATGTTGTGTATCCTCACTAATTAAGCGAGTTGTATTGCCGAGAACCTCAACCAGCATACCTTTTCTATCAAGTGCATGCATCTGAATATTACAATAGCTATGTACAAAACTTTGCAGCACTTCGTATTGATCCATTATTTTGATCTCAGACCTTGTATAACCAGCCTCTGTGATCATAAACTTTGTTATCTTAGTTATCAATGATCTTTTTGCCTGTGTAGGATCCAAGGATTCAGATCTAACTACAGATGAAATAAAGTCTGATAGGCTTTGCTTTAGTGTATTAATCTGCTTGTCAGATACATTTGGCTTCTGTAGCACTTTTTGTGCTGATCTCCAGTCATCAACGGCTTTTTCAATTTCACCTTTAAGTTTTTCTGCTGCTGTATCTAAAATTGGTGAAATTGCGCCTTTCAGCTTTTCACGCTGCTTCTTGGAAACGTTTTTGGCAAGAGTTTTACCAGATTCTGCCCACTTTGCAACAATTTCCTGAGCACCTGCGGATGGACTTAATCCTTTTGACTCGGCTTCTTTTTCAGCAGCTGCTGTTGCTGACTCTGCCTCTGCGTCTGTTTCTTTTTGCTCAGATTCTGACTGAGGCTTTCCTTCACCTTCGTCAGCTTCAGTTGAATCATCTGGGATACCGTTGACCTTAATTCCTTCTGCATCGAGAACTGGTTGTACTGCTCTTAAAAAGTCTGCTAATACAGCATCTTCTTTTCCATCATATCCTAGTTCTTTTGCAAGATCCCCAATCTCCGACTTCATGAAATCAGAAATTGCTTTGTAGTCATATTTCTCTAAAAGAATTTTGCTAAAATCTCTTGACTCCAAAACAACTTCGGTGACGTCATTATTCATGATCCAGTCGGCTAGCGCAGCTGCCATAATACCGCCATCAGCATCGGCGAGTTCTGGAGAAGCCGCTTTTAATGCATCATCGAGCTTTTTCTCAAAGTCATTTCGTTTGTACGTATTCTTTTTGCCTTCTTCACCCGACTCATCTCTACTTAAAGCACCGCTAATTTCATTGTCTAAGTCTTCAATTTTGCCCTGAACCTTGTCAATTTCAAGTTCTTGATCCTTGACTATAGTTTCAAGATTAGCATCTGGGTTTGTAAGAATATCGGTTAGACTGTCAGGTGATATGTCAAGTTCCTTTGCAGCATCACCAATAATTTCTTCAGCTTTTTCAAGCTTGGACTCATCGTCATCGTCTTTAGCTTGCTGAAGTGCTTCGCCTGTCTCTTTGGCAGCTTCAATAGCTGAATCTTTTTCTTCCGGTGACATTTCACCTGGCTTTGAACCTTCGCCTTCTTCAGAAACACCAGCATCTTCTAGACTAGCTTCAATTTCAGACTTTATTTCTTGCGTTGCATTTTTTAAGTCATCAATTGATTTGTCCTCTAGCGACATATAAAATTCTGCAAACTTATCATCATCCTCAAATGATGCCTTGAGTTGATCAGATTCAGCTCCTAATTCTGAAGCTGCCTTTCCAATAAGTTCATCAACTTTTGCATTTAACTCTTCATTGTCTGCGTTGCTTGCGTTTTCAAGTGCGTCCGCAACTTCTTGTCGTGTTGTACCTAGATCATTTTTAATTTCATCATTTAGATCAGAAGTGGCAGACTCAATTCCTTGATCAATTGCTGCATCCAAATCACTCATTTCAACGCCAGCATCGTCTGCTGCTGCTGCCAATTCTTCTGCTTCCTTTGATCGTTCAGACTCATCTGCAGCAAGTAGCTGTGCTACTTTAGCAGCAATCTCTTCCTGACCTTTAAGAAGATCAGCGAGTGCCTTTGCAATAATATCTTGGTTGTCATCGATGTATGCTGATAAACCCGGTTCAAGCTCATCTAAAGCTGCCTCAACCTCTTTTGCTTCGATATCTTCATCTTCAGCCGGCATATCAGTAACTTCAACCCCAGCATCAGCAATTGTTTGTGCAAGCTTAGATGCAGAAGCCTTTGCTTTGTCTTCATTGTCAATCACACTTGAAGCGGCGGTCATAATGTCGCCAAAAGAAATGTCTTCTCTAAGCAGTAATGACACAGGTAAAGTAGAAATAATGCTTTCGGACATATTAATCTTTGGTCCGACCTTTGTGGCAAATTCCTCATTATCTTTAAGTGCATTAGCGAGTTTCTCGCCATCAGGCTTTGATTCATCTTCTAAAGAATCAACAAAATCCTTGCTAATATTTGACCACTTAGGAGCATTTGATGCTTCTTCTGCATCAGAGGCGACGTCAGATAAAGCGTCTTCAGGGCTGGTTTCACCACCTTGAATTTTTTCTAGATCATCAGCAACAGCAGCTTCTTGTTCTTCTTTAGGTAATGACTCAAGTGATTTAGCCGCTGAAGCGTTTTGGATTGCTAAAAGCTTAATCAGATCATCAATAGAAAAGTCAGGTCTTTTTTCAGCTTTTTTAGCACTGTCAGGAATTTCACCTTTTTCGCCTTCGGATTTTTCATCAGCAACCTCAGCAGCTGCTGATGCCTGTGCAGCTCCTGTTGCCTCGGCTGTGGCAGCAACAGTTTCTTGCATTGCATTTGAAAGATCGGCAGCACCTTTTGCACCAGCCTCTAGCTCTTCTAAAGTTAGCTGCATAAACTCTGTCGCGAAGGTTTCTGCATCGATAAGTTTATCGCTACCGCCTCCGAAAAGACCTTTCATAAACGATACTGCCTTCTTAAAGAAACCTCCTGATTCTGACTTAGCTGCATCCATGCCTGACTTAACTGACTTTTGAAACCAGCCTGGTGTTTGCAAGGCTTTTGATGCACCTTTTTTGATAGAATCCGGATCCGGAAAGTCAATATCTTTTCCGTCAGCGGTTTTAAGTTCTTTGTTTTTGGCTTTGTCAGACAGTTCACCGACTGTCATTTTCTTTTGCTCGTCCGTAATACCTTTTGCGGCAGCAGCAATATTTTGTGCGACGTCCTGCATCGCCTGGGTCATTATTGCAATAGACTCACCAACCTTGTTGATTGGTTCATTAAGCTCTTCTAAAGCAGCCTTGAGCTTTTCGCCTTCACCTGCTGTAGCCAAACTGGCAATCTTAGAAACATCAGGAACATTTCCCATAAGTGCTTCAATGTTACCAATTGATCCGCTCATTTTCCCGCCTAGAGCAGAATCATTTAACTTTTTAATATCGTCAACTTTTTTCTTAAGGTCATCGACCGCGGCTTTAAGCGCGTTTGCATCATCATCTGTAAATGCAACTTCTTCTGCTTCTAAAAGCAATGCCATGTCTTGTGTCTCTAAAAAAGCTTCAACCAAACGATTTTGGCTTAAAGCTGCTGACCTTAAAGATTTAGCATATGCAACTGTGCAGATTCTTGATATTTCGCTTAGCGCCATTCCTTTATTAGAATGCATTTAGGCTGCTCCCGA
>Ga0181587_10002734_pt1 | contig 14546 bp, 8 predicted proteins | sample 071ome_27_FD_132463 | JGI IMG/M metagenome (GOLD analysis project Ga0181587, IMG submission 132463) | Coastal salt marsh microbial communities from the Groves Creek Marsh, Skidaway Island, Georgia - 071409AT metaG (megahit assembly) | ecosystem: Environmental > Aquatic > Marine > Intertidal zone...
CGCTTTGGGTTTGCGCATGGCATGATGGTGGGCCTGATGTTGTGTTGAAGCCAACGTCAATCAGTCTCCGCGATAGCGGTAGCCGATGCCGTAAAGGGTTTCGATGTGGGCGAATTCGTCGTCGGCTTGTTTAAATTTCTTTCGTAGCCGTTTGATGTGACTATCGATGGTCCGGTCATCGATATAGATGTGTTCGCCATAAGCGGCATCAATCAGTTGGTCCCGGCTTTTGACATGGCCCGGATGAGTGGCCAAAGCCTGGAGCAGCAAAAATTCGGTCACCGTCAAATTGACTTCCGTTTCTTTCCAGGCGCAAACATGACGGGCGGGATCGAGCGTTAAATCGCCGCGGCGAACAAGATTTTCCGGCGCATCCGATTCCGGCGTTTGCGACCGGCGGCGCAGCACGGCGCGTATTCTTTCAATCAACAGTTTTTGCGAAAACGGTTTTTTGATGTAATCGTCGGCACCAATTCGCAAGCCGGCGATCTCATCGATTTCTTCGTCCTTTGAGGTCAGAAAGATAACCGGCAGTGTGCTGTTTTCACGAATATGGCCGAGCAACTCCATGCCGTCCATGCGCGGCATTTTAATATCGAGGATGGCAAGGTCGACGGGTTGGCGTCCGAGGCCTGCCAAAGCCGTTTCGCCGTCGATGTAGGTATCCACTTTAAATCCTTCGGCCTCGAGAGCCATGGAGACGGATGCGAGAATATTTTGGTCGTCATCGACGAGAGCAATCGTTTGCGCCATGAACGTGTTCCCTATCTCTGGCCGGTTACGGTTATCGATATTTCAGTTTAACCTGTCATTTGTGGCAAAATTATAGCCGCTTCGATATCGTGAGGATAAGCGGATATACTATGCTCATTCGCCACATCTGCGACAAGGGCATCGTATAAGGCGCAAAATTATAGAAGGAAGCCGCGTGTCTCATATCGTAGGACTACCGTATTTATTGGATATCATCGTATTCCTGGTGGTTGCCGCCATCGTGGTACCGATATTCCACCGCTTTAAGGTGAGCCCGGTCCTCGGATTCTTGCTGGCTGGCGTAGCCATCGGTCCGTATGGGTTTGCCGTGATTGACAATGTCCAACACGTTAAGGACCTGGCTGAGTTCGGCGTCATATTTTTGCTGTTCTTAATCGGACTTGAGCTGTCATTTGAGCGGCTGTGGACGATGCGCCGATGGGTGTTCGGCCTGGGCTCGGCACAGGTTACCTCGGCGGCTCTGGTGATCGGCATCATCGCCTGGTTGTGGGGCAATAGTGTCCAGGCTTCAATTGTTTTGGGGGCGTGCCTGGCGCTGTCATCGACGGCCGTGGTCATGCAGCTTTTAAGTGAACGCGGCGAATTTACCTCTCGACTCGGCCGGACCGTGTTCGGTGTTCTTTTATTTCAGGACCTGGCCGTCGTCCCCATTCTTGTTTTGGTGACCGTCTTCGGCAGTGCTACGGGAGCGTCTTTATTACCATCGCTTGGTCTTGCCGCCGGTAAGGCGGTTCTGGCTATTGCCGCCATTATTGTGTTGGGCCGGATAATCCTCAGACCGCTGTTTCATCTTGTCGCCGGCACCCGCATCCCCGAATTGTTTGTTGCACTCACATTGCTTGCGATTATCGGCACGGCGGTTTTGACCGGCCTATCGGGCCTATCGATGGCCCTGGGAGCGTTTTTGGCCGGCTTGTTGATCGCCGAGACGGAATTCCGCCATCAAGTCGAAATCGATATCCAGCCCTTCAAAGGTTTATTGCTGGGGGTTTTCTTTTTGTCGATTGGGATGGCGATTGATCTATCGGCCGTCGCCGATCAAATCTTTTGGACCGCGGCTTCGGTGGCTGGTCTCATCGGCATTAAAACAGTACTGGCTTCGGGGCTTTGTCTGACATTTGGCCTCACGCGTTCCTTGGCCGTTCAGGTGGGGCTTTATTTAAGCCAAGCCGGTGAATTCGCCCTTGTCATTGTCAGTTTGGCCGTCGTCTTGGATGTTCTGCCCTCGGCGACCGGACAATTCATGTTAATTGTGACGAGTCTGACAATGGTCATAACACCGTTTTTGGCAACCGGCGCGAAATACTTGGGCGGGTTGTTGTCGGATGCGGAATTGGCCGGACAGTTGGGCCCGGCTGCATCGGGGCAAGACAAAACCGCCGAACAGGAAACGGCCGGTTTGGAAGGGCATGTGATCATTGCAGGGTTCGGGCGGGTCGGGCAAACCGTGGCAGCCTTGCTACAGCGCCAAAAAGTGCCGTTCGTGGCCCTTGATTTGGATGCTCAGCGTATCAAAGCCTGCCGCCAAGAAGGGCTGCCGGTTTTTTACGGTGATGCCCGCCGGGCCGATATGTTCGCTAAGGCCGGCGCCGAACAGGCCGCCGCCGTCGTCTTCACCTTGGACGATCCAAAGGCGGCAAGCCGTGCCGTGCAGAATTTTCACCACCGCTGGCCGGATGTCCGTATCTATGCCCGGGCTCGGGATTCGGCGGCCTCGGACAATCTCAGCGACATCGGGGCCGATCATGTGTTCCCCGAAACCATCGAATCGAGCCTGCAGCTTTCCGGGCAATTATTGGCCGGCCTTGGGTTTCCCGGACCGACCGTCGACGCGCTTATTGATCAGGTCAGGCGTCAAGAATACACGCCCGTTCAATCGGTTATCGAAGCTACCGGCAACAAAGCTGACGTGTCTTCAAAGGATGATCAAACCTGACAGCCAATCCCGAGCTTGAACCATGAGTAAAATTCATAGGGGCTATTCGCATAGCGATTAGGGTTTTTCTTGCAAGCGCTTCTCGTTTGCGGCACTGATTAAGATTACGGCTTGGAGGCTAACCAAGATTTCCAGGTATCCGCGTTTAGATGGTTTCAAGCGGGTTCGGCGGAAATAAAACATGATTCGGGGAGACGATTGATGAGCGCATCTGCGAACGCGCCGACCAGCAATAAAAAGCTACTGCAGTGGATTGACGAGATCGCTGCGCACTGTACGCCGGATAAAATCCATTGGTGTGACGGCACGGATGAAGAATATGACCGTTTGTGCCAAGAAATGGTCGATGCGGGGACGCTGAAACGGCTCAATCCGGAAAAACGTCCGAATAGCTATTTGGCCCTGTCCGATCCCAATGATGTTGCGCGCGTCGAGGATCGAACGTTTATTTGCACGAAAAAGGAAGAAGATGCCGGCCCGACGAACAATTGGACGGATCCGGCGGAAATGAAAACCCTGCTCAAGGGTTTGTTTAAAGGATCGATGAAAGGGCGCACAATGTATGTGTGCCCGTTTTCAATGGGGCCGCTCGGATCGCCGATTGCTCATATTGGCGTGCAGGTCACCGATTCACCTTATGCCGCGGTGAGCATGAAGGTGATGACCCGGATGGGCTCGAAAGTTTTGGATGTCCTGGGTGACGGCGATTTTGTGCCTTGCTGGCATTCCGTCGGCGCACCGATCGGCGATGATGGCACAAACGATGTTCCCTGGCCGCAAAATGAAAAGAAATATATCGTTCACTTCCCCGAAGACCGCGAAATCTGGTCCTACGGCAGCGGTTACGGTGGTAATGCGTTGCTGGGTAAAAAATGCTTCGCCCTTCGGATCGCATCATCCATGGCGCGCGAGGAAGGCTGGCTTGCCGAGCATATGCTGATTTTGGGGCTCGAATCCCCGGAAGGCGAAAAGACCTACATCGCGGCGGCTTTTCCGAGTGCCTGCGGCAAAACCAATATGGCGATGATCATTCCGCCGAAAGGTTTCGAAGGCTGGAAAGCCTGGACCGTGGGCGATGATATTGCCTGGATTAAACAGGACGAAAACGGCCAGCTTCGCGCTATTAACCCCGAGGGCGGTTTCTTCGGTGTCGCACCCGGCACGTCGATGGAAACCAATCCAACGGCCATGAAAATGTTGGGCCGGGACTGCATCTTCACCAATGTCGCCGAAACCGATGACGGCGATGTGTGGTGGGAAGGCATGGACGGCGAAACGCCGGCCCATTTGACCGATTGGAAGGGTGAGGATTGGACACCCGATAAGGGTACGCCGGCGGCACACCCGAATTCGCGATTTACCGCGCCCTTAACCGTGTGTCCCACACTCGATCCGGCGTGGGACGATCCCAAAGGCGTGCCGATCAGCGCGATGATCTTCGGTGGCCGGTTAAGCCGCACATTCCCCTTGGTGTTCCAGGGCCGGGATTGGGAACACGGCGTTTATCTCGCCGCGACCATGGGCTCCGAAGCCACTGCGGCCGCGGTTGGCCAGGCGGCGATCCGGCGCGATCCGATGGCGATGCTGCCGTTCTGCGGTTACAACATGGGCGAGTATTGGCGTCATTGGCTTGAAGTAGGCAAGACGCTGAAGAACCCGCCGCCGATCTTCCGGGTCAATTGGTTCCGCAAAGACGACAACGGCAAATTCATTTGGCCGGGTTTCGGCGAAAACATGCGTGTGTTGAAATGGATCGTTGACCGGGCCCGTGGCCGGGTCGACGGTGTGGAAAGCCCGTTCGGCGTTATGCCCCGATATGAGGATATTAATTGGACCGGTTTGGATTACGATCCGAAAACGTTCTATGAGCTCATGTCGGTTGACCGCGAAGAGGGCAAATCCGAAATCGAGGACCAAAAGAAACACTTCGACAAATTCGGCAAACGGTTGCCCGAGGAATTAGAAGTGCAGCGTCAGCAACAATCCAAACTGTTGGACGATGCGCCGCCGGTTTGGGAGCTCGATCAATAAAAATTTAGGGTGCACTATTTAAGTGCGCTTGCGTACGGCGAGGGTGATTAAAGCTGCCCAGCCGATCATCAGACTGATGCCGCCTGCTGGTGCGGTTCCCGGCAGCGGCTGATAACCGATAAGACCGATCGTATAGAGGGAGCCACAAAACAACACGATGCCGGCAAGAAAAGCCCAACCGGCGATACGCACCAACTTGGTGCCGGTGCCGTTGGTGATGCTTGAAAGCCAGGCGACAGCAAGGAGAGCCAGTGCATGCCACATATGATACTCAACCGCGATTCGAAACATGGTGCGGCCCGCAGACGTCGCTTCCAAGCTGTGCCAGCCATAAGCTCCGGCAAGAAGGGCGATGAAAGCGTTGAGAGAGCCTAAAAAAAGCCAAATGCGCATGAGACCTGCCTCGAAAGCGGTTACAAAATATAGGGGAAAGTATACCAAGTATCCCTATATCTAGAGAGATTTCCTTGAGGTGATGATATTGCCGGAAAAAGGCGGAAAAAGGCGTCGAATCCGGGGAATTCCAGCTTGGCAGATGACTCGAAGCCTAGTAATCATCACCGTTTCAATAAGATACGGGCAAGAAGAGAAAGAACGGCATTTATGACGGCATCAGGACTACCGCCAAAACAAGGCCTTTACGATCCGGCTAACGAACACGATTCCTGTGGCATCGGTTTCGTCGCGGATATCAAAAACCGTAAAAGCCACAAGATCGTCGAAATGGGATTGCAGATTCTCGACAATCTGACACACCGCGGCGCAGCGGGGGCCGACCCGTTGTCGGGTGACGGTGCCGGTATTCTGATTCAGCTTCCCGATAAATATTTACGCGAAGAATGCACCAAGTTGGGTATGGCGCTACCCGAAGTTGGTGAGTATGGCGTCGGCATGGTTTTTCTGCCGCGGCAAAAAAAGCTGCGCGAAACCTGCATTGAAATCATCGAGCAGTTTGTCGCCGAAGAAGGACAAAAACTGTTGGGTTGGCGCAAGGTTTTGGTCGCCAACGAATGGCTTAGTGACACGGTCCGCAAACAGGAACCCGATATCCGCCAAGTGTTCATCGGCCGGGGCAGCAATTGCAAAGATCAGGATGCGTTTGAGCGCAAGCTGTTTGTTATTCGCAAGCAGATTCATTTAAAAATCCGCAAACTGCGCAGCAAATACCAAGCGACGTTCTATATCACCACGATGTCTTCGCGGACCATTTGCTACAAAGGTATGATGCTGGCGGGGCGGGTGCCGCTCTATTGGGTGGATCTGCATGACGAGCGGGTTGAATCGGCTCTTGCTTTGGTGCATCAGCGTTTTTCGACCAATACATTTCCGTCCTGGGAATTGGCGCAGCCATTCCGGTATATGTGCCATAACGGTGAAATCAACACCCTGCGCGGCAACATCAATTGGATGGCGGCGCGGCGTTATGCCATGAAATCGGATTTGCTGGGCGATGATCTCGATAAGCTCTGGCCACTGATTGGCGATGGCAATTCGGATTCGGCGACGTTCGATAATGCGCTCGAACTCCTTGTTGCCGGTGGCTACTCTCTGGCACATGCGGTCATGCTAATGATTCCTGAAGCTTGGTCCGATAACCCGTTGATGAACGAGAAACGGCGGGCTTTTTATGAGTATCACGCCGCCTTAATGGAGCCTTGGGACGGTCCGGCCTCGATCGCCTTTACTGACGGCAAGCAGATCGGTGCGACATTGGATCGCAACGGTTTAAGGCCCTCGCGTTATGTGGTGACCGATGATGACCTTGTCGTTATGGGCTCGGAAGTCGGCGTGCTGGAAATTCCGGAAGAGAAAATCATCAAAAAATGGCGCCTGCAGCCGGGTAAGATGTTCCTGATCGATCTGGAGCAAGGCCGTATCATCGACGATGATGAAATTAAGGATGAGCTTGCGGGTGCGCGGCCTTATCAAGAGTGGCTCGATAAAACGCAGATCATTCTCGAAGATTTACCGTCCGAAGTCGCGCCGATGACGCCGGATCATCATACGTTGCTCGACCGTCAACAAGCATTCGGTTACACCCAGGAGGATTTGAAGTTTTTCCTCGCCCCGATGGGCACGGCGGGTGAAGAACCGGTTGGCGCCATGGGCCGGGATATTCCCCCGGCGGTACTCTCGGACCGGCCGAAGTTATTGTACGATTATTTCAAGCAGTGTTTTGCGCAAGTCACCAATCCGCCGATCGATTCCATTCGCGAAGAATCGGTAATGTCATTGGTTTCCTTGATTGGACCGCGGCCAAATTTGCTGGACCTTAATCAAGGCAGTCGGCATATGCGTCTCGAAGTGCGCCAGCCGATCCTATCGAATGTGGATCTCGAAAAAATCCGCCACATTCACAGCCAAGGGGATCATCCGTTTCATTCCTTTACGCTGAAAATTACGTATCCGACGAAATACGGTGCCAAAGGCATGGCACGCGCTATCGACGACATGTGTAAAAAGGCCGAAGACGTCGTCAAAGAAGGCCACAATATTATTATCCTTTCCGATCGAGCGATGGATGTCGATCACATTGCCATCCCGGCCTTGCTGGCAACGGGCGCCATTCATCATCATCTAATCCGCGAAGGTTTGCGCACGTCCGTTGGCCTCGTCGTGGAAACCGGCGAAGCCCGGCAAGTACACGATTTTTGTTTGTTGGCCGGATATGGCGCTGAAGCCATCAATCCGTATTTGGCGTTCGATACACTGTCCTCGTTAAAAGAAGAAATGCCGGATGATCTCGACGATGAAGAAATTCACCGCCGTTACATTAAGGCCGCCAACAAGGGCATGCTCAAAGTCATGGCGAAGATGGGCATCTCGACGTACCAATCCTATTGCGGCGCGCAAATTTTCGATGCGGTCGGTTTGTCGAGCAAATTCGTCGATAAATATTTCACAAACACCGCGACCGCAATCGAAGGTATCGGTCTTAAGGAAGTCGCCGAGGAAACCGTTCGCCGGCATAACGATGCTTATGGGGACTCCCCCGTGCTGCGCGATGCGCTCGATGTCGGTGGCGAATTGGCGTTCCGGTTACGTGGGGAGCGTCACATTTGGACGCCGGAATCCGTATCACTGCTTCAGCATGCCGTCCGCGGCGAAGGCTATGAGAAATATAAAGAGTACTCCCGCCTGGTGAGCGAGCAGAACAAAGAGTTCAACAATCTGCGCGGCTTGTTCGAGTTTAAATGGTCTAAAAAGCCGGTCCCGATTGAAGAAGTCGAACCGGCCAAGGAAATCGTTAAGCGGTTTTCCACGGGCGCGATGTCATTCGGCTCGATTTCGTTTGAAGCACATTCCACGCTGGCGATTGCAATGAACCGGCTCGGCGGACGCTCCAATACGGGCGAGGGCGGCGAGTTGCCGGAACGCTATAAAACCATGCCAAACGGCGATTCCATGAACTCGCGGATCAAGCAGGTTGCTTCAGGCCGATTCGGCGTCACCACGGAGTACCTGGTGAATGCCACCGATCTGCAAATCAAAATGGCGCAAGGGGCAAAGCCCGGCGAAGGCGGCCAGCTGCCGGGCCATAAGGTCGATGAGATCATCGCCAAGGTCCGCCATTCTACGCCGGGTGTGGGATTGATTTCGCCGCCACCGCATCACGATATTTATTCAATCGAAGATCTGGCGCAGCTGATTCATGATCTGAAAAACGCCAATCCGGAAGCGCGCATCAGCGTCAAACTAGTTTCCGTGATCGGTGTCGGCACAATTGCCGCCGGCGTATCAAAAGCCCATGCCGATCATGTCACCATTGCCGGCCATGAAGGCGGTACCGGCGCAAGCCCCATCACCTCGATCATGCACGCCGGATCGCCGTGGGAAATCGGCATCGCCGAAACCCATCAGACGCTTGTGCTGAACAATCTGCGCGGCCGCATATCCGTGCAGGTCGACGGCGGTTTACGGACCGGTAAGGATGTCGCTATGGCGGCTTTGTTGGGTGCCGATGAATTCGGTGTCGCCACCGCGGCCTTGATCGCTACGGGCTGTATCATGATGCGTAAGTGTCACTTGAACACGTGTCCGGTCGGGATTGCGACACAGGATCCGGTTTTGCGAAAACGGTTTACCGGCCAGCCGGAGCATGTCGTCAATTATTTCTTCTATGTTGCCGAAGAAATGCGCGAAATCATGGCTAAACTCGGTTTCCGCACGGTCAACGAAATGATCGGCCGCTCGGACTGCTTGGATAAAAACAAAGCGATCGATCACTGGAAAGCCAAGGGCCTCGATTACACGAAGCTGCTGCATAAGCCCGAGGTCGGACCCGACATCGCGATCTATAATACCGAAGAACAGGATCACGGCCTCGACAAGGCGCTTGATAACGAGTTGATCGTTCAGGCTAACCGCGCAATCAACAAAAAAGAGCCGGTTAAAATCGAAACTGAAGTCCGTAATATCAACCGCACGGTTGGGGCGATGCTGTCGGGCCGGCTGGTGAAAAAACACGGCCAAGCGGGCCTGCCGGATGACACCATTCACATTAAAATGAAAGGCACCGGCGGGCAAAGCTTCGGCGCGTTTCTCGCCAAAGGCATCACGATTGAGCTTGAAGGCGATGCCAACGATTATTGCGGCAAAGGATTGTCCGGCGGTCATTTGATCATTTACCCGTCGAAAGAATCGAAACTCGTGCCGGAAGAAAACATCATCATCGGTAATGTGGTGTTGTATGGGGCCATCGATGGGGAATGCTATTTCCGTGGTGTCGCCGGCGAGCGGTTCTGCGTGCGTAACTCAGGGGCCACGGCCGTCGTCGAGGGTGTCGGGGATCACGGCTGCGAATACATGACCGGCGGTATCGCCGTTATTCTCGGACCCACGGGCCGCAACTTCGCCGCCGGCATGAGCGGCGGTATCGCCTATGTGCTTGATGAGGACGGCGGTTTCGAGGAGCGCTGCAACATGGCCATGGTCGATCTGGAGCCGATCGCCGATGAAGACCGGTTGCATGCAACGCTGCATCATCAAAAAGCCGATCTGGAAACATCGGGCCGGGTCGATGTCAGTCACGATATGACCCGTTTCGATGCCAAACGTTTGCGCGGCCTGATCGAGAAGCATTTGCACTACACCAATTCCGGGCGTGCGCGCGACATCCTCGATCATTGGGATCAATACCTGCCGAAATTCGTTAAAGTCATGCCGGTCGACTACCGCCGGGCCCTGCAGGAAATGCAGAATAAAAAGCGTGACGACAACAGCGCCGGCGTCAGCATGGCCGTGGGAGATTAACATGGGTAAACCCACGGAATTTCTGGAAACACCGCGCCAAGATCGGGGCTATGCACCGGTCAAGGACCGCATCGAGCATTACCGCGAATTTTTCAAGCCGCTCGAGGAAGATGAGCTGCAAAAGCAAGGCGCGCGCTGCATGGACTGCGGCATTCCGTTTTGCCACCAAGGTTGTCCGGTCAATAACATCATCCCGGATTGGAACGATCTGGTTTACAAAAACCGGTGGCGCGAGGCGATTGAGGTCTTGCACTCGACCAACAACTTCCCCGAATTTACCGGGCGCATTTGTCCCGCGCCGTGCGAGGAGGCGTGTACGCTCAACATTACGGACGAACCGGTTACGATCAAAACCATCGAGTGTACGATCATCGATCATGCCTGGGAAAAAGGTTGGGTGAAGCCGGAGATTCCGAAACACCGCACGGAAAAGAAAGTCGCCGTGGTGGGTTCCGGACCGGCCGGCATGGCGTGCGCACAGCAATTAGCCCGCGCCGGCCATGATGTGGTGGTGTACGAAAAAAATGCGAAGATCGGCGGCCTGCTGCGTTACGGTATTCCCGATTTTAAAATGGAGAAATCCCATATCGACCGGCGGGTCGCGCAAATGACCGCTGAAGGGGTTGAATTCAAGCCTAATACTTTTGTCGGTTATGAAATGCCGATCGAAAAACTGCTCGAGGAGTTCGATGCGGTTGTGCTCGCCGGTGGTGCGGAGCACCCGCGCGATTTGCCGGTGCCGGGCCGCGATCTTGAAGGCGTTCATTTCGCTATGGATTTCCTGACCCAACAAAATCGACGGGTCTCTAGCGAGCCGCTGGGCAATGTTGAAGATATTTGGGCCACCGGCAAGGATGTGGTCGTGATCGGCGGCGGCGATACAGGCTCGGACTGCATCGGCACGTCGTTCCGCCATAAAGCGAAATCGGTGACACAAATCGAAATTATGCCGAAGCCCCCGGCGCGCGAAGATAAAATGCTGAGCTGGCCGAACTGGCCGATGAAGCTGCGCACGTCGACGTCGCACGATGAAGGGGCCGACCGGGATTGGTCGATTACCACAAAGGCATTTCTCGGCGATGACAACGGTAAAGTCCGTGCCCTGCAAACGGCGCGGGTGCGCTGGGCCAAAGGCGAAAATGGCAGTATGTCCATGGAAGAAGTGCCCGGCAGCGAAAAAGAAATGAAAGCCGGTCTCGTGCTGCTGGCGATGGGGTTTGTGCACCCGGTCCATGACGGTTTGATCAAGGACTTGAAGGTCAAGCTCGACGACCGGGGTAATGTGTTGGCCGACACCGATCATTATCAAACGTCGAATCCGAAAATCTTTACTGCCGGTGATATGCGCCGCGGCCAATCGCTTGTCGTTTGGGCGATTCGCGAAGGCCGCCAAGCGGCCCGCGCCGTCGATGAATTCTTAATGAAAACATCTAATCTGCCGCGCTAAAGACCTTCATTCCGCATTGTGACGAAAACATCCTTGGGCTCAGGCCCGCCCGGATGGTATGAATGCCTGTTGCTTGTCTAAGCATGGGGGTGGGTTCGGCGTGACCGTTCTACATATTGTAGTTCTGGCGGTGGTTCAGGGAATCACCGAGTTTTTGCCTGTCAGCTCCTCGGGCCATCTCGTGCTGGTGCCGATCTTCACGCAATGGCCCGATCAGGGTCTGGTGATGGATGTCGCCGTTCATGTCGGCACGTTGCTCGCCGTCATGCTGTATTTCTGGCGTGACATGATGATGATGGCGTTGGGCTTATGGCGTTTTTTGCGTGGCCGCAAGGATCCAGGCGCGAAACTGGCCGGCTTGATCGTGCTGTCGACGATTCCCGTCATTGCGGCCGGCTATTATCTCAACAAACACTATCCCGACGCCTTCAGAAGCATAACCGTGATCGGCTGGACGACGCTGGGCTTTGGTATTTTACTCTTTATCGCCGATAAGTTCGGCATGACCCTGCGACGGGTCGAGCATTTGCGCATCGGCGATGCCTTGCTGATCGGCATCGCACAGGTCTTAGCGCTCATTCCGGGCACGAGCCGGTCCGGTATTACCATGTCGGCGGCGCGCCTGATCGGCATGGAGCGGCCCGATGCCGCGCGATTTTCGATGCTGATGTCGATCCCGGTCATCCTGGGCGCGGGCACGCTTAAAATGCGTGAGTTGATCGTGCAAGGGAATGCGCAACTGACCAACGATGCGTTTATGGCCGGCGGGTTGGCGTTTATCGCCGCCCTGATCACGATCGCTGTTCTGATGGCCTGGCTCAGGCGCGCGAGTTTTACGCCGTTCGTGATTTACCGGGTGATCCTCGGCGGCGGCTTGCTGGCCATTGCGTATGGATGGTTGAGTTAAACCCCGACCACACCGGTTTCATCAGCTTGTAATTCAAACGCCGCTTTCATTAAGGCCTGGGTATAGGGCTGCGCCGGGTTGTCGAACACCTGTTGCGCCGGGCCCTGTTCGACGACCTTGCCGTCTTTGAGGACAACGAGGTCGTGCGCGAGCGCACGCACCACACGCAAATCGTGACTGATGAACAAATACGACAAAGCATAACGTTTCTGCAGATCACGCAGCAGCTCGACGATTTGCGCCTGTACCGAGACATCCAATGCACTGGTCGGCTCGTCCAGCACGATAAAGGCGGGTTTAAGAACGAGCGCGCGGGCGATGGAGATGCGTTGGCGTTGGCCGCCGGAAAATTCATGCGGGTAGCGGTCGCGGGTCTCAGGGTCGAGACCGACCTCACGCAAAACATCATCGATCAGCTGGCGTCGCGTTTCTTCGGTGCTGTCTTTTTGGTGAACCAGCAATCCCTCCTCGATAATTTGTGCAACCGACAGGCGCGGGCTCAAAGAACCAAATGGGTCTTGAAACACGATTTGCATCTTCTGCCTTAAGGGCTGAAGGTCTTTCTTTTCGAGGCCCTGCAATTCGCGGCCTTGAAAGACAATGCTGCCTTCGCTGGATTGCAGGCGGATCAGCGCGCGGCCCAGGGTGGTCTTGCCCGAACCGCTTTCGCCGACGATGCCGACCGTGTGGCCCTGGCGCACGGTGAGGGTAACCCCGTCGACGGCTTTCACGTGGCCGACGGTGCGCTTGATGATGCCTTTGTGGATCGGAAACCAGACCTTCACATCTGTCGCGTTGAGGACATCGGGGGCGGAATCCAATACCGGCTCGGGCCGGCCTTTCGGTTCGGCGGCAAGCAGCTGTTGGCTATAGGCGTGTTGCGGGTGCTCGAACACGTCTTTGACAGGGCCTTGTTCGACAATTTCGCCGTCTTTCATGACGCAAACTCGGTGGGCGAGCTTGCGGATAATGCCGAGGTCATGGGTGATGAACAGCATCGCCATGCCGAGCTTCTCCTGGAGCTCGCGCAAGAGTTTCAGGATTTGCGCCTGGATGGTGACGTCGACCGCCGTGGTCGGCTCATCGGCGATGAGCAAGTCAGGCTCGTTCGCCAGCGCCATCGCGATCATGATGCGCTGCTGCTGGCCGCCGGAAAATTCGTGCGGCAGGGCATTCAAGCGGCTGATCTGATCGTTAAGCCCCACGAGGCGCATCAATTCGACCACCCGATCGTGCGCCTGTTCTGGGTTCATGTGTTTATGCAGGAACAAAACTTCGCTGATTTGTTTTTCAATCGAGTGCAGCGGATTAAGTGACGTTAACGGCTCTTGAAAAATCATCGCGATTTGATTGCCGCGGAGATTCCGCATGATGTTTTCCGGTGCGTTTATCAATTCTTCACCGTTGAACTTGATGCTGCCGCCGGGGTGCCAGGCGGCGGGGTACGGCAGCAGGCGCATCACCGAGAGTGCCGTGACCGACTTGCCTGAGCCGCTTTCGCCAACGAGGCCGACGGTTTCACTCGCCTTGATGTCGAACGAGACGCCCTTGACGGCTTTCACTTCCCGCTCGCCCCGGCCGAACGAGACTTCAAGGTTCTTGATGGTGAGAATGGTGTTCGCCATCGGTTACGCCCCTTGGTTTTTGCGCGGGTCGAACGCATCGCGCACCGCTTCGCCGATGAAGATCAGCAGACTCAGCATGGTAGCCAAAATGATAAACGCGGTAATGCCGAGCCAGGGGGCTTGCAGATTCGCCTTCCCTTGGTTGAGCAATTCACCCAACGACGGCGAGCCCGGCGGCAGGCCGAACCCGAGAAAATCGAGCGCGGTGAGGGTGACCACGGAACCGGATAGAATAAACGGCAGAAACGTCAGGGTCGCGACCATGGCGTTCGGCAGGATGTGTTTAAACATGATGGTCGAGTTGTTGACGCCCAGCGCATGGGCGGCGCGGACATAATCGAGGTTGCGCGCGCGCAGAAATTCGGCGCGCACCACGCCGACCAGAGATGTCCAACTGAACAACAATAATAACCCGAGCAGCCACCAGAAATTGGGCTCGACGATGCTGGCGAGGATGATCAGCAGGAACAAGACCGGCAAGCCCTGCCAAATTTCAATGAAGCGCTGAAACAACAGATCGACCACACCGCCGAAGTAACCCTGCACGGCACCGGCGGCGACACCGATGACCGA
>Ga0181587_10002736_pt1 | contig 14540 bp, 8 predicted proteins | sample 071ome_27_FD_132463 | JGI IMG/M metagenome (GOLD analysis project Ga0181587, IMG submission 132463) | Coastal salt marsh microbial communities from the Groves Creek Marsh, Skidaway Island, Georgia - 071409AT metaG (megahit assembly) | ecosystem: Environmental > Aquatic > Marine > Intertidal zone...
ACCAAAGTTACCATTCAGAGTAACTCCTCCAGATGTGAGTGTAAACGCTACGTTGTTGGTGATATATTCTTCTGGTAATGTAAGTCTATTTATTTCAACTCCTTGATATACAATGAGTATCTCTTTGAAAACAATTGGACTAGATAAGTCTGGTGCTGCTATATAATTATAGTGTATTGTATCTCCAGCCTCGCCATAGAATAAGACATGAGTTTCAATTGCTGGGTTAGTTTCCGACGTAATAGTAAGAGTTGCACTTGTCGGCGCTGACGTTGTTGTTGTTGTGGTTGTCGTGGGTGTGGCATCGTAAAATACCAACTTATCAGGGTCATTGATTGTGATAAACGAGTCTAATTTATCAAGATTCTTGGAACTATAAACAGAGATTTTATCTATTAACGAATGAGATATGTATATTCTGTCATTGGAGTCATCAAAAGTAAAATGAGATGGCGAGTTTTCTGTCCCAAGCGATGCGGTTCTTAATCTTTCAGTGTAGTCATAACAAGATAGATTATCACCATCTTGCCCTATTGCAAATATTTTTTGATTTTTATTGTTTGGCTTAATAACATCAACGCCAAATATTGATGTATCAAATAAAACAGCTTGAGTATCAGTTACGCTCATGGCGTAAAGTTTTCTAGAAGACCTGTTTGAAAAATATAGAGTAGATCTTTCTTCGCTAATGCTCATATTGTCGGCTGGCTCATCTAAAGTAATAAAACTAGTATCAAAATCATATAGGTTTATTACTGTTAATCTACTGACGGCCCTGTGTGATATAAAAACCTTTCGGAATCTTTGGCTCATAACAATGTTGGTTGAAAATTCTGGCAAAGCTATCCGTGTAATAACAGCGCCGCTTGATAGATCTATCGCTTCACAACGATCTGTCTTGTTGTTAATAGCTAGTAAGACTTCATTTTTTTCATCAACCGCTAAATCAGATACTCCAGCGCGAGATGGTATATTGGAAACAGAATTATCGCTAATGTTAATTACTGAAATAAAATCGGAATAATGATTTGCGACAAAAAGCTTTCCAAGGGATTGAGCAAAATAAAAGTTTTCTGGCCTTAGTCCAACGCTTATATCAGCGTCAACTGTTGAAGTTTCAAGATTATACTTGTACACCTTGTCTTCTTCGGCAGAAAGTATGAATAAAAATTTATTGGAATTATCTACTGGTGGCGGGGTAGTTGTAAGGTATGCAGACTCGTTGTAAAACTCAGAGTCAATTAGTCTTGTGCCAGAAATCTTGTATGAAACGGAATAATCAGAAGCATTAAGACCTGTTAATCCAGCAGAATCAAAGATATTAATAATATCATGCGCCGAATCGAAATTGATGCCAGTTGGAATAAGGTTAAGTTCGTGAGAGGAAATATAAGTATATCGACCATCTTGTTTTTGGTATGTATCAAGTAAAGATCGATTGCTGTAAATAATAAATACTTTTTCTGACGCTTGATCTAAGGCAAACAAAGAGGGATTTAGACCTCTAGTGTTAAAGCTGTCAATTACAGATTTTGTTACAGAATCTATGATCATCATCTTAGAGTCGCTTTGAGAAAGTACCATCATTAAGGTGGTTCCATCTATAGCGACTATTTGGCTTGATGTTCCGGTTGATAATTTATTCGTAATTTCAAGCATTGATTATTTCCTATGACGTTGTAATAGAACCACCCATACCAGAGTGGTTTGCACAGTAATAGTATAAGTCAGGAGCGCCGATGGGTACAATAAATTGAGTATAAGCACCTGCGGAACCCGGAGTTCCAAAGTGAGTCACACCACTGATGTATTCTATACCACCACCATGTGTGCCATCTGGGGTTTCAGAAAAACGTATCGGGTGAGTGTTATTGGTTGGGCTTGACTGGTCGAAAATATAAGTGCTATCCTCACTAAGAGTTAAGGAAGGGGTGGGGGTTCCGTTGATGTAAAATTTATTGCCACTACCATCATTGTCAACAGTCACGGTATACTCTATGGATGGCACAGCTGTAGTTGTAGTAGTTGTTGGGGTAGCAGTGGTTGTCGTTGTTGGAGTGGCGGTGGTTGTCGTTGTTGGGCCAGCGGTAGTGGATGTAGGCGGTGGTGGTATAAATTCATCAAGCGAAAGATGATATGGAGTGGCTGACAAGTTGCCTAATATAACGCCCGTTGAGACAAAAAAGATTGAAGCATCGCCATTAATTGAAACGCCATTTCCAAGCATTTCATTACTTGTATTGCCATAAATAGAATCTGCTAAATTCCACTCGTTGTTTGAAAAAGTATAAACACTGAATGCGCCAGAATAACGAGTTGTAGATATACGAGCAAAGGGTGTGCCAACAATCATCGTATTGCCAGAGTTGCTAATGCTAAGGTCTACTACATTTTGGCCTACAAGGAGTGGGTCTCCGACCATAATCCACCCCATAACAACGCCATGATAAATGTAAGAATAGACATTGTTGTAATCAGCAACCAAGACAATCTTTGTGCCGAGAGCATTAATTTTTATTCTGGTTCCAAATATATTAGAAGAAGGTATGTTATTAATCTCACCCGTTTGGTAAAAATCACTGGTAGATTCACCGTATTTATATATTCTTACAAAAGAGTCATTAAATGATGGGTTAGCTAATGCAACAGTATCTCCAGAGTGATTAGTGACTAGACGAAGCACATTATTATTTCTGATGTTGGTCTGGTAAAGTCTAGATCCATTGATTAAAAATTGATCATTTTGAATCTTATAGTTCTGAATAAAAGGAACATTGGCTTCTGTATCTAGCATTGCGACAAACACCGAACTGGCATCAAAATTTATAGCCATTGATCTAAGAAGAGTAACAGTATCAGTTGAAGTAATAAAAGAACGAGAAGTCCAAGAATGATCAACGGGGTTGAGGACAAATACTGTTAGTGCTGGTGGATCGTTCAGTTCGGCGCTTCCGTACAAAACAGCAAAGTGCTTGCCGTCGCCAGAAATTTCAAATTGGTAGATTGTGTAATCAGAAGGAATTCTGAAATCTTGAGCGTGTGTAATATAGTCATTGCCAAGCCTAGAGTAAAATTTAACAACATTTTTTCCTACTTTAAAAGCTAAGATATTGCCATCGTCAGAACATGAAACTTTTCCGCCCTCTGGGGCATAGCGATGTGGATAAATCGTATTGTCGAATTTTTTTATGCCGGGTTTGTCCTCAACTTCATAAACAGACTGTCGAGAGGAATTTACAAAATACATATCATCTCCAGATTTAGTGGCATCTGTAATTCTACTATTAAGCTCAAAAGATGATATATAGTCCTCTACTTGGTCGGTAGTAAGATCTATGATTGCAACCTGAGGAGCATAGCTACTCATAGCATAAAGCAAATTACCGTCCTCGTCTTTATATAGTTTATCTGGGGCGATGTCGTATTTACTGTTCAGTGGTATTCTCTTCTTTAATGTGTTTGTTGTCAGGTCTATTACGGCAACAGTCCTTGCTGATTGCTCTGCAACATACGCTAAACCTTTAACACTATCAACTATAATATCTATCGGGTGATATAGGTCGTTTATAGCACCAGATAGTGACTTGCTAGATAAATCAAGTATGTCTACAGAGTTGTTATCATAATTAGTGATATAAACTTTTTCGCCCTGAGATATTGTGGCGAATGCGTATGGATAATCTTCTGATGTTAAAGAATCCAAACTGAAAATTAGATATGTTTCACCATTCTCAAGTGTCGAGAAACCATTGGCTGGACTATCTTGAATCCAAACGCTGTAAGCTCCGTCTGTAATTTTGTAAATTTGTTTGTAGTTGTGGGTAGCCGTATCTAAATCTATAGATCCTCCAAAGTGTCTTCTTATTTCAATTGCCTGAGTAATAAATGTAGCATCAGGGAAGGATTCTGTATTCTGTCCGTCGTCAAGGGTATATGTAGAAGTGTTGGAGATAATGAGATAGCCGTCGCCCGGATCAAGAGTTGAGAAGGCAGAGGCTTCTGGCTGACCATTGATCCAAGCTTGATAAGCACCACCAGAAACACGATATATGGTGTCAACATTGCTAATATTTCCTATTTCGGCAATATTAACAGGTGACTCACCAAAATATTGTATTAGTTGTATCTGTGAGCTAATTGCTATACTCATATGTCAACCCTTCCAGAAGCTACGGTAAAGACGTATTGCTGATCACCCCTTGTAAGCCTGAATGTTTCTCCTGCATATCCGTTGGTTGAAGTAACAGCGACCAAGAAGGTATCAGATGCGTAGACCAAACAGGTAATTGGTAGAGAACCCTTATCCGCTGGAATGTTGTATTCGACAATATCGCCCTCTTGACCGCCAGTAACGCTAACGCCGTTTGGCGCGTCTGAAGCAGTTCCGTTTGCAGCAACTGTGAGATTATTTGTAAACACTAGTGGCGCTCCTGTTGTTGTAGTTGTTATAGTAATTTCGACATTTCCTATAATCGCTGAAAAATCATAGCCTGCTACCGGTTGCTCAAAATCATAATCAGAAGAAATTTTTGTCAAGCCAAACAGATTATTTGTTGTGTTATTGCCGAGTTGGCCTGCGTTGTTTCTTCCGGTTGCATAAAGATCATCAGTTGAATTTAAAGCTAAAGAGTGATAATTACCAGCAGTAACATATGTCCAGTTTCTTTCGTTGCTAATCTTGTAAAATGCTGCAATTTGACTTATTGAATTTGGTAGACCCATAGCCCCAGCTGTATTAGTACCACATGAATAAATTTCTCCAGCCTGATTAATAGCGAGAGAATGTTTATATCCAGCGGCTATACTAATCCAATTGTCACTTAATCCAGCGCCAGTTGTTAATGATTCAGCAGTTATAGAGGTGGATGAAGTCTTGCAAATAGGCGTTGGTGTGTTAATATTTGCAAGATCAGATAGCACCGTGGTGGTAGTAACATTTCCTTGATCGTCAGTAGAAGAAGTAGTAGTTGCCGTTGTAATTCCAAGCTGGCCTTCTTCATTTCTACCCCAAGCTAGTAGCTGTCCTTCAGTCGTGATAGCCAAAGTGTGCATATAAGCAGAAGCTGAATGCCAATAATAACCTACACCAACTTTTACTGGCGATAAAACATCTTCGAAACTACTATTGCCAACCTGACCGTATTCGTTAGAACCCCAAGCAAACATTTCGCCAAGCGAGTTTATAGCAACAGTATGTGCTGTTCCGCAATAAATTTTTTCCCAGTTGCTAGCAGTGCCAACTATGAGTGGCGACAGGGTTCCAGTTCTATTGCCACGACCAAGTTGGCCATGTAAATTACCTCCCCAAGTGTAAAGTTTGCCATCCGTTGTAATGCCAGCGCTATGATAATCTCCAGCAGCAACATCCTTCCAAGTCATAGAGTCTGAAATAACAATGGGTGATGACACATCGACTTTAGAGCCATTGCCAATCTGACCATCTGAATTCCAGCCCCAACCGGACAATTTGCCGTCTAAGCCAATGGCTAGAACGTGATAGTCGCTGGCTGATATTTTTGTTATGTTTGAAACATCTAGCTGAGTTGGGATTAGAGAAGATGAAGCAGTTGTTTCATAACCAAGCTGACCGTTGCCGTTGTCGCCCCACGTTAACACATAATTAAATACTGATACAGGAGCGGAAGTTGTTGTAGTGCTGGTAGTGGTTGTAGCGTTTGGATCAGGAGTTGTTGTAGTAGCGTTAGGATCTGGAGTTGTAGTCGGTATAACAAATGGTTGTATAGCTACCCTCTTCCACCCATCATCTGTTTTAAAATATGCATAAGAGGAGTCAAAAGCAACCTGTCCGGTTTGTCCAACATCACCTTCAGAAATAGTATGATACTTTAAATAACTGTTTCCACTTGGAGAAAACAATAATGAATCTAACGTAATGTTTTTGAAAGATTCCTCGCTATTGTCCCAAAGAACAATACTGTCTGCACCATCAGTGTCTACGCTGTCAATATAGTCATAAGAATGAACATTAACGTCGGTTGTGTGAATAACCCCAGACATTGTAGTAGTTGCTGATGATGAATAATAAAGAACATCTGGGGCATCTTGTGGAACAAGAAATGTGATTTCTCCAACGTCTGCGCCATTAGCTGTCACGCCAGAATTATAAACATTATTGCTGTCAGCAGTAGCAGAAGTTTTAATGTAAAATGGATAACCAGCAGCGTCAACGCTAAAGGTGTATTTGAACCCACGTTGTAATGTGATGTTTGGATTAATGTGGGCATCTGTACCGAAACCGCTAAATTCATAATGTTCGTTATTTTCAGTGATATTGAACACATTTAATGTATCATTGATTGATGAACGTAATGCGCCAGAAGCGTCCGTTAAGTTAGAAACAATCGCAGCATCTCCAGCCAAAAAGTCTGACCTGAGAACGCCAGAAGCAGCTTCTAAGTCTGCGCGTAAAACGCCAGAAACATCTTCAATGACAGATAGATTGACATATAGTGAACTTAAGTCTGGTATATCTGATATATCAATAGTTCTAAATACTGGATAATCATCAGGACATGGACCATTACAGGCGTCTGTGCCGGGACCAGAGAGAAAAGTGCCTTGTGGCTGTGTTTTGAATAAGAAAATATTATCAACAACGCCACTTAGCTCAATAACATCATGAATCAGAGTGCTGGAATCTAACTCGTTTGGCTCAAAGTGAACGACTTGATTACCACCAGTATAATTCACATCGCCATTGTTTGCAGCTGGGAAAACTACACCAGATTCGCCAACGTAAAAACCTGAAGCTTGGATGGATGATTCCGAACTGCTCCCACCAACATCAATTCCATAATTAGGAGTTGACTTTTTGATACCAAGACGCTTATTGTCAAAGTCCCAAATAACATCGCTGTCGTAATTAAGTATATTTGTAGAAGCCCAAAAGGCTATGCCGCTAGATTGTGGGAAATTTAGATCAGCTACACCAGAGCCAATATAAACAGAGTGCGTTGCTGGGTAAGTGACATAAATTTCTTTCGCGCCATCAGTGAAGGAAACCTTCGCGTTATTAGCGGAACTACTTCTAAAGGGCATTCTTACAATAGAATTGGTAGTTTGGCCAATAGTAAATATGCCAGATCCAATCTCATAATCAATGCCGTTTGTTGCAGCATAAAATAAAATATCTCCGTCTGAATACTGAGAGTCAAACGTGCTAAATCCGTTAACTGTGTCGTCCAGCTGAAAATCACTGAGGCCAACAGTGTAGCTTATTTCTTTTACTCTGTCAGCTAGAATAACAATATTTTCTGACATTAGATCCCCTTAAACTAAGGTGCTGGAGTGGTTGTTGTTAGTGGGTCTGCTTGTTCATCGTCATCAGAAAAGCCAAAAACTACTAGGTCATTTACCTTTGCGTTTACATACTCGCCATTGTCATTCCTAATAACAAATGTGAGATAGTTCGCCGCTCTTTCTACAATACCAACCGTATTAAGGTCAAAGTCAACTGCCGCAGAATTGTCAGTTGTGCTATTACTTGAACCAATTGCAACATATGGTACTGGTATGTTGTTTTTGAAGTAAATAACAAATTTCCCATCGCCAGTTGTTTGAATATCTGCGATATTAAATGAAGAATTGATGATAATATTTCCGGGGCTGCTGTCACTCAGCTGATGCGCGTCGAAGCTAACCCAAGCCTTTGCGACACCCTTGGCGGTGTTCATATGCGAACCGTCGTGGTCAAACTCTACTTTTGTTTTGTATCCAACATGAACAGTTTCGTTGCTAGAGTCTACAGATTCAAACTGCAATCCTCTGTCATTGCTTGCGTTGGATCCGTCATTGCCATCAGAATTAACCCAATAATTATCAAGCCCAAGATTGCCCTGCATCTGTCTCTGGCCGTTAACATTCAAATATTGTGTGTGGTCATCGCTAGTTGTTAGATTTGCAAGTAAATCATGTCTAACTCCACTATTACCCGGATACGGGACATATTGTATATTATCGCCACCAATGCTGTTGAATTTAATTCCAGAATCAGCAATGAAAAGACCGTGTGAACCGCCTACAATTTCTGCCCTAACGTTGCCTTGAAAGGCATTGCCATCAGTAGCAAAGTCGCTATTGGCAATAATATGAGCCATCGACTCAACAATATTGTCCATATTTTCTCTAACGTCTTCAGCAGAAATTAATCCAGCATTATTGTCGGCTAAATCTGTCTGTATAGCGTTTTGTAAAACGCTCTTGTCTTGGACTGTGGCCATTTAAGTTTCTCCTTTGTTATCGAAAATAATTGCCTCTGCGGTCGTAATCACTATGTGTTCTAGACACAAAATCGCTGCCGGGACTATAGGGACCAAGAATAGCTTGACCACCAAGACTATTGCCAGCCGTATAATCTAGTGAGGCTTCCTCATATTTGTTGCAATATTCCTGTAGTAAAACATTAAGCGTTGATGAAACACCTCTAAGGTCTATAGAGGATGGACCATCTTTAATAGCTATAGAATTTGAAGCTTCAGCTTTAAGCTCGCTACCAAGAATAATACATGCAGTTTTTAGGCAAAGTAGGGTGATAAAATCGTTGTCTGAAACATCTACTGGGTCTGGTGTAATTGTACTATTAGCAATATCAACGACATAAGTGTAGCTGAAATCGTTTTTAGACAAAACCAATTGCGCTGAAACCGTAGCTGCCTGCTGTAATCTAGCGTCAGTATACGTGTAATTACTGCTATCTAGGTCATTGAGCATATGACGAAGCATAAGAATAATTTGTGTTTGCCAAGCCATATTTACTCCAGATATTTAGTAGTAATACAATGTTATATACACATTTGACGCTAGAAACTGACAAGAGCATTGAATTCATTGCTTACCCATATGGGTCTATATTCTAAGCCTATTTTAATTGCTATTACATAATCTCCCTTTTTGATAGTCAAATTAGGATCTCTGTTCGAAACAATAATATTCTCACTATTTATGGTTGTAATAGCACCAGCGCTTGGGGAATTAATATTTGCGGGTCTATTTATCGTTACATTTGCGACACCTTCTATAAACAGAGAATCTAAACGTTGATCTTGGGCGGTCTGGCTTTCTTCCAAGTCGTCTATTCTAGAGGAGTCTGAAGAATCCATAAAGCTGCCATCGCTAAAACAAATTCCCCCAAGGAGTTTTAAATTCCCATTTAGTTCAGCAAATGGTCCGGGTTGCGATGCGTAAACCGGGGTTATGGTCAAATTTGGATCTTCGTGATTTAGAGATAAAAGTGTGGATGAGTGATTGCCAGAGAATTTAATATCAAAAGAAAAGTCTGGGAAATTAGAGCCACCCTCATCTACAACGTCAATAGAATTAGAGTTTAGCTTTATGTATTCACTGTTGGTGTTATTTTTGATCTCTAGAACGCCATTTTGTGGAAGTTCCAGTTTTTTAACGTCATTCTCTGGACCAAGAACACCTTTCATGAGTATATGGTCATCGTCAATACCAAGCAAGAAGTTATAGTCTGTAGCAACGTCGGAACCAAGCTCGTTTGTACCAATACAAATATTGTGGTGATTGGTCTTGTTATTCAGTAAACAGCCATAACCAAGTCCAATATTATTATTGCCAGTAGTAATGGACTTGCCAGATTTTGATCCGTAGAATGTATTTTCAGAGCCAGTTGTTACATCTTTAAGAGACTCAAATCCAATGCCGGTATTTTCGCTAGATGTACTGTCAGTAGCCTTGTTGCTGAAAGAGTCAACTCCACCAGCAACGTTGTTCCTGTCTGTGAATAGAAGGCCATCAACGGAATTATTTGGGGATCTGATAACTTCAAACTCATTGCCAGCTTCATCTAGAAACATCAGGGTTGACTTCTGAGCTTCTGCGTTTTTACTTTTGGCAAACAAGCCAGCATATCCAGAGGCACTAACTGGAGATTCATCAGAATGTACTAAACCGATTGAGGCGGATTGATTTTCTTTGTCTCCAATGTTGACAGTAAAGTTTTGTGTGCCGCTAACGCTGTTGAATAAATCTAGATGCGTATCGTGTAGTGACATTTGGTATTTATAAGTAGGTAGTGGCTTTGGGTTAAAAAACCCACCAATGTCTCCTATCCCAGCAGTAGTGGTGACTGGTGGAATGCGCCCAAAGCCAAAATGTAAAGCTTCGTTGCAAGAAATTTGAGCGTCACCACGGTTGCCCGTATCGAGAAAAATCGTTGAAGTTTTATCATCAGATCTAGATTTAACCCTTAACGAACAGTTGTCTGCAATATTAAAGTCTGCGGTTGCCTCTGGATCATATTCATTAATGTCAGATATGGCAAAGATATATGTGCTGTTATCTCTACTAAGAAAAAGAGAGTGCGCTGGGGTTTTGCCAGAATCAAACATTGAAAAAGACTTGATAGAAAAACCAATATGACCCGGAAAAGTGGATGGCGAGGGGTTTGACAGTATGGATGTTAGCCTATTTTCATAAGAAATTTCAAATCCTGTATAAGAACCGCCAGATTCAGGCCCAGAGGCATCGCTAAAAAATCTTTGAGATATACTTGTATTAAATTCATTTGAGCATAAGTAAGAAGAAACAATCCTATTATCGTCATGGAAGTTAATATTACCAAAACCTAAGCTGTTATTTTCTCCAAACGCCTTTTCGCCAAGATAAAAGTAGCTATCTTTAAGTGATAATAAATTTTCTCCAAAATCAACAGAGAATTCTGGGCCGGATATAACCTTGTCTGTCTTGACATAGTTACCAGATCCAAGGTCTAGGCTTATGTTAGATTTCCAAAAAACATCGTCTGGATTGTTCGTGTCTAACAGAAAATCAAACACATCACCAGAATCAACATGAACTCTAAGCCCAGCGCCATTTACTTCTTCAAGAGAAAGATATGGTATTAGATTGTTGTCGGTTGGCTCAAGGGCGTAATCATAAATAGAATAAGAGCCACCGCCGTCAAGAGCGACTTCTGCTGGTTTGGCAGCAAGATTAAGAGTTTTATTTAAGTAGTAGGAGCTGTTTATGAATTCTGCATTTTGTATACTTGCAGATGTATTAATAACAAGATTGTCTGCATGAATAAAATCTAAAGGGTTGCTTGAAGACCCTAAGTTATATGAGCTAGGGGATTCTGGAACAAGGTCAAAATTGAAATAAACGTTGTCGCTGTTAGAAAATTTTCTAGTGTCAGATAAGAATACGTTTGAAGAATATATGTTTGACCAGATTAACCCCGAAGAGCCAATGTCAAATGCGTCACCAACAGAAGGAGTCATAGAGCCACTAACTTGTAGCTTTGCGTCACCAACTAAGTGGTTGGTGTTGATTGCCAATATGTTTTCCTGTAGATCACCGCGCATGAGCGGCGTAAAGTTAGATCCATCAACGTCGTCACAAAGAACTCCAGAATCAACTGGCGCAGAGCCTAAATAAAACTGATAACTATCTCCACCAGAAATATAGTATCCAGCACCATGACCAATTGATATATTGAAGCTGCCCTGCTTATTAGATGTAAGTCCAAAATTTCCAATTGAAACATTTCCAGAGCCAGACACGTTCGCTGCTAAAGCGTCGTGACCGACAGCAACGTTGTCTGAGCCATAAATGTTAGTTCTTAAGGCTTGTGAGCCAAGCGCTGTATTTCTAGCGCCTCGAAAATTAAGCCTCAAAGCGGAATAGCCAAAAGCTGAATTGTCTTCGCTTGTGTAGTTAGGAAAACCAATTCGCTCAATAGCTTGTTCGCCAAAGATAGAAGTTCTTACATCTCTTGTTTTAGCATTCTGAGAGTCTGTATTGATATCTTTAAATAGACTCGGCAAGGAGTCTATTATATCTAAAAGATTATGTCTAACATGATATGGCGTAATAGATTCACTGGCGTTGTCTGACAGTTCATTAATTATATTTTGTACCAGCTGATACTTGTCTAAAAGCATATCTTATATTCCTCATATTTTGGATTTACTGAATGCTTATTTCAAGCGCGTTGGTATCAAATTTTATACTGTCTCCAGCGTAAACGTATCTAGGGTTATTAAGTTCTGCGTATAACAACAAGTTACCAGACTGATGAACGTCAGAGTCCAGTATTGCAACTCCAGATACCCATCCCCAGTCTGTAGTAGCGGTATCAAATACTATTTGTTCAGAATTTTTGATAAAGCCATTTCCTTCATACATTTCGTATCCCGGATTAGACTCTCCGCTGACAGTGACCGTTTGAGGGCCATAAAATGTAACGCCGGGAAATTCTGAGAATGTATATTCCAAAGCGCTCTTTGCGTTGTTTAGAGCGTTGGTATCATTGTTTGTAGCCGTAAGCTCAGACAAATAGAGAGGATAAAAATATCCAGATGCCTCTACGTCTTCCGTGAAAACAGCGAATGCGGTAGCGTCATCGTGACCAGTAGCGTTCCACTTAGAGTCAGATGGGCTTCCAAGACTTTTTCTTTGGTAGTTTGTAGCTGTTGGTATAGAACCAAGCAAAACGCCGGTTGGTAGCTCGGGGATTGATGCGCCAGTATCATTATCTTTGGCTACGTCACTTGTTAATGCAATAGATATATTTGATGGCTTAGAAAAAGAACCAGATCGAAAAAGGTGCGTCAATATCCCAGATTCTAAATAATCTGATAATGCAGTCATTTATATACTCCTAAGTAGGGCTGTCCTGATACAATATGTTGCATACGAAATAAGCCACCCCCGACCGAAGGTGGCTTTTTTCGCATCGCAACAGAAAAGAGATATAAATGATTCTTAGAAAGAACCAAGAATAACTCTTCTGTTATCAAGAACGCCAAAGCCAAGCTCGGCCCAACCATAGTAGCCAGCGCGCTGCTGACGATGTAGTGTTGGGTCTTCAAAGACTTGTAGCTGCTCCTTGACTGGCATTACGAAGCTATCATTGGATGACTGATCAAGGCCAACGACTAGTTCAGCGTCATTAGATTCGACTGAACCGCCAAGGTCGCTCGTAAAGAACGACTGATATTCCTGACCTTCACCAAGTTCATCAAGATCATGAACGTTGACGCCAAAGATTCTTGTGAGAGGTGCGCCACCTTCAGGTGCTGTATAAATCTCACGACGAGTAACTTCGTCAACCTGATCTAGACCCCAGTTACGGATGTCTTCTAATGCTTCTGGTGAAACATAAAGATCAGTCAAGCGACCACGACCAACTGAGGCGGCATTACCACCAGAGTTACGACGCATAACAGTCTGCATGAGTGAGACTAACCTCTTTGTAAAGAGTCCTGCGGTTGCATCACCGTCATAAACAAGAATGTTACGGTCAACACCAGCTGCAAGGAGCGTGTGCCATCCGTCATCATTCATCTTCTTAACGAAGCCAGCTTCCATGACCTGCATCGCGCGGCCAACGATATCCCAACGAGCTTCGCGGGCATAACGTAGAAGGTAATCTACGGATGATGCGATGCTATAGGTTGGGATCATCACGTAGTCGCCTTCAACCGAACGCTCTGGAATTCTACCATGACCCGGATTTGTATAAGCGACATGTTCGCCTTCAAGGCCGGGACTGATGAGATCAAGAGGGAACTCAGTGGTTGAGCCTGACTCTACGTTGATGGTTTCGAAAATGTTACCAAGAATGTTGCCGACAAGCACACCCTTACGAAGCGGTAACTCAAGAGCTTTTGCAAACTCTCTTTGTGCAGCTTGCGCCACATTTACGTCGGCATCCCCTGACTTACGTAGGAGAGCGATAAATTCATCACTAGGTCTTTCTGTAATAGGCATATTAATTTCTCCTTTTGTTATGATTTAAGTTCAGGGAAGGTTAACTTCGACTTTAGCATAGCCGTCAGCATCCTTAGCTGATAAGAATCGGCCTATAGTAAGGTTGCTGTAACTGTTAGCACTAACATTGGAAATCTTACCAGATTCAAGTTCTGAAAGGTAAGCAACGTCACCAACAGCTGGGGTAACGTTTGAATCGATAGCGTTAGTTACCACGTAACCTTTACGAAGAACTGTAACCTTGCCACCCTTTTGTACTTCATCTTTGTGCTGATTAAGATGGGTACGTGTTAGGTCTTTGTTAACAACGTCATTAAGTAGGATACCGGCTGGAACACTACCAGCGTCACCGGCTTCTACCTTGACGAGTGCGACACCCTGATCCATAGCAGCTCCGCTGCCAGTGCCGTCATTCATTACTACGACATCGCCACGGGTAAGTACCGTGTCGCAGAAGAAACTAATATCTGTCTGAAGTTCAAATCTGTCTGATTTTAGAGCCATAGTTTAATCTCCTTGTTTCACTTGCTAAGTACGTTGGACTCAAGCCACTCTGCTACGCTAGCTCTTGTGGCCAATAACTCATCATTCTCGTCGGAAGCGTCTACTAGAGTGGCTTCAGATGTAGAAACTTCTTCTAGGATTTCTGCCACAGCTTCTTCTGAAACTGCTTCGGCTTCTTCCGTAGCTTCTGCTTCTGCTTCTTCTGCCTTCCGTTTTTCTTCTTCTGAAACATCTTCTTTCTTGTACTTGTCTGCCATTTTCTTCATGGCTGCAATAACAGT
>Ga0181587_10002745_pt1 | contig 14527 bp, 12 predicted proteins | sample 071ome_27_FD_132463 | JGI IMG/M metagenome (GOLD analysis project Ga0181587, IMG submission 132463) | Coastal salt marsh microbial communities from the Groves Creek Marsh, Skidaway Island, Georgia - 071409AT metaG (megahit assembly) | ecosystem: Environmental > Aquatic > Marine > Intertidal...
ACCCTCCCGTCGGCTGCCGGTAGCCAAGCGCTCACCCACGCACCCATCCGCAACACGGGCAACGAATACCCCCGGGGACTGTCCCTACCCCCGGGGACTGTCCCTACCCCCGGGGACTGTCCCCGGGGTTCGTGGGCGGCGGTCGGTGATGCCCAGGTTGAAGTAGCGCCACTCCATTGCGATATCGCTCACCAGGAAGAGTTCGGCGGCCGTGGCCACATCCGTTCCGCGCGCGGCGATGTCGCGGACTGCCTGCTCGGGCATGAGGAGGGATGCGGCGAAGTTGTTGGCCTCGCGCTCGAGCGCGGTGTCCACCTTCGCCGAGAGGTCGGATGGGCGGCACATGATGGGCTCGGGCGCGGATGCGCGGCCCTCGTCGCATTGGCACACCCAGTGGCCGATCTCGTGCGCCAGCGTGAAGCGCCGCCGGCCCTCGCTCTCGCGCGCCTCCGCGCCGTTGAGGTACACGTACCGCGTGTGGGGAACGAGCAGGCCCGACACGCCGATGTCGTCGGCCACCACCACGAAGAGCCCGAGCAGGTCGGCCGCCACGTCATCCACCGGCACGGCGCCGTCGCCCATGTGCCCCCCGAACCGCGCGTGGAAGCGCGCGAGCAGGGTCTCGGCGCGCGGATCGGATTCCCGGCGCCCGTGCGGGTTCATCCCGGCCCGCCCGTGAAGAGGTCATCCACCTCGTCGCGCTCGCCGGGCGTGGCGGCGAGCATGTCCAGGCTCACCTCCGCGCCGGGCTCGGCCCGGGCAAACACGGGCTGTCCCGCTCCGTCGGCCGAGCGCTCCGGGCCCTGCAGCATGAGCGACGCACGGGCGACTCCCATCACCTTGGCGACGGCGTCGAAAACGCGATCGCGGATGCCGGCGAGGGGCAGCTGGCCGGTCTCGAGCTCGTGGTAGTACACGGCCACCCGCTGCTCCTTGGCGGGCTCGATGTCGAGCTCATCGCGCAGTTGCGACACCACCTCGTCGCGGCTCATGCCGCGGGAGGCGCGAAGCTGCAGCAGCGGCGGCTCGCCGCGCAGCATGGCCTGCACCATCAGGAGGGTCTCGGGCGCGGGGTCGGGTGGCGGCTCCTCGGCAAGCACCTCACGGATGCGCCGGCCCAGCTCCTCGCGCTGCTCCTCGGGCACGCGCTCCAGGAACGCCGCGGCATCCGGGTGACGGCCTGCGGCGTACTCGCGCCGGAACTCCTGCTCGAGTGCGTGGATGTCGCTCACGTCGCCTCCTCCACCAGCCACTGGTGGATGCGCTTCTTCGCACGGTGGTGGATCTGGTGCGCGTTGTTCGCCGTGATGCCCATCGCCTCCGCGACCTCGGACAGCTCCAGCCCCTCCAGGTAGTGGAGCGTCATGAGCCTGCTCTCCTGCCCGTGGAGGCGTCTGAAGAGTTCCTCCACCGCCTCATCCTGCCCGACCTGGTCGATGGCCACCTGTGCGCCGTGGTCCACCGGCTCATCCACCGGTGTATCACCCACGGGGCGCTCACGCTCGCGGCGCCCGGCGGCAGACGCCACGTAGCCCTGCAGCGTCCAGTTGGTGATGCGGTAGATGGCCGCGCCGATGGGCAGGCGGTACTGCATTCCGGAGCGGATCTCGCGGGTGACGCGCAGGAAGACCTCCTGCCGCACTTCCTCTGCTTCCCCGCCCCGCACGCGTCCGGTGGAGCGGATCCATTGCAGCACCGGTTCCCAGTACTCCGCGACGACGCTGTCGAGGTCGTGGTCATTACCGGGTAGGCGTGCGGTGGATGTCGTTTCCTTACGCACCGTGGTGTGACTCTACGTGACAGGACGCACGCGCATTTGTGCGCTGAGAGCGCATTTTCCCCTGCATCCGGAGGCCTCATGCTGGTGCGTGCACCACCGCGACCCGCGGCCCCGGGGCGTAGGTTCCGGCGTATCCGGCAGCTCGGAGGAGGCACCCCTCATGTGCCCGGCATGGACGCGAATCGCTGATGAGGTCGACGCCCTCGCACGCGATCGCGCCCGGGCTGCCCGGAGCGAGCCGGCACCTCGCGAGCGCCAGGCGCTCGCCCGCGAGGTGGTGATGCTCACGCGTGCGGCACAGATGGCGAGAACCGCTCCGCGCGATGGCCTGCTGGTCCACCTGGCGTGCGAGGGCGTGGTACTTCACCAGGACGACCTGGTGATGTGGGGGATCGCCCCCGAAGCCGAGGACGCCCTGCGCGCGATGGCGTCCGACCCCGGCGTCGACCCCTCGGGCATCGATGCCGGGCACGTTCTGGCCGTGGTGCTCGGTGCGCCTCAGGCCCCGGTGGTGCTCTCGGCCGCCTGAGGGCGACGCTCAGTCGTCGTCATCGTCATGATCGTCGTCGTCGCGGTCATCACCGCGGCCGTCATCGTCCGCGCGCCGATCGTCCCGGTTGCGATCGTCCGCCCGGTCGTCGTCTGCCCGGCTGCCGCCGCGGTCGTCCCCGCCCGGGGTGTCGTCGGCGCGGCGGTCGTCGGCTGCGCCGGGGGCAGGGTCCACCCGCTGCACGGGCGTCTGCGGGGCGGTCGTTGCCCCGCTACCGCTCGCAGTGCCCTGCTGCGCCAGGCTCCCCGCGCTGAGGGTGCCCAGTCGCACGTCGTCGGTGGTGCTGTCGAGCAGGGCCAGGTTGGCCGCCAGTCCCGCGGCGGTCACGCCCAGCACCAGCACCGCGGCAAGGGCCCATCGGGCCCAGGGCGGCACCCTCATGAGGCCGCCGCCCGTCGGCGACGGAGTGGCGCGTTGGGACCCGCGATGAGGCGACGTGCGGCGACGCCTGCCATCAGGCCCGTGGACGCCACGTAGATGCCCAGCATCCAGGGCTGGTTGCTGTCGGTTCCTGCCATCACCCCATGCACGGTAGCCGTGGCGAACACGCCGTACGAGGCCAGGTGCACGGCCTTCCAGAAGCCTGCGCCCACGTGCTTGGGCCACATGGCGGTGAGGGAGACGATCACCATCAGCCACATCGACAGCACGCCCACCGATACCCACAGGGGCCGGTACTCGGTGCCGCCAGGCGTCACGAGGTCCAGCCACGTGATGGTGACGTAGTTGTCCATCACCAGCGCCACGCCGTGCAGCGCCACCAGCGCCAGGCCCAGGACGGCCAGGATGCGGTGCCACTCCATGCGCGCCACGGGCGAGGCCAGCCGTTGCACCAGGCGGGTGTGCAGGACGACTCCCGACACCATCGAAGCGACGATCAGCACGTAGCCCACGATCCCCGTGACGCGGGCCATCAGCCACCAGAACGGCACCTCGGCGATGTTCGCGACGATGTTCATGCGAGGCTCCCGGTCGTCGTGGTCGATCCGTCCGCGCCCACGAGCACGGCGGTGATGCCGCGCTCGTGGGCCTCCCTGCGGGCGCCGTGGCGGCCCGCAAGCAGCAGCGCGGTGGCCCATGCCTCGGCCGTTGCGGCGTCATCCCCCACGGTGGTCACCCGGGTGAGGTCGGTGGTGCTCGGACGCCCCGTTGCCGGATCGATCACGTGGTGCATGGCGGTCCCGGCCCGCTGCCACCTGCGCCGGTCGGTGCCCGACGTCGCCATCCCCCCGCGGGACAGTCCGATGGTGCGTGCCACGTCTCCGTGCATCACCTCCACGGGCCAGGGTTCGCCCTGGTGAAGCCCGCGAATGGTCATGTCGCCGCCCATGCTCACGAGGCAGGGACCGAGCACGCCCAGCATGTCGGCCACACGGTCGGCGGCCCACCCCTTGGCGATGCCGCCGAGATCCAGCGCCACGCCCGGGGCAAGGGTCACCGTGCCCGAGGTCACATCCGTCCGTACGCCGCCGCCGCCGGGGCGTGGGGGCCCCGCCGCGGCGGCGTGGTCGGGGAGCTCGTCAAGCGTCCGGTCGTACCCGGCCGACATCATCGCCGCGTGCACCGTGGGGTCGAACCGTCCCCCGGTGGCCTCGCGCATGGCAAGGGCCGCGGTGATGAGCCGGAACAGATCGGTCGTCACCCGCGCCGATCCCGCGGCGTTCAGCCGCATCAGTTCGGAGTCCGGGTCGAAGCGGCTCGCGATCGCCTCGATGCGTCGCACCTCCCGCTCTGCGGCGTCCAGGGCCACCGCGGCCTCGTCGCCGTCGCATTCGGCGTCGTCGAGCACCAGCACGGCGTCGGTACCCATGGCCCGGAACTCGCGTCGCATCATCACGACGCACTCGATCGGGCAACAGGAGCCGCCGGCGGCACATACGTGGCTGCGGGCGCCGAGGCGGATGCCGACCCCGAGGCGGATGAACCGCCCGAATACGAGGGGGATGGTGACTGACCCCGTGCCGCGATTGCGGCGCGCACCCTCTCGTTCGCGGCGTTCACCTGGGCGATCTGGCGCTTCCGTGCCGCAAGGTCGGTCCGGTAGCTCGCCCACCGCTCGGCGTTGATGGCGTTCACGCGGCGCGCATCGCGGGCCAGGGCCTGCTCGCGTGCCTCCAGGGCGAGTACATCGGCATCCTTCGGCCGGTCTGCCGCGGGGAACGGGTTGGCACCGATGGCAACCGCTGCCCCTGCACCCACGATCATCGTGCCGGTGACGGCAGCCAGCTTGACGCGGCGGCGGCTCTGATCAGTCGTCATCGTCGTCGCCCTCCTCGTGGTCCTCGTCATGGTCGTCGTCGTGGTCGTACCCGCGCTCGCCCTCGTACTCATGGTCGTCGTCCCGTTCCCGGGCCGGAGCCCTGGACACAGGTGGTGCGGCGGATGACCGGGCTGCGGCCGCCTGTACCGGGGCCGCCGATGCCGGGGTGGCCGCCGGCATCGGCATGCGCTGCGGCACGGCCGGCAGGTCCGGCGGGGTGTTCGCCCGCGTCGCGGCGATCTGCTGTTCCATGCGGTCGGCCGCGGCCGTGCGCGCCGACATCTCTGCCGCCGTCGGCCGGGCGGGGTCGGGCCCCAATGTGAGTGCACGTACTCCGAGGACGCCGAAGAAGAGGGCGAAGAGCCCGAAGAGCGTGCTTGTGATGATTACTCCGCGCTTATTCATGCCCTGAAGGTAAGGAACCGGCGATTGCGCGCTCTCCACGCCTTGGCCCGGAACCATCCTGCCTTTCGTAAGGAAACGTCCAAGGCGACGCGCATCGCGCGCCCGGCAGGGATACTTGGCGCATGAGATTGCTCGTGGTGGAGGACGAGGACGCCATCGCCATCCCGCTCGCGGACGGCCTGCGTCGCGAGGGGTTCGAGGTGGAGCGGGTGGCCACGGCCGCCGATGCGCTCAGTGCTCCCGAACCCGACCTCGTTCTGCTGGACCTGCGCCTGCCCGACATGGATGGCTACGCGGTGGCGCGCGAGATGCGCACGCGAAGCCGGGTGCCCATCATCATGGTGACGGCCCGGGGCGAGGAGGTCGATCGCGTGGTGGGCCTGGAGATCGGCGCCGACGACTACGTGGTGAAGCCTTTCGGCCTGCGGGAGCTGATCGCCCGCATCAACGCGGTGATGCGCCGGGTGGGCGATGCCCGGGACCCCGCCGAGCCGGCCGACGACCTGGTGGCCGGGCCGCTCACCATGAGTCTTCGCACCCGCCGGGTCACGCAGGGGGATGACGACCTCCACCTCACGCCGCGGGAGTTCGACATCCTCGCCATGCTCATGCAGGACCCCGGCGCGGTGGTGAGTCGCGACGACATCCTCCGGCGCCTCTGGGGCACCACGTGGGCGGTGCAGACCAAGGCCATCGACGTCCACGTGTCGTCGCTGCGACGCAAGCTGGGCGACCCGGCCTGGGTGGAGACCGTGCGCGGGGTGGGCTTCCGGCTGGCGGTGCCGGGGGCATGACCCGGCGCCTGGTCGCGGGCTACCTGGCGCTCACGGCAGTTGTGCTGGTGGTGCTCATGGTGCCCTTGGGCATCACGCATCGGCACAACGTGGAGCAGGACCTGCTGCTGCGCATGGAGCGCGACGCCGCGGTGCTGGCCTCGCTGGTACAGGACGACCTGCGCGCGCCCAGCGCCGCGCGCGACGCCCAGGTAGCCCGCGTGGGCACCGCGTACGCCGACGACACCGGCGCCCGCGTGGCGGTCACGAACGCCGAGGGGTCGGTGCTGCTGGACACCGACCCGCCCGCGCCGGGCGAGAGGTCGCTGCGCACGCGCCCCGAGGTGGGAACCGCGCTGGGTGGCCGGGTGGCCACGGGCAGCCGGTACTCCCAGACCCTCGGCACCGAGCTGCTGTACGTGGCGGTCCCGGTGGCTGCCGGGGGCACCGTGTACGGCACCGTTCGCGTCACCTACCCGGCGTCCGAGGTGACCGAGGCCGCCACGCGGTACTGGTGGCTGCTGGCCGCCGTGGGCGTCGTCACCCTCCTGGCCGTGGCAGCCATCGGCTGGCTCATCGCGCGCTGGGTGGCGCGGCCGCTGTCACGCCTGGAGCAGGCGGCCGACCGCGTGGGCGCCGGGGACCTCACGGTGCGTGCGGTGGAGGATCAGGGCCCGCCGGAGGTCCGCGCCCTCGCACATCGCTTCAACGCGATGGTGGGGCAGGTGGAGCAGCTGGTGGGTGCACAGGAGGCATTCGTCGCCGATGCCTCGCATCAACTGCGCACGCCCCTCACCGCCATGCGCCTGCGCATCGAGAACCTGGGCGCGGCCGCGGGCGCCGCCGGACAGGCTGATGCCGACGCCGCCGTGGACGAGGTGGACCGCCTTGCGCGGATGGTGGACAGCCTGCTGGCGCTCGCGCGCGCGGAGCGCGGGGAGCAGGAGCCGGTGCGCGTGGACGTGTCGGCCCTGGTGGGCGATCGCGCCGTGGCCTGGCAGGACCTGGCCGCCGAGGACGGGGTGGCGGTCACAGCCCAGGTGGAGCCGGGGCTCACGTCGCGGTTGCCCGACGGGATGCTGGAGCAGGTGGTCGACAACCTGGTGGACAACGCGGTGGCGGTGGGCGCTCCCGAGGTCGTGGTCGGGGCCGCACTGGTCGATGGGATGGTGCGCGTGTCGGTCACCGATACCGGCCCGGGCATGTCCCCGGAGGAGCGAGCGCATGCATTCGATCGCTTCTGGCGCGCGACCACCTCGGCACCCGGAGGCGGCACCGGCCTGGGGCTGGCCATCGTGCGCCGGCTGGTCGAGGGAGCGGGGGGCAGCGTGGGGCTGGAGGAGGGTTCGGGGGGTCGCGGCCTGCGGGCCGTGGTGACCCTGCCGCGCGCCTAGGCGCAGAGGTCGGCGCCCAGCACGTCCACGCATACCTTGAACGGGTCCAGCTGCACGTTCGCGCCGACTCCCACGTCGAGGTCGTGCCAACTGCTCCATCCCCAGCCGGACCACACCTTCCACCACGGTCCCGACTTGCTCCAGTTGCGCTCCTGCACGTCGGCGTAGGCCGATGTCCCCAGGCTGCCGTACGGGGCGCTGCTTCCCACGAACAGCGAGATCGTGTATCCGAAGCACGCGTTCAGTTCCACCACGCCGAGGTTGGCGGTTCCCGTGCAGGCCTGGCCCTTCGAGTCAGCCGATGCGCTGAATGCCCCGGTGGTCGACACGCTCGTGTCGATGTCGAATGAGAACCCGCCTGCGCTGAGGCTGCCATCCATTGTGAGGCTGGCCGGCCCCGGCTGCGTGCAGTCCGTATTCGCGCAGTCGTTGAAGGTGGCCGTGAGGCTCGCTCCCAGGCCGCCCAGCGCGGGGATGCTGAGCCCGCCGTCCAGCGAGCCGTGGAAGAGCGGTGCGCCGCCGGAGAGCGACTCCACGAATGACACGGTTCCGTTGGCCGACACCGTTGCCTCGGGCGCACCGACCGACATGGCGATGTCGGCCGACAGGCCCATCTCCTGCGGGGTCTGCAGAAGCGTGACCGTGGCGTTGCCCACATCGAAGCCGCCGAGGTTCAGTCCCGTCACGGAGGCCGACAACTTCGTGGTGGGCGCCCCGCCATCCTCGCCGAAGGCTCCCGAGAGGGCGACGGTGGTCCCACCCAGCGCCAGGTCGGCGGCGCCGGCGACGCTTACGTCAGCCCCCTGCTTCGACGCGGTCACCTGCATGTCAAGATCGAATCCGGCGATGTCGAGAACGCCCTGACCCGTGAACGAGAAGTTCCCGTTGCTCTCGAACGCGCCGGCGATCGACACCTCGTCCTTGGACGACTGCGGGGACAACTTGAGGTCGGTCGCCAGGTTCGCGTAGCCCGAGCCACCCACGTCGCCCACCGATACCGATCCGGTGGCATCGAACACGCCGATGGTGAGGCCCACGTTGGTGGCGGAGAAGCTGAAGTCACCCGGCGCGCCCGTCACCTGCTGGCCCTGGGCGTTGGTGACCGGCTCGGCGCACCCATCCTTGTAGACGATGGTGCCTGCCAGGTTGGCGTTGAAGACCTCCGCCACCTCCAGCGAGCCCTCGAAGGCCACGCACTGGGGCGAGATGTCGAGTGTGGCGGGCTGCTGCTTCGACCCGATGGCGAACCCGGCGCGGGTGGTCAGCACCACCGCGGCGTCCAGGTCGAACTGCCCGGTGCTCTCGGCGTAGTGCATGTTGAAGCGGCCGTTGGCGTTCGCGGTGTTCGCGATGTCCACGGAGGCGTCGATATCGAACTCGACCTCCTCCACCACGCCGTTGTCGATCGTGACGTCGAACTTCTCCACGTCCACGTCCACGCCCAGGATGTCGACCTGGCCGGATGCGGATACCGACACATCCTCCACGCCCGGACCGAAGGTCACCTGGGCGCCGAAGCTCATGTTGGTGAGGCGGAAGCCATCCACGTCGATGGAGCCCGCCTGCGATACCGACAGCGCCCCAGTGGTGGTGTCGCCGTTCTGGTCCAGCGACCCCGCCACGTCGATGGTGTTACCGAAGATCGAGAAGCCGCCGGAGAACGAGACGTCGTTCACGCCCTGTGACTCATCCAGGAACACCGAGACCTTCGTCTGCTCGAACTGCAGGCCGCCGAAGCCGAAGGCCCCGATGTCCACGGTGCCCTTGAAGGTGGTGGGCTCCAGCGTGAGCGCCGCCGACACATCCACCGTGGTGCCGAGTACCGCGCCGTCGAACGCCAGTTGGAACCCGGCAGGGATCGCCGGCACGTTGGGTGCCAGCTGGCAGCCCGTGGGCGCAACGATGAACTCGAAGTAGTTGGCCGTGACGACGCCGCCGTCCATCTGCAGCACCGGCTGGGTGCCGGTGCTGCTGCCCACCTGCACCTCCACGCACGGGTTGGTGTCGGACAGCTCGGCGCCCACCACGATGGGGATGCCCTGGCCGGGCACCTGGAAGGGTCCGGCCAGGCTCGACGGCAGGTCACCACTCGCCAGCAGCTTCAGGCCCGGCAGTTCGGTGGCCAGGTTCCACATGAACGTGAACGAGGCCTCGTCGATCACCAGGCCGCTCACCCCGAAGGCATCGCGCCAGCCCGCCGGGTCCACGAACGTCAGGGAGGCCTCCACATTGGTGGTCTCCACGTCGTATCCCAGCGACATCTCGAGCTCGGGTGCGCTTTGCGCCTGCCCGTTCATGCCGGTCACGCCGAGGGTCACGGTGCCGGTGACCGACATCGTGAGGCCCTCGGCGTTGTTCTGGATCTCGAAGGCCAGTCCAACGGCATCCATCTTCGATCCGCCGCCCGGCAGGCGGAAGTTGCCCCCGATCGCGATGTCGGCCGTGAACCAGCCGTTGGACGGCGTGAACTGCACCGTGCCGAGGACCGTGGGCGGCGTGCTGCCCGTGAGCTTCCCGAACCACGACGGCACCGAGAACCCGCCCGTCACCCCGAACGTCCCGGGCGTCAGCTGCAGCTGCTGTGTGCCGAAGCCCGGGATGTCGGCGGTCATGGTGGTCGCGAAGCTCGACCAGCCGAAGTACGCGGAGCTCTGGGAGCCGTTCCCCGCACCGAGCGACACGCCGTTCGGATCAAAGCCGCCGAGCGTCCAGCCCTGCGAGGTGATGTTCGCCGCGACCTCGGCGAAGTTCCCGAGGCCCGGAACGGTAAGGCCCCCGGCGAGGACCATCGCGAACCCGTTCTCGGACTCCCCGGTGAATGACGGTGCCCCGATGCGCGCGGGGATGGAGTCCTCGGGCATTCCGTAGGTCACCGCGAAGGACGGGCTATCGATGGTCACCCCTGGGGCCACGGTGATGTCGCCTGCGGATGCCGAGAGGGCAAACCCCCCGCCGCCGCCCAGGCCCAGAACCGCCTTCGCGTTCGCGGTGAAGCCGTCGCCCGCGGGAGGGGTGAGCAGTGCCTGGGTGGACACCGTGAGGAACATGCTGGCATCGGGGCACGGGGGATCGGTGCCGCTGCACCTGTCTGACAGGCCGATGTCCAGGTCCTGGAGGGTGAGGGCGCCCGATACCCGCCACGACGGCACATCGGCATCCAGGTTCCAGTTCCACGATCCGCTCTTCTGGCCCACCGATCCGCTGAAGTCCGACGGGGTCAGTTGCAGGCCGGGCAGCGGCGTCCATGCCGGACCCCCGGACGCCGTCACGCCAAGCGACCACGTGATGCGGCTCGTGTACGAGAGGTTGGCGGTGAGGGTGAGTGGCTCGGCAGATCCACTGGCGATGGCGATCGAGCCCGACCCGGTGAGGGACGGTGCATCATCCGCTGCGGTGGGGTTCCATGTGGCGGTCAGTGATGTGACCGACACCCCCGGCTCCAGGGTCACCGGCGACGCCAGCGACCCGGTGATCTGCGCGGTGACCGTACCGCCGTCGTTTGCGATGGAGCCCTCGAGATCAACCTTCTCGCTGCCGATCGCCAGCAGCCGGTACGCCTTCACCTCGGCCGAGTAGTCGCCAGAGGAGTCGAACGTGCCGGCCAGCCGGACGGTTCCGTCGCCATCGCCCTTTGCCAGCGCCTCGAGGGTGAGGGAGTCCCCGGCGAAGGTCAGGGTGGTGGCACCCGACCACCCGGTCGGCAGCGGGAGCAGCCCAAACGCGTTCTGGGCCACCACCTGGCCGGTCACCCGCACGGAATTCCCGGTGAAGGCAAACGCAAGGGGGGCGGAGGTCGAAATCGATACCGGCGCGAGCCGCCACGCCGAGGGGAACGACATGCGGCCCGAGGTCAGGGTGATCGCCTGCGGGGTCACCACCCCCGATACCCCGGTGATGCGGAATGTCCCGACGGTTGCGCTGGCGCCCGAGAAGGTGAAGCTCCCGGGCGGCCCCCCACCGGGGGTGACCTTCGGGAACGTGATGGTGATCCCGTCGCCGAAGTCGCGGCGGATGCTCCCCCCGCGCGCGGCCTGATCCGCCAGTGACTGGAATGCCGCGGGGCCCGAGAGGTGTGTGCTCACCGAGACCTGGGCAGAGGCCCGGGCGCCGGTGTCGTCCGTCGCGGTGACCGAGTAGGTGACCACGGCGTTCTCCGCAGGTGCACGGATTCGGGTTGATGCACTGCCCTGGACTGCCACGGGTGCCGCCGGGCCGCTCGTCTGGGACCACTGGTACGAAACGTTCCCCGTCCAGGACCCGCTGGGCCTGGCCTGCAGCGTCACTTCGCCACCCGCCGATGCGGTCAGGACCGGGCCACCCTCGATCGCCACGGTCGGTCGCACGCGGATCGCTGACCGGGCAGCACGCGCGTGCTCCTTCGCCAGCGCCCGACGTGCGGACGCCTGCCGGGCCAGCGTTGCCGCGCGGGACCGTGAGCGTGCGCGCGCCGCCGCACGTACCTCCGCCTTGCGCCGGGCGGCGCTCTCCGACGCCCCGGATGTCCGGCTGCCCGCGCTGCGCCCGGGCTGCGACGGGGCCAAGGCCGTGACGGTGACGACGCGGGCCTTCGTCGCGCTGCCATCGGTGACGGTGAACTCGAACACGAAGCGTGTGCGGGAGTCCACCTTCGGGATGACCGCCTTGGTCGCGGGGATATTCGGGTGCAGCACGCGCGCGCGGGGCGACACCTGGCCCTTGCACGGAGCCCAGTTCGCCGCGTCATCCGCCGTGGTGCATCGCTGGCGCCAGCGGTAGTCGAGCGATACCCCGTTGCTGGTGCTTCCGCTTCCATCGAGCGCAGCGAGCCTGCTACCCCGGCGGGCGTGCTGGTGGGCGGTGAGCACGACGGGGTTTGCCGCGGCGCGCGCCGAGATGGGCCCGCGCACGGGGATCACGGCGCGGGCCAGGCCTGATTGCCGGCGCCCCGAGTCAACCCGGTATGCGTGGGTGTTCCACGTGATGCGGTCGCGTGCGGCGCGGTTGCCCGTGGCCTTGAGGTCCACCGTGAGTCCGGAGGTCCGTCCGCGGCCGCCGACCGTCACGCCGTAGTCGCACTCGAGGCGCCGACCGCGGCTGCTGCAGTCCCAGCCCGAGCCGCGCCAGCCGGTGACGGCGATTCCCCGGGGCAGGGTCGCGGTGGCCGCCAGACGGGTAACGCCCACGGGCGCTTCGTTCCGCGCGGCCAGGACCAGGCGTCCTATGCCGCCCGCGGTGGGAATGAGCGTGACGCGCTGCGAGGGGACGATGGACTTGGGGTTGTCGGTCACCTCGATCCGCATGGGCGTGGCCTCGTAGCCGCGCTGCCCGCCGATGGTCACGCGCACGTCGCCGAGCCCGGGCCGCGTCGTGGGCGTGGACGGCCGGATGGTCACCTGCATCACGCCGACCGTCGCCCCGGGCGCCACTGCGCTGCCGGTGGTGAGGGTGCAGCGCGCGCCGCCCGCGGTGCTGCACGACATCCCGGTGGGAGAGGTGACCTGCTCCACGGTCATGGCCTTCGTGATCGCCTGCCGCACGGTCACCGCGGAGCCCGCGGGCAACTCGTCGCCGCCCTCGTTGACCACGCGTACCTGATAGGTGAACGGGTCATAGGCGGGAATGCGCGTGACCCCGCCGTGTGTCCACCGCGTCCACGTGCCTCCCCGCCGGAACCACAGCTCCGGAGTCCCCTGGGGATCCCCGCTGTCGTGGATGACCACGGGCACCGTCGTCGAATCGCCCCTGCGTACGTCCTTGCGGCCAAGGGGGTGGATCACCAGTGAGCCCCTGCCCGCAGCCCGGTCGGCGGGGGCGCTCACGCGGATGTCGAGCGTTCGCTGGCGTCCCGCAGCGAGGGCACCCGACGAGCGGCAGATCGACGACGACCCGGTGCCATCGCATGACCAGCCCCGCGTGGCGACGCGGGCGGACGTGCCCTTCGGGGACACCAGCCGCACGCCCACCGCGGGCGCGGGGCTTGCCCCCGTGTTGATGAGGTGGGCACGGATGGTCCGCCCACCGGAGCCGGGGATCACCGAGAGCCCCTGCGGGGCGGTGGCGCGCACCGTCAGGCGCGCCGTGGTTGATGGCGTCCGGATCGCCATGCGGCCGGTGAAGGGCATGATCCCCGGGTCGGGCAGCTCCGTGGCGGCGGTACCCGCTGGGCGGGGAGTGTTGGTGATCGCAGAGCCCGCGTAGGTCGCCTCCCCCGACGCGGTCCACTCGGCGCGGATGCCGGTGGCATCCAGGCGCACGGGCCATCTCACCCGGATGATCGGCGTGATCTCGCCCGGTGCGAGGCTGCGTGTGTAGGTACAGGTGCCACGGCCCGTGGTGGAGCAGCGCCAGCCGGTGCCGGCAATCCGCACCCCGCGGATGGGTATCGCGGGAAGGATGTTCCGAACGACCAGGGGCTGGCGCCCCGCCTGGCGGGTGATGGCCGTGCCGCCCGTGTTCTTCGCGCGGATGTTGTATCCGCGTCGGGCGTCCGCTGCCGTGCGGTCACTACCCGGCGACATCTTCTGCAGCAGGGCAACCCGCGGGGGTTGCGGACCCGCGACGTACTCAAGGGGAGTGCTCGCGGTGGCGGTGAGGGCACCGCCCGGCGTGGCCACCGTGGCCGTCACCGTTGCATCACCGAGGGGCGTGGCGCTGCCGGGCGCGGGTGACGGGGCATCCCCGCCCACGAGGACCAGGGTGAGGTGCACCGGGTCGCTCGCCGGGAGCGGGAAGGGCGCGCCCTTCGTGTCGACGAGCTGGCATGACACCGACTGCCCGGAGGGCGTGCACGCCCAGCGCGCGTTGGGAGTGGACTCGGCATTCGGCAGCACTGCGTACGAGCGCACGAAGTCGGCCGGCACCGGGACGTCCACCTTCACGGCGATCGGGCCCGGTGATCCCGCGGGGTCGTCGTGGTAGACGGAGTACGCAAGGACAGTCCGGAATCCCGGCGACACGTGCCCGCCCTGCGTTGATCCATCCTGCTGCGGCGCGAGGTAGATCGGTACGACAGAGGCCGACGGTGCGCTGGCCGATGCGGGTCCGGCCAGCAGCAGGCAGGCCGACGCAGCAAGCCCAACCGCTACGCCCCGGGAATTCCTGACCCTCATGCCGGCACGGTACCCACCGGATGGAGCGTGCGCCCCGTCCCAATGGGCTGGGCGCTACTCAGACAGCGAGGCCTGGATCGGGGCCACGGCGCGGAGCGCCAACGCCGCCACGGTGAGCGTGGGGTTGGCCGTGCCCACCGTCGGGAACGCCCCCGCGCCCACCACGAAGCAGTTGCGGTGCCCGTGCAGGCGGAGGTTGCCGTCCACCACTGACGTGCGCGGGTCGTCGCCCATCCGGGTGGTCCCCATCAGGTGGCCGGCGCCCTCGTACGTGTCG
>Ga0181587_10002749_pt1 | contig 14517 bp, 24 predicted proteins | sample 071ome_27_FD_132463 | JGI IMG/M metagenome (GOLD analysis project Ga0181587, IMG submission 132463) | Coastal salt marsh microbial communities from the Groves Creek Marsh, Skidaway Island, Georgia - 071409AT metaG (megahit assembly) | ecosystem: Environmental > Aquatic > Marine > Intertidal...
AAATGGAACATTTAACAGAAGTAGTTTGGGAAGATATATTCGGGAACGTAGTCAAAAAGGACTACTACGACTTAAGAAGTCCAGCCGAAAAAAAATCTGAAAAAGATACTTGACAAATATATCATACCGTGATATAGTTATAGTATAAAGGCTGAAGAAGCCAAGACAATTGAATAATGGATAGTGTGAAGCTATTACAGCACAGCAGCAGTTCTTCTGAGTGGATACATTCAGCGACTGGGAACTGTGGTTATGTGAGAGACTAACTAGGGAGAATTACTAGGGAAATGTGCTTTCTGCTTGGGTGACACCAAGGGTCACGGAGAGCGACGGAGGAGCCGGCACCTCGAGGGGTGGAGAACCGGAGAACCTAGCCACTAGAAAGAGTATGGGGAATTGACCCCATTAACAATCTGTAGACGACTTGAGAATGGCAGCTCACCTTTGGTAACAAAGGTCGCTCGGGAGAGCATTTAGGTAAGAGTGGGATTGTTACCGGAACGCCCGGCTAGATGTGCGAGTTTCCGAAGAGGAAGTAAGTTAGTGTAAACGGGACCGTCTCATTCTGTGTAAAAAGACCCCAACTTTAGGAGTAACGGGCCTATTTAGTAAGGGTAAAGTGATAGCATCACACTATCCATAGCAATTGTTCCGGAAGTTTTATGGCCCGGTAATGCAAATGGTCCGGACTTATTTAATGCTGGTAATGCAAATAATAGGAAACGGAGCATTGGAACTTATTTGGAGCCAAGGACAAAATCTAAAGTTTTAGTTTAGATTTAAATCTAAAGTAAAAGTCTAGATAAAAAAATAAAAAACTATTACAAAATTTTAAAAAGTTTACGTATATTAATTATATGAAAAAAAATAAAAAAATATTGTAACCTTATTTTTGTAAAGTAGTCTAAGTAGTATGAAAGCAAAAACAAATATTAGAACAATATTTGACAAACTTTTAAAAATGTGCTTGAATGGAATTAGTTAATCAGTCAACACGGGTTAGGTAAATTGCTCTGAGACTGATAAACTAAAAAATAAAGTTGACAAACTTTTAAAAATATGTAACAATATAATATCGGCTTTTTGACAACTGAATAAAAATTAAAGTTTAAAGATTTTGAAATAATACGGGTTAGGTAAAATGCTCTGAATTTCAAAAGTAAAACTGACAAGGTGAGAACGCACCACAATGAGAGATTAGGTATAAATGGGCTCTCGGTCTCACCTTAGACAGCTCTTAGCGAGTTGCTACACGGAAGGTCCGTAACGTTAACGAAGCGAACTTATCGAAATGCAAAGGCTCTTGGCTTGAATACTGCACTTGGCTCTGATGAATATCCTAGGGGAAGCATCAAAGTTTCAACCGGTCACTACAACCCAACCCGTAACCATCGGCGAAAAGAAGCCTCTCAATAACAGGACAGGTCTCCGAAAGGGGAAGTTCGAACCAACTTCCGTTGAGGAGCTCGCTAAGAGTTGTTAGTAAGAAAAATTAGTGGAGACGCTTATTTGGAAACTGGAGAGCACAAGTGCGAGGCTTGTTAACCGGTATTAGCCCCCTCAGAAAGAATCCAAGTAAGTAGGCGTAAGCTCACACTGGAGAATGCCTTCGCAAGAGGAACCGGAGTAAGTGATAGGAGCCACGGAGAAACCTTAGGGGACGCTGGGAGTTTGGCTCGGAAACCTAAGATAAACGGCTAACAACTATTTTTCAAACCAGTGACGACATAGCAGTGAGGTGGAAGTCCAATCGTGTGTGCTGTTGTGTAGCTGGACGTAAGGGAGATGCGAAGGACACACGACTGTGTATCTCCTTGTAAAAAAAATATTTTAAAGCTCCATTTTTTTGGAAACTTGTCGCTAGTAATTATTGTGAAAGAAAAAAAATATTTTAAAAATAGTGTAACCTTAGAAACAAAATATAGTCTAAGTAGTATGAAGAAAAAAACAAATAACATAAATAAAGTTGACAAAGTTTTTAAAGCTGTTAAATTTAATAATATGAAAGGCAAAAACAATATGGCTACTAAAGAGGTTAAGGCTCTTATCGGTGGTTGCGATTGTAGAGAGGCACAAGGTAATCCAAATATCTTCTCTCGCATCGTACACAGCGATGAGTGCTATACCACAATAGTTGCTGAAGTTACATATTTGTAACTGACGCAACTAGCTGACTAAGCATCGGGTCCCACTGGTGACTGGCAACAGAAAACCTAAGAGGTTCTAGCCAAGTAGTTTGGTGAAGGAGCCCCACCACTGGAGTGGGAGTAACCTTACTAGCAACTAGAACGCTGGATGAAATTTTTAGGACTAGCGATAATTCCAAAAAACTTGTCGCTAGTAATAAATAGAGAAGCAAAAAACTTCTCGAATAAACTTGACAACTAAAAGCAAGCTGTTAAGATTATTATAACCGAGATAAAGGGACATAACACGTAGGAGACAGTGAGAACGCGTAGGAGACACTGGGTCAATTTATCAAAGTAACCGACAAGCTAGAGACTTCAATTAGAGGGAGAGGTTTGCAGAGGGTTCTCGAAAGAGGTAAACATATAAAACCCTTAATAACTGCAGGGACACCAAAGGTTGTACGCTCTCTAGCTAACTGGTCTAAAAAAAATGGAAATAAAAAAAAGGAACGATATGAAATTAGTAACAAAGGAACTTGAGAAAAAGTTCCCCGAAATATACGAAACACAAAGACAAACGGACCCAGTTGTGCAGGCAAAGTATTTCTGCCCGTGGAATGGTTGGACTTGGTATGCCACAGAGTTTGATAAAGAGGAAGGTCTCTTTTACGGACTTGTTGCTGGCTTCGAGCTTGAGTTTGGATACTTTAGCTTGAATGAGTTTGAAAGTGTAGAAGGTCCATTTGGAATGAAGATAGAACGAGATTTGTATTGGGAGCCAATCCCAGTCAGTGAAGTTCAGAAAGGATTGGAGAGGTCTGTTTATGGAAACAGTAATTAACTTTATAAATACAAAACTAGATATAACCGGAGACGCTGTCTTTAACGGATTAGATTTAGCTTTGTGGCCGTTCTTGATTGGGATTTACTGGCTTATGTACAGAGTCCTATTCAAAGAGACCGTACTAAAAATTATTAAAAAATAAACTTGACAACCTAGCAGTTTTCTGCTAGGTTTAGAGTATAAGAAACGAAAGGAAAAACAATGAGACCAATTTATGAAATCGCTAGAGATATCAGAAGCGACTGGACAAAGGTAAGTCCATATGCAGAACCATACTTGGAAGCAATGGAAGACCTTGACTCAGTCGAGGACAGATACATCTTCGATTCAGCAAGAAGTGTCATTAATTACTTCCTTGCGAACGCATCGGGCTGGAAAGGCGATGTAGCTCGTGAGATTAAGAAGGAACTAAAAGGAATGGTAGCTTAACGGCTACCAATCCTTAGAATAGGAGAAAACAAATGAAAGAAAAATTATGGAAATATTGGGAAGACTATCCATATAGTGGATTGATTGAACTCAATAGGAATAAACTTGGGTACATTAGCCCCCACAATGTTGGCTATGGACTATTTAGGCACGCTGTTAAGCACATCCTAAACACTGTTCCAAAACATTTAAGAGTTAACGCTCTTGAAGTATTTATCAATAAGGATATTGATAAGGTCAACAAGTGGTACAAAGATTCCAAAGAAAAGGAATGGGGTAAAAGGTACGGCAAGAAAAACAAAATAGATAATAATAGGAGCTATTACCTTGTTGGCTGGTCAGATTTACCAGTTAAGGAAAGAAGCACCTTTACTTATAAATAAAATTTACTCATCGGGGTAAGTGGATTTTTGTTTTTGTTTTGCCCTTACCCCAAGATTTACAGGAATTAAAGCCGGTCTGTGAGCCGGCTATTCCTGTTTTTTAGCTCCAATGCCCCTTAGGAGGCTCTCCTAGGAAGGCAAGTTCATCCTTTAACCGTTAAGCCTAACCTTGACAAAGTGTCCTTAAAATGGAAATATGAGCATACTATATATAGTGGTATTGGATTCGAACATTTGTTCGATATCCGGAGGTTCCGGAGTTTTCGCAATGCTCCAATGGGAACAGATTATGTTGCGTTGTTTCCGGACAATATTATGTTGCGTTGTTTCCGGAGCACATTGGGTTGCTCTATGAAAGTAGTGAGTTTCTGTTGCCAGCTCTCCAGCCCGTCCACCCTCTCGGGTTCAGTGTCTTGCTGCCTTAGGCTTCAGCTTCAGCTATGTCAGCAACAAGGTCTTCGCAAAGTAAACTTTCGCAAGCCCAGTAGCCTTCATAAATTTCGCTGATAGCAACTCTGTCGCAACTATCGCAGAAATTCATTTCTGCCCCTTTCGTTTGTCTGTTTGTTTCTTTTCTCATACATAAATTACTAGTGACAAGTTTTTTAAAAATATCTAAAAAATAGAAAAAAAATAAAAAAAATATTTTTTCAGAAAATAGGACACTTTTCAAAAACTCTTGCCCTATATAGTAAGTATGCAACAAAATACAAACATAAAAGCAGCAAAGAGGGTTTACTGCCCTCATTGTGCAAAGGCTCAATTTGCCTTTGTAGTTACAAAAAACAAAAAAGTAATTTATTCTATATGCAATTTTTGTGGTAAGTATTCAGACTTACCATAAAAATAAAAAACTCTTGTTCTATATATTAGGTATGAAAGGAGATAGCTTGAAAGATGAAAACAAAAGCCAAGAGCTCAGAGAAATCGAAGCTCTATGGGCAATACTAACCTATAAAGAAGAAGAGGAATAAACCTCTTCTTCGGTTCCGTCTTAGGCACAATTTACGCCTAAGACAAAGGGACATAAAAAAATTATTTTTTTTTATTTTTCTGTGGGGTTTTTGGGAAACTGTTTACCTATGTATATATAGAAAGGTAAAAAAAGAATGTGTAATAACTGTGGTGGTTACATATCTTACAACCAAAACGGTAGTATAAAAAAAAGGTACTGCCAAAAATGGTGTAAAGGGTAACCACTAAAACAAATTGAATAAGATTCGGAGAGAGGGGATATCTCGGCAACAGAAACCCCAACCCTTAGGGGTCCATAGCTCCGGAAAATCGAACATATGTTCGAATTCCGGAAACTCCGGAAAAGGCCTGCTCCTTGCTCTCCACGGAGTTTTCTTTGGTCCATTCACTACCTACCCTAAGCCTTGCTCCCTTTGCAGGGAGCTCAACCTCGAAGGGCTGGAGCCTATTACCAGCCGATATCGTACTTCTCGAAGTCTTTATCGTACTCGTCGAAGTAAATAAAGTCGCTCCATTTATGGCCGTGCATAAAACGGGTCGGGTTATTTGTTAAGATATCTTTGATAACGTAACAATCTTTTAATTTCTCTTCATAAGGTAGGTCATCATACTTAACACACATTGCCTCGTGCGATGCTCTCTTCTCATCAGAGTAGCCACCCTTGACTGTATAACCTTTATCGATATACTGCCAAAGTTGATTGACTGCATAAATCCAATTATCGTGAACTTTGTCAGCCATAAAAGAAATATTGAGAACTTTCGCTTCATCTAAGCAAAATTCAATTGCCATCTTGCTGTAATGAGTTGAGAACTCACCCCAATTTATTTCTTTTGTCTTGTGATTAACGCCACCTGCTTTTTTATCGCTCAGTGGTCTTAGTTGTATTTTCTTCATCATATATTACTAGCGACAAGTTTTTCCAAAATTTGCACTTTTTTTAAATTTTTTTAAAAATTATTTTTTTTTCACAAAGTTGTTAGATTGTGAATTTTTTTCACAAAGTCGGGAGCTTGTGAAAATCCGGAAGCTCCGGACGCCGTTGAGCATCCAATGCTCCAATCCAGCAGCTCCATCGCTCCAATCCAAGAGCTCCAATCCTACAGATTATGTTGCGTTGCTCCAATCCAAGAGCTCCGGCCGTTCCAATCCAGCAGCTCCTGCCGTTCCAAGTTTCCAAGAAAATTTACGCCAATCCTAAAAATCGGCGTAAACTTCTCCATCTATATTTTCTCCACAATCTTTGCAAGAAACATTCCAAGTAACTTCAACATAAAGTCCTGTGCTTCTCCTAGTTGTTTCGCTTTTTGTATTTTTGTGTTCGCAATTTGTTTTTACCATATTCATCATATGAATATTCTAGCACGTTTGTAAAATCCTGTCAAGTATTTCTGAAAGTTTTTTTTAAATTTTTTTTAAGTTCCCGAGGACTTTAAAGGGCAGGGGAGCCTCTGTCTTTTCCTGTGTTTTATCTCACTCAATAAAATACTAGCACGGATTAAATATTTGTCAAGTAAAATAAAAAAAATATTGGAGATAGGAATACCTCCGATTTCTCGGAGGTGGGAATGATTCCTATATTCTTAAATGTTTTATATCAGTTGGAATACTGCTATCGTTTAAGTTCCAATACTGAACACAAAAACAATTTACACATCCTAACTCTTGGTCCAATTCTTCCATACAAGTTATACAATTCATTATTCCTCCTCCATTTCTGCTATCCAATCTTTTATATACATATTTTCAACAACGCTAACAGCGTCATCCCAATCTTCTGCATCAAACCTTACAACTATTTTATAAGTTGGCATTATTCCTCCTCAAATCCATCAAAATCATTTTGTCTTTGAAATCCTTCTGCACGGAGCTTGGATTTACAATGGTCGGTTAATTCTCCTTCCTCTGTAATCCAACCGTAATCCACGGTGTCCGTTCTTAGGGTTTCAATCTCATCATTTTCACGAAGGTAATCCAATACCTTGGAGTTTTTTTCGGATGCTTTTTTGGTTAGTGTTCCCATAAGCATAAAAACTTGCTCCATATTTAAATTCCCGTCGTGGAATAATTCGTGCATTATTTTTAGATAGTTGTCCATTGATGGATGTTTGTCGTGGTCCATCAAATCTTGGTTAACATATCCTTGATAACTTTTTATTTGGTTCATTTTTATTCCTTTCTCAATCCATATGGTTGAAGTAGCTTGAGGCCCCATCCCACAACCTAGCCCAAGAATATTCACTAATCTTGATTTGAGGTGTGTCCATATAGCTTGTTTGTAGTCTGTGAGTGTTTACTTTCTCACTTCTAAAATCGTCCTTTATAGGCATTTCACGTCCACTAAAATATTCTCCCGAGTAAACGGTTTCCTTATTTAGTTTTCTGACCTTGACGCTCTTCCCACTTGGTGTCAATCCAACTACTTGATAATAATCATTAATAGTCATATCGTATCCCCAAGAACAATGAAAGATGTCTCCGACTTTGACTTCCATTTTTGTATCCATTATTTCTCCTTTTTTGTTTTTCATATTTTTATACTAGCAGAATTTTTAATCCTGTCAAGTATTTTAGAAACTTTTTTGTCTCTATTATTTACTAGCGACAAGTTCCAAAAATTTCGTGGAGCTGTCGGGAGTCGAACCCGAGTTAAGAAGCCGAAGGTTTTACCCCTCGACTTCTTCTAAGCCACTCAGCCCCCTTAAAGTGTTACAGTCTCGTAACAGTTTTGGTTGTGTGTAACTCTAGCGAAAATGTTTGGGTTACCTTGACTTTCTCTGCAGTCGCAGTCACCTTTGAATTTTTGCCAGCTTTTTAGTTGTATTGTTTTTATGTTTTTCATACTTATTAGACTAACAGGTTTTGAAAAAGTTACAAGTTTATTTTATATTTTTTTATGCACGTTTTATGCATATTTTACGTTTTATACATTTTTTATACATATATCCAATTTAGCTCCTATGCACGTTTAAAGCCTCTCCTAGGAGACCAACTTCATCCGTGAACCGTAAGGCCTAGACTTGACAAACACCTCTTAAAACGCAATTATGAACATACAATATATAGTGGTGTTTTTGGAGCATTTTCCTAGCAGGATTTAAAATCCTGTCAACTCAAAATAAAAAAAACTTAAAATTAATTTGACAAATAAAATAATCCTGCTAGTCTTATAGTATGTGAAAGATAAAAACTATATCGGTCCTTCGAAGCAGAAGGGTAGCCCGTGTGGAAGACACGACTTAAGCATTAAAAGATTTGTAGGAGACACGAAGCACTATGGAGAGCCTACGGGTTGGCCGGACGGTTTAGCGTGATAACTAACAGTGAGAACCTCCCTGCAAATCCAAAAAAAAATTTTGGATATGACTTGACAAATAAAAAATATTTGTTAATCTAAAAATATAAACAATTAACCTAAGGAGGTTAAATATGGAAGCAACAGTTGCTCCCGAAAAACATAAAATAAAAAGCAAGTACGTTTGTGGTACTTGCAACGCTGTAACCAAGGATAATGGTAGGTGTCGAAACGGACACGTAGTCATTAGCCCAAATTCACCGGAATGGTTGGATTTGCAATTTGAAAAGGAAGGTTCAAATATGTACCTTCTAACTATCAATAACGGCATACAGGACGAAAGGCAATTTGGTCCAATTTGGACTTAAGCCCCGTCTATTAATTCTTGGAGCTGGCTTGACAAAGTCGGCTCCTTGTGAAATTTGACAAATAAATTTGACAAATAAAAAATATATGGTATAATTAGAATATGAAGACAATAAACGAAATACACATTTACAGATGTGCAGGATGTAAGGAAGTAATTGTGGACAGTGAACCAGCTATGGAATTAGGTGGAGCACAGGAACCACATTGCGATACTTGTTATTCGCACATTGAAGCACAAGGTCCGTTTTAATTAACGGACACAGCTATCGAAATAACACGTCTATATTGGCCGTGGAGTAGGTAGCTTGAAGGATATAGTAATGGTTGGTGGTTCATTACCATCTAGACCCGAAACAACTACACGCAGACCACGGTAACTGTATCTTTCAAGCTATTTATAAAGGATAAGCGAGGGGAAATTTGAACTTACTAAACCTTGCCCGATACGGAAGTATTTGGTATATCCAAGTTCTGTAAATAGCTTGAAGGATATAGATTATGTCGGCTAGCATAAATATTATGACCTCTACTGTATCTTTCAAGCTATCTACAAAAGGTGAGCTAAGTAAAAAAAACCATCCTGTATTGGAAGTTAGCACACATTGGACAACACCTAATAAGTAGGTAGCTTGTAGCACATAAGAGAGAACAGATGACAACTAAGCATAAGCGTATCTCTTAGTTCGGTAGTAGGAAGTTGGAAACGCTACCAATGGACAAGTAAAACCAACTTGTGTGTTACAAGCTATCTATTCCAATATCCAATGGAGTTAATCCAAGAATCCAACCATCCAAGCTCCAATCCAAAGGAAGTTTTGGAGCAGGGGAGCCCATTCTCCTATATGGAGTTTTTTAAAACTTAACCGAAGAGATTAAGTGTCCCTATGAAACACCCTACGATAGTTAACACGTCCAAATTAATTTGAAGTGCGATATCCATTTCTTTTAATTTGGAACCGTTCTCAATTGTGTTATCAACGAAGAACCATTTACCGTAGTAGCTTCCTTTTTTTCTGTATGTTGTTTTTGTTTTCATATTATTAAATTTAACACCTTTTAATATTCTTGTCAAGTATTTAACAACTTTTTTATTTTTTATTTTCATATAAGTTACTAGCGACAAGTTTGTCCAATTTGTCCATATTTTAAAAAAAATAATTTAAAATTGTCTTGACTTTTAAAAACTTATCGCTAGTATATTATGTATGAATAAAGAAACAATAAAAGAAATTAAACAAACAGAATTTGTTACTGATAATAGATGTGACTTCTGTGGTAAGACCGAAGAAGATAGACATTATATTATTACAACAGTAACAGACAAAAATTATGTATGTTGTGCAAGTGATTACAAATTCGCACTAAATACATATTTTGTTAAATAAAAAAAAATAAAAAAACTTTCAAAAATACTTGACAAGTTTTTTAAAACAGTTAATATTAAAGTATGAAAAACAAAAAAGGAGACAACAAAATGAATTACGAAGTAGAGTGCAGAAATCACAATAAAAGATTTTTTGTAAAAAGCCCAGCAACAAAAGCTGTTGAAGTTTGCCACATTTGCAAAGTGGAAAGATAATAAAAAAACTTTAAAATATACTTGACATATAAAAACTTGTCGCTAGTATATTATAGAGGCTGAAAAAACCGACAACACGTAGGAGACTGCAGACCGTAGAAGATGCAGGGGGGGCTCAGCCTCTAAGACAAATTAAAAAGGAAAAAACTAAATGCTAAAAACAAAACAACTAACAGAATGGAAAAAACTAAGTGGAGAATGCAACTGCAGAGAGGAACAGGGAAACCCTAATATCTTTGCGAGAATTGTTCACGGGGAAGGGTGTTACGTAACAGTAACACTCTAACCGGTCCAAATAAAAAAAATAAAAAAACTTTCAAAATAACTTGACAAGTTTTTAAAAAGTGTTAATATTAGAGTATGAAAAACATAAAAGGAGAAAACGAAATGATATACGAAATTGAATGCAAAAAACACAATAATAAATTTTTTGTAAAGAACCCAGCTACAAAGGCTGTTGACATTTGTCACAACTGCAAAATGGAAAGATAAGGATAAACAATTATGAATTGGTTAAAGATTGCAGACATTCTAGATAGGAAAGATGGAATGTTTGGGTTCTATTGTGAGGTTAACGACACCTCATATAGGTACAACAGTGAAGTCTTACGAGACGTCCTTGTCTCCAAGCTATCTAGTGTTTACACCCAGCAAGATATTGTAGGGGCAAACTACTACTCTCAGAGATTGTGGAGCAAATGGGATAGGTGGGAGAAGTTTAATTTGTTTGTAAGTTTCGGCAAGTATAGAAGTATCCGAAAGAACTTGACAAAATTAAATCGTGTGTTATAATTAAAGTATGAATAATATAAAACTACTACTTGAACAAGAGAATGGATTGAGACGCATATTTGGAGAGCCCGAGGTGGGTCCTACCGATTATGATTCCATCTATAATCTTATTCAATTTAAATTATCACCCGAAATATTATTTGCTGACGGGGAGAGGTCTCAAGCTGAAGCAGATAATTTATATACCTTCTATATGAATTGTCTCCGAGAACTAAAACCCCTCGGCTACGGTTTCGAATAACATAAACTGCTCCATTGATTTGGAGCAGAGTGTTTAGCTCGTGTGGAGCAAGAAACATCCCCTGCCCAAGTGGGTCCAAATATATTTTTACAAAGTTCTTTAATGCAGACGGCCCACCTGCCTAAAATTACCAAAAGTGGGGCACAAGTGGAATCGCTAACGTTTTTATACCTAATCGCTCCCGAGGCTGTGCGTATGGGAATAATAATTTAGGTAGGGGTACTTTTTTATTCTTCTTCTAAATTTATTTCAAATTCGCCATTGTCAATTTTTAATTTTAAAGAATCTAGCTCATTGACCAGCCACTCAAGATATTCATTGCTCATAAATAGGCACTGCTCTTCAAACGCTACAATGTTTTCATCAAAGCTTGCCAGCTCAGAAAGAAGCACGAACACAGTATTAACTAATTCTTTACGCTCTTTATTGATAGAGATATCTAGGTTAGCTTGAACACCTTTGTAATCTATTGTTATATATCTCATTACTACGAAGTATAGCTTATTTTGATTTCGTAGGTACCTTTACTAGCCCTCTTTCTTGTATCGGGAATAATCACAATAGTGTCATCTCATCTTATGAAATCGTCGCATAAATACCTGTTAGAATTATATCTATATGAAGAAACAAGGTAGGCCTAGTAAGCTAACAGCAGAGTTGACCAAGAACATTTGTAAGTGGTTAAATCACGGTATGTTTGTTGAAGATGCAGCAAGAATGGTTGGCATTCATAAGACAACATTGTATAGATGGATTGAGCAAGGTAGACAAGATAGAGACGAAGAAATCGAGAGTTTATATGCAGACTTTTGCAACGCAGTAGAGCTTGCAAGAGCTCAAGCTGAAGGTGTTTATTTGAATTCTATTAAGACTGCTGCACAACGTGGTCAATGGCAGGCTGCAGCTTGGTGGTTAGAGAGAAGTTTTGATAAATGGTCTAAACCACAGAAGTTAGAGCTAGGTGGTTCAGATAAAGAACCTGTTAAAATCAATATAAAGTATTCGGGCGATAAGTAGGTTTTCTTAGGTTCTCGCACGGTTTCCTAATGCAGGGCTGTAATTTCAAATGACAGGTCCAAAATCATAATTGGAAAATTGGCAGATTTTACCAAATTTAAATTGGGCAGGGGTGGTTCTGCACTTTTTGATGCTGTGCCCCACACTATTGTCGGTTATTAACTTGTATATTATTATTATACCATATATGAAATATTTGTCAAGTATAGAACTATCTTTTTTTAAAAATTTTTTTTCGACCTTCGGTATAATGTAGACCTTGTAGTGTTCTATGGTGCTGGTAAGAGGTTTTTATTGCGAGGCGTTTTTCGTGGGGGTTTATGTTTATCATTAGTAGACTGACTACACAGATAATGAATGCCCTAAACTAATAAAAGCTTAGGGTTTAACCGACAATAAAGGAGACTATGACCTGTGAACGAATTGACAAGCCAATTGCTTCTTCTTCAAGTATACCACTATATGTTGTGGTTGACAAGTTATATACCATATATTGTATGTGTTCATAGGTGAACAGGGGGTCGCTCATATATGAGCAGGGGGGTGTTCATATATGAACAGGGGGGGTGCTCACCAGTGAACAACGAACTATACCTATATAACTAAACTTATTAACTATACCTATTAACTATTCAAGAGATTGTAGATGATTTGACAAATTTGAAGTTATGTGGTATGGTTATAGTATAACCGATAAAGAGGAGGGTTATAGTGAATGACTATAGCGAATCCAGCCATAATTGGGATGGCACCTATCGTAAAAAATATTGGGTCACAGGTTTTGACTTCAATATGAAAGAACGATGGGAAACCCTAGTATATTGCAGTGGTTGCAATATGAGGGCAAGTGCCTACCAATATTACAAAAAAGGAGCTGAACATTTTGAGAATGAAGCTCGTCAGTGGGACTATGGAGTTTCACGAGGGAGACGACATTCAATAAAAATGCAAAAAGGCTACTATCGAGACGCAGGTCGTGCTAGATTAGTAGATAACTGCAGTTTAGTTTCTAATTTGGGCTGGTACCAAAAACCCAGTTCTGAAGAATGAACTAATGTGAGATTGGTGCCCACGCAAGTAAACGCACTGGCACCAATAAACGTTAAGGACTAAATTATGGATAGAAATAAAAGATTAAATAACCCAGCTAGAAAGTCAGATTTGACTGTATATCAAGATATGCAGATGTTCATAATGGCTTTAGAAGATGCTGGTGCAGTAAAAACTGCTTCAGATGTTATATGGGTAATGCTAAATTACAAAGACCATAGGTTAGTTGATTTATATTTTGCTTGGCATTTTGCTGGCAGGCCATTTATGAACGACCTTAGGTTTGAAGAATTTGCAGGTTTAGATTTTAGTTTTATTGGTGATAATGGTTTAGATGATGAACCAGCTAAAATTTGACTTTTGTTAGATTTATGATATCATTAATATTATTGACAATAGGAGATTAAATGAACGACAATGAAAATCCTTATGATGAGGAAGATTTAAAACCTATACAAGCAAATATAGGAGATATTCAAAATATAGAAGATGCTTTACAACAAGCAAAAGAGGATAACCTTGTAGGCTTATCTTGGAATGAATGGGTAGAGTGTGTTCAATGGTTATCGTTAAGATTTACTAAAGGTGATGATGCACCTTCTGAGTGGGATGACAGTTACATTCGAGCAATGTATCAAGATTTACAATATTACTCATACAGAGATATTCAAAAAGCAATTGTTAAGCTTCACGGTGAAGGTAGGTCTTATGCACCTAACTCTTCACAGATTATTGGTATGGCTAATAAGCTAGGTGCTAGTACTACTACAAGTTACAACACTTACAATATGCTCAAGCAAAATAAGACTGAGTGTACTGCCGGTGGTGCTCACGCTTGGACAGATTGGGGTTGGATGTTTGATGATTTTGGTGAACCGTATTTTATGGAGTACTGCCCAAAATATGCAAGCCCGGATTTGCCAAGTTGTTCTGCTGAGAGGAAAAAGGAAGAAGTTCTTTTAAGTGACTACAACAAAAGAACTAAACCAAAACCTATGACTCGTGAGAAGTTTATTAGTACTATGAAGACTATGAAACTTAACAATGATTTACAAGAAGATTTGCTTAGGTATAAAAGCAAATTAAGAACTCAAGAAGAAGTAGATAAAATATATGGAAAGACTGAAGATGCTTAACGATAAATATTTTTTTGAAGAAGCATTAGGAAATGAGCAAACAGTTGAATGTTTAAATGAAGTTCTTTCTTTTTATCACGCTTTGCAAGGTAAGAAGTATTTAGCAGTAGTAGCTGATTTAATGGAAGAAAATTTACCATACTTGTATGATGACACAGTAATTCAAGTGCAGCAAGTTGAAGTAGAGTTAGGTCCCGAATATATAGTTCCTTGGACAGATTTAATTTCAGCTAAGCTTGCTAGATTACCTTTAGACAAAAAACTTCCTTTGTACAAC
>Ga0181587_10002764_pt1 | contig 14480 bp, 7 predicted proteins | sample 071ome_27_FD_132463 | JGI IMG/M metagenome (GOLD analysis project Ga0181587, IMG submission 132463) | Coastal salt marsh microbial communities from the Groves Creek Marsh, Skidaway Island, Georgia - 071409AT metaG (megahit assembly) | ecosystem: Environmental > Aquatic > Marine > Intertidal zone...
CTCGGCGACCATCATTGGAACCCTTATCGTAGTACATTTTGGAATAATTTGCAGTTGGCGTAATCGTCAGTTGCTCAGTTAAAGGAATGGGATAAGATAACCCAACATTATGGCCAAACCCGTTTTGTAAATTTGCTGGGTTGTTCAGAAGCATTGAAGCAAGCAAGGTGTCATAAATTCCTGATTGCCTGAGAATCAGTTCCGATGGCCCGAGAACCTCTGCAGGAGAATCTCCTTCTGCGAAGGTGTAGCTAAAACCGGTGGTTATGGCGAGCACTCCACCATTGGGTAGGGTAATTGGACGGGCAATGGTGAGGTTAGGGGTATTGGAATAAGACAAAATATTACCATTATTGCGAAATTGAGATGGTACCACATAGGTGTGTCCTAAGGTGACCGTAAAGTCATGAGGAAGAACAAAGGGGAGGGAAAGTCCAGCGATTTGAACATCAACATCATAAGCCTCCATCTCTTCACCAAAGTCTTTGTTTGGGTCATTGTAAGTCCTCATCTGCATGAGCATGAGAGAGGGAGCACATACGGCGAAATCAAAAAGGCCATATTCTCCAAGCCCCATAGTAAACGTTAAGCTCACATCCAGTGCAGACCCGTCCCTTTTTCTGGAAATAAGTGAGTTTTTCTCTGGGTTGCTAATGTATTTAAAGGAAGAACCAAACGCCAGAGCGGGGGACAATGTGGTGCTTTTGACATCGATTAATCTTTGCTTCCCTGCTTCATCACTGATCGCAGTGGCATCGGCTAGAGCACCGGCGAAAAAATCCGAAGGAAGTACGGGTTGGGCGTCCGCTTGATTTTCGTCAGTGGAGGAAAGAGTCGAATTATCATCTGCACACAGAATAGCAGAAGACAAAAGTAATAGAACAGGGTACTTTAATTTCACGAAATACAGAAAGGTTGTAATTGTCGGGTGTATGACAAAGTGAGAAATAGCAAAAGAATGGAAATTAGTTTGAACCTACAGTACCAATCTTAATTCTTTGTCCGTGCAGATCGAAAGAGGAATTATTATTTATCAGGTTTGCCCCATACCTCACATCTTGAATGAAGTTGACTCGTCCATAAGTGGACGAACCAAAATGAGGATATTTACCCTGTATTCCACCGTAGGCACTATTTAAATAGACATTGGAATTATCCGGGAAGGAAACGCTCAATAGGTTGATGGTCATGGCCGACATGACAATTTCCCTTGTCTTGATAGAGAGTTGCTCAATATCAATTTCATTTTGAGCAAGTATATGAATGAAGTCTGCACCACCGGATCCGGTTTCTAGGTTCACATTATTGAGAACTACGCTATCCAGGGAACGTAAATCAAGATCCCCTGCGGTAAGACTGACATTCTCGATCGAAAGGGAATCAAAGGAACCAAAACCGAGGGAGCCAGAATGAGAAACAGATTGCAACTCGGAAGAATCGATAGAACCCGCTGACATAAAAATTAATTCGTCGGAAGATTCCCCTTCAAAAACGATCTCTCCTAGGAGCTTTAATTGCTCGGATGCCGCAATAGATGAAGAGGAAAGACCAGTGGAATAAGTTCCCCCAGAGAGGGAAACGCTGCGACCACCAAAAATCCGTTGAGGAAGATCATGTTGCTCAACCCCTTCTTCAACGGATGGAGAATCTCCGCTTATTGGGGCAACTGAGTCAAGATCCTCGATGATATCTGACTCATCAGGAATAAAATCATTTAAGACTGATGATGAGCTGCTCAATGCATCAAAAGCTTGGATCACATCGTCAAAAAAGACGCTCGCTAAAATTTGATCGGTGGAAATGAATAAATCGGGATTGAGGCTCTGGGGAGACAATGCCCGGTCTCCGGTGTAGTCCTGCAACAAGTGGACCAAATTAGCTTCTTGTGAAAGGTTTAAGTTGCTTTCTGGGGGCGGCTCCTCCGCAGGTAATTGATCTCCGGGACCGGCTCCAACATCTGCAAAGATCTCATCCAGTTCATCAGCTGTAAGATCAAGGTTCTTGAGTTCTTCAAATAAAACGGGGGGAAGGGCCGGGTTTTTCTGCAGAACGGCGAGGACTTTCTCAAAATAATCTGGATCGGTTTGAAGTAACTCCTTAAATGCTTTGCGAGAGACATCATCCATATCGAGGCCATTGAGTAAAATTAGTCTTTTATCCACAGGACCACTTGCTGTGGTTGAATCAACCTCATCTAAATTCTCAGTAGCGGATTGGGCATCTTCGGCTGAAATCTCTCCAGAAGCTACTGCACTTGCCGTACTTTCAATGAAGTTAGCCTGAGCTTCCAAATCCTCCGCAGAGGTATTTGCCGCTTTTTCCAAATCAATCTTAATTTCGATACCTTGGGCAGCCGCTTCTTCCAACTTGGCAACGGTCTTGACCATTTTCTCGGCTTTTTCCTCATCAAAACCGGCGGCCTTAAAAGCTTCCTCAAGAATGGCCGATTCAGCATCTTCAACTTGCTTACCTTCCTGTTTCTTTTTCATTTCGGGATCAGATTCACGAATGGATTCCTGAGAAGGAGCCGCTACAGGAGGTGGAGCGGGTTCTTCAGGAGCAGCAGGGGGTGGAGAATCTGCCGGGGGAGGTGCCTCCTCAGCGGGGGCCGGAGCCGGAGCTGCTTCTTCTACAGGGGCTTCTTCCGCGGCAGCGGGAGCGGGTTCATCGGCAGGTGCCTCTTCGGCTGCAGGAGCTTCTTCCGCTGGAGGGGCCTCCTCCGCGGGAGCCTCTTCAGCAGGGGCTTCCTCCGCGGGAGCTTCCTCCGCAGGAGCTTCCTCTTCAGCCGGGGCTTCCTCAGCAGGGGCTTCCTCCTCCGCGGGAGCTTCCTCCTCCGCAGGGGCTTCCTCCTCCGCGGGAGCTTCCTCCTCAGCCGCCTCTTCTTCAGCAGGGGCTTCTTCTTCCGCTTCTTCCTCCGCGGGAGCTTCCTCGGCTTCTTCTTCCGCTTCTTCTTCCGCTTCTTCTTCGGCGGGTGCTTCTTCCTCCGCTTCTTCTTCCGCTTCCTCTTCGGCGGGGGCTTCTTCCTCAGCGGGAGCTTCCTCCTCCGCCGTTGTTTTTGCCTCCGCAACATCGTTCATCGAAACATCTTGGGTGGAAGTTTCCGCTTCGGCGTTGTCTGCATTGATCGAATTCATCTCATCTGCACTCGCAGGGGCAGTATTGAAACCTCCTCCAGGAGCCCCCGCAATGGTTTGTCCAGCATTAAGGGGTACGCTAATACCAGCGGGGTTGGTCATTTGAATAGAACCTTCCGTGAGGGTCAATTTGTCAGTACCTGCAGAACCCGCAGTACCACGAATGCCCGCAGTACCAAGAGGCGATTTGATGTCAAAGTTAGAGCTTTTATCTAGTTTTTTGATATTAAAAACCAAATCACCCTCTTCTACCCCAATCACCGTTTCCGAGGGACTAGGCTCATTTTTGAGTTCAGATAGTTTTGTATCTCCAGGCTCAAAAGGTTCTTGGGCAAATTTTTGTAGGTTAATGGTCGAGTTTTCACGAACGGTGAGGATCGTACCACTTGACATCAAAAGAACCGCCTTAGCACCAGCAGGTGCTTTAATGGTATGTCCGTCCATCAGAACCCCTCCCACTTTGACTTTCTCAGCAGGAAGAGGGGTATTTGTTTTATTGTTCACTACTTCCACCGTCCCAACGAGGTTGGCGATGATGATGGCCCCTTTTGAGTCAATTGCAAATGCAGGACTAACGAGGATCAAGGATAAGGAGGTAAGTACAATGAAACAGAAGGTTTTCATAATCAAATGTAAAGACTTATATAAGGTGGGGTATATAATTATTTAGCCAACTACTTTAAAATGATACAAGTAAATTATTTTTTTTGAAACCTGTAGACTTTTCCCCAAGCATTAGAAAAAACTTTTTCGAAATAATTTTCATCCAGATTTTCCATAAAATATCCTTGGACCAATAAGCTTCGAAAGGCTTCTTCATCCATAAAAAACCAAGCTTGCCCAAGTTGGTAACCCATCCCTGGAATGTCAATTTTTTGCCCATCAATTAATGTGTCGTTAACATTTAAATCATTATACGATGCAACCGCCCGAGAAGAAATCCGGTGCAATTGAGAAACCTCATCCAAAGATTTTCCTCCAGGGGGAACCACATATTCTCGATCGCCGCTAAAAAAAGGCAGGGTTGTTTGAATAAGATGAAACCGAGCATTCTCTTTTTCGATGGAAGGAGTTTGGATCAATTTAAATGACTTGGGGTCATGAAGCTTACGATGAAACGAAAAGGGCAAGGGAGACGGAGAATTAGGCAATTTTGCAAGGTTTCGGGATAGATCGGCTTCAATTTTGTACCCACCGCGCATGTTCAATATAACTTTTGACCCCTGACTGGTGACCCAGTCTGCTTGAGTAAAGAAGGGTTGTTTTCTTGGGTTTGCACCTTGATCAAAAGTAGGGTGAGAGTAAACTTCAGCATCAAATTGAGAAAGAAGGTATCTTCGAACAAAAGAAGATCGAAAAGTATCCGAGGATACAATGATAAGTTCTTGCAAGTGAGGAATATGAATTAATCTTCTTCCTACTGTGGGGTCGTATTTAAGGGCAACTCGAAGACCATCAATAGTAAGAGATTTGACCGATTTTGCCGGTCCGCCCAAAGGATCCACTTCAAAAGCTTGGCCGTAGGAGACAATACCCTCTTGCCCGCTCTTCATGATCAAGTCACCCGCCTGATTTAATCGGTAACCACCATCAAAAACATAGGAGGATCCTTCTCTCCGTCCCGAACGTAAAATCAACATAGGCGGCTCACTTAGAGAGGAAGCATTGCTCCCTTGATTACCCGAAAAATAGAGATTCCTTGAGCTAAAGCTTAGAATCGTTGGAAAAATCCTCAAAATTTCATAGGGTAGAAAAAGAAAGGTATCTTGAGTTTTATCGGGAAGAGTGAATTTTGGGCTTTTGGCATCATGAAGCAGTCCTTGATAGAATTTCTGATCAGGCATGCCATCCTTAAAAATCGCTTGCACCGCAGTGGAAAAGTCACTCGATCCGGTGGATTTTCTCTCTTCCTGAATTTCAATAAAAGTCTCCGTTTTTATCCGTGCCAAGTTGTAAGCTTGAACCGGTGATGTGGAACGAAGAATTTCTGAACTCAGAAAATTATCCACGCTTTGATGTGCAGGAGAAGTAAATGTACGAGTCTTGCCATAAAACCAACAACCCGATCCATAATCCCACCAGGTAACCACAAAGTCATCGGGTTTCGATGCTTTATTCAGTTCGTCTAGCACTTCCATAGTGTGAATTGGGTAAACCACATGAGAGTGATAATTTTTTGCATGCTGAAGATTTGGCCAAGCAAACCCGATGACCAGCAAACCAACCACTCCCCATACCCCCCAAACTCCTTTTCTTCGGTAACTTTCTAGCTGCATTTGTTTTTTGGCCACTAGACGAAGGATTCCCCAGGCTAAAACAAGAAGGAGAAAAACAAGTCCAATTGCTGCATAATTTCCTACATGTACGGTAAATCTTAGCCCGATTGCCCCCTTGAAGCAATTGTAAGCGATCGCGAGGAAGGGAAGAGTAATACAAAACTCCCAATAGCGAAAAATCAGAACGACCAAACCCACAAGACCTAGGATCGAAGCTGGAATTACCAGACCCGCCTTATCTAAACCTTGAGGCATACAACGTGGACACGAACAAGTGGGTGTGTCCGCAAGTATACGGTTTCTTACTACTTCATGGGGGATTTTACTCGCTTCCCTAATCGTCGTTTTAACATCCAAAAACTTGAGTGCTTGAGCTTCCGATGCCATCGTTGCTCCGGTTTTACCCACAACTGAATAACTCTCTAATTTTCCAGTTATTTTAGACCAAGTGTTGGAAAATGGTCCAATATTCACGAAAGGCAAAACTCCGATAACGAGCAATAAAAGCAATCCGCCACAGACACTTGAAAAGAACCTTGGATGTAGAAAGCGATCGATGTAACTCTTCAATAATTGACGTAAAGGAGAGGACAGAATGACCAATAAAAGCAAAAGTGGCAACAACCCCGCAAAAAAGAGTCCGGGATTATGATCAATCATACTGCCCGCAGACCATTTTTCTGCAAAAAGAACCCAAGATATGATTAGGACAGTCGCACAGTTAAAAGGGCGATGGAGAGCATGTTGAAGCTTAAACCAAAATCCTGACTTGGTCGTATCGCAATACAAATCCAACACCGATAAGCCTATTTGATAGCCCATAAATCCCAGGCAAATAGAATAGGTAATGGCAGGCATCGAATCGTAGAAAAACCTGCCAAGAAAAAGTGAAATTGCTCCACAAACTAAGTAAGTGAGGGAATTTTTACGAGAAGCCGCGAGCAAAAAAAACACAGAAAAAGCTGGGGATGTGATGGCAAAGATGTCGGTATCATAATAACCCGCCAGGGTCCGATTGTAGTAACTGTGGGTAACACCGGCGAGGCAAGCGACCCCAAAACCCCATATGGATGAACCATATAGCCGTCCGATTAAAACCAATGGGATACAAACCAATCCTGCTACATAGACCGGCAACCATAACAACAAATGCTCAACCGATAAATCCGGAAAAACACGGATCATCCAGTAAGGGAGTGCGGTAATCATTCCATTTTTATACACTCCCGGTAATAGGTAATTGTTGGCATGCATGCCTAATGCAGCCTTTTGCACAATACTTCCAAAATAAAAACTATCGTGGGTATTAGGCAGGGCCACCCCATCCTTAACCATATTGGGTCTCAAATAAACCACCTCCCCTTTTTCGTCTGAATAGCTTGCTTGGGCATAATCAATCCATTCAAGCCGAACCCAAAAACTTAGCAGGTAAGCACAAAGAATGAAGCAGATGACCACCGCAGGTGATGCGTTGTCTTTAGGTAACTCGATCAGGTTCTTTCCGATTCCCCTGTTTTTAATTGCAGACTCAAAAAATGTCATTGGTCTGCACCCTAAAACATCGAAGTTCGCAGGTAAAGAATCTACCTGTTAAAACTTAAATTTTTTGCTCAATCCAGAAAGGTTACGGTTAAGCTCTCGAAGTAAAGAATTGGTTTTGTCTGCCTGAAAAGAGTTACCCAGAATCGTTCTGGAACCTCCTTGGATACGCGCACCCAAATTTTTAACATGAAATGCGTAGTCTCCATTTACCATGATGCCAAGTAATTCCGCTTTTTGTGAGAAAACAAGATCCCCCTTCCCTGGATTGAATTCACCCGTAAGAAATGCAAAATGTTTTTCATCAACCTCTATGTATCGACCATCTTTCTCATCGCGCAAACATTTGGTTTGCCCAAACCTACTATCCTTAACATCAATGACTACAGCATCGTCAAAAAGAAAGGGATTCTCGGGTGCTCGAAACAACTCAAGCCCGTTGGAGGCAAGATCCTTCGGATTTGCATAAAGGGGGACAATCAAGATTCTTGGATCATCCATAAAGGCAATTTCTCTAACGGGAATGGATTCTTTAAGTTTCACACCCGTTATTTGACCCTTTACAGCAACTAACTTTCTTGGGTTAAATTCTACCCGGAAAGGACTGTCTTGGGCGTGTACAAGTGCATAAACAAAATTTCCATCTACCATCAGTATGGTATCGACAGTAAATTTTTCTTCCCGCTGGGATTGAATAATTCCGGTTTTGTGGGTGTAAACAAGCTCCAAGGAGACTTTATTCTCCTCATACCGGGTAAAGATTTCATTCACAGAACGGGTTTGTCTTTCGTTCAATTTGGTGAAGTTCTCTTTTTGAACTTCCACGGATTCTTGAACTTCCTTTTCAACCTTGGAAACCCCCTCCTTGACTGAGGAAACATCTTGAGAAACGTTGGATATCTTTTCCCCAACACCGACCAAGCCTTCTCCGACGGATTTCAGATCTTGGCCAACTCCATCTAAGCCCTTGTTAATGTTATCAATTTTGAGATCAATCTTGGCCGTTGATGCAAGTAATTCGTCCGATCTTTTCTTCTCTTCTATAAGAAGAGCTTTGGCTTCTGCCGCGGCCAACTCTTGTGCTTTGGCTCTCTCCACAGAGGCAGCCAACTCCAAACGAGCCGCCTCCGCTTCTTTTTCTTTGCTTGATTTTAATTTGGCTAACTCTTCCGACTTCTTTTTAGCCTCATCCAAGTTCTTGGCCAGAATTTCCAATTCTTTTTTGGATGCAGCATTACTCTGGAGGAGTTCTTCTCTTTTTCGGGCAATCTCTTCTTTTTGTGCCTCCAGGTCCTGTGCTTCTTTCTTCGCTTGGTCCAAGGCTTCTTTATTGCCTTCAATGACCGCATCTTTGGAAGCAATTTCCTGCTCTTTACGCTCCAATTCTTTTTGCCTTTGGGCAATTTCTGCTTCCAACTTTAGCTTCTGTTCGACTAAAGCATCCTTATCGCTACTCAAATTCTCGAGGAGTGTCTCATTGGTCGCTTCCAATTCTGCGACAACATCGTCATAGTTTTCCCCGTCCGAAATTCTTTCGACCACTTCCTTGGACACAACCTTTTGATCATCCTGAGCAATGACTGCATCTTTAGGCACATCAAACCGTGCCAAAGCCAGTATGCTAAGGAGCAGAAAGTCGCAAACTACGAGCAACAAGCTGCGGTTCATGCGCCTTTTTCTTCGGCTTGCTTGACCAGCAAATGATTGCGATAGGGTCGGACAATGACGATTTTTAGGGCCGCCACAAAAAGGATACCAAACAAAGTCGATGTGTAGGCACCAATAAGAGCGTCCTGCTTAACATCCAATACGAGAAGCAAGATCAAAGAAAGCACGGTTCCCCCAAGCCCGACATATAAGCCTAGGTCAAAAAGGTTCTCCTCATTATCGAGCAAGCCTAGTTTGAGCCCTGCTTTGAGCTCTTCGTTCTTAATTTGCGATACGCGAGATATACAAATCATAAAGATCACGACTTGTACGAGCAGGAATACTCCTGCAACGATCGCAGTTACGATGGTAAGGTTTTGATCCGCCATAGATTCCTCATTGGCGTAGGCGAGAAGATTCGCAAGCGCAAAATCAAACCCGGCTACGGACACCTGCCCCCTGGGAGTCTGCAAAAGAGAAGGCTCCAAGGCCAAAATACTGAGCAGTGCAAACAAGGTGGATGCCGAAAATCTGCGAGACAATCGCAATGCAAAATGGCTATTTGAACGCTGGAATTCAGGTTTTGGCAGGGTCTTAGAAATGAACAAAAGAAGGGTAAAAAAAGACAAAATGAGAAGTGAAATTTTAAGGGATATAGAGATATCAAAGTTTGTGTGGGAAAGGGTGGTCAGCAAGCCCCCTCCCAAAACCGGAAATAATGGTTTTACCAAATCAACCATAATTCCATCTTGGTGAATCGGCTTATTGCGTTCAAGCAAGTGATCGAGGGCTCCTTTGCCATAACTCATGGCCAGTTTAAGGTCGTCCAAGGCATGCTCAACCGCATCGTCATCCCCGTCCTTGCTATAAACCGGGTAATTGCTAATAAATCTCAAAATACCAGACGGGTTTCCCGTCAATAAAGTGGCCGAGTAAATAATTCGAAGGTTATGATCAAATTGGGATTGAATCACTTTTTTCTCCTCCACCATTTCCAGCAGTTGGTTTCTGGATTCTTCTCTTTCATTCATCGGCAGAAAACCGATTTGACGGTTGGTTTTTTTTATTTTCCCAATGGACGAAGATAGCGGGCGATTAAGCATACGAATCAACGCGGCAAGATCAAAAACTCCTTGAAGATTGGGACAACTCTGGGTGAGTTCAGCCATCTGGATCAAATTCATTTTTCTGGCTAACTGGTGAGCGGACCAATAAAACGAACGAATTCGTTCCTTGGATGAATGGTCCCCTTCCAAAGCCTTTTGAGAAAGTCGCCCAATTTCAAATGCAGTATCCGCTGAGTAGTAATCTTTCTCTATGGACATTGCAGTGCCTACCATCATGGGCACGAGAATAGGATAAGGCAACCATCGGCCATGGCTTTCCATTTTGCCCTCGGCATTAATGATACCACCTATGATTACCGCATAGCCCCCATCATTGGTGCGCCCCAGTTTTAGCATCACTGAGCGATCCGCTAAGTCTGGGTAGTCCATGTCTGCGGGGAGAGACAAGTTTGTATCAACCTTGGATATGACCGTCTCCGTACCGGTTTTTCGAACATTAAAATGTTCGGCACTTCCAGAAAACTCCGCTAACCGGACCCTCGCTTCGGCAAGACAAATATCTCGCACTTGGGCTTCGCTGACATTCCCGTCAAAAGCTTCGGGCCCCCGTAAGCCGACAGAAAGCAAAACATTCCGACCTGAAAAATAAGGATAGTCGGTTAATTTGGCCACTTTGACTCCGGGGAAAGCGAAAATGAGAGGTTCGTTCATTAATTCGGTCCAGAAAAAGCCTGGTCGTCCATCGACGGGTATGGAGCGTAATAATGCCTGAACATTGTCATTCGAACTTTTATCCCGAAGACGGTCCCAAAGATCACCACGGGATGTGGCTCGATTATAAACAAAAAAGGCCTGAAATCTTCCACGGTCTAGGTTAAACTTGTCCAACCCGCCAAAATACTCGCTAAAGGTAAGCATGTCGAAAATGCTTCCACCTCCGGAAATCGAGAGTTCCGGATGGGCTCTCTTTTTGGCTTCAATCGCCAACGCAAACTCCTGACGCTTGCTAACCGAGGAAAGGGGAAGAAGCATTTCTGCGGGACCCACATTATTTTGACGCAATTGCCGGAGCATCTCCTCATCCACGGACTTGGTGCCTTCTCCGATATCAGCAAGGCAACGTTCCGCAACCGTAGCGAAGAAAACTGGGGATCCCAGCCCAAGGATTCCAAAAATAATGGCCAATGGAAGGAAATAGATGCCGCCAATTCTAAATTTATTACCCATATATAATAAAGGTTCCCTTATTTCGCATTCAGGGAATCAATGCAATTGCAATTTGAATTTTGAACACTTTAGTCGATTCTTTTACAGGTATGAGTTTAACAATTCGGTATTATGGGGATCCAGTACTTAAACAAACTGGGACTAAAGTAGATCAATTCGATGAGCCATTGGCCCAGCTATCTAAGGATATGCTTGATACGATGCGGCAGAACGATGGAATTGGTTTGGCTGCCCAGCAAATCGGACTTGCTTCTCAGTTTTGCGTTATGGATGTGCCAGATCACCCCGAATATCCCATGCTTTGCATTCTTGATGGAAAACCAGTGTCCCCCTCACTGGTGATGCCAATATCGATGGCCAACCCTAGGGTTCAATCCCTTCCTGGAGATGAATATTATTACGAGGAGGGTTGCCTATCATTTCCGGGAATTAATGCAGAAGTTGCCCGCCCCGAGCGAATCTTAGCCACCTATCAAGATTTGCAAGGAGCGGAACATACCCTGGAGTGTGATGGCTTGCTTGCTCGTTGTATTCTTCATGAGGTGGACCACCTCAACGGTATCCTTTTTATAGACCGAATGGAAAAAGCGGCTTACTCCGAAATAAAGAAAGAGGTTCAGGCACTAAAAAAAGAAACCAAGGCAAAGATAAATAAGCCCAAAAAGAATTAAGATTTTTTCGAATGAGTCGAAGAACCAAGCAGGGTGATATGGTTGAACAGGTGATGCAATCGGCCGGTCGGCCCCTTACCCCCATGGAAATCCACGAACTTGCCTCCACGCAGATTTCTCGACTTGGCATTGCCACTACCTACCGCCACATCCGAAAACTCGTTAAAGAGCAGCAAGTTGTCGGAGTGGACTACCCTGGCCAACCCCCCCGATACGAATGGGCCGACGGACAGGATAAAGTCCATTTTTCCTGCCGATCTTGTGAAAAACTTTTTGCCCTCAAAGACACCACGGAGGATTTCCCGCCTGCAAGAGCCCCTGATGGTTTCCGGGTACAAGGTTTCGAAGTGATGCTTTACGGAATTTGCCCAGACTGCAACTGATCGATTCGTTCAGAAGGAATAGCTCAGGCCGACCACCGCTTTCCTCCCCTCCCCTGGATATCCGTTCCCGGGTGCAAAAGAAGAAGATAGATATTCTTCGTCCATGAAGTTTTCCAATCTGCCAAAAAGAGAAACCCTTTCCGAGTGTTGATAATTAACGGTTAAATCGTGTAACCAAAAATCTTCAACCTTACTTCCCGAATTATGAAAGTCACTTCCATAGAAACTATGTCCCACATAAGATCCTCCCGCCTCGATGAATAAAGAATCAAAAGGTCGAAATTCCACAAAAAGCCTCAGTAGACCTTCGGGAACTAAGGGTACTTTAGAACCGGAATAAACCCCTTTTTCTAATGTAGCCCTAACATACTCATAGCTCAGTCCTGAAAGGATCTTGTCAGTCATCTGCCAATCAATGGAAAGATCAAAACCCAATCGTCTGGTCTCCGATAAATTAGCATTTTGGAAACCATTGAAATAGATTTCTCCTTCCATCCATTGTTGAAAAACTCGACCACTTAGAAGAACGGTTTCCCATGTCCATTCTGCTCCAATTTCAACTTCATACCCACTTTCTGGTTCCAAATCGGGATTCAGACCAGTCCACACACTGTAATATTCATCTGTTACCGGGTACCGATAAAAGCGGCGCAGCGTGCTGTAAACTCGATCCTCACTTCCGAAATCACGGATTAAACCAATTCCGGCGGCCCACTCGTTTTTATTTTTATCAAAATCACCTGAAAACTTTGCCCGCTCCAACCTAAAGTTTCCATTTAAACTTAATTCATCAGCGATCGGTATTAAGGCGGATCCTAAAAGAGCTGAAGCCGACTTTTCAAATTCTGAATAATCCGAACCCGTCCTTTTGTCTTCTGACAGGTCAAAGCCAAACATCCAGTCAAAGCCATTGTAATGATAATGCATGGATGGGTTGCAGGCAAAGCTTTGGTAATCTTTGACCGTGAATGAAGACCATGACCAGTCAGGAGTATTTTCGATTACTTTACGAGTCTGGTAGCCAAGCCTGTTCTCAAATTTCCATTCATCATTCAGTTCATAACTCAATCCCGCTCGGCCAAGAGAAGACCTTTCCTCCACCCTATTGTTCGGATCACCAGCCTGTCGCCTATTGATTAGTAATTGCGAAGAATTTAAAGACCCAGGCAAACCAAACTCACTATCGGACAAACTCCAGGATAAGTAACCACCCCAATCCGATTCACCCCCCCAGTCCATTCTCAGTCCTCCTGCATTGGTCTGATGGTCGCCATTAACCCGATAACCGTCTGATTCTGCACGCTCTCCAAAAACCGTAAGTCCGATATTCCCAACCATTTGGGAATAAGTACTCCTAACATTTGAAGAGTGGAAACTACCTCCGCTTATTTCTAAAGCACCCCGTGGTTCGCTGCTGGGCAACTTGGTATTAATTTTGATGACTCCTCCTACCGCATGGTTACCATAAGTACCTGAATGAGCCCCTCGAATCACTTCGATTGACTCCACAAGTCCAATAGGTATCGAATACCAATCAATTGCTGACATATCGATCGCATTCAATCGATGCCCGTCCAATAAAATTAAGGTTCGAAGTTGCCCATTCTCGCCAAAACCACCCATGGAAACGGTGGATCTTGCCGAATTCGCTGAAGTAGACCGAACCTGTAAGTTCGCCTTTCTTCGCAACAACTCCACTAAGTCCAAAGATCCCGATTTTTTTATAGCAGATTGATCGATTGTTTCCACCTGTGCGGGTAGGTTTTTGGATTCAGTTTGCAAGCGGAGTGCGTTAACCACCATTGGCTCGAGATCCCCTTTTCCGCACAAGCTAGATAAAACCAAGCTCCATACCCCCCCGATTTTTAAAATTTTAAACATTCTTTTATTGATAATTAATTATCATTTATCATCAACTCATTACGACTGCAGTTGTTCAAAGAGCATTCCAAAATAATCAATTTAAGCGTTCGACTTAAGAATCAATCAAGAATAGGTTGGATAAATGAGGATTTGTAAGTGGTTTACCGCTGGAATGGTTTTGGTTTCAAGCCTTACAAACTATGTCCAGGCGATGGAATTCGACTTTAGCCCGCTCTCATCACTCTGCCGAATCGAGGTAAATTTAACTACTGGATTTGGACGGGGAAACCTCCGGGGTACTTTCGCAAAAATTTCCGGCAATTTAAATTTCGATCCAGAAAATCCACAGGTCACAAAAGGTAAAATAATTTTAAGTTCGCGATCTTTAAGATTTGGACACGCCCGAGTAGCTTACGACACCCACTCATCAGACTGGTTGGATTCTTCAAAACATCCGGAAATCATATTTCAACTGAATTCACTGTCCGAGTGCTCTTGGCACGATCGTGAACTTAGAGCCATTGGTAACGGAACCCTCCAGATCAAAGGGATTCTTAAGGAAGTGACTCTCCCTTTATCCTTTCATTATTATCGAGACAAACGGAGAAAGTACGAAGGTAAAAAAGGAGATTTACTGCGATTGGATGGTCTACTCTCCCTTCCAAGATCTCAA
>Ga0181587_10002769_pt1 | contig 14472 bp, 12 predicted proteins | sample 071ome_27_FD_132463 | JGI IMG/M metagenome (GOLD analysis project Ga0181587, IMG submission 132463) | Coastal salt marsh microbial communities from the Groves Creek Marsh, Skidaway Island, Georgia - 071409AT metaG (megahit assembly) | ecosystem: Environmental > Aquatic > Marine > Intertidal...
GCAAAACCCAAGTAAAGGAGTTGGGCACATTTGTACCAGCACCTTCGCCCAAACCTACATTAAGCGAAGGAGAGGTGGGTTATGTTGTTACCGGCATACGCGATGTTGCTGACATTAAAATCGGGGACACCCTTACCTTATCTGATGGGCCGGCGGAAGAAATGCTTCCGGGATACAAAGAGGTCAGGCCAATGGTTTTTAGCGGTTTGTATCCATTGGATACATCCGATTATGAAAAGCTGAAAAAGAGTGTGGGAAAACTACGACTAAATGATGCTTCTTTTAGCTATCAGGCAGAAACCTCAGTAGCCTTAGGTTTTGGCTTTCGGTGTGGATTCCTTGGGCTATTGCACATGGAAATTATTCAGGAAAGGCTGAGGAGAGAGTATGAACTAGATCTTATCTCCACCTATCCGAGTGTTATCTATCGAGTCACATTGACGACAGGTGAACTCGTCGAGGTGGACAATCCCTTGGAACTGCCTGACCCTTCTGAAATCATTAAAATTGAAGAGCCTACAATCATTGCACGAATTCATGCACCTAATCAATCAATTGGAGACTTATTGGCATTAGTTACTGAAAAAAGAGGAACTTGCAGCAATACCGAAACCATAGATGAAACAAGAGTCATGCTCACATGCCATCTTCCACTCAATGAAATTCTTGTTGATTTTAATGATCGTTTAAAAAGCATAACCCACGGATATGGTTCAATGGATTATGATATATCCGAATATGCTGAATCTTCCTTAGTACGGATGGAGATTTTGGTGAATACGGAGCCCGTGGATGCATTTTCCACGATCGTTCACCGTGAAAAGGCGGAAGCACGGGGTAGGGCACTTTGCTCCAAGCTTAAAGAAATTCTTCCAAGACAATTGTTTAAAATTGCGTTGCAGGCGGCCATAGGCGGCAAGGTCATTGCTCGGGAAACAATCAGTGCAATGCGAAAAGATGTGACCGCTAAGTGCTACGGTGGGGATATATCAAGAAAACGAAAGTTGCTGGATAAACAAAAAGAAGGAAAGAAAAGAATGAAACAAATTGGAAATGTAAACATTCCACAAGAAGCATTTGTCCAAATTCTCAAGAGTTCCAATTGATCGCTCTGAAAAAAATTTAGGTTCTTTCTAATATTCAAAATTATACCATGTCATCAAAGCCACCTGATCAAATCGTTTCGAGCAATAATCGTCAAGCTAGCCGAAGAGAGCGCAAGGGAGCAAAGGAACTTCTTCGGATTGGCATGAAAGTTTGGTTCTATCGTAAGGACAGATTGCCACCGATTGAGGAAAGAGCCTTAAAGATTGCCAACGATGGATTACGGGAGACGCTGAAAATCAAAAGAATCCCTGCGCACGAATTAGATAAGAAAGCACGGATTTTAGATGAAGCTCTCCGGAAGTCAGGTAGCCATTATTACCACAAGAAAAATTGGGTGGAGAATATTGAAATGCTCTTAGTCGCAGCCATCGTAATTCTCGGAATCCGCAGTTTTTTTGTTCAACCCTTCATCATTCCAACTAATTCGATGTATCCTTCCTTTTACGGGATGACTCCTCACATTTACAATAAAGAGCCACCGAACTTTTTAGAAAGAGCGAAAGACAAAATCCTACTAGGCTCTTCTCATTATCGACTAGAGGCTGAGTCTTCCGGAACCCTTTACCTGGTTTTGCAAAACGGTTCAAGCCACCGATATGCTCAGGCTAATTTTCCCAACGGTCGTTTTTTCATTATTCCAACCATGGTTCGCGAATATACCTTTGAAATAGGAGGCAAACATTATTCACTTTCCGTCCCCGCTGAATTTGACATGGATGAATTACTGGCCCAAAAATTTGCGGGTATCGAAAACTTACGGGATTTGCCAATGGTAATTGCTCAGGACGAATCAATTGCGAGAGGTAAATTAAAATTATCAGAAAAAAGATTCACCAAGGGAGAAGTCGCTCTTGCCTTTGATATTCTTCTTGGCGATGCCTTATTTGTTGACCGCATGAGCTACAATTTCATCCGTCCTCAAGTCGGTGATCCAATTGTTTTCAGAACCTCCACAATCGATCATTTTAACGCCAACCTGGGGATACAAACATTTTCAACAATTGGAGAAGATAAGTATTATATTAAACGACTGGTAGGATGTCCCAGTGATGAAATGGAAATATGCGTGCCAGAAGAAATCTTCTCAAATGGCACAGATGTACGAAAAGGCGTACCGGGAATCTTGTTTAGAAATGGTCAACCAATTCTTGGATCTAAGGCTTTTGAGCAAAACAATCTTCAGACTAAGCATTTCATTAGCAATCCCAATAGCCAATTACTTAACGGATATCCGGGATACCGTGCTGAAGGTCTACTCTCAAACCAAAGAAAAACTAAGGTTCCCAGTAAATCTGATCCAAATAATTTTACTGGATTAAATGGTTACATGGCACTCGGTGATAATTCAACTGATAGTCTTGACGGACGTGCATGGGGTTTCGTTCCCGAACACGAACTAGTCGGTCGTGCATTTTTTGTTTATTATCCATTCACTAAACGCTGGGGCTTAAGTGAATAGTTCGCACAATATGCATTATGTCTAATTAGGATTTTTAGAATGCCGCATGATAATATACTGCCTGGTTGGTTATCCAACCGCGGCGCAGGAGTTCTACTGCATGTAAGTTCCTTACCTGGAGATTATGGAATTGGATGCCTGGGCAAACATGCCAGACAGTGGATAGATTTTCTATCTGATGCAGGTTTCTCGTATTGGCAGATGTGCCCATTGGGTCCAACGGGATTTGGTGACTCGCCCTATCAAGTATTCTCTTCTTCTGCAGGAAATCCCTACTTTATAGACCTCGAAATATTTCTTTCTAACGGTTATTTGTCTAATGAAGACCTTGCTTCATTGAATCAATTTGATCCAACTGAGGTAAATTATGGTGGCCTTTACAAATTGTTTTATCCGGTACTTAGAAAAATTTTTGAGAAATTCATACAGGATCCTCTATCTTTGGAAGATCAATACGGAAGCATTGAATCATTTAAGAACCTTCATCAAGATTGGTTATTTCCTTTTGCAAAATTTCAGTCACTTAAAATTCTCCATAATTTAAAACCCTGGTGGGAATGGAATGATGATGGCGAATATCACTTAACCGAATCAACACTTCCTGAATCCTGCGTAGCAGAATTTGAATTCCAAATTTTTCTTCAATATTTGTTTCGTAGTCAATGGAATGAATTACACCAGTATGCCAACTCAAAAGAAATCTCCCTAATTGGGGATCTCCCTATTTATGTCGCTCCCGATTCTGCTGACATCTGGGCAAATCGAGAACTTTTCCAAATTGATGAAAATGGAAATTTTGAAGCGGTTGCTGGCGTACCACCTGACTACTTTAACCAAGATGGTCAGTTATGGGGAAATCCATTATACAATTGGGAAACCATGCAATCTGATGAGTTCAATTGGTGGAAAAAAAGAATTCGCAACCAACTCGATCTTTTTGAGGTAATCAGAATCGATCACTTTCGGGCATTTCATGACTTTTGGTCTATTCCAAGTAGCTCAAAAACTGCCCAACACGGAACTTGGCAAAAAGGACCAGGATTCAAATTTTGGAAGAGCATAATGACTGAATTCCCGGAACTTCCATTTCTTGCTGAAGACTTAGGGGATATAAGCAAAGGGGTTCGACATCTTCGAAAATCTATCGGCGTACCTGGAATGGCAGTTCTGCAATTCGCATTCGATGGTAATTCTAAAAACCTCTATCTCCCTCACAACCTAGCCAATGATCTTGTTCTTTACACTGGCACTCATGACAACGACACCTCAATTGGTTGGTATTATTCAATTAATGAAGAAACGCGTTCTTTTTTTCGTTCTTATCTAAATGTGGATGGCACTACTCCAGGATGGGATTTGATTAGATACTCTTACCGCAGCGTTTCCCAACTCGTAATTATTCTTGCCCAGGATCTACTCTCCCTGGGAAGTGAAGCCCGTTTTAACACCCCAGGCGAACCAAGCGGAAACTGGAAATGGAGAATGACTCAAAACCAATTTGATGAACTTCATAATCATTCTGCCTCATACTTAAGGGAACAGGCTTTACTTACAGGCAGAATAGAAGAAATATCAAACTAGATCAGGTTCCACTCCAGACTTCATGAAAAAAACCATCCAGCAGGAATCCGAAGAGTATCCAAGAATTTCGAGTTTACTCCCCTACCTTCTTTATCTCAGACCTCATCTACCTGCTTTTATTGGGGCGTTATTCTTTGGAGTAATCTACGGGATTTCCAGTGGTTTTGGTCTCCCTTTCATGACCGATCAAGTGTTTCCGAAAATTTTTCCATCAGCGGACAGTTCGATCAACCTTACAAGCTGGGAAATCTTTTTTTATGTTTCGTGGTTTCCTCTGGTCTTTTTGATTCGCGGAATCAGCAGTTACTTCAATTCCTACCTGATTAACTTTTGCGGGATGAAAGTACTGGAAAGAATACGGGTTGAAATATTTTCGAAAATTCAAAGACTCCCCCTTTCATTTTTTCAGAAACATAAATCTGGTGATTTATTAAGCCGTATCACAGGAGACACTGCACAATTACAATCTGCGGTACTTTCTGTAAGCAATGATTTAATCCGCCAACCTATTACTTTTATTGGGGCAATCACGGCATTGATCGTCATGGCAATTCAACGCGAAGGTATGGCCTTTGTATTACTTTGCTTGGTTGCTATTCCGTTATGTGTTTTTCCGATTCGCAGAGTTGGTGCACTTTTGATGACTAAGGCCCTTAATTTGCAGCAAAGGACTGGTGGTTTGACTTCCGTTCTTAATGAAAATTTATCAGGAATATCTGAAATTCGATCACTGAACCTTCAGGATAGAGAAGTTGAAAGGTTTCGTAAACAATCGGAAAAATTACTGACAGCTCGAATGAAAGTGGTCAAATACTCTCATCTTTTAACTCCTTTGATTGAAATTATAACCGCCACAGGAGTATCGGTCGCAATTTTTCAGGCGGCACGCACCTCAATCCACTTGGATGCGGTGGTGCCTGTAATTGTAGCGTTATATATGTCTTACGAACCAGTAAAAAAACTTGGGAGTATTCATAATACCATTAAACAAGGGCTGGCATCCCTTAAAAGATTACATGACATTAAAAATGCGGATGAAAGTATCATTGACCCACCCCACCCTACCCCTGTCAAACCAGTAGAGGGAAGGATTGAATTCAATAAAGTTTCATTCCAATACCCTTCCCTTGAAAATACCAAAGAGCAAGCTACTAAAGCTTTAAACTGCATTGACCTTACTATTAGTGCAGGTGAAATTATTGCCCTGGTGGGACCAAGTGGAGCTGGAAAAACCACCTTTGCTGCTTTACTTAATCGCCTCTATGACCCATGTGAAGGAGCAATCCTGCTTGACGGAACCGACCTTCGTCAAATCTCTCTTAAGGACCTGCGTGAAGCCGTGGCATCAGTCCCACAAAAACCTTTCCTTTTTGATGACACCATAGAACAGAATATTGAACTTGGAAAATCCTGCTACACTACTGACTCCATTGAAAACGCTCTTGGTCACGCTTACGCTACTGAATTTGTTTCGGCTATGGAAATGCAGAACAAACAGAATATCGGCGAAAAAGGAAGTCGGATTTCTGGCGGACAATTGCAAAGGCTTGCACTAGCACGTGCATTTTACCGAAACTCTCCAATTTTACTTATGGACGAGGCTACTTCTGCATTGGATTCTGAAAACGAAGAAAGAATTTATCAGGCAATGAAAATGCTTACTAAAGGCAAGACCACCATCATGATAGCCCACAGGTTTAGTTCTATCCGTTTAGCAAATCGAATTTTGGTGATGGATAAGGGGGAAATTATCGCCGATGGATCTCACGAAGAATTGTATCAGGATTGCTCACTTTACCGTAATTTGTACGATCAACAATCTTCGAACTAGTCATTAATCCGAATTCTTTTTCGGGGGAAAAAATAATTGGTAAATCTGCATTCCATCACTGGGTGGGCCATCTGGAAAAGCATCAGTCGGTCTCAAACGCATTGGAATGATTGCTCTTAAAAAAGCCAGTAAGTTGCTGCAAAACCAACTCACAAGAGCAATCTCAAGCCAGATAACATTTGAATAGCGAAAAATCAGGTAACCACTCAGTAATGAGATGAGGAGTGATAAAGCGGGACCGCCAAGCAATACCAAGCAACGAACCAGCATAGTACATTCCCCCTCTGAATAATTCGTAAAGCCCTCTATTCCTCGTTTAAAGGAAAATTGAATTGTCAACCGTTGACCAACTGAAAAAGTTCTAACACCACTCGACCCAACTGAGACTGATACTTGACCTGAACAAAAAATCCAAGCGACAAGAGCATGCCCCATTTCATGAAACAAAGTGGCAAAAGGACGAAACAGCCACATCCCCAGCCAAGCCATAAGAATATAAGGTATGCCCTGCGTACTTAGGTAATCAAATGAACCAAGGGAAGCCATATCGAGATGCGAAAAAGGATTGAAGCCGTTGGGTGCTTGAGGCAATGTTTCTTTCTATTGACCAATAATCTATGTTTCGTTTTTTTAAGCAAGCATTCTCCAGCAATAAGCTTGAAGTGCGTGTGCCTCATGCCCGAGGACTGCCCCTTACCGACATGAATCAATATGGCGAAGAAGCAGAATCCAGGCAATGGATTGGTGTGGATTTAGACGGCACCCTTGCTGAGGCTGATGCCTGGCAGGGTTTTGACCACATAGGCAAACCAGTTCCTCAAATGGTTAAACGGGTAAGGATTTGGTTGGAGCTTGGATACCGCGTTAAAATTGTGACTGCCAGAGCTCAAAACCCTGAATTGGCTATTCCTCCTATCTTAGCATGGCTGGATAAGCATAAACTCCCAAGGCTTGAGGTCACCAACGCTAAGGATATGGACATGATTGAACTATGGGATGACCGCTGCGTTCAGGTTGTTCCCAACACGGGAAACCCGGTTGGACCAAACCCCGATCCCTACAGGCAGCGATAACCCCCTCCCCTAACCTTTGTTCATTGAGTTGGTGGGGTAAAATCGTAGGGTCTGGCATCGGACTGCTGGGCGGCCCGATCGGAGGTCTAATTGGTGGATCAATTGGCCATTGGTTTGACAAAAGAAATTCGTCAACGACACTGGATGAGCGCCGTGCTTTGCTCCATTATTATGCATACTTTTTTAGCTGTGCTGCTAAAATTGCCAAGGCAGATGGTGGCATCTCCCCAAAAGAAATCGAGGTAATTGAATCCCTTATTCACCGCTTAGGGCTCTCAGGACCTACTAAAGATTTTGCAAAAGATGTTTTCAGGAAATCAAAAAAAAGTTCCACTCCGATAAGCACAGACTTTATCAACTGCCGCTACCTTACTAAGGGAAACCCAAACATGACTCTATCCTTTATGGGAGGATTGTATGAAGTCGCATGTGCAGAAAATGGAAAACCAAACGAAATTCAACTACGCTGTTTATTGCTTGGTGAAAGTCATTTAAAATTACCAAGTGGAACGATTCGACGCTGGATCGAGGGCGAATATGTGCCAAACCCGAAAATGTACCGAAGGAAAAATGAACCATCTGACCTCAACTGGGCCTATCAGATTTTAGGTGTTGAAGAAAACGCAAGTGAAGCGGATATAAAATCTCAATATCGGAAAAAAATGGGTGTCTTGCATCCAGATAAACTTAGCGGAAGGGACTTGCCCGATGAACTGTTGGTATTCACCACCGAACAAGCAGCCTTGGTTAATGAAGCTTATGATAAAATCCGTAAGGAAAAAGCTTTCAGCTAAGAATTCTACCGTCTCTCATTTTTACAACTTTGTCAGACCTTAATGCCAAGTCCATATTATGAGTTACCATAACCACTCCAATATCTCTCTCCTTTGCAAACTCTTTCAAAACTAAAAAAACGGACTCTGAATTCGCACTATCCAAATTACCTGTAGGTTCGTCTGCCAAAATCAAACTGGGAGAATTTGCAAGTGCCCGGGCAACGGCCACCCTTTGCTGCTCACCACCAGATAACTTGAAAGCAGGGCGATTAAGTTTTGAAGATAATCCAAGTTTATTCAAAATTTCAGTAGCCTGCTGTGTAGCAAACGATTCATCTGCTCCTGATTTCAGAATAGGAAGCCGGGCATTTTCCAAAACTGTTAGTTCATTGATTAGAAAATGAAACTGGAAAACAAAACCAATTTTTCTGTTTCTGATTTGAGTCAGAGTATTTTCATTTGATTGAGACACTGATTCGCCTTCTAGAAAGATTTCTCCGCTAGTAGGTTTATCTAGCAACCCTAGCAAATAAAGTAATGTACTTTTACCACAACCAGACGGACCGACCACTGCAGTAAGTTCCCCCGCATTCACCTCAAGCGAAACATCCTGCAGGACACAAACCTCAGAATCGGCATCCGCAAAACGATAATGCAAATTACGAGCAGAAATAATGGTTTTTGACATCAGAAATTATTTAAATCAGTGGGTCTCCCTGATAATCTTTGCCGGCTCGATTTTGGAAGCCCTGCGGGCAGGAACCCAAGTAGCCAAAGCTACAAAAAAAGCGGATATCAACGCGGCCCAAACATAGTGCCACATATCCCAGTTAACGATAAAAGTATCTGAGGAAAAAATTCCTCTTATCCGTAAAGGGAGTACAGAAACTCCATAAGTTGCCAAAAATCCAAATAGTGACCCTAGAACAATTCCAATGACTAGAATGATCATTCCTTGCCAAAGAAAAACACTTGCAACTTCTGATTGGGAAAATCCAATTGATCGTAGAATTGCAATATCCCTCTTTTTTTCAATTACCATGATGGCGAATACATTAAAAATTCCCAGACCAGATAATAATAATATGGTGGAAACAGTAATGGCCGAAGAAAATCGCAATGCCTTAAAAACATCAAGCCAGACCTTTTCTCTTTCCTGCCAACTAACTACACGATGTCCCAAAACTGACTGCAAATGACCGGCAATCTGAGGAGCAATATCGGGGCTTTGCAAAGCAACCTGCATCACACTCACACCAAAAGGACGACCCAAAACCATACGGGCTGTATTTAAGTGAAGATAAATTCTGTTCTTATCAATCTCACTGACTCCAGTCTCAAAAACGCCTGAGACCCGAAGTTGAAGGGATTCATATGGCCCTTCCAGAGATACTCTATCCCCAACCTGAACCCCTAATTGGTGGAAAATCCTAGAGCCTAAGAAAACCCCCATAGGGTCGGATTCCAAACGATCCGTTGTCCCGATTAAAGTGTACTTACTCAAGTCACTGACCTGACAATGATCTTTTAAGCGGATACCGTGAATTTCGACAGAACTTTTGTTTCTAATGGACTTGATCACCCCATACCCCTTGACCAATTCTGAGATACCAATAACGTCAGGAAAATCAGACAAAGCTGCACGAAGAAGCTCGGGCTGATCAATTCCATCCTTATACGGAATGCTTGCTTCAGGATTCAAGACCACTTCCCTTGCCCCGCCCTCAGTTACTCGTTCGATCAACTGGCCACTATTTTGCAGGCGATCAGAAATTAACAAAGATCCATTTGTGCCAAGAATCGTTCTAATAAAAAAAGCTTCAAACCCAGCTGTTTGAGCCTGCGTCAGAACAAAAAAACAAATTCCAAAAACGATACCCAGCAAACTCATAAACATTGGCCGCTTTCGGGAAATCACATAACGAGCGGCCAATTCCAAAGGTAGCATATCGTTTGGTATGGGAAGAACCTTTATCTGTGTTGACTTACTGAAACGGGAGAAACTAGATCACCGTCTTTAAAAAGATGCGGGGGTTCAACGATTACCCGATCGCCAAGCTTAAGACCATCGACAATTTCAACCGTCCTTAAATTTTTTGCCCCAACTATAACCTGTCTTTTTTGAACCACTCCATTGACAACTACATGAACAAATTCTCCAAAAAGAGCCTTAGCCGGAAGAATCATAGTTTCGTTTTTTTCAGATATGATAACCTCAGCTCTACCTGAACTACCAAAGGGAATTTCTCTTCCTTGGCCGCAATCAAGAAAGATTTTCCTAGTACCAGAGTTTGAATCGACTGAAGAGGAAATCGAAGAAATTTTGGTCATCAATACCTTATTGCTCAGCGAAAACAAACTGACGGCAACAGGCATACCAACCTTCAAGTTTACACAATCCTCCTCATTAAGTGAGACCTCCAAAATCCTGCCATTCGAATTTACAACACCGACCAGCTCGCCCTGGGATACCATTTTCCCGGGGGTAACGAAGCATTGGGAAAACTCCCCTGCAATTGGGCTGCGAAGGCTTCTCTTGCTCAATTCAAGAGCTAGATTACCAAGGTTTAATTGATTGTTCTGAAAGAAGTGTTTTGCGTTCAATTCTTCCATTTCGATTTGAGCTTGGAGACGCATCACCTCGTTCCTTTTAATCGCTAAATCAAAAGAAGCGATACTTTGTGCATTACCCAACTCCAGTTCCTCCATCGACTCGAGTTCTTTTTGCAATACTTCGAGAGCCATTGCGTTAAGTGATCCAATTTCCCTGCGTTCCTCAAATTGTTTCTTTTGAAGATCAAGGGCAAACATTTCCCGGTTCAAGTCTTCCACTTCTAACTGCACCAGGGTCTGGTTTGACTCCACTTGGATAGGGTTTCTCATTGGATACATTGCAACCGATGTAACCAAACCATTCGATTGTGATCTTAATTCAAAAGTAGATGCAGCATGAGCCTTGACATTGCCAATAACGGTATCACGTATGGGTCCTAACCGAACTTTTGCCACCAATGCATTTCGCTCAAAACCATTTTTGAATAGCCAGATTGCCCCAATTACTAGGGCTAGTAGTAAAATAATTTTTACTCCTTTATTCGGTTTCATTACTTATTGGTGAATGTGAGGTAGGCTGTCCAACCTGTTGCTCAAATAAATCAAGAGCGTTAAGGTAATTGCAAACCGCCTCAAGGTTAGCAAGCTTTGCATCTCCGAGTTCCCATTGAGCAGTTGATAACTCCAATGGACTTTTACGCTTCTGAGAATACTCGATTTTGCATTTCTCTAACCTGTTTTGAGAAACTTTCAAAAGCTTTCGGCTTAGAGAAATCCGTTCAAGAAGTGAATGAATCTCCTGGCGCATAGATTCTGACATCATGCGAAGCTTTCGATTCGCCTGTGCTAAGAAAGTCTCATATTTCCTCGCCCGAACCAACGCAGCTAACTTCTTGTCTCTGCTTTTACCAGAATCCCATAGAGACCAATTTACCTCAATTCCAAACAAAATATTGTTACGGTCTACTCTCTCTGTACTGGAAACGGCATCCACTTGATCCTGATAAACCGAACCGACAAGATTTAATTTTGGCATTAGCTCAGATTCTGCAATTATCACCTTTTGCCTTTCTTTTTCGATCAGGGACTCGATTTCATTGATTCGATTACTGCTTGAGCCTACCAGAACCGGATATTTTTGGGGAAACTCATGCTCGATACAAAATTTCAAAAAAGAGGACTCCACTTCGAAATTTAAGACTTCGTTATAGCCCGAAATAATCCGCAAATCAGACTCACTTTTATTGATAAGCAAATTAAGTTCAGATAAATCAATTTCCCTATTAAGTAACTCAATTTCAGTTTCGGCTAGATCCACTGGTGAAACCATTCCGAGTTTTAACCGTTGCTCATGATCGCTTAGATTTTGTTTTGTTAGAATCTGGCCTTCTGCCGCTAATTGCTTACGAAAATTCAAAACAATAAGGTCTAAAAATAACTTTCTTACCTTGCCGGTTAAATTTCTCTTATGAAAAGATAAGTTTGATTGGGCTTGCTCTCGATCAATACGAAAGAGGTTTTCTTTCGCATCAAGCCCCCCCCAATGATAGAGGGGCTTTTTTGCATTAACCGAACCAAATGCCTTGTACCTCTGGTCAAAATCTCTGTTTGGCCGATCCTCCTGAATTGAAAAGCCAGATAAGTTAAGTCCAACCTGTAAGCCTTTATCCGCAGCAGCAATCTTTTGATTCAAGACTGCTTCCTCCAATGCAAGTTGATCAGTTAACAATTCTGGGGCATTTTCATCTAAATGATAAAGAATCTCCCCAAGCTGAGGAAAATGATGCTCGGGTCTTTCCATGGACTTCAGTTCAAAATCCGCTTGCGATTTAAAAACCACAATTAGATTAGACAAAAGTATGAAAAAGAGTCTCATCTTAATTTCTAACAATAACCATAGGTACCCATTCGACAAATATAATCCAACCCTCCAACGAGGGTTGAAAAGCGAATCACTGGCTGAATGAGGCAGCAAACTTCTGGCGAAGTTCAGACCCAACCCACTGTTCCTGCTGAGCAGATTGCTCAGCACGTAATTGCGAAACAAAATCTTCAGTGACTTCAGACGATGTATTGCCCCAAGCCTGGCGAACATAGGTGGAAACATTTGAAATTTCGCGGTCGGAAATTGGAACAGCAGCCATGTTGACGGCAGCAGAAGTGCCATAGGTTTTGCCATCAACAACGATTTCTCCTTTCAAACCTTTAAGAATGATACTCGTAATTACGGCTGGGTCAGCTGAGACCCATTCTGAATTAGCTAAAGGAGGAAACTGTCCCTCAATACCCAAACCATTGGCTTGGTGGCATGAAGCACAGCGTCCTGCGAAGATTTTCTCTCCAGAAGAAATTTTTCTTTCTAATCGAAGAGCTTCCTTCTCTTCAGCGCTAAGTTCCACTACTTCAAGTGGGGGGTGGAGTTGAAAACTATTCGTGGTATGAGCCAACTGGATAGAGCAAACAAAAATTAAGCATCCGAACACAAAAACAAATACCAAAGGGGCGATCAAAAAGCTTTTGGTTGGCTCGTGTTTATTCTTAGAGAGCTCAACATGGGACTTTACAATCTCCTCGTCCGAAAACTCGGAAGCATTATTGGAATCATCAAGCTTTTGCGAATCTTCGTTCATTATTCAGCAGGGGTAAGCTCAGCAGCAGTAAACATTTGCATGGGTGCTCGTCCCTTAAGGGATGAACGAACCGTTGCGACTTCGTCAGCAGAAACCGCAGATGCGGAATTTCCCCAGTCGTTACGTATATAGGTTAGTACATTCGCGATTTGATCATCGGTGAGAGATCCTGGGGGAATTCCAGGTGGAGCCATCACATTGTTGTACTTTACTCCATTTACATCAATCTCTCCCATCAGTCCATACATTGAAATTTTAATCAGTCTTTCTTTATCGCCAAGTACCCAATCAGAACCAGCAAGGGGAGGAAATTGACCAGCCAATCCTTCGCCATTAGGTTGATGGCATGTAAAGCACATTCCACCACCTGCAGCAGCTTTCATGTAAACTTCTTTTCCTGCTTCCATTTGTTGCTGCAACCATCTTGGGACTGATGTTGATGCAATCACCGAATCATCTACGACTTCTTCCGTAACAACCTCTTCTTCAGTAGGTAGCTCTACAAATGCGACCTCAGGTAATTCATAATCCTGCTTGAGGGATTGCAGGTAGGCAACTAGTCTGTCAGCACGGATGGATGGGCGGATGTATCGGGTATTATCCTCATCTAATCCGGAACTTACTTCGATATCGGAGTGAAAAGGTTCATCAATTTCGTCGTAAAGGAATGGACTCGGTGGGCACAACGAAGAAGGGATCATGGATTGTGGTTCAAATAGGTGCTGATGAAGCCATTCATCTGAATATTCTCTTAAACCAAGGTTTGCTAAATCTGGTCCAATACGGGAATTACCAAGAAGTACATGTTCCTGAAGAACATAATCGCGCGGAACAGACGAACGCTTGCCCCACCCACGTTCGACATCAAATCCAGTCTCTTCCCTACGAACTTGCTGAGTATGACATGTTACACAACCAAGGGATGCATATTCCTCTGCTCCCTGCTTTGCCAACCCCGAAAGATCAACAGGAAATAAGTCAGCATCGACAGGAACGGAACCGTCTTCATCAAGAGATTGCGGGGATGGAGTTAAATCACCGTATTGTTCACGAGCACCGACTACAAAAGCAAGCCAAGCAATGCCCAAGGTTAGGAAAATGCCGATGGTAAATTTAGCTAGGTTATTCATGCACTGACCTCCTTTTTCCCCTCAGCAAGTAAGCGTAGGGGGTTAGGAAAGATCACTCTCCAAACATTCACCACAAAAACGAGTTGTGAAAATGCGAGAATAACAAAGGCAATCTTGGTAATGAGAAAGTATGGTTGAATCGAGCCTATTACTGCCGATGACCACTCCAATGATGGCTGACCGGCAAGCACCCCATGGGTTAACCCACCAATTAAATAAGCAAGAAGAAGCAGTAAAACGCCTAATGTAGATGTCCAGAAATGGAAGGATTTTGCTGCTATTGGAATCTCACGGCCGGTAATCCTTGGCAAAGCAAAATAAACCGCACCAAA
>Ga0181587_10002783_pt1 | contig 14452 bp, 9 predicted proteins | sample 071ome_27_FD_132463 | JGI IMG/M metagenome (GOLD analysis project Ga0181587, IMG submission 132463) | Coastal salt marsh microbial communities from the Groves Creek Marsh, Skidaway Island, Georgia - 071409AT metaG (megahit assembly) | ecosystem: Environmental > Aquatic > Marine > Intertidal zone...
CGCACCGACCGTCGCGCCGATCGCGCGCGGAGTCATGATGGCCCCGCGACTCGCGCCGTCTCGCAGAGCGAGTCGCGCCGCGCCGACCGCTGAGCGTCTCAGCGCTGACATCTTTCCGTTGCCTTTAAAACACAGAGGCGGGGTTTTCTCCTCGATCCGTCTTCGGAACGAACGAATGAGCGGGCTTGCGCGCGCGTCCCTCGCTCGACGTCGGCGTCGTTGTGACGTTAGACGATCGCGCGACGACCTAGTACTGAAGGATCACACGTAACAGGAGTGATTTCGTACAAAGATACCATCGTTTTACGTCCAATACGAAAACTACCCAACGCGCGGGTGTCTGAATAGACCCTCAAAAACTGATATTTGGCGTAGATAACCAACGCAATCTTTCAATACGATGTATATTGCCCGAACGAGTTTCCCTTTGCAATTTGCGTTCGTCGGCACGCCGCGACGCGCGCCGTCCTCGCTCCCACGACGCCGCGACGTGGTCGGAGATGTCGACGATACGACGAGGGTCGTCGGATTCGCCCATGCGCGACCCGGACCCGTCGGTGGACGCGGTGGATGTGCGTGGAACGATGGAAGAGGCGGTCGTGCGAGCCGTGCACGGATTCTGTGGTGTCGAACGAGACGCCGTGCGTCGAGCGGTCAACGCAGCGAATAAAGCGGCGGCTGGTTTAGGAAGCCCGGCGACGATGACGACGGAGGAAACGGCAGAGTACGTGCGGATGGTGACGCTGCCGGGGGAACGGGAGCGAGGGAAGTTCGTGGCGAGGCCTGGATTCGTGTTGACGTACGGGTTGAGAGACTCGAGAGAGGCGGAGAAGAGGTCGAGTTCGGGAACGACGAAAACGAAGACGCCGACGACGGCGGGGATGAAGAGAGGTAAGAATGTGATGATTGCGAGTGTTTCTGCGAGCGGGGCGAACAGTGGGGCGAAGCACGCGCGGGTTGAAGCGGATGGTGCGAGGAAGAACGGGGCAGGCGAGGATGGGCGAGGCGCCGGCGAAGCGTCGGAGCGCGTTGACCCGAGCTTTTCGGAAGAGTTGGAAACGGCGCTAGCGAAGACTTTGAAGAGCGCAGAAGTGGCAGAGAACGCACAGAGCGTGCTTGAGGACTTGATGCAGCGCGAGATTAATTTGAAGAATACGCTCAAGGATGGGATGCGAGTGAAGCGAGCAGTCAAGACGGATTTGTCGGGAATGCCGAATTTCGAGTTTGACGAGGAGAAGAAGGTGTATAACGGCGATCCGAGCGATCGACACGCTCTCTTGTCGCACAAAAAGTTTGTGGAGGCTGAGATGAACCGATTGCAAACGGAAAAGGCGAACTGGATCGCCGAGAAGAAGAGGAAAGCGAGATTGAAGGAAAAGGCGCAGAGGAGCGCCAACGCCAATGCCGAACTCAAGAAGCTCAAGGAAAAAGTGGCCAACGCTAAGCGCGAGGCGAACCGGGCGGTATCGGTCGCGACAAGTGACGCGAAACATCTCGAAAATCTCAAGTCGAAGATTGCGCTGACGAGCGCTCAAATGTTGCAGGTGAGTGAGCGCGAAGCGCTACGCGCCAAAAAACTATTGGAGCAAAACGAAGCCAAGGCTATGAAGATGGCCGACGCAGCCGCAAAGGCTGAGCTGTTGGCGCAGATCAAGGCTGAAAAGGCTGAACTCGCTTTAAAAGAGAAAGCTGATCGCGCGGAGCGACTCGCCAAAGAAAAGGCTGAACGTGCAGAGCGTCTCGCAAAGGAAAAGGCTGAGGCCGCGCGACTGAGAAGATTGTTCCCTATGGAAGACTCAGAGCTTGTCAAGTACGACGCTGAAGAGGCGAAGAGGCAAGGTCGCGAGCCTTGGCCGTCTGTACCGTCTTTCCCGCCTTGGGAGCCTCGTGAAAACGATCTCGATCACATGGAAATATGTGAATTTGTCAACACGTTTGCGAATGAGATCTTCAAGGGTGAGGTGTCAGAGCTAGATGTAAAGGCGCTCAGAGAGATGCTCGCCGAGCCAAGCTCCAGGCAACTCAATCACATTTACGTTGGGTTGCTCTACGCCGCAGTGACGACAGTATCTGAGCATTACGGAGCGCTTGTCACGATGTGGCAGGAATCACTAGACCAGGGCACCTATCCCGAAGTGCTGCAGCATTACTTCAAGGTGAAACGTAGACTCGGCCTAGAAGAGACGGACTGCTACAAGGTTGTTCTCTCACTGGAGGACCGTGTTTTAGCAGAGTTGACTCCAGCAGAGCACTCTGCGTTATTGATTTCGCTCTGTCGCGACAGCGCTGCGAGCGAGCTCGTCCGAGAGCTCGTTGATTCGAGGGTGAATACGCTCGATAACTTGCGCAGAAAGAGGCAACGCGAAGATGCGAGAGCGGTGGCGTACGACAAGCAACGGGAAAAGTTGCTGATTCAGGCAAAACCAGAAGGGACTGAAAAGACGGACACCGCCAACGAGGGCGAGTTAAACGCCATTCAAGATAACGATCCGAATATTAAGTCGACTTCGTCGCCTGGAGCGAACGAGCCCGACTCAATGCAGCTGAGCGAGACAAAGGTTGACGAAGAACACGAGGCAGAGCTCAAGCGCAGAGAGGATGCGATCCACCAGCGAAACAACGAGGATGCCACATTTCGTATTCGACCGCTCTGTCTGGGCGTCGATCGGAATCAGAGCAAGTATTACTGGAATTTTGCATCCAACACGTCCGCCATCTTCCAGTGGAATGTTGACCAAACGTGGGCGAAGATTACGACGGAGGATGAATTTGAGGCGCTTCGAAAGTCACTCAATAAGCGTGGCGTTCGCGAAAAGCGATTGCTCAAACGGCTCGAAATCACGCGCAAAGAAATACTTGATGTCTTCAACGCCGAAGGGGATGGAATGGTGTTTCCAAAATCAACCTTGACGCGAAGCAAGAATGAGGAAATGTGGCTCGAGATTGCGAGACGCGAGACCGAGGCGATGGAGAGCTTGCGATCTGGCATTAGCCTACTCATGGCAGACGTCGTGGAGCACGACGCGGTCGCACCAGATGGCACGATGTCCGGTTGGCGAATTTGGGGTCGAGAATTGACGAGGACATCAGCTCTTGAGGATCTCAGACGACACCTTTTGCAGATGGAAGACACCGTCGCAGATTTGGGCGAGACTCCAAAAGACATCATCAACTCGGAGGGTTCAGCCATCGAGTGGACGAACAAGCGCCTGCGAGAGGCTAATCAGCAAGTTGAAAACCATCTAGAAGACGAAGTAGGCGAGCCCCTGCCCGTTTACGAAGACCTCGAGTGGTGGGAGCTCATTATTCCAACTGACTCATCAAAGCAAAAGAAGCACAAGCGAGTTTGGGATTCCAACCAACAACGCGCCATTTGGAGGGAGGCGATGGAGAACGCCACATGTATGGCCCGCCTCGCGTACGGATGCGCAATGCTCACATCCTTTTCCAGAAGCATTTTTCTCTCTCTCGGGGACGTGAAAGCGAAGAAACGACGCTCGTCTATGAGAGACGCCGAATACCGTCGGACGATTGCTGAGTTTGAGGCTGATGGTTATAAATTGAGTTGAGCGAATGCAACCCGTCGCACCTACGGCCAAAGCGCAGGGTGTTCGAATGGGCTGTACAACAGTATATTGTTTTAATGTAGAATAATTAGGTGCATTGAGATTTAGAGTGATGTTACAACAGTGTTCACGCGCCTCTGACCGTAAGCTCTGATTTGAACTCTGAAATTGTGAGTGCAGCCGCATTGAGCGCAGTGACGCGAGCGCGCGTCTGCTCGCGAATTGCGGCTATCTCAGGATCCTCCGCCAAAAGGTTACGAATGATACCCGGATGGTACAACTTACCAATCAAGTGTTGTCGTAAACCTCTCGCGATCGAGTTCACCAGGAAGTGCATCACCGCCTTGGGCACCATGTCCGCGAGGATGCCTCTAGAAATGCTAAAGTAACTCTCCAAGAGAGTTCGAGTCACCATCACTTGCAAAAACTCCTCATCAGTCTCGCACTCGTGAGCGTTCAACTTTTTCGGCGGAGATTGAAGCTTCACAGTTCCGTTTTCAATCAGGTAGTGCCTCTTCGACGGACTCAAAATACCGCTGATACCTTGGGTAATCTTTGACATGGTGGAAGGCTTGGTGCCACCATTTTCCTTTTCTTCCACCTTCTTCACACCCTTCTTCGTCGGAACAGCCGGCACGTCCTCCCCATCATCGTCAACGCCGTTGCGAATATTGAGCGCCTGTTGCGCCTTCAACAACGCCCTCGGACCGCCGATAAAGTCGGGATGAGACGTGTTTATGTGGGCCAATTGACATTCAACCAAGTTGACAATCATGTCCCTCGCCGGCGTGAGACCACTGTTTAGGAACTCTTTGCATGACTTTTCGAGCGCTTGACCGAGACGCGGATAGACGGTGGAAATATCCTTGGTTACGCAAGACAAAGCCATCGCACACAACTCATCGTGCACTAAACTCGCGCATTGCTTGCAAGGGTCAACCATCTTTTCAATGCACTGCCGCGCCAGCTGCTCAAACGGCTCCTCGGGCACGAGCAACACCGCCTTGGTACCGGCGGTGTTTTGAATCTTCGTGCGGATGTGTTCATCCGTCATGTGCGACGTCGGGTTGAGCTCCAACAAACCCTTGACGAAAATCTCTTGCAAGACGTAATGGATGCGAGCACCACCTTCCAAGACGTCGATGCTCAAATCCTTGCTGCGGCCCTCCACCGCAGCTTGCAGGCTTGCGGCGTAGCGCTCAAGCTTTTGCAAAACGAGAGCCGCGCGATCCGATTCCGTCTCCGGGACATCTGGGCCGAGCATCTCGAGCTCCTTTTCGGCTTCACTTCGCTCGTGCATGATGCGAACTTGCAGTTCGGGTAAAATTTGCGCGATGTGATCGGCGAGAAGAGTACTTACTCTCTTGCTCAACGAAGCGATGCCGCAGTGCTTCGTCACCTCCTTGTACTCAGGCTTGGAAGCGAAGAAATCAGCCTCGAGTTGACGAGCGTGGTGGATGGTTCTTCGCTCATCGATGTCCGCCTGACATCTGTTCACGACACCGATGTAGCCGAGACGTAAAGGTACGACTTCACCCTTCAAATACTTGAGTGCGTTTGTACCCCTGTCCATAATGTCCAGCTTTGTGATGACGCCGAGTGTTCTCTTGCCTTGCGGATCCACCTGCTTTGACAGCGTCAACGCGTCACTGTTTGCCAAATCCGAATTTGCCGGAGTCACCGCTAAAATCAAACACGTCTCTTTCTTGATGTAACTCAAAATCATGTTGCGAATTTGCGTCTCAATGTCCTCTGGCTGGTCGCCGACGGCGACGCGCGTGATTCCCGGCAAATCTACCAACGTCATCGTGAGCACGTTCGGCGAGCAAATCTTCAAACGAATCTGCTTGTTACTCACACCCTTGTTGTTCCCCGTCGTTCTCTCCGTCTCTGCCTCAATCTCATGTCGAATCGCCTCGAAATCTGTGAAAATTTCACCCGGTCGGTGTAAAAACTCGCCGTACTCCTCCGGTTCGCCTCTTCTCGCCGGCGTGTGCACCAACTGCAACAACAACGGTCTTCGCGTACATATATCCGGTCCGCGCGGTAAAAAGTCGCGTCCGACCTGTGGACCGCGCGATGGAAACCGCATCATTTCGCGTTCGCATCGTCAGTCATCGCGTGTTCTCACTCGCGCGCTCGACGCGTACTCGACGTGTGTCAGTTCATCTTCTTCCCCCCGTCCGTCCAGCCATCCATTCCCGCGTCGCAACCAACATCCCGAATCGAACGAAACACGCACCAACGCCTCCAAAACGCTCGATTTCCCGCTCGACTGCGATCCAACCACGGCAATCTGGGGTAAATCGATCCCTTTCGCCCCGCGCACGCCCGCAGACGCGAAGATGTCTTGCAAACGATTCACCAGTGGAACTAAACCGCTTCCGAGCGTTTGCTGTCGAGCGCCATCAGCCGAGACGCGGACGCCGACGCGGTGCGACATCGTTTACGTGTGTGTGGGGGGGTTTTACGTAACGTCCGTCGCGCGTCCAAGTTGACGCCGACGTCGATGTCGCGGTGCGCGCGTGGATTAATGTCGCGTCGCACTTCGGGGGGACAAGTGGCACGTTTCGTTAAAGTTGCCAAGTGGCAACATTGGAAAGCGGTGGCGCGTTGATTTTGTCATCACGTCGTGAGGGTGCCGACGGATCGCGATGGTTGCTACGACGCGTGTTTATTACCGCTCGGTTCTTCTATTCTGTGCTATGGATTGCGACTTGCGCGCGCGCCGTTGGTTATTCGTTGGAGAGCCGAATGAATATTTCGCCCGCGAACGCGGTGATGGACGAGAGCCGTTCGTCCCTGGATGGGGCGAATTTTTCACCCGATGCGTCGTCTGAGACGAGAATTTGTGCCCTTTGGACGGGAATGTCAAAGACTTTGGAGGCCAGAAGCCTTATTCTTCGAATGGTGATTGACTTTGGGAGCTTTCGGGCGACGGCGTCGCCCGTGGATTCCAAGCGAAGGACGACGTCGACGCAATTGCTGCCGAGGGTGTTGTTTCCGGGCGCCTGCGCTGAGTGGGTGACAAGATCTCCGTGCTTTGAGACTAATTCTTGCACGCGTGGGTTTGCCTCGCCGATGAACGCCTTGCGCGCGTCGTCGAGAGAGATGTCTTTCAGCGCATGCAACACTCGGCGCAAGTAGCGTATTTCCGAATCTTTGCGCTCAGCCACCGACACGGTGGACGCGTTGAGCGTGGTGAGATGCCGCACGCGAGCAATAATTTCGTGGCGAGCCGAAGAATCTTGTGCGATCGGGTTGCCGGTGAGTCGAGTCTCTTCCAGGCGAGGTAACGCATTCATGGCGTCGACAGAGGCCCAATCGGCGAGTCGGTTGTCACCAACGAGTAGAGTCTTCAATCTCGGAAACGCAGCTGAAGAGTGAATCTCCGCCAGAGCGTTACCACTCAAGTGCAACTTTTCCAACGTGGGGATCTGGCGTCCCAGGCTCTCAACCTCTGACCACGATGTCACCGAGTTGTCATCCGCGCACAGGATGCGCAAATTGCGAAATCGCGCTTTGCAGCTCTTTGACACAAAGTCACCGATCGCGTTGCCGTTCACGTACAGCTCCTCGACGTTCGGCATGACGGTGCTCAACCTACAGATATCTTCCCACGTCAGATGCGCGTTGTTCATCACCAAAATTTTCAAACAATCAAACGCGACGCCGACGTGACAGCCGTCGTCAAACTCGCATCGGCCGAGTCGCGACGCGCTCAAATCCAACGCCTCCAGCATCGGAAACTCATCCGCGATACGCAAAACATCACCCCATCCGCTAAATAAATTACCCGCGAGACCAAGCACGCGAAGCGGCCCGGAGACACCGCTCGCCTCGCCGGGTTCTCCCATGGTTCGAATTTGCGAGTAATCCACGTACGCCCGTGTCATCGACTTCAATCTCTCCCTAATCTCCTCTGCATCCATCGCCATCTCCTCGCTCGTCTCACACAGTTCTACCCGCATTTTGTGTCCTCTCGACGTTCTGATGTACATATCCTCCCCCTCCTCCTCGACGTTTCCGTCTGTTCCTCCGCGTCGTCTCGCGTACTTTTCCCGAAACGCCTCGACGAACCGTCTCCCTTCCGCCAACTTATGACTCCGAACCATCGACGCCCGCGCCTCGCCGTCACTGCCTCCACACGTAAAGTACCTCCGTCCCTCGAACGTCCCGTCGTGTTTCCCCCGCGACGCGTCGTCCCACTCGACGCCGAACCACGTTCCACTGCGCCCCGAGACTTGACCGACCCAGCGCACCGTCCCTCGCGACCGCGCGTCATCCTTCGTCTCCACGCGATCACCAACGCCGTGCGAAGACGACGTCGACGGAGGCGTCGGTACCGCTGGTGACGTCGACGGCGTCATCGAACGTCGTGCGTCGCGGTCTTACGATTGATTGATTTCGTTTTAAGCTGCAACCGCGGGAAAAGTTCGTTGAGTCAACGACGTTGACCGAATTCCCGACGGCCGCGTTTCGACAACGACGTCACATCGGCGCGACGAATGTAGACGATGTGGGTAACAAGAAAAAAAGAGAGGGAACGCCCCGTCGAATTTCTACACGCACGCACGCGCGCTTAACAACTGTTGTTACAAGACTACCGGTAAATTACGCGTGCGTTCATTCCTTTGCGCGTTTTAACGCCTCGACGCGCGCAGCGGCGGCTTCGATCGCATCCGTAAGCGCACGAACACCCACGTCGTCCATCTCGCACTCAAACGTTCGGGTTTGTTCCGGCGCGTCGGAGGTTTCATCGTTTGAACATAGTTTGAAACTGAGCACACCAAAGCTCGAATCACTCACCGTCTCATCGCCGCCGCCGCCGCCGCCGCCGCCGCCGCCGGCGGCGGCGGCGGTGTCCGACGTCGATTTGCACGCGGCGACGTATTCAACCCGCCAATCCGTCCCTTCGAGTCGTTCGATCCCACCCATCAGAGGCTCGGTCTGAGGCACAAGGAAACAAGATGAAAACTTGAAAATAATCAGTGAGTCAAACCCGCGACTGCACTGCGCGACGCGCGACGCGCGACACACACTCACATCCGAAAGAGCGAGCGATGAAGGTGGTCGTCTTCGGGTCGGGGTCTTTCGGCACCGCCATGGCCACCGTAGTCGCGCGAAACGACCACGACGTCGTCATTCTCACCCGACGTGAAGACGTCGCAGTCGGCATCAACGAACGCCATCGAAACCCGTCGCACTTGTCTGAATTCCAACTCTCTCCGCGCATCACGTGCACGACGAACGCGGAAAAGGCGCTGGAAAATGCCGATGCCATCGTGCACGCGATTCCGCTGCAAAACACAGAGGCGTTTTTAGAGGGTGTGAAACCGCACGTGTTGAAACTCAAGTCGCGCGGGTGTGTCTTTGTCAATACAAGTAAAGGCTTGCGAAGCGACACGCTCGAGTTGATGCACGAGACGCTCGATCGAGTGCTCGGAAGCGATTACCCGTGCGCGTTTTTCGGTGGACCGACGTTTGCTGGGCAGTTGATGAATGGAACGCCGAGCGGTGGGGTGATGGCGGCGACGGATATCGGGTTGGCGAAACGCGCGGCGCGGTTGTTCTCTGGACCGACGATGCGTGTGTATCCGAGCGTGGATGTCGTCGGGGTGGAGATTGGTGGGGCGTTGAAGAATGTCATCGCCATTCTCGCCGGTGGATTGGAAGGAATGGGTCTCGGGGTGAATGCGCAGACGTTGTTGGTGACGCGCGGGTGTCGAGAGATGACGAGATTGGGCGTGGCGATGGGCGCGCGCGAACACACCATGGCAGGACTTTCGGGAATCGGCGATCTCATGCTCACGTGTTTAGGCGACGCATCAAGAAATAAAGCGGTCGGTATCGCGTTCGGGAAAGGTCAGAAGATTGAGGATATTTTGAGTGAGCGTGCGCAGTCGCTCAAGGGCGTGGCGGAGGGCGTGGCGACGGCGCCGGCGGCGGAGAAGCTCGCAAAAAAACTGGGCGTCGTGGCGCCAATGATGAGCACGTGCGCGGCTTGCTTACGAGGAGAGCTCAACGCGGAGGGTGCGTTACGACAGTGCATGGAATTACCGATTCGACCAGATGAACCCATCGCGAGTCGTGAAAAGATTGGTGTCGTTCGAGCGGCGCTCACGCACGTTGCCGTGGCGACGCTCGCCGCCGCTTCGGTGTTTCTCATTCGGTGTCCGCAGCGTTGATTCATGACAGTTTTCGCGCGAGAGAGATTACATTCCATTCCTAGTCAGTTGTTTAAAACGTTGAAAAGTACCGGTATCTACTAACTTAGTATAAATTCAAACCGCTGCGCTGCGCTACGTTCAACTAGATCGTTTACTCTCTACGCTGCGTCCACGTCGTTCAGCTGCGATTTCAGACGTGTGTTTTCAATGGCCGTAATCGCCGCTTCGACGTCGTCGACAAGTTCGTCCCCAGTTAATCCCACTCCGCAATCCGACGCACACGCCATGACGACGTTATAAAGACGCATCGCATCTTCATCACCTGGCGGAACGAGCGCGCGAAGCTCTGCTAGACGCGTGGAACACTCTTGCATGCCCGCCATGAGACTTTTGGTATCCTTGACGCCAATGCCCAAGAGCTCGACGGAACGCTCTGAGTCCTGAACTTGGCTCAGAGCCGTCTCCACCGATCGCCGCGTAAGCCTCCACACCCTGGTGAGACACGCACACGATAGTCTCGACACCACCACCTGATATGCCAACGCCCGAAACGTCGTCCCGCGTTCGAAATCTTCGCCAATTCCGTCCTCGCACGCCGTAGCGACGAATCGGCAAAATTGCACGTCGTCGCGAAAATTTTGAATCTTCTTCTCCAAATCTTGCGTCCGCACCGCTGCCGCCACGAAACCGACCGCCGCGCGCGCGTACAGCCGCAAAACCTCACTCAATCGCTGGTCGCTCAATCGTCCATCGGCGTCTCGTCTCTTCCGAAGCATTTCCGCCGCCTTTTTATACGCTCTAGCTCGCGCGTACGGATCCTCACCCGTCGTCGGTTTCAATTCCGCCGTGTCTCCACGGGCTCCACCATCCATCATTTTACCAATCATATCATCCTCTTCTTCCGTCGTCGTCGTTTCGGGTGTCCCCGCGCTCTGGCCTGGCATATCCACCGAAGACGTTCCACGCTGGCGTTCGTAATCAGCGTCAGCACTCCCCCAGTCCTCGTTCCCATTCGTCTTCACCCGCTTCCCACCTTTCCCCCAAGACGACACCGATGGGGTACCGACGACGTCTCCGACGACACTGGCGTCCCCGATGACGCGTTTCGTCGCCGTCGTCGTTCGTATTTCGCCAAGTTCTACACTGGCGTCAGCATCAAGACTTGCACGGTGATTCGTCGTCGTCGTCGTCGTCGTCGTCGTCGTCCACTCGAAACGATCATTCGCGGGATCGCACGCGTCGTGCGCGTCGTTGTCGATGTTCGGGCGATCCGTCGGCATTGAGGAGCGAAACGCGCGCGCCGCGTCGGTCAGTAGCGGCGCGCGAACGCGCGAGTTCGTTAGTTGCTCTAGTGTGGTTTGAAATTTCCAGTTTTTAGAAACTACGCTAGCGTACTATTCGGATGCACTCTACTACTCGCGAGGCGACGTCAGGGACCGATGGATGACGATGACGTCACGTCGCGCATGGCTTGGTGGAGCGACGCGATCAACTCGACGTATCGGCGACACGCGTCGGTATCCGTCTCGTGCGCGAGCGCGGCACGGGCTTGGGCGAGTTTTGTCTCAAACGCATCGACGGTGGCGATGACGCTCGGGTGTGTCGACGATGACGGTGGTGCGTGAGTGGATGATGTCGTGGTGGTGAGTGCAATGGCGTGTGCAGCCGTTCCCGGGGGTGGTTTGGGTGCCGTGGTGGTGGTGGGGGCTGCGGCGGAGCGGTCGCGCTCAAAGCGATTTGCGAATTCGGCGCGCACGAAGAGTTCGTGTTTGCAGCAGTACATTTCCCTCGCGCGGTTACGCACGAGCGGGGTGGAACACCCAGGCATCGGGCACAAATCGTTTGTGAGCGTCCACCCTTCGAGGAGCTTATCGGCGATTCTCGACGAGGCGTCGACGGCGGACGCGGCGCCGGGCGAAACCGTTTGACTGGCCACGCGTTTGACCGACCACGCGGGGTCCTCACCACGCAACGCCGCGATTTCCGCGCGCATGTCCGCGATCCACGTCCCGTCGGATAATTTGTCGTAATCCCCGCGAACAGCGGTGGACTCGTCGTCGTCGTCGTCGTCGTCGTCGTCGTCACCGATGGAAAAGCTATTCTCTTCTTCGGCGTCCGCTCCGCCTCGCGAAGCCGTCGCGTCCTCCAAGTCGATCCTCTCATCATCCTCGTGCGCGCACACGGCCCGCGCGCCGTGCGCGACATCTCCGAGACGTAAAAATGTATCCGTCGCCGCGCAGTAGTATTCCTCATCCGTCACTCGCTCGCGCATGAGCGGACAGCGACACGTAGACACTGGACAAAATTCAGCCGTGAGCGTCCAACCGCGAAGTAAACGCTCGGCAATTCTCGCGCTGCCGTTCCCGCTCATCGCGACGGCTGTCGACGCACGACTTCGTCGCTGCCGTCCTCACGCGCGCGTTTCGCGATCTCGACGGTGATTGCGCGCGCGTCAAGGCGTGCGCGTCGCCAAGTGTCGTTTCGATTTCTTCTCCTCTCTCAGAGACAACTTTCTCTCGACGCGAGGAAAAACGTCAATGAGCGACGCGCAGGGTACCAATACCGCGCGCGACGATGAGACTATGGATGAAAATGTATGCGTGCGCGCTCAACGTTCTCGGGGCGTCGTCGCGATCGGAATACGATCACCAGGTGCGCGTTTGACAAGGCTCTTGTCGACACATTTGCACACATGAAAACTGACGACATGTCACATTGAAAGCGCTCAACGTACGTTCCGCGATTTACGACGCCGTACGCGGGCGATGATGGCGATACGCACGTGATCGCGACGTTCTTTTCGCCCGAGACCTCCGGGGAGACGACGCGGATGCTGGTGCGAAGCGCGACGAAGACGTTGGACGTGTACACTCCGAGCGTCGAATCGTGGGCGGGATGTTCTCGCTGGGGTTCTCCGTGCGTTGGATGCGAGCCTAGTGTCGTGCGGAACGAGGAAACGTTCGTGCTGTTTCGTGATTTGCTCGACGCGGCGAATGTGCGCGGGGTTCGCGTGCGGTTGATTACGAATAAATTTGATACAGCTCGAGAGTGCTTCGGAACGATAAGCGTCTTATCGTATTTGAGCGAAGTCATCGATGTGAGGACGTACGCGACGACGACGTTTCAGCACGCGAAAGTGATCGTTGCAGATTTCAATTGCACGGCGATCTCATCGGTGAATTGGTCAAAGACGTCCTATATCGAAAATCGCGAGGCTGGCGTTGTTGTCTGTAACGAGAAGCTCGCTTCGTACGCCGAACGTGTCTTTGCGTACGATTGGCACGTCGCCGATCCGTGGACGCGCCCTAAAAGGAATGGTATCGGGCCCGACGACGTTCGGCTCATGCGCGATCGGGCGTATCTTGAACCTTTTGACGTACAGCATAGAAACATTTCAAAGCCGCACTATAGCGTCGATGCGCAGAGATCAGTCCACATCGACGGAGCCGACATCCAACTCAGCGTGAGTCCCGACAACGCCGCGAATGTCATACTTCGAGCCGTCAACGGAACGAAAAGGTCGTTGGACATTTACACGTATCAGCTCACGGATGCGCTCTTTGCGGATATGATTTTAGAAATCGCCAGACGAAAACCATCGGTCAAGGTGAGATTGCTAATGTCTCGAGCAATTTTCATGGACCGTGACAGAATCGCTTCGACCAAAACGATGAAATATTTGAGAAGCGCCGCGGGCGGTAATATCGAGTGCTACTCGTCTCCGAGCTACATCCGGTACGCGCACTTGAAAATCATCATCATAGATGGCACAAGCGTCATCGTGCAAACAGGAAATTTGAGCCCATCTGATTTACCGTACCCGGCTACGCCTTTCGAGCCCTTCGGTTCGCCCAACTGGAAATCAATCAATCGCGACTTCGAAGTCATCATACGAGACGCGCGCGTCACCCAAACCTTCATCGATCTCTTCGAAGGTGAGCTTCGATTTGCGACGACTTACGTCAATCCAAAGAAATTCTAAAGGCAACGTTCAACTACAATAAATGCTCCAAACTAGACTACAGCGCACGATGACATGAAATAGAAGCGAAACGAAGGCACAACGCAAACGACATCATTCACCGACATTGTGCTTCTTCTCCATCTTGTGCAAGAGTTTTCTCGTAAATATCAACCCCGTGACCAACCCGACGCCGACCAACGCTAACGCTCGTCCTCTCCCGCGCGTCTCCAACGCCGTAACCCCGAGCGACCCACCTGACCCGCGCGCTTTTCTCCTCGCCTCGAGTAACCCGTTCAACGTCTCTTGCGTCTCCGCATCGAACGCTCTTCTCGTCATTCTCTTTCCCACGACGCTTAAATTTTCGGTGGGCGTCTGCGCGGCTTCTTCCGCTTCACTCCCGCCCGCCCGCATTCGCGTCCACTCTCTCGCCGGCGCCAGCCCCCCCGCGCGTCTTTCGCTCTGTTCCCTCCACGCTCGCGCCGCCGTCATTCTCGCCCGCATCCCCGGTCCGTACACCTCCTCCATCCCATCCCCGTCGTCGTCCGCTTTCGCACCCCGACGTTTCAACAGCGACTCATAGGCAGCCTTCAACGCGTGGAACGCGTCGACGTCTCGCGCATCCGTCGACGTGTCCGGGTGCAAAGCCTTCGCGCGCTCGCGAAACGCGCGTTTGATCTCATCCACGGTGGCGGTTTTCCGTAGTCCCAGCACGGCGTGCGGGTCCGGCATCGTTCGCGAGCGAAGGGCGCGCG
>Ga0181587_10002790_pt1 | contig 14437 bp, 10 predicted proteins | sample 071ome_27_FD_132463 | JGI IMG/M metagenome (GOLD analysis project Ga0181587, IMG submission 132463) | Coastal salt marsh microbial communities from the Groves Creek Marsh, Skidaway Island, Georgia - 071409AT metaG (megahit assembly) | ecosystem: Environmental > Aquatic > Marine > Intertidal...
GACCCTGCTGGCGACTTTAGAGCGCAGACTGATGAATCAACACCCTTTCACATTCTGCGCGGGGCTGGCTTGAGGGCGTTCCCTGCGCCTTCCAACTCTGTTGACCTTCGCATCGAGGCCGTATCCTCCCAACTCACCAAGATGATTGAAGGTAAGCCAGCCCTACTTATTGACCGCCGTTGCCAACAACTTATCAAAGGCTTCGAGGGCGGGTATGGTTATAAGCGTATGGAAGTTTCTGGTGAGCGTTACGCTGACAAGCCAGACAAGAATATGTTTTCTCACGTTCATGACGCAGCGCAGTATTTGTTTCTTGGTGCAGGCGAAGGCCGCGCTTTAATGAACTCGCAGAAACCAGCTCAACCTGTTGTTGCAAGGAAAGACTTTGACGTATTTAACCGCAAACCAAAGCAACAAAGACGACAAGGGCTTTGGGCTAGAATGTAAATTGTGCGTTGTGCAGAATTATATTCTATGTTTAGCAAAGCTATGATTAGGAGGTAGCTATGTGCCAACCAGTTAAAAAAGCCTTAGGCATCGATAGAACGACAAGAGAGCGGCAGGCACTTGCTGCAGAGGACCAAGCTCGTGCTGCTGCTGAACAGCGTGTTGCTGCCGAAGAGGCAAAGCAAGAAGCAATTCAAGAGCGCGCGCAAACTAAAGCGGGCGACATCGAAGAAGCAATTACTGAGCGCACAACAAAGCGCGGTCGCGCTGGTGGCACTGGTCGCCGTGGCCGTTCTATGCTTCAGCGTTCTGCTGGCGGCGGTTCTGGCTTCTTAGGTAGGTTTAATCGCTAATGGAATATTCCAGCAATCCAATCGCAAAGAAATATATTGAGCATTACCAAAAGGCTAAGGCTCGCCGTGAGAATTGGGTTCCACTATTCGAGGAGTGCTATGAGTATGCCTTACCTCAACGTGAATCTTTCTACTATGAAGAGTCGGGCCAAAGGCGCGATGATAAAATCTTTGACGAAACTGCGGTTGTTGGTGTCCAAGAGTTTGCCAGCCGACTTCAAGCTGGCATTGTCCCAAACTTTGCGCGCTGGGCTGACCTTGCTGCTGGCTCTGAAGTCCCTCCTGAGGAACGCGATGGCGTTGACAACGAGTTGGATGAAGTCACTGACTACGTTTTTGAAGTCCTTCAGAACTCAAACTTTGCCCAAGAAGTTCACGAGTCTTTCCTTGATCTTGCTGTTGGCACTGGCGTTCTTTGTGTTGAGGAAGGTGATGCCCTAAATCCAGTAAACTTTACTGCGATCCCTTTGCCTCACGTTGTTCTTGACACAGGCCCAGACGATCGGATCGACCATGTATTCCGTGAGCGGAAGAAGGTTAAGTTCGATCACCTACCTCTTATGTTCCCGCGCTCAACCTTTGATCCAAAGGTTATGAGCAAGATGGGCGGCGATAACACAACAGATGTTCTCGAAGTTGTTTGCCGTGATTACTCTCGTAAAAACGAAGAGGCTTACTATCACTACGCATTCTGCATGACGACTAAGACTGTCTTGCATGAAAAACAAATGGCAGGCGTTGGCTCTAATCCGTTTATCTGTTTCCGTTGGTCTAAGTGTGCAGGCGAAATTTACGGCCGTGGCCCACTTATTAATGCTTTGTCTGCAATCAAAACAACAAACCTAACCATTGAGCTTATCCTTGAGAATGCTCAGATGTCGATCTCTGGTATCTACCAAATGGAAGACGATGGCGTAATCAACCCAGATACTATTCAGCTAGTCCCTGGCTCTATTATTCCAAAGGCTATGGGTAGTTCTGGCTTGCAACCAATCAACGCGGCAGGGCGCTTCGACGTTGCACAGCTAGTTCTAAACGATATGCGTTTGAATATTAAGCGCGCGCTTTACAATGATATGCTTGGTGATCCTAATAAAACCCCCGCTACTGCGACCGAGGTTGCAGAGCGTATGGCCGATCTATCTCGCCGTATGGGTTCTGCGTTTGGTCGTTTGCAGGCTGAGTTGGTTCAGCCTGTTCTTCAGCGTGTAATCTATATCCTGAAGAAACAAGGGCGCATCGAAGTCCCTACTGTGAACGGGCGTGAGATTAAAATTAAATCCGTTTCCCCATTGGCTCAAGCACAGGCTAACCAAGATATTTCTTCGGTTGCGCGCTTCCTTGAGTTGGTTGGCGGGGTCTTTGGACCTGAGATGTTGCAGCTACTTATTGATAGCGAACAGACTGCAATTCACCTTGCTCGTAAGTTTGGAGTGCCTGAGTCCTTGATTCGGGACGAAGAACAGCGTAGACAAATAGCTGCACTAGCGCAGCAAATGGCTATGCAGCAACAACAGCAAGGTATGCCAATTGAGCAACAACAAGGTTAATATTGGAATAGATGGCTTCCAGCGAAGCAGGGAGCTTGATGTTCAGATCAGCCAGAACATTGCTGAAATCTTCAATACGCCAACAGGCAAAGAGGTATTGCGTTACCTTAGGTCAATAACCATTGAAATGGTTGCTGGCCCCAATGAGGATACCAATTCTCTTTGGCATCGGGAGGGGCAGCGATTCATTGTTGGACAAATTGAACAGCGTATTGCCCACGCACAACGGAGCAAAAACAAATGAGTGATAGCTTACTTTCTGGTGGCGAGGCCACTGAATCTGCTGAAGCTACTGAGGCTACAGTAGAAACCACAGAGACTACTCAAGCTGAACAAGACCTTTTGCTTGGGAAGTATAAGAGTGCAGACGATCTAGCAAATGCTTATGAGGAGTTGGAGAAGAAGCTTGGCTCGAAGGAAGAAACGCTCCGCGAAAAACTTCTTGAAGAACTACAAGCTGAAGCATTTAAAGATCGTCCAGCAAGTGCGGGAGAGTATCAGCTTCCAGAAACTATTGACGAAGAATCGGCAGTAAACAGTGAGCTTCTGCAGTGGTGGTCTAGCCACGCATTCGAGAATGGCTATAGCCAAGAAGAGTTTCAGAAGGGCATCGATATGTATGTCGAGGCTGTATCAGCAAATGCTGAACCTGAGATTGACATAGATGCAGAGGCAGCAAAGCTTGGTGACAACTCAAAGCAACGCATTGAAGCTGTGTCTATGTTTGCTAATAAGTTCTTTCCTGAGAATGCAATCGGCGCAATTGAGCGTATGTGCGAAACACATGAGGGCATCTTAGCGCTTGAGCATATTATGGATGCAATGAAAGATGGTTCGTTTAGCGGCGAGACATCACCTTCAACAAGACTTGACGAACAGGCACTTCGTGAGATGATGCAAGATGAACGGTATCATAGCCCAGTTCGGCGTGACCCTCATTTCGTAAAACAAGTCGAAGAAGGTTTCAGAAAGCTGTATGGATGATCCTGTAATTAAATCTCATGGTCTTGGGCTTTATCCGTTAAGGCCCAAGCATATCATTCCGCTATACAATGACCTTAGCGAAGAAAACGTAAGAGAGCTTCAAGTAGTCTACAAGACAGACCCGCTTGAGGCTCTTTTGCAATTGATCAATGTCCAAATGGTTTTTGTTGTTGAGCGTGATGGCAGACCGCTTGCCGTTACTGGTATTGACGAAGAGGGCTGTATGTGGGCGTTGTTTACCAAGTCAATGAAGAAAAACTGGATTCGTTTTGCTAGAGCCAGCACTGAACTAATAAGATTCTATCACCACTTCTATGATGAAATTTATTGCCAAGTGTGGACAGAAAACGAGATGATTCATCAATGGCTAGCCCATTTAGAGTTTGAAGCTGACGCATTAATAAAAACCGATAATGCAGAACTTGTGCAATTTGTGCGTTGCAAAACGGAAGAAACCAATGTGTATAGTTTCTTATCACGGCCCGTGATGCACTGAGAGGCCCGCAAGGATACCCTCAACGAGGTGAGAGATCGGATACCCGTCTGGACTGTAACTTCAATCAAGGACTGACAAAATGGCTAATACAATCGATCAAGCCTTTATCAAGCAGTTCGAAACCGAAGTGCATATGGCGTATCAGCGTATGGGTTCCAAGTTGCGGAACACCGTTCGTTCTACCAATGTCACGGGTTCGACTGCACGTTTCCAGAAAATCGGCACTGGCGCTGCAAGCACTAAGTCTCGCAACGGCAATGTGACCGCAATGGAACTGGCACACACCAACGTCGAAGCAACAATGGCTGACTTCTATGCAGCCGAATACATCGACAAGCTGGACGAGTTGAAGATCAACATCAACGAGCGTCAAGCTGTTGCCCAATCTGCTGCTGCGGCTCTTGGCCGTAAGACTGATGAAATCATCATCGCAGCAATGGACGCTGGTGCAAACGCAACTCAAATTGCAGACACAAGTGGTGCATTGGATAAAGCAGACCTTTTGGTTCTGTTCGAAACCTTTGGCACTGCAGACATTCCAGAAGACGGTCAGCGCTACATTGCAATGTCCCCTGCTGGTTTTGCTGACTTGTTCTCGATTAACGAGTTCGCATCGTCTGACTATGTTGGACCACAGAACCTGCCATTCGCAGGCGGCATGACAATGAAAGAGTTCTTGGGCTTCAAGATTTTCTCAACGTCTGCTGTTGCTGGTGGTAAGAACTATGCTTATCACACCACTGCGGTTGGCTTGGGTGTAAACGCTGACGTTCAGACGGAAGTAAACTACGTTCCTGAGAAGGTCGCACACCTTGCAACATCGATGATGTCGATGGGTGCTGTTGCTATCGATAGCAACGGTATCTACGAAGTCCTCGATAACAACTAATAGAGGTGGGGGGCTTCGGCCCCCCAACTTGCCATGACAGTAGCAAACACGCCTATTAAGATTTGTTCGCGCGCGTCCCTTCTGATTGGAGGTGACGCTATTCAATCATTTGAGGATGGCACAGCCGAAGCAACTGTTGCCAATGCAATGTATGAGGATATAGCCCACGCCGCGCTTACAAACACTCGCTGGCGTTTTGCTAAAGACCAAGCTGTTTTAAACCGCTTGGCAAATGCACCGACTGGTCGATACTCTGCTGCTTATCAGATTCCATCTGAAAGCATTATGCTTAACGCTGTTACTGTTAATGAAGTCCCAATCATTTACGATACTTACGGAAGTAAGATTTACTGTGATGCTTCGGAAACAGAAGAACTTGTAGCTGATTATAACTTCCGCGCTGATGAATCTGTATGGCCACCATACTTTGTAATTGCGGTTCAATATATGATGGCGGGTGTTCTTGCGACTTCTGTTGCGCGGGATATGCAGCTTTCTGAGCTTATGGAAGGCAAAGCCAATCTCCTTTTGGCCCATGCTCGTAGGTTGGATTCTCAAACCCAAACAACTCGTAAGCTTAACACATCAAGGTTCATTGCCCAAAGGCGTAGCTAATGCAGAAAGTTCGCGTTCCAATCACTAATTTCCAGTTTGGTGAGATCAGTGACTCCACTATCATGCGGACTGACTCGCCTATCTATCAGGCTTCAGCGCAGCGCGTAGAGAATCTTTTGGTGCGCGCAGAGGGCGGTGTAGTTAAACGTGCTGGCCTTAGAAACCTACATGACTTTAGTTTAACTAGAGATACGACGAAGCGTATGCAGCTTCGTCTTTTGCCTTTTGTATTCTCTGATGATGAACGCTACATCATTGCGATTGAGGATGCTAAGGCAACTTGCTTTAGAATTGTAAACGGAACCATTTCCTTGGTTCAAACAATTACTCAAGACACAAACTCAGATGCACTACCGTTTGATGAAGATTACATTCATGAGTATACCTATGCTCAATCTGGCGATGTAATGTTTATCTGCCATCCGTTGTTTGCTCCACGGATGATTATTCGAACAAGCCTTACAGCATTTGAATGCACTCCATTTAGCTTTGATGAGCGCTCTGATGGCGAAAAAATCTATCAGCCTTACAGTGTATTCCATCCAGTTAATGCTAATCTTGATCCTTCCGCAACGAGCGGCACTGGCGTTACATTTACTGTTAGTGAGCCATACTGGACGAGCGATCACGTTGGCGTGACAATGCGTTATGGCAAGTCTGAGTTTACTATTACTAGCGTCACAAGCAGCACTGTAGCTGTTGGTGATATTGTTGATGTTCTTCGCATTCGCCTTGAGATTCTCAATCCGCTTCGCACACGTGATGGGTCTGCGGTTATTGAAGTGACGCATCTTAATCACGGCTTTGATGGTGGTGAGTCTATTACTGTTGAGAATGCTTCTGCCGTAGGCGGTATTAACGCTTCTCAAATTAATGGCGCTAGAACTATTGGCGACATTATCGATGAAAATACTTACACAATTACGGCTGGCTCTTCAGCAAACCTATCTGAAGATGGCGGCGGTTATGTAAGTCTTGTTACTCATGCACCTACTCATAACTGGGATGAGCAGTCTTTCTCTGCTGTGCGTGGCTACCCTGCGGCTATTGAGTTCCATGAAAACCGTCTATGTTTTGGCGGGACAATCCAAGAGCCAGATGCTATTTGGATGTCTTCAAGCGGCAGTTTTTTTAACTTTGACGTAGGTGATGCAGACGATAGTGATAGCATTAACCTTGTTGCTGCTACTGGTGATGTAAACGAAATACGTTACTTGGTTTCTAACCGCGACTTGCAAGTGTTTACCGCTTCTGCGGAACTGTATGTTCCTACGTTCTTGAACCAAGCTATTACTCCAGCTAATGCTCAGATTCGCAAACAAACCCCGTTTGGCTGTGAATTTGTTGAGCCTAAGTCTATTGATGGCGCAACGCTATTCTTGCAAACTGGTGGTCGGGTTGTCCGAGAGTATCTCTATACAGATACAGAAGATGCTTACACATCGACTGCTGTATCTATGATTTCTTCGCATCTTATTGACGACTTCCAAGATGTTGCCGTTGTCAATGGAGCTTTCCAAAAGGCTGAGTCTTATGCTGTATTTGTATCGTCTTCTGGTGATTGTGCGGTCTTTGGTTCTAATCGTGCCGAGCGAAGAGCGGGATGGATGCGATTTACAACGCAAGGTGACTTTCATTCTGTGGTTGCAATTGATGATCGTTTGTTTGCTGCTGTTTGGTTTGACGACACTGATTTAAGACTCTGTGAGTTTGATGAAGACTTTCAGTTAGACAATGCAAAATCTTATACAGTTACAGCTAACGTAGCTGATGTAAGCGCTGACTTTGCCAATGGGACTGAGGTTCATGTCATTGCTGTTGACGGTGACGGCAACCAAGACTATCGCGGCACACATACTGTGACGGGTGGTAACATTGATCTTACTCAATACAACCCAACCTATGTGAGCGCCTATATTGGCTACTCATACACCGTTAACATTACGACCAACCCTATTGATGCAAATGTTGCTAACGGGCCTGCAACAGGCGTTCCACGCGGTGTAGCGACTATTGTAGCTGATATGCGGAATACTCGATCAGCAAGCTTTAATGACATTAAACTTATTACTGAGGGCGCGTTTAGCGGCAAGAAAGAGTTTCGTCTTCTTGGCTACAGCCGCGATCCACAGATTACAGTAACACAAGATGAACCACTGTCGTTTCAGTTGAACGGCTTGATTGCGGAGTTGATACTATAATGCCTGCTCAATTTGCTGCAATGTTACCTTATCTTTTAGCTGGTTCATCGGCTTTATCTGCATTTGGACAGATAAGCGCTGGAAAAGCGCAAAGAGATGCTTCTCGACTTACCGCCTTTAGAACTGAAACTGAAGGTGAGTTGAATAAAGCAATGGCAGTTCAGAAAGCAAATGCTCGACGCGCTGAGTATGATGCAGCAACATATGCTAATATTGCCGCGTTTAGCGTTACTAGGGACATGGGGCGAGATAGAAGCGTAGAAGCTTTCCTTAGAAAACAGCAAGAAGTATTAGCCGAAGATATTAAACGTGTTGATACACAGGCTTACTTTGAAGCTGGAAAGTATCGTGCTGCTGCTGCCACTGAACTTCGCAGGGGGCAGAATGCTTATAAAGCATCCCTTATTAGCGCAATTGGAACCTTGGGTTCTGGTGCTTATCAATATGCACAGGTGAGAACATAATGGCTATTACTCGTCAAAAAACTCAAGTTTTCAATCAACCAATTGGTGTTGTTCGTGCTGATGATGGTGGTGAAAAAATAGGCCAAGCAATTAGCGCTAATGCTTCAAGGATGTCAGACCTTCTCTACAGAGAGGCGGCTCTTGAGGCTGAAGCTGAAGGTCAAAGAAAAGCTGGCGCACAATCCTCACAGGATATTATTACCATTGATCCTACTACTGGTCGTCCTGTTGCGCATCGTCCACCTGCAAGCTTTGGGCGTATTGCTGCTAGGTCGTATCAAGATCTAATTGATCGTCGTTTTGAAGATTCTATCGCGGATGAATTGAAGGAGCGAGGTGCAGCAATAGCATCTGATTCAACGTCTGCTGCAAATTATCGAGATCGAATGAGTGCATACGTTCAGGAAATGTATGTAAATGCTGTCGATGATTCTGGAGAATTAAATAATTACGGTCGTTTCATTGAGGAAACTGGCACGGCTTATGTCGCTTCAACTTATGAAACTCTTCGTCAGAAAGAAATTGAAGCTGCTCGTGAAGCTCTTATACGAACTAGCCAAGTTAATATGCTTGAAGCTACGGAGGATTTGGAGCGCCGAGTATCTTTGGGCGAAGAAGGCGAACAATTTGGTTTAGACTTTGCTTCCGTTGCTGCCTTAAATCAAAGTCTTTTTGATAGTGGCGATATTAGCTTTAGCACCTACGCATCAAACAGAGAAAGATTTAATGGTATTCGCGCCCAACAGGGCAATGGTTTTTTGCTATCTATTGCTGCTAATCTTGGCGCAGATCATGAAGATTTTCCAAGAATCTTGCAGGCTGTTCGTGATCCAAGTACGGCAGCTAGCCTTGAGTCTGAGTATGCTGGTATTACTTCAGCTATTAGCCAAGCGCTTCTATCAACAAGTGCTTCTTCAATTATTTCTTCTCTTGAAGGTCATGCTGCTCAGTCTGATACAATTCAAGAAAATGCAACTGATCAATATACTCGAGCGTTTTCTGTAACTTCTGCAACTACAGTAGAGGCAATATATAGTTATTTAGCAGGCGTTGAGCCTGAGATTCGTCCTGAAGTGCGCTCTAACCTTATTGGTGAGTTTATTGCCGTTAGGTTTGATGCAGAAGCAGATACTTCTATAGAAATTAATCGAATAGTTTCTGAGCTTGAAAATGAAGCAGAAACTTCTTTTGCATTTGTAGCAGAAATTGCTGGCAATGATGTCGCTCGACTTGTTCGCAATATGTCTTCAGATGATCGGCAGGGTTTAGCACAGCATCTTACTGCTCGTTTAGATACTGTAGGCAAACTAGAACAAAGTGAACGAGAGTTTTTTCAGGCTCAACTTGGAAGTCGCGCTGCCGCAGATATGCGCGAAAATACTTTTATTGATAATTATCAAAGTTATGTAGACGAGATTAATAATTCAACTTTGCTTGAGGACACAAAAAGAAGTTTGCTCAACCTATATGAAGACCACCTTATCGATGAGCAAATTGAATTTGCTAATTCTATTTCGATTCCAAGTGTAGACAGAGCCAAGTATGTTCAAGGTCTTGTTTTAGATCAGTCGCAAGTTTCTCCAGAAGCCTTAGAGGCATTGAGCGATGAAGAGTTCCTAGTCTTCTCCGCCTACAGTGATGCTTATAATTTAAAACCTACTGTGGCTGCTCGAGAAATGACCGCAAGGATTTCTGGTGCAGAAACTCAAGCACTTAACAGAACAAATAACATTGTTCTTAATACTGTGTTTTCTGCTATGGAAGAAGGCTTGCCTGTTTCCGATGAGCATCTTCTTCTGGCGCAGCAATCTATTCTCGGCCCTGAAATAGACCCATCTATTTTTACAGCAAGCATGGTTCTAAACACTCCAGAAATTATGGACTATGCAAATAAAGGTTATGTTTTCCCTGTTGTAGTATCTGCATTAAACAGGGCAATGCTGCCTAACAACCAGTCGGAAAATGATGCTTCTTCTGCTTTGCAAATCTTTGACTCCTTAACCAGAGCAACAGCAAGCGTAGAAGGTGGTCGAACTCAATCGCTTGATCTCTTGCGCTCCCGAATGGACGCTCCTCGTTATTCTCTGCTTTCTGCTGTTAATGCTGTTGCAAGAATCGAAGGCCGCCCTGCTCTTGATATCCTAATTGAGGCTAGAAATTTTGAGGGCAATGTCGACGCGCTTATTGTTGAAGAGTTGGGTTATCCTGAAGGGACTTCTCTGAATACTATTCTCGATGCTTATGGTGTTAGCGGCCAGTATCGAGAAGAGATTAAATCTATGATGCGTATAACGCGCACTCGTGGCGTTCCATTCCAAAACAATGAGTCTTATGTCTTTGGCCTTTATGACACTGGAAGCGGAACAATTGATCAGATCATTGAAACCTACAGGCAAGCACTTGGTGGGACTCAAGAAGATGATCGTATCTTTAGTTCTTTGCTTGGTGACGAAACAGCATTTAGCTTGAATGCTTGGTCTAACCCACAGGACGTTCTTAACTTTGAGCGCAATCTTGTTGAAATGGTTGCTAGTGATCCTGAGCTTTCAAGAATGCTTACTGGAGGAACATTCCTTGATGAGGTTGGCGCTAATGCTGCAAACTTCCTTAACTTGTTTGTTGGCGGGGCAGTTGGCGCTGCTCCTAATTATACTTACGGGCAAGAGTTTGGTGTTTCTCTGCGGTATAAGCCTCGAACCGAAACCTTTGGTGTTGGCTTAACTCCAACATGGGAGGTTGGTTATGTTCTAAACGGCGCCTTCACGCCTTTGGTAATGAATGGTGAAACCGTATTGTATAACGCAGATGTCTTTACACAAGAATCAAGCACAAACAGTGAGCGATTGAGCAGATACAATCAGATGAACCGCGTTCTTAATAGTGATGCAAGTCCAGAAGAAAAAAGACGAGCAATGTTCTTGTATGATGTAACATTGCCCCACACATCTCCTGAATCTCTTTTGGAAGAGTATCCAGAATTTGCTGAAGAAATTCGCAACTTAGGGGGTTCTGAATAATGCGTCTTAATGTTCCTCAGCCGCGACCCCTTCCATCTGGCCCAGATATTCCTTCTGCTACTCCAACTTACGGCCAAACAGCTAACGCTCAATTTTCTAACTTGTTTGGTCCAATGTCTCAGGGCTTGGATTTTTATACACAAACAGGTGGCTATGAACCTAATGCAGTTGAGAGCGCTGAAGCTTATGTAGAGGCACACCCAGAGCTAACCGATTCTGAGCGCCATATTATTTTAACGCAAGGTTTAGGCTCTGCGAATCTAACAAATGCGGCTTCTTATGTTACGCACAGGCGGCAAGTTCAAGATACTATGTCTCGCGCAACAGGATTAAATCTTTTCTTCTCTGACCCTGCTGTAATGTTTTCCGTTGCAATTCCTTTTGTAGGCGTAAGGGCGGCTCTTTCTTTAGGAACGGCGTTAGGTCGAGTGCAAGGAGCAGGCAGAGTTGCTGGCATTGGCCCTGCTTTGACCTCAAATGCGCGCCTTCAGTTTGGCGGCAACCTGTCTTCTGTTGCTCAGCTTCAGCCTCAGTTGCTTACAAACATTAGAGGTATTGGTCCTGCTCGTGCTGGTGCTGCTGAAGCTGCTTTTTCTCGTCCAGCTTCAATGGCTGCAAATGCTGCGGCGATTATGCGTGGCGAGGGGATTGGCAGTAGCGCTGCGCAAATTGCGCGACTCGGCGCACTTGATGCTGCTGTTGTAGATGGTAGTATTTCTCTAACCCAAGCTCTTAATGAGATTGGCGTTGGTGGTGATCCTGTTGAGGAAATTGGAAATGCAGCACTCCTCACTCTTGCAAGCACTGCTATCGGTGGCAGTTTGGGTTATGGTATTGGGCGGGTTCTTAATGCACCTTATGGGGGTGGGCGATTTGGTGAGACACCAGTAGGCAATGGACTCCCTGCTCGAGAGGGTGAGCGCACCCAACAGTTTCGTGAGAACTTTCGTAACTGGTTAAATGAAACTTCTGATAGACCTTTAGATCGCGGAGAAGATGTAAGCTTTGCTGGCCAATGGTTTATGAACTCTTGGTTTATGCGACTTGTTCCATCTCCATTGCGAACAGAACTAGGTGATCTTCGCGTCCCTAATTGGGCAAAGCAATATATGCTTGATCTAATTGGAGATAACGGTGTTCCGACTCTTCAGAATCAACGCGGCGTATCTCATGGTAACTCCGTGCATCTTAATGCGGGTCGTCGGTCTGGAGAATGGTATCAAACTTTAAGCATAATCAATGACAACTATCGTCAGATAAATGCTCGAGGTGCTACTGAGGTTCTTAATGTTCCTATTGGCGCTGCTATAGAAAGAACTTTTAAACTGCTTGGGCGTGACAACATTGCGCCTCAAGATTGGTATACTCGCATTGGTCGGTTGTATATTGATGAAGTTCCTTTTGACCAAATGAGTCCGCAAGAAGCTGCTTCTGTGCAAGCGCTCGAAGGTTTCTTTAAAAGGTATGAAGACGAACTTGTCTCTGAGGGATTGATGAATCCTAGAGATATTATTGAAGATGGTTTCTATGAAGAAGCTGGTCGTCAATTTGAACTTATTAGTGTTACAAACAGTATTATTCAGCAGAATAGAAACTGGATGCGTAGTGCGCTTGATGACATTGCTGTCCAATTTGAGAAGAAACAAAATCGCCTTAATGGTTTAAGTCGAACAGAAAATACTCGCGGCCTTACAGACAAACAGCTTGAATTACGTGCAAAGCTTGAAGAAGAAATTACTATGCTTCAGCGCACTCAAACTTATTTTGAGGAACTGCTTGAGAAGATTGATAATGCAAAGAATGTTGATGAGCTTTCATCTCTTTACAATCAGCTTTCTTTAACTGAGGCACAGCGCAATGCTTTGAAAAAAATTGGCAAAGCAATGGATGAAACTAGGGCGCGTATCGACAATGCTCTTGAGCTTGTTGAAGCTAACGCTGGTCGTCAGACGCGTAGGCACTTCCCTCGTTTCTATAATCGCAGAGCAATCGAAGAGCGCCGTGATGAATTTAAATCAATCCTTACGGAATGGTTTGTAACAAACAATAAAACAATTCGTCGTGCCGATGGCGGTGGCTATAAAATTGTTGAGTTATCTCCAGACCCCGCTGATGCAGCAAAGCGCGCTGACGATACTATTGATGCTATTCTTGGAGAAATAGACGACGATGCAACAGATGCCATCTTTAATGGCTCTGGAAGAAGTGGTCCTCTAATGTCTCGCCGCTTAGATATTCCAAATCATTTGATTAAGGATTTCTTGGTTACTGATGCGAAAGAAGTAATGATTGCCTACACTCAGCGCGTTGCTCCAAGACTTGAATACTATAAGAAGTTTAGAAATCCATCTACTGGAAAGCTAATGTCCTTTAACGAGAACTTAGCTTACATCCGCGAAAGAATGACTTCGGAAAATGTTCCTGAAGAAGTCATTAATCGTTATATCAAAAATTTTGTTGGTAGCTATGATCGAGTTGTTGGGGGTGCAATTAAAAACCCCGATGCTTTAGATACAAGGATAGCTAATGGTTTAAGGACTGCTACCACTTGGACTTATCTTGGCACATCTGGCGTTGCTGCTTTAGGTGACTTAGCTTCTTTGTTTATGGATCACGAACTTAGCACAATAGGCAAAGGTTTCTTAAGCTTATTGGATGATGTTCGCTTAGGTATGGGCAAAGAGGAATTGAACTTAGCTGGTGAGGGTCTTGAGGTAAATCAAGGCATTACTCATTTGCGCTACATGGAAAGTCTTACTAACAACAGTATGCGTAATTCTGTTGCGGATCGTTTGAACAATGCGTTCTTTGTGGCTAATGGTCTTGGCCCTATCACTGTTTTAGTTAAATCTATGGATTCTTTGTTTAGGGGCCATACGATTATTGATTCCGCACAGAAGCTTATTAATGGAACCGCTTCTGAGTTTGATACTACTTTTTTAGCTCGATACAACATCAATGAAGACATGGCCCGCCGTTTCTTGGCGCAACCATTTGAGCGCAGCAATAATGGTTTGGTTTACCCAAACACAAAAGCTTGGACTGATGAAGAAGCTGTTATTGCATTTAGAAACGCTCTTCGATCTGGTGTTATGAACCGAGTAATTATGGGCACTCCAGCAGATAAGCCTCTCACTATGGATGGTGTGGCTTACATCCCAGAAGGCTTGGCAAAAACTTTGCCGTTTGGTGACAGTCTACCAACTGACCCAAGGGTTCAGGGCTATCGACGCATTGAGAGCGGATTGCTGGCGCTTCCGTTTACTTTCTATAGCTACACAATGGGTGCTTTAACTAAGATTACAGCCAACCATGCTGCTGGCGCAGTAAGGAATCGACTTGCTCATATTGCGGTTGCTATGGGATTGGGCGCAATGATCGTTCAACTTAGAACCCCGAGCTATGTTTGGGACAAGATGGA
>Ga0181587_10002794_pt1 | contig 14427 bp, 14 predicted proteins | sample 071ome_27_FD_132463 | JGI IMG/M metagenome (GOLD analysis project Ga0181587, IMG submission 132463) | Coastal salt marsh microbial communities from the Groves Creek Marsh, Skidaway Island, Georgia - 071409AT metaG (megahit assembly) | ecosystem: Environmental > Aquatic > Marine > Intertidal...
CAGGCAATAGTTATATTCAGCCTGTCGGATTGCAACTCCGCGATCCAGTTCTTGATAGTCTGTGACCGAGAGCCCGAGCGATTCGGAATGCTGCCAGGCACATTGTTCACACCAGATAACATAACTGGCGTTATTGGTATGCCCAAGACCATCGATATCATTTTTTGTTACGGTAAATTCCCTTGTGAAAGGCGTCGGGTAGTCCCACGGGATCGACATCTTTTCTTCCTTCGCCGAAAGTCAGGCGGCGCGATAACTGCCAAAGTTACAGGATTTGGCTGGAACTTCGATACGCAGATTGCTGCGAGTAGAAGTGAGTTCTGGTGGAGCGTCGATTGAACACTGATCGAAATATCCAGGGAGCCAGTGCTGAGATAATCTGCTAAGCTTTCCGCGTGACCGAGACTAACAAAATACTGCTGATTGATGACGAGGAACGATCGTGCCGTGATCTCGAAGTCATCCTGCATTTTCTCGGTGAAGTTGTCGTCGCGGGTAACAGCAAGGGCTGGCTTTCCTCACGGGATAGTGACTTTACTGCATCGGGATTTTACTGTCTTGCTCTGGTCGGTAGCTGCCGAGAACTGTCTCTTCCTGACTTGCTGCGTGAGCTGCACAAATGGGATGAAGGGCTACCGGTTGTCATCCTTGGTGAGGGTCGGCTATCCAACCTGGCTGATAGCGATTTTTTCAAAAATGTCACATCGACATTGAGTTTCCCACTGACCTATCAGCCGGTACTGGATGCCCTGCATCAGGCCAAGGTTTTTCGCGAGCATTACAACCGACTGCGCGATCTGGGTGGGGTTAGGGATTACAATATGTTTCGCAGCCTCGTTGGCAGCAGCGTCGCAATCGAGGAAATCAGGGAAATGATGGGCCAGGTGGCCAACAAGGAAGTCACCGTATTGATAACCGGAGAATCGGGCACCGGGAAAGAGGTGGTAGCCAGAAACCTGCACCTTAATTCTCTTCGCGCTGATGAGCCATTCGTGCCTATCAATTGTGGCGCCATTCCCAGAGAGCTGCTCGAAAGTGAATTGTTCGGACATGAGAAAGGAGCCTTTACCGGAGCAACTGCATCCAGGGAAGGGCGCTTCGAATTGGCTAATGGGGGTACTCTCTTCCTGGATGAAATCGGAGATATGCCTCTGAGTATGCAGGTCAAGCTGTTGCGGGTTCTGCAGGAGCGTAGTTTTGAGCGGGTTGGTGGTATCAAAACCATTACGACCGACGTAAGAATTATCGCAGCTACCCATCAGAATCTGGAGGAGATGATTGCAAGAGGCGAATTTCGGCAGGACCTATATTTCCGCATCAATGTTTTTCCGATTGAAATGCCTCCGCTGAGGTCTCGAAGCGAAGATGTTCCCCTGCTATTGAATGAGTTAATAGCTTCCATGGAAGGAGAAAAGCGAGGTTCGGTGCGCTTCAATTCAAGCGCAATTGCTGCGCTGAAAAAATACCACTGGCCGGGTAATGTTCGAGAGCTGGCAAATCTGGTTGAGAGGATGGCCATACTGCATCCCCACGGCATAGTCGGCGAACAGGATTTGCCACCCCATTTGCAGTCAGCGCCGGGCAGTCAGGCAGCATCGCAAGAGTCCCTGCCGCACGGGGGGGAGATTGACGGAGAGGAGATTGATAACAATGAGAGTTTTGAAGCCTTGCCTCTGGAGGGGCTGGATTTGAAAGAGTATCTTTCCAGTCTTGAAAAAGATTTAATCTGTCAGGCTCTCTCAGATTCAGGAGGTGTTGTTGCCAGAGCTGCTGACCGACTGCATATGCGTCGAACCACGCTGGTAGAAAAAATTCGCAAATACGATTTGCCCAGGGCTACTGGCAACGACGAAGATTCAGTCTCGCCTGCTGAATCGAAGGCGGCACAATCTGACCCTATTCAGGGTGATGGAATCACGACCTGACCAGCGATAACTGCTTCCTCCAGCAGTAATGATGTTTCCGACCCCGAACCGCTGGTTTGTTCAAACTTGACCAGTAACAGATCCCAATCTCTGGCTAGCCAGAAAGTGGTTCGGCGTGCGCTGCCTGGCTCGCGGATTCTTTCCACTTTGATGCAATCCAGTACCCCAAGCCCGGTTTCCACGGCTTCTGCACCGGTGACCCGATAAAGATGGGTTTCAATTTCGCTGGCATCTACCATCCGAATTTCCATCTCGCGTACTTCTTCGTTCGCCAGGGTCTCGCGAAGGTGCAGCTGGAAACTCAACTTGTCTAAAATGCCGGGCGTGATGGCCAGCTGCCATTGGTTATCTTTGTCCGAGCTGACGGCAACATGCTGATTCCAGTCAAATGCAACCTCTTCTTCCCGTTTGGATATTCCGGTTTGCAGGTAGCGGTACATTTCTGGCGACAGATTGCCGTCCCGGTGAGTGAACTGGCTGGTTTCAAGAATTTGACCCAGCGTGGCACCGAGTACCCTGACGGTCATGGATTGAGTCAATAGATAACGGCTGTTGTCCATCGACTCGAGCTTGCGTTCCGCTGTGGCAGACATGCCCACCGCTCTGGCGCTGTATTTAGCCTGATAGGTTAAGGGTTCCTGCCCGACGCTGTCCGGTACCCAACTGGTCGTGAGAATTACTACTAGGGCCCATACGGTGAAAATTTTCATCGCGCCGTGCGTCCCTAGAGTCTAATGCCGCCGATTGGCAGGATCTGATCATCGAGCAGGGCGGTTTGCTCGCCCATCTCCAGTCTGCCAGCAGCAAACATACTGACGACCTGCGGATAGATGCGGTGTTCTTCAACGTGGACTCTTTGCTGCAGGGTATCCGCACTGTCGTCTGGTTCTATTGTTATAGCGGCCTGCGCGATGACTGGTCCACCATCTAAATGTTCAGTAACGAAATGTATTGAAACGCCGTGCTCTTTGTCGCCCGCTTCCAACACTCGCTGATGCGTATTCGTGCCGGGATACTTTGGTAACAATGACGGATGAATGTTTATGATATGCCCCTTGAAATGCCTGACGAACTCGCTCGAGAGAATGCGCATAAAACCTGCAAGCACGATCAGCCGTGGTTGTAGTTCATCCAGCTTGTTAATGAGATCGCGATCGAATGAAATCCGATCGGGATAGAGTCGATGATCTATGACGTGGGTCGCGATGTCAGCATGCTGCGCGCGTTGCAGTCCAAAGGCGTCGTGTTTATTACTAATAACTCCTACAATCCGGTAGTTGGAGTTTGAGCTGGCATCAATCAATGCCTGGAGATTGCTGCCGTTGCCGGAAATCAGAACGGCGACAGGGCAGTGCGTATCCATCATGCAAGCTCCGGCCTCATGCTTTGAAAGTCACCGGCTGCTCGCCTTCAGCAGCCGGACAGATACTACCTATCAGGGCCGCACCTCGATTACAGGATTTCAGGATACTCAGAGCCTTCTCGCTGTCTGCCTCCGACACACAAACGATCATGCCGAGTCCACAGTTAAAGGTACGATATAACTCCAAATCTTCCACGTGTCCCTTGGCCTGGAGCCATTTGAAAATTGCGGGTAATTCCCAGCTGCGTAAATCGATTTCGGCGCGGGTGCCAGCGGGTAATACTCTGGGTAGATTTTCCACTATGCCACCGCCTGTGATGTGGGCAAGCGCATTCACGCGGGTGCTTTGCGCCAGCTGTTTTGCGGCTTTTACATAGATTTCGGTAGGCGCAAGCAAGGCTTCTCCCAGAGTTGTATTTTCGAATGCCAGCCCGAGATCACTGCCATCGCGTTCGATTATTTTGCGAATCAGCGAGAAGCCGTTGGAATGCGGCCCGGAAGAAAAAAGACCGATGAGATGGTCGCCCGGGCTTACCCGCGAATTTTCGATGATGTCCTCTTTTTCGACAATGCCAACTGCAAAGCCTGCGAGATCATAGTCTCCTCCTTCATACATTCCCGGCATTTCGGCTGTCTCGCCACCGATTAATGCACAACCAGCCAGTTCACAACCGTGGCCGATTCCTGCCACGACCTCGGTAGCCCTCGCTACATCGAGTTTGCCGGTTGCATAATAGTCGAGAAAGAACAGTGGCTCGGCACCGCAGACTATGAGGTCATTGACGCACATCGCGACCAGATCAATACCTACAGTTCCATGTAACCCCAGTTCCATTGCCAGCTTGAGTTTGGTGCCGACTCCGTCGGTCGCGGATACCAAAACCGGCTGCCGGTATCCGGCCGGCAATTCGAACAGCCCCCCAAACCCGCCAAGTCCCGAAATGACCTCGGGTCGTCTAGTCTTTTCCGTCACACTTTTGATGTTTTCTACCAGTGCGTTACCGGCGTCGATATCGACTCCGGCGTCACGATAACTCAGGCTGCCAATTGCTGCCGATTGACTTGAATTGCCGGTGTCTTCGTCCATACTCTTACCTTGAAAATGATCACTAACCTGCCGCGGTTTGCACTGCGCGGGTCATGCATTGCATGTTACCAGCTGCGAATAAACGAGTCTCCCTAAGTTTGATCGTACCCGCAGGCAGCTTAACCGTAACTTAAAATCCGGGCCTTTTGGTGTCCGGTCACCGTGCCAAATGGGTGATTAAATAAACTTGGGGCAGAGTTATTGCGATGGATTCTGTAGGGGGTTTTAGTATCATCGCGGATTATGAGATCGATATCAGCATCGCTTGCGCTAATATTCTGCACACTGCCCGCATTGACGTCGACTGCCGTCTGGGCATTGCCGGTTGCTGGTCTGTATAGACATGAGATTGGTGTAAACAATCAGAGTGAACAGGAACGCAACAGAGCGTTTCAGGAATCCCTCGCAGCAGTCATTGTCAAGGTGACTGGTGAGTCGCGCTGGTTGGAAAATTCCAGTATTCAACGGGCTATCGAAAATGCCCGCAGCTATGTTGAGGCCATTGAGTATCGCAGTGAATCAGTAATCCAGGAAAGCCCTGAAGAATCAGCGACTGATGTCGGGTCTAACGCGACACCCCCGATGCTGGTCGATCAGGAATTCTTGCAGGTAAGTTTCGCTCAGGATCTGGTCGACCAGCTGCTGGCAGATGCCGCGATTCCGGTGTGGGATAGTAATAGACCCGGTGTTCTTGTTTGGATGGCATTACAGAATGATGCCGGTGATCGCTACCTGCTGACTCCGGAAAATGATCCAGGAATTGTCGAACTGATGCAGCAGTTTGCAGCTCTGCGTGCAATCCCGATAATTTTTCCGGTACTAGATTTCGAAGATCGAAGAGCGCTCAGCGCTGATCTCATCTGGTCGCTGGATGATCAGGCTATAAGGTTGGCGAGTGAGAGGTACGCGGCCGACAGCATCCTGGCAGGTCGGCTTCATATCACCGCCAGCGGCGATCTGGTGGGATTATGGCAGTTTATTTTTCAGGAGCAGGTCGAAGTTTTTGACAGTCTCGATACCGAGCTTATTCGTTATATCTCAGAACCCCTCGACCGCATTACAGCGCAATTGGCGAGGCATTTTGCGGTGGTGCCATCCCGCATCGGATTGCAGACGGCTAGACTGCGTATTGAAGGCATCGATGGACTGGTTGCCTATGCAGAGTTGATTGCTTATCTACAGCAATTGGTTATGGTTGATTCGGTAACGATTTCTGCCCTCAATGGAAACGTTCTGGAACTCAATCTGTCACTTCAGGGTAGTCAGGGGCAGCTATATGAATTACTCGGTCTGGACCGAAACCTCATGCCGCTGGATCCCGGGGGGCTCGAAGGAGGCCAGGTGCTGAGCTATCGCTGGGTTCGTTGATATGGAAAAGCATGCCCCGCAGCAGCTATTGCTTGGACTTGAGTTGGAAAAGACAGCGACGCTGGAAAGCTTTCAGAGTGCGCAGGCTGATCGACAACTGATTCAGCATCTTCGAAATCGAGTCATTGAATCGTGCGAGCCGCTGACATTCATCTGGGGTGCCGGTGGAACGGGGAAAACCCACATTCTTCAAGCGATATGTCATGAATCGACCTGCGCGGGCGAGACGCCGATTTACCTTCCCTTAAGCAGGTCCGGGGAACTGGCCCCGGAGGTGCTCGAAGGACTCGAGAATCTCGATCTGGTTTGTTTTGACGATATCGACGCGATCGCCGGCGAAGCCGCTTGGGAACAGGCTCTGTTCAGTTTTTACAATCGCGCGCAAAACAGTGGTGTACGGCTGGTAATTGCCGCCTCTGCACCACCAGGCCAACTGCGGATCAGGTTACGCGACCTGCAGTCGCGCTTACAGTCTGGCGTGGTATTTCAGATTCATGAACTTTCAGACCGGGAGAAATCAGAGCTGTTGAGTAAGCGGGCAAGGGGGCTTGGAATCGAACTGTCGAAGCCTGTGCTCGACTATGTTCTGCAAAGGCATGATCGACAGGTAGTCGCCCTGGTAGACCTATTGCAAAAACTGGACAAACTGTCACTGGAGCAGCAGCGGCCGATTACTATACCGCTAATCAGACAGCTCATGGGCTGGTGACTTGACGGCCTTTTCGAATAAGAGCTATCAACCCTGCGAATAGCAAGCAACAGACCGATACTTCCAGCAGTCCCAGCAAAAGTTTTTCCGGTGTGAAAGCGGTCAGCACTCCATGGACAAAATAAATCAGCACTACGAAGCTGAGCCACTGGTACGTTCGAACCCTGGAACGGTGCAGTCCCGTCAAAAACAGCATCAGCGGCATGATCTGCAGCAGCCAAATAAGGAGTGTGGCTGGATTCAGGCCAACGGTCAGAGAAAGGCTATTGAGGAAAAGCACGCCAATGAGGCTGTAGAACAAATACAGCACGAGGGTTTTGAGTTGTACAGCAGGTTTATTCATGGGGTCAGGAATGACGGACTATGGCGGAAAAGAACTTTCAGATTTCCAGTTTCAGTGCCAACTTTGCGATACGCTCACCCATGGCTATGCACAGCTGAGTTTCAGAATCGCTAATCAACTTGTTGCTGTCGGGCCCGGCATGGTGACTTGGTCCATAGGGTGTGCCGCCGCCGGAGGTGGTGTTCAGCTGTGGCAAGGAATACGGTAGGCCGCAAATTACCATGCCGTGGTGTAACAGCGGATTCATCATGCTCAACAAAGTACTTTCCTGGCCACCATGCAATGACGAGGACGAAGTAAACACGGCGGCTGGTTTGTCTATCAATGCACCGGACACCCACAAACTTCCAGTACTGTCCAGAAAGTATTTGAGAGGAGCAGCCATATTGCCAAACCGTGTGGGGCTACCCAGAACGAGGCCGGCGCAGTGTCGCAGGTCATCCTCTTGGCAATACACAGCGCCAGACTCTGGTATCGGTGGTTCGGTCGCTTCGTGGTTGGGAGATACCGCCGGCACGGTTCGCACACGGGCTTCGATATCCGGAACCTGTTCGATTCCTCTGGCTATCAGCTCCGCCATGCGTGCTACTGCCCCATGGCGGCTGTAATAAAGGACAAGAACGTACGGTGATTGCATTTATACTTCCTCAATGAACCGCAATACATTCTCGGGCGGTCGACCGATGATGGCATGGCTGCCGACGATGACAATTGGGCGCTGCAGCAATATGGGGTGCTTGACCAGAAGGTCCAGCACGATCTCGTCTGCCAGACTTTCATCCTCCAGTCCAAGGGCCTCGAACTCTGGTTCGCTGCGCCGCAGAACATCTCGAACATGCATGCCCAGTTTCTGCAATACCTCCTCGAGTGCTTCGCTATCGAGCGGGGTTTCCAGGTAGTAAACAATCTCCGGCGAAATGTCGTTTTCTTCGAGCAATGCCAGTACCGCTCGTGATTTGGAGCATCGGGGATTATGAAAAACAGTTACTTTCTCCATAGTTTTATCTCGCTAAGCGCTATCGATAAATTTCTGTGTGGCCAGTTTATCAGCTGCTGCCTGGTCAAGTTGTCGCAGAAAATTTCTCGCCAGTTGATATTCAGGCGCATCCAGATTTCCGTGCAGCTCGGTAGATTGAGTTTCTCTGAGACTGCGCCAGATTTCCAGCAAGGTACAGTCCTCAATCGAGCCTGTTGGCAGGAAACTTGGCGGTTCTGAATCTGTGCTGGCCAATAGTCCAATACTCAGTAGATGGTTCAGGGCCTGCTCTGTAGTATTCGGGTTCGTGCCAAGTTGCGACACAATCTCATCATGAGACAACGGGGGTAACTTGTTTTTGAAGCGCTGGATTATCAATGCTGCGACCGCAAGCGTGAGTTCTTCCTGTTGGGCGATACTCAACGACTGGGGCTTACGACCGGTCCGCGCTTTACCCGGATACTGATGGTAGTAGGCAATATCAGATCCAAGTAGCACAACCAGCCAGCCAATGTAAGCAAAGATCATCAGTGCCAGCACGGTGGCAAATGCCAGGTAGATCGATTCGCGCGCAGCGGAAATAAGAAATCCCCCAAAAAATGCGCCCATAAGTTTCCAGACAATAGTGGTGACGATTCCGCCGGTCAGTGCTGACGAGAATCGGACTCTGGTGTTAGGCAGAAAGCTATAGGCAAAGGCGAATGCCAGTGACATAAAGAGCAAAGGAAACAGAAAGGCAATAAAGTTGATCAGTGCGCTTCCAAAAGCCAGGCGCTCTAGCAGATTGGAAAAGAAGACGGTATTTACGGAAGAGGTAATGCTGATAGAGAGAAATATCAGTAACGGGCTGACTATGACCGCGAACAGATATTCACTCACCCGGTTTGACCAGCTTCGCCCCCGGCTGACTCCCCAGATGAAATTAAAAGAACTTTCGATTTTGCGCATCATATCAAGGACCAGGTAAATCAGGAGTCCTGTGCTGGTTATGCCGATGACACCGACCTGAATATTGTCTACAAAGTCGATAATCTGAGTTACCACGAGTTCGCGCCGCTCCCCCATAATTTCGAAAAGATCATAGAGCGCTCCTTCCATCACGTTATGCACTCCCAGACTTTTCAGTACTGCAAATAGAAGCGCCAGTGTGGGAATGAATCCAAGGACGGTCGAGTAAACCAGGCTCATGGCGCGTAAGCTTAGCTGTCCCTCGGCTATATCTCTGCTGATGGCAAAAATTAGCTGTGCAGTGCGCACCAGCAAGCGTCGCCACCGGGGGGCAGTGGCAAGATTATTAGCCCATAGCAAGCTCGCTGCGTGCTGCTGAATATTTTGTTTGAAAGACTGGAGATTGATAGGGTCGGACGCCATGATGTATTGTCGATGTTTTATGAACGCTTCATTATACGGTATCCCCATGGGTTAACCAGTCAGTCGACTGCGCAGGCTGGTTCTTGTCCTTACAACTTGAGATTCAAATATGGGAGCAACTGATCTGGCGTTTCATGGTTTCGTTAGTGGTCGAGTGCAGGGGGTTTTCTTTCGCGCCGAAACTCGACGGAAAGCTATTGAGCTGGGGTTAAGCGGCTGGGTTAAAAATCTGGATGACGGCAGGGTGGAGTTTCTGATCAGCGGCTCTGAACAGGCACTGGCGCTAATGCGAACCTGGTTGCAGGTCGGACCCCGCCTGGCACGGGTTGATCAGCTGTTGCTGGAACAAGTGAACCGGAGTTGCGGGCCAGGTTTCCATATTCACAAATGACTCTGGATTCGTGCTTACGGCATCTTTTCGAGCAGTTTTTCTTTCAGGAAGCCCTCCAACTGATCGATCGCAATCATCTGTTTGTCGCTATCACTTCGACCCTTGTACTCTACGACACCGTCCACAAGAGTGCGCGGAGAAACGACAATTCTGTGGGGGATGCCAATAAGTTCGGAGTCGGCAAACTTGACGCCAGCACTGATTTTTTTGTCCCGGTCATCTAGCAGCACTTCGATTCCCAGATCAGTGGCCTGTTTCCATATCGTTTCGCTGGTACTGACAACCTGCTCCGATTTATGTCCGTCTATGGGAATCACTATAAGCTGGAAAGGCGCTATGTTGGCGGGCCAGATGATGCCGCGTTCGTCGTGGCGCTGCTCTATGCAGGCGGCAATAATCCGCGTGACGCCGATACCGTAGCAACCCATGGTCATCACTACGTTGCGGCCATTTTCGTCCAGAACGCCCGCATTCATTGCTTCACTGTACTTGGTGCCAAGCTGAAAAATATGACCAACTTCTATACCGCGTTTTATCGCGAGAGTACTCCTACCGTCACTGCTCAGATCTCCTTCCTGGACGACACGTATGTCAGCTTCCCGATCAAAATGACATTCTTGTCGCCAATTGGCATTGATCAAATGCTGACCTGCCTTGTTGGCGCCACAGATAAAATTCGTCATGCTTGCAGCGCTACAGTCTGCGATAGTCAAGATGTCAGAGCGCAGCGGTCCGAGATTCCCTGGCGGGCATCCGATTGCCTGTTCAATCTCTGCATCGGTTGCAAATGTCAGAGGCGACATTACTTCTGGTAACTTGGCGGCCTTGGTTTCATTGAGCTCCTGGTCGCCGCGAAGTACCAGTGCCACCAGGCTAGGAGAGGCATCTTCAGAATCGACTCCGTGTACCAGGAGCATTTTTAACATGCTCCTTGCGGAGCGCTGCAAGGTCTCTTCCAGCTCATTGATACTATGGGCGTCACCAGTATCGACGGATTCCGTGGCAGGTTCACCGATGGGAGTGTCGGGAGGCAGTGCAGGTGCGCCTGCGGCCAGCTCAATGTTGGCGGCATAGTCGCCGGTCGCTGCAAATACAATCTGGTCCTCACCCGAATCGGCCAGCACATGAAACTCGTGCGAGAGCGCACCACCGATATTTCCGGAGTCAGCCAGGACAGCCCGGTATTCGAAGCCAAGCCGATCGAAAATATTACAATAAACCTGGTACATGTCGCCGTAGGTCTTGTTCAGGCACTCCTGGTCCAGGTGAAATGAGTAGGCGTCTTTCATCAGAAATTCCCGAGCACGCATCACGCCGAATCGTGGTCGTCTTTCGTCACGGAATTTGGTTTGAATCTGGTAAAAGGTGGCTGGCAACTGCTTGTAGCTGTTGTATTCGGCGCGAACCAGGTCGGTAATGACTTCTTCGTGGGTGGGCCCGAGACAAAAGTCTCGTTCATGGCGATCGACAAACCGAAGTAATTCGGGGCCCATGATCTCCCATCGACCCGATTCCAGCCACAGATCTGCAGATTGCACCACCGGCATGGATACCTCCATGGCCCCGGATCGGTCCATTTCCTCGCGAATAATGTTTGTCACCTTGTGCAGTACTCGCCAACCCATGGGTAACCAGGTATACAGACCACTGGCCAGCTTTCGTATCAGGCCAGCCCGTAACATCAGTTTGTGGCTGATTATCTCGGCGTCCGCCGGGCTCTCTTTTACTGTTGCTATCAGGTAGTTACTGGCTCGCATCTACTGGTTTCCTGGGTAGGGTTACTTAAACGAGAAAGGCAGCCCTGGGCTGCCTTTCTTTTTCCACTTTTTCCACTTTCCACTGATCATTGCCTTGTGGCCATGATTGAATACAAGAACAGAAGTGCCTATTGCGCGAACTCTTTCAGCTTCTTGAGTGGAAGTACCTTTACACGGGTCGAAGCAGGCTTGCGTGGGACGTCCATCAATTCTCCAGGTTTGAATGGGTTCGGTACGCCTTTACGCGCTGGCCGGGCAGGTCTGACGACAGATTTGATCTTCAGCAATCCGGGCAGGGTAAATTCGCCGACCGAGCGCTTGCGTATGTGACGCTCTATGACACTGCCAAGTTCTTCCAGAACTGCCGCCACCTGCTTTCTTGAAAGGTCAGTGTTTTGCGCAAGTTCATTCAATATTTCTGTTTTTGTGAATTTCTTTGTCACTGCAGGGGCACGTTTGGCTTTTGGTGCTGCTTTGGCAGTGCTCGCTTTCCTTGATGCTTTTTTTACGGCCATGGTTAGATCTCATTCTCTTGATAGGTAGAACTCATAGACCACTGGTTGCGGAAAGTGCGGTCTGCAAGCTCTCAAAAATTTCGAAAAGTCAGCTATGTCGCCGGGAATTTGAATACAAATGCCAAACAATTTACGGTACCGAAAAGGAGCTTGGAATACCCGAACACAGGGTCGACATTTATAAATCATCTCCTGCTGGCAAGCAAGCATAAATGTGAGTGTTACTCCTAAAACACTGGTCTATTTGCTGCCCACAAGAATTGCATCGCGGGTTGTCCGATTTGCAGACCTGACAAGAAGAAAGTTGATCAATCCGCACAAGAGTTCCAAGGATAATTCGTCAGGCAATAGAGCATCAGCAAACTTGGAGAATTGCAGTGGCGGCTAAAAGATATGTGCGTGGGATTTGAGTAATAGGTTATAATCCGCGGCTTTTGAGCCTGGCTCGATAAGGTCTCAGCGTTGATTCCCAGGCAAGCAATTGTACATTTTTCAGAAGCTTGGATCGCTCGGAGCAGACCGACCAGTCCGCGTATTGTTGAGAATTGGAATTAGATATTCATGCCTATTTATGAATACCGGTGCTCCAGCTGTGGTCATGAACTGGAGACTCTGCAAAAAATTAGCGACGCTCCCCTGACAAACTGCCCGGGGTGCCAGCAGAACAGTCTCCAAAAGCTGGTTTCTGCCGCCAGCTTTCGCCTGAAAGGGGGCGGTTGGTACGAGACTGATTTCAAAAAGGGCAATAAAAAACATCTCGCCGAAAGCGGTGAGAAATCATCAGGTAAAGAGTCCGGTGCCGACAAGCCTGCTGCTGCAGAAGCGCCGGCAGAGAAAAAAACATCAAGCGGCGGTGAAGCAAAAACTTCCAGCGCTGGAACAAATGGTGGGTCAGCCTGACGATTCCCACTAACTTGAATCAGACGTTATTGAAGAACGGGACGGATTAGCAATGCGCAGTCATTATTGTGGTGAACTCAATCAATCGCACATCGGAGAAGAAGTGCGTCTCTGTGGTTGGGTGCACCGAAGACGAGATCATGGCGGGGTCATTTTTCTGGATCTACGGGATCGCGATGGCATCACCCAGGTCGTGTACGATCCGGATACCGAGGCAAGCTTTGCCATCGCAGAAGGAGTACGGAATGAATTCGTAGTCCAGGTTACCGGTAAGGTGCGAGCACGCCCGGAAGGAACCGTGAATCCCGAAATGCCCACGGGATCGATCGAGGTGCTGGGGAAGGAATTGACGGTCCTCAACGCGTCCCAGACTCCGCCTATTCAGCTTGACGAGCATGTCGACGTCAACGAGGATATCCGCCTTCGATATCGTTATGTAGACTTGCGCCGACCAGAAATGGTCGCGAAGCTGCGGTTCCGCTCCAAAGTAACCAACACCATTCGCAATTTTCTTGATGCTAACGGCTTTCTCGATATTGAAACTCCGATCCTGACCAAGGCGACGCCAGAAGGTGCCAGAGATTACCTGGTACCGAGTCGAACTCATGAGGGTCGATTTTTCGCCTTGCCGCAGTCGCCTCAGTTGTTCAAACAGATTCTCATGGCAGCGGGAATGGATCGTTATTTTCAAATTGCCAAGTGTTTTCGCGACGAAGACCTGCGAGCTGACCGGCAACCGGAATTTACCCAGATCGACATTGAAGCTTCCTTCACTGATGAAGAGCAGATCATGTCGATTACCGAGAGAATGATCAGGCAGGTGTTCCAGGAGCATCTTGGCGTCGAACTGGGGGACTTTCCGCGCATGACCCATGCCGAGGCGATTCGACGTTTCGGCTCGGACAAGCCGGATTTACGGATCGATATGGAGCTGGTAGATGTTGCAGATCTGATGCAATCTGTCGATTTTAAAGTGTTTAGTGGGCCGGCAAATGATCCCGAAAGCAGGGTGGTGGCGCTGCGTGTTCCTGGCGGGGCTACGATCAGCCGCAAAGAAATTGACGACTATACCAAGTTCGTCGGAATCTACGGTGCCAAAGGACTTGCTTGGATTAAGGTCAACGATCTGGCGGCCGGAGTGGAAGGATTGCAGTCGCCGATTCTCAAATTCATGCCCGAGACGACAATTGCTGATTTGATGCGGCGTCTGAGTGTTGCTGATGGCGACATTGTGTTTTTTGGCGCAGACAAGTCAGATGTAGTTAATGAGGCTCTTGGTGCACTTCGAGTTCGTGTGGGCGAGAGCATGGGTATGGTCGCCGCTGGCTGGGCGCCGCTCTGGGTAATCGAGTTTCCCATGTTCGAGAAAGACAAGGAAGGCGGGTTAACCCCTCTACATCATCCGTTTACATCACCTTCCTGCAGCAGCGAAGAGCTGGCATTGAATCCCGCTATTGCGCTGTCGAGAGCCTACGATATGGTGCTCAATGGTACTGAGCTTGGCGGGGGATCCATTCGAATTAGTAATCCCGAAACTCAACAATCGGTGTTCAAGATTCTAGGTATCGGTGACGAAGAAGCTAAAGACAAGTTCGGATTCCTGCTGGATGCATTGCGCTTTGGTTGTCCGCCGCATGGGGGTATAGCCTTCGGACTTGATCGGCTGATTATGCTGATGACTGGCGCAAATTCAATCCGAGAGGTCATTGCATTTCCGAAAAC
>Ga0181587_10002829_pt1 | contig 14337 bp, 11 predicted proteins | sample 071ome_27_FD_132463 | JGI IMG/M metagenome (GOLD analysis project Ga0181587, IMG submission 132463) | Coastal salt marsh microbial communities from the Groves Creek Marsh, Skidaway Island, Georgia - 071409AT metaG (megahit assembly) | ecosystem: Environmental > Aquatic > Marine > Intertidal...
CAAGCTAAAGGTGCCTTATTCTAATCGGTGCCTGCGGAACAAACCATACTGGGAGGTAATAATGACCAAGTTCGTTCGCTCAATTTTGCTTGTTGCCGTGGCTTTCGGTTTCTCAACCGTTGTCATGGCGCCGGCGGCAATGGCCGATGGCCATGTCGTAAAGCAGCAAAAGGCTTTCATGAAGGAATTATCGGGCCATAACAAGAAAATCGCGGCCTATCTGAAGGGCCACAAGAGCCTGAAGCGTGAAAAGCGGCTTGGTAATCACGAAGACGTGGAATTCCTGGCGATCGCCATTCAGGATTTGGCAAAGCGCATGCCGGCGATGTTCAAGAAGGGCAGCCCCCATATGGGCAACCACCCGACCTCGCGTTCGAAGGAAGCCATCTGGAAGGATTGGGCTAAATTCAAGAAAGCCGCGAAGAACATGGAAATGCGCGCCAAGGATATTGAACAGGCGGCGCTTACCGGTTCCAAGGCCAAGATTATGGCGGCTTATGAAGGATTCGCGAAATCAAGCTGCGGCGGTTGCCACAAGCCGTTCCGCGGACCTAAGCGCAAGAAGAAATAAGCGGGTAGCAGATGCGCAAGCATTATACTCTGGCGGGGGCGGCTTTGGCCGCCCTTGTCATTTCCGGCCCGGTGTCGGCCCAGACGGCGGGTTCTATCGAAAAGGGCCGGGTGATATATGCCGCCGGCGGTTGCGGCAATTGTCATACCGATAAGAAGAATAAGGGGCCGGTCGCCGGCGGCGGCGCGGCGCTGAAAACGCCGTTCGGCGAATTTTTCGGGCCGAATATTACGCCGGATCCGAAGAACGGGCTCGGAAAATGGACGGAAGCGGATTTTATCAAGGCGATGCGGGAAGGGCGGGCACCGGATGGACGCCATTACTTCCCGGTTTTTCCGTACCCGTCATTCACCTATATGAGCGATGCCGATCTGAAGAATCTCTGGGCTTTTATGAAGACCCTGAAACCGTCGGGGCGTGCGAACAAGAAGCACGATATCGCGTTTCCGTTTAACCTGAATTTCGGTCAGGGCGTCTGGAAATCATTGTTTTTCAAGAAGGGCCCGTTCAAGCCCGTTGCCGGGAAATCCGACGAATGGAATCGGGGTGCCTACCTGTCCGTCGCTGTGTCGCATTGCGGCGAATGCCATACGCCCCGGAACAAGATGGGCGCCTTGTCGATGTCCGACTGGTTTAGCGGCGTTGAAGAAGGTAAGGGGCCTGAAGGCGAAGCAGTTCCCGCGATCACGAATGATGAGGCGGGTATCGGTAGCTGGTCGGTCGAAGAGATCGCCGAATATTTGAAATCCGGTGAGACGCCGGACGGTGATTTTGTCGGTTCCCTGATGGCCGAAGTCATCGATGGCGGGACTTCCGAACTGTCGGATGCGGACAGAAAGGCGATCGCGGTTTACGTGAAATCCGCTGCGCCGCCAAATTAGCCCCGAATCGTCGTATTCACCCATTATGTAGTATCCTGAGCGGCACAGCGTCTCGATCGTGCTGCTATTGCCATTCTCGAAAGGGTTGGCGCAAATGACGAAACCGATGATTTTGGGCCTGGTTGGTGGGTTGCTGATCGTCGCGGCGATTTTCTGATCGAGCCAAATCTATCCGTTCCTATTCCGGGGCTCGCGAGCGATCCGGAAACCACGGAAAATTCACCGGCGAAACAGAAATCGGCGGATGCCCCCGCAGTTGAGACAAAAGCGCCGCCTGAGACACAGACCGCGAAAGTGTCTCCTGATGATGCGAAATCCCCGGCGGGGCGGCAAACTGAAGAATCGGGAAAAGCGGCGCAACCGAGTTTCGATATTGTCCGGGTCAATCCCGCCGGCGACACGGTAATCGCGGGCCGCGCCGCACCGAACGCGGAAATCATCATACGGGAAGGAGACAAGATTGTCGGAACGGCGACGGCAGACCGGCGCGGAGAATGGGTGATTATTCCCGGCGAACCTCTTAGTCCGGGCGCCAGAGAGCTGAGCCTTGCCGCAAAAGACAAGACCGGCAAGGAAACGGCGGCGGGTCGCACCGTAATCGTTGTCGTCCCTGCTCCGGGGAAGGATGTTGCGGGGGCGGAGGCGCAAAAGAACCGGGGCGCCCTGGCCCTGTCGGTGCCTAGGGACAGAACCGGTACACGCGTTATTCAGAAGCCGGGGGACGGCTCTGTATCACGTGATGCGGAGGGCGCGAAGTCTTCATCTGTCGATGCGCCGGTTACCATCGATGCCGTGGATTATGACGGTTCGGGCAGAGTGACTATTAACGGTACCGCGGCACCCGAAGCATCGTTACATGTTTATCTGGACAACCGGCTGGCCGCGCGCGGTAATGCCGATAAGGCGGGCCGCTGGCGAGTGGTTCCCGGCAAACCCTTGCCGCCCGGGACCTATACGTTGCGGATCGATCATGTCGATCCGCAAGGCAAAGTTATCCGGCGGGCCGAGGCGAATTTCCTGCGCCCGGCCTCGCCGACAGCGCTTGAACCGAAAGCCGTCATCAAGGTGGAAAGCGGCAACAGCCTGTGGCGGATCGCCAGGCGTGTTTACGGCGAGGGCGTCCTCTATTCCGTCATTTACGAAGCCAACAGGAATCAGATCAGGGACCCGGATCTGATCTATCCCGGCCAGGTCTTTTTCGTGCCCCACCGGGACGGAAACGGCTGATTACCCGTCGGGGTTTTCCGCCGCCCACTGTTCCTTGAGCTTGTCCCGCAAGATCTTGCCGCGATCCGATTTCGGCAAATCATCGACCAGATAGGCTTTTTTCGGCGCCTTGAATTCCGGCAACGTTTCACGGCAATGGGCGAGGATTTCCTCCTCCGTCAACGTTTCGCCCGGCTTGGGCACCGCGTAGCAGATCACTTCCTCGCCATAAATCTTGTCCGGGATGCCAATAGCGGCGGCTTCGCTGACCTTGCCCAGGCTCATGATTGTATTGTCGATTTCAAGCGGCGCGATATTGACGCCGCCCCGAATGATCAGATCCTTGGTGCGGCCCGTCACCTGGACGAACCCGTCGTCGTCCATGGTGGCGAGGTCGCCGGTCGGAATGCGGACATCGCGCATATCTTCCCATTCGCCTTCCGGAGAAATTGTCGCGATACAGGTTTGCGGGCCGCCGATCGTGACTTCGCCCTCGACATTCGCGGGGCATCCGCCACCGTCGGAATCGATGATCAGGAATTCCTGATGCTTGGCGGGCGGACCGACAGTACCCATCCGGCGGCGATAGTGCCGGTTGCCGCAAATCCAGCCCGCTTCGGACATGCCGTAAAGCTGCAACAGGGTAACGCCGTACATTTCCTCGAACCGTTTCCATTGCTCCGGCGATAATGGGGCCGTGGAACAGGTCATGAGGCGCAGGCTTGGGATATCGTCCGCGGTAACGCCGGTGGGTTCATTGAGCAGCATGTTGATGACGGTCGGCACGCCTGCGGAGAATGTCAGTTCATGATCCTTGATCCAGTCGAAAAACCGGCTGCGGGAAAACCGCTTGGCGATATACATGGAAAGCCCGGTCTCGATCCACGGCATCAGGCTGAGAACCTGCGCCGAATTCCAGCCGAAGGAGCGGTATTCCAGTGTCTTGTCTTCCGATGTCAGCCCAAGGAAATCGATGGTGTTCTGACCGTTCATCCAGTAGGCCATATGGTCGTATATGACGCATTTGGGCCGCGATGTGGTGCCCGAGGTGCAGAAGATGCACGACATGTCATTTGCGTCGTTTTCCGAAGCGACTTCGGGACCGGAGTCAAACCCGGCCGCTGCGGCGAAAAATTCATCGGCGTTCGCATTGCCCGTCATATCGTCCGACCAGGTCGAGAAAACCATTTTTTCGCAATCCAGCCCGGCGGTCAGCGCGTCCATGTCCAAATCGGTGTGGCAGAGGACGAATTCGGGTTCAATGGATTGCAGAAGCGAAGAGATATGGGAGACGTTGATTTCCACGTTCAGCGGGCAAACAACCGCGCCGAGGCGCCATATTCCCATCCAGATGATCATCCGGTCGATGCTTTCATCGGAAAGGAGCCCGACGCGGTCACTTTTCTTGATCCCCCGGGATTCCAGATACCGCGCCACCCGGTTGGCCCAGTCATGCAACTGCACCCAGCTGATCGATTTATCCTGATCGAGATCGAACAAGGCGATCTTGTCGGGATGGCGGTCCTTATAGGTGTTCAGGACCTCGCGGATCGACTGAAAGGGGTGGGTCAGCGGCGGTTGCTCAAAAATGTGATCGGTGGTCATGGTCGTTTTCCCTCGAATGCCGGGCATAAATAGCACGAGGGCTTGGCGGGTCAAGGCGCGGCCCGCGAGGTGTCAGGCGGTTGCTTGTTCCTTTGTATTTCCGCCAAACCAACGGTCGGTCATCTTACCGATGTTACCTTTGGCCATCAGGGCGCAGGGCGTGACAACCAGGGTCAATATTGTTGCGAAGGCCAGGCCGAAGGCGATAGCGGTAGAAATCTGGACCCACCATTGTGTCGACGGGGCGCCAAGCGAAATTTCGCGCCCGACAAAATCGATGTTTATCTGCATCACCATCGGCAGAACGCCCAGAATCGTGGTTACCGCCGTCAGCAATACGGGCCTCAGGCGCTGGGCGCCGGTCAGCAGGATCGCGCGTTTTGTATCGCCCACCATTGCCAGTGTCCGGTCAAATGTATCGATCAGGACGATATTGTTGTTCACGACGATCCCGGCCAGCGCGATTACACCAATTCCGCTCATCACGATCGAAAACGGCTGGCCGATGGCAAGCAGCCCCAGCATCACGCCGACGGTCGACATGATGACGGCGGTCAGGATGAGAAATGTTGAATAAAAACTGTTGAACTGGGTCACCAGAATAATGGCCATGATGAAAAGGGCGATACCGAATGCGGAGCTGAGAAAAGCCTCCGCTTTCTTCTGTTCTTCGTCCTCTCCCTGGAAAGTAATCTTTACAGACGGATCGAATGTCTGTTGTGCAATCCAGTCCTGTAATTCGCGAACCTTGTCGTCGGCCAGAACATCGGGAAGGATGTCCGCCTTGAGCGTCATCGACCGGTCGCCGTCCACCCGTCGCAATTCGCCGGTTTTTTTCTTCGCTTTGCGTTCGACAAAATTGCTGATTGGTATGAGGCCCGAAGCTGTCTGAATTCTGATCTGGTCGAGCTGATCGACGCTGCGCCAGGTTAATGGGTACCGTGCGACGATATCGATCTCGTCATCGGAATCGTTCGGCCGGAATTCGTCGAACTTAAGCCCTTTGGTGACAAGTTGAACCGCGGCGCCGATAGAGGCGATATCGGCTGAAAATTTGGAGGCCTGGGCGCGATCGACGCTGACCTCCCATTCGATCCCGTCGATCGGCCTGCTGTCTTCGATATCCTTGAGCCCTGTCATATGATCCAGTTTCGCTCTGATTTTCTCGACGGCGCCTTCAAGGAGCTCGGGTTTTCGGGAGGTAAGTAGTATCTGGATGGGTTTCCCGATCGGCGGTCCGGCTTCCTGCTTGCGGGTTTCGACATGGATACCGGCGAGATGCCGGGTCCGGTCCAGAATGTCTTTCAGAATTTGATCCGCAGGACGTCTGGTATCCCAATCCGCGAATTCAAGCCGGACAGTGCCGATCACGTCTTCCGGGGTGTCATCCCGTCGTTCCTGCGCGCCGGATACCAGCCCGACAGCTGCCAATTCGCCGCGCTCGCGCTGCAGGGACAGAATTTCCCGTTCGACCTCGCCGACCAGCTTGTCCATTTCATCGACGGACAGGTTCCCGCGCGCGAAGACCTGTAATGCCGCCTGGTCGGGTTCGACCTTCGGAAAAAACTCTATTCCCTTGCCGAAATTGAGATAGGTGGCCCAGGCCCCGAAGAGGATTAATACAGCGAGAAACAGCACCTTTGCGGGATGACCGAGTGTCGCATTGAGAAACCGCACATACGCGCCAGTAACGCCGCGATAATGAAACGGGTCGGCATCTTCCGCCAGAAGCGCTTCGGATGTTCCCGGCTTGCCGAGCTTGGCCCCAAGCGTGGGCACGAATATCAGCGCCATCAGGAGGGAGGCGCTGAGGGTTGCGATCAGCGTGATGGGCAGGAACTTCATGAATTCCCCGACGAGGCCGGGCCAGAACAAAAGGGGCATGAAAGCCGCCAGCGTTGTCGCCGTTGAGGCCATGATCGGCCAGGACATGCGTTTGGCGGCGATGGTATAGGCTTGGCCTCTTGGCAACCCTTCACGCATTTTCCTGTCGGCCAGTTCGACCACGACAATGGCCCCGTCGACCAGCATGCCGACGGAGAGGATCAACGCGAACAGGACGACGATGTTGACGGTAAATCCGAGCATCGACAGGACGAGAATGCCCGAAAGGAACGACCCCGGGATCGCGACACCGACCATAAGCCCGGATCGCAGCCCCAACGCGCCGACGATCACGATCATCACCAGAAGAACCGCCGAGGTGACGTTATTCTGGAGGTCCTGCAACATGGTGCGGATCTGGCGCGATTTGTCCTGGGAATAGGTGACGGTAACCCCGGGCGGCCATGAACCGCGTTCGGTTTCCACAATTTCCCGGACCAGCTTGATCGTATCGATAATGTTTTCGCCGGATCGCTTGGAGACCTCCAGTGAGATGGCGGATTGTCCGTTGACCCGTGCATAGGTTCGGCGGTCCTTGAAAGTGCGTTTCAGGGTCGCGATATCGCGTATCCGGACAACCGCGTCGCCATTGACCTTTAGCGGCATGTTCATGATGTCGGCGACGTTTTCGAAAAGGCCCGGGACCTTGATGGCGAAGCGGCCCGAGCCGGTATCGAGCGTGCCGGCGGCGACGAGCTGATTGGAGCGCTGGATTTTCTCGATGATCTGCCGCGCGTCGAGCGCATAGCTTTCGACCCGCATCGGATCAATGACGATTTCGACCAGCTCGTCCCGGTCGCCTGCGATATTGACCTCAAGAATGCTGGGCAAGGCCTCAATGCGGTCGCGCAAATCCCGGCCCAGCCTCAACAGGGCCCGTTCGGGAACGTTGCCGCCGAGAGATACGACCAGAACCGGAAACAGGCTGAAATTGACCTCATGAACGCCGGGTTCGTCTGTGTCTTCTGGCAATTCCGGTTTGGCGATATCGACCTTTTCGCGCACATCGTCGAGGGCCTTGTCGGAATCGAAACCGGCTTCGAATTCCAGAAGGACATTGGCGTTGCCAAGCGTGGCGGTAGAGCGCATCTCCTTTACGCCCTCAATCGATTTCAGTTCCTTCTCCATCGGGCGGACGAGCAACCGCTCGGCATCTTCAGGTGATATGCCCTCATGGTGCATGCTGACATATATGACCGGGATATTGACGTCCGGCTCGGCTTCCTTGGGGATGTTGATATAGGCGCTTAGTCCGGTAATCAGTATCAGGACCAAAACGGAAATCGTTGTCCGGGACCGCGCGATCGCCGCGTCGATCGGCGTCATGAAGGCTTCTCCGGCTTGGCTGTGTTTTCTGGAACGGATTCGACCGTTTGCCCGGCTTTAACGTATCCCTGACCGACCGTGATCAAGGTGAATTTGTCAGGCAGTCCATCAAGCCAGACCCCGTCCGGACGGTCCGAAAGAACCTTGACCGGAAGAAACCGGACCTTGTTTTCCCCATCCAGCGCCTTTATCCCCAATGTACCGTCATCGTCCAGCGTCAATAGAGATGACGAGAGGAAATGTGCCCTTATCGGCGCCAGCTTTACAGTGATACGGCTGGTCAGGCCGTCGCGAATAGTACTATCGGCGTTGTCGACAGCGACTTCCATTCTGAAGGTGCGCGTTGCCTGGTCCGCGACGGACCCTAGGAAACGCACCGTCCCATTCACCACACGGCCATCGATCAGGATCGTGCGGGCCGGCACACCGAGCGCGATCCGGCTGATTTCGTTCTCAGATACCGCGCCGACGATGTAGATCGGGTCGAGATCGACGATCCTGCCGATTTCATCACCAACCTTTACATAATCCCCGTCTTCGACGGGCCTTTTCTCAAGTACACCATCGAAGGGTGCCCGGATTGTCGTTCGCTCTATATCCTGTCTGACCTTCGCCACTGCCGAACGCGCGCCGTCGAGCAGTGCCTGTGCCTCAGCCAGTTTTGTTTCGGCCCGGAAACCCTTTTGGGCCAATTGGCGCGCGGCCTTGAATTCCACAGTGCGTTGACGGAGGAGCGCCCGGGATTCCGTCAGTTCCGCAATTCTTTCCGCCGGATCGATCTGCAAGATCGTCTGGCCGGTGGTGACGGTGGATCCTTCCTCTGCCGCGATTTTATTGACCCGGCCGGCGGTTTCCGCCCGCAGGATGACGGTTCGGGAGGCAGCCGTCTGGCCCCGAATGATAACCTCGCGGTTCCAATCGCGGGCATTGACAACTCGAACCCGCACCCGTTGCAGTACTTCCCTGGGTTCCTCGGATTTGGCGGTGTTGGGCGCATTCTCCGGTGTGTTCTTGTCGCCGAACTGGCCGGAGAGAACCCATCCCGCAGCGGTGATCGCGACGATAGTTGCAATCAGGATCGATGCGTTGATTTTCATGGGTGTTCGTCCAATGGCTGGGGGACCTGGATTCGAACCAGGGCTGCGCGGGTCAGAGCCGCGAGTTCTACCGCTAAACTATCCCCCATCGGATATTCCGCATCCTTATCAAAGCTTTGACCACAGAACAAGAAATTTGCGCGCATTGGGCTTTCTCTCAACGGGTTTTCCGGTCTACCATAGACCCATATCCGGCGATAACGGACCCCGGAAATTCAACCGGGAAGAGAATAACAGATGGTGGAGGTCAGGTTGGACGGACCGATCGAATATCCGGCACGCCGCCGGCGCGATGCCCGAAAGCGTCGACGACGCGGCGGCGGACGTTCTCCGGTTGTCGCGGCGCTTGATCTGGGAACGAATAATTGCCGTCTGTTGATTGCCCGTCCGGTGCGGGACGGTTTCAAGGTCATTGACGGGTACTCTAAAGTCGTTCGCCTTGGCGAGGGGCTGGTTTTTTCCGGCGCATTATCGCCGGAAGCGATGGACCGGACCATTGCCGCGCTCAGGATTTGTCAGCAAAAGATCGCCCGGCGCGGTGTCGCGGCCGGGCGCTATGTCGCGACGGAAGCCTGCCGACAGGCGTCGAACGGCGAGGAATTTCTGAAACGCGTCCGCCATGAAACCGGTATGAATCTTGAGATGATCTCTTCTCAGGAGGAAGCGCGTCTGACATTCGATGGGTGTTTGCCGCTGCTCGAAGAATCTTCGCGTCCATATGGGCTGACTTTTGATGTGGGCGGCGGCAGCGCCGAAATAATGCTGGTCCGGCTTGACGGCGAGGCACCGGAAATTGCCGGCTGGGTGTCCTTGCCTTACGGGGTGGTTACCCTGACCGAAAAATACCGCGCGTCCGAAATATCTGCCGAGGGATATCGCCGTATGGTGGAGGAAGTTTCCGCCGAGCTTCAACCTTTTGACCGTAAATATGGCATTCGCGAACTGGTTGAAGCAGATCAGGTCCAGGTGCTGGGAACCGCCGGGACGGTGACGACGATCGCCGGAATTCATCTGGGTCTGACCAAATATAACCGTTCCATCGTCGATGGGGCATGGCTGGAGGCGGATGTCGTGCGGGAAATCAGTGGAAAGCTGGTCACATCGTCTTTCAAGGAACGGGCGGCGCTTGCCTGTATCGGCCAGAACCGGGCCGAACTGGTTGTCGCCGGTTGCGGCGTGTTGGAGGCCATTTGCACGACCTGGCCCGCGCAGACGATACGCGTTGCGGATCGCGGCGTCCGCGAAGGCTTGCTTCTCACGCTTGCGGAAAAAGTGTCCCCGGGCCGCCGGAACGGAGCTCCACGAGATGAGCAGGGGTAGTGCCGGCTCGTCCGGCGCCGGGCGTAACAAAAAGGTCCGGGTAAAGACGGCGCGGGGCAGGAAGCCCTCTTCGACCCGCTGGCTCCAACGGCAATTGAACGATCCCTATGTCGCGAGCGCCCGGCAGGCGGGATACCGCTCCCGCGCGGCATGGAAGCTGATTCAGCTGGATGAAAAAGCGCGATTTCTGAAATCCGGCTGTCGCGTCGTCGATTTGGGCGCCGCGCCCGGTGGCTGGACACAGGTCGCCGTGGAACGCGCCGGGCGTGGCAATGTCGTCGCGATCGATATCCTTGAAATGGACCCGGTCGACGGAGCGGTCGTGTTGCAAGGCGATATGACCGATCCCGCATCGGACGCGCGTATTCTGAATGAGCTCGGCGGGCCGCCTGATATCATCCTTAGCGACATGGCGGCGGCGACAACGGGCCACCGCCAGACGGATCATCTCCGCACCATGGCTTTGTGCGAGGCCGCGGTGGAATTCGCGATGGAGCATCTCGCCCAGGGGGGAACCGTCGTCGCAAAGGTTTTTCAAGGCGGCGCGCAGGCCGAGTTTCTGGCGCGAATCAAACCCGAATTCGAAAAAATTCGCCACATCAAACCGGATGCGAGCCGCAAGGAGTCGCCGGAAACCTATCTGGTCGCTCAGGGATACAAAAAAAACGCCGGATGAGGCGTTTTCTTGTTCCGCCGCCCTTTGGGATTCCCCGCGGCCGGGTGTATTATCCGCCCCACCGCCGTTATTGGAGCAATAATGGATATACCCGAAGCGCTGACCTTCGACGATGTGCTGCTTGTACCGGCACGTAGCGAAATTCTGCCCTCACAGGCAAATATAACAACCCGCCTGACCAAAGAACTCGACCTGAAAATTCCGCTGATTTCGGCGGCAATGGATACGGTGACTGAGAGCGAAATGGCTATTGCCATGGCGCAGGCCGGGGGAATTGGTGTCGTTCACAAGAACCTGTCTCCCGAGGAACAGGCCGACGAAATCCGGAAGGTGAAGAAATTCGAATCCGGGATGGTGATCAACCCGGTGACGATTGCCCCCGGTCAGACACTTGCTGATGCGCTGCAGCTCATGGCGGATTATCGGATTTCAGGCATTCCCGTCGTCGAGGAAAAATCCCGCAAACTTGTCGGTATTCTGACCAATCGCGATGTGCGTTTCGCCACCAATCCGGGGGAGAAGGTTAGCGCGCTGATGACCAGGGAAAACCTGATTACGGTCAGCGAGGGCATCGATATGGAGGATGCCAAAAAGCTGCTTCACCAGCATCGGATCGAGAAACTGCTGGTCGTTGATGACGCCTATCGCTGCATCGGGCTGGTGACGGTAAAGGATATCGAAAAAGCGCAGAAATTTCCCGACGCCAACAAGGACGAAAAGGGCCGGCTGCGCGTTGCGGCGGCCACGGGTGTCGGCGATGCCGGTTTTGCCCGGGCCGAGGCGCTGATTGACGCGGAAACCGACGTGCTGGTGGTCGATACGGCCCACGGGCATTCGGTAGGCGTCTTGTCGTCGGTCAACCAGATCAAGCGTCTGTCGAACAAGACCCAGATTGTCGCCGGTAATGTGGCGACGGCGGAAGGCGCCAAGGCGTTGGCCGATGCGGGCGCGGATGCCGTCAAAATCGGGATCGGTCCCGGCTCGATATGCACCACCCGCGTGGTTGCCGGGGTCGGCGTGCCGCAATTCACTGCCATCATGGAAGCGGCGGAGGAATGCCATAAACAGGGCATTCCGGCGATTGCGGATGGGGGTATCAAATATCCCGGCGACCTCGCCAAGGCGATTGCGGCCGGCGCGGATTGCGCGATGGTGGGTTCCCTGCTTGCCGGAACGGATGAGGCACCGGGTGAACTGATCCTCTATCAGGGGCGTTCTTACAAGGCGTATCGCGGGATGGGATCGCTGGGTGCGATGGCGCGCGGTTCGGCCGACCGCTATTTCCAGCAGGAAGTCACCGATAATCTGAAGCTGGTGCCGGAAGGGATAGAGGGGCAGGTGCCCTATAAGGGGTCGGCCGCGAGCGTCCTGCACCAGCTTGTCGGCGGTTTAAAGGCCGCCATGGGTTATACGGGTAACGGGACCATTGCGGAAATGCAGACAAATTGCCGTCTGCGGCGGTCGACGGAATCTGGGCGGCGTGAAAGCCATGTGCATGACGTGACGATCACGCGAGAAGCGCCGAATTACCGGAAAGAAGGCTAGCAAGCCGATGCCGGTTCGCGAGGCCCGTATCGAAGATGCCGCCGATATAGCGCGAATCCATGTCGAGAGCTGGAAATCTACTTACCCCGGCATCTTGCCGGATGATGTGCTTTTACGGCTGAAGAACTCTCGCTATGAGGTCCGTTGGTGGGAGTCCGTGCTCGGGCAAGTGAATTCGCGGCGCAGGGTTTTCGTCGCCGAGATTGCGGGAGAAGGTGTCGTCGGGTTCGCCAGCGGTGGTAAATCGCGTGATTCTGATCTCTCCGTCGATGGTGAAATATACGCGCTTTATCTTCTGGATCACGCACAGGGGCAGGGGCTTGGCAAGGCATTACTCGCCCGGCTCGGAGAGGCGCTTCATTCCGAATACGGTCCCCGGGTCGGGCTTTGGGTGGTGCGCGAAAATCCGGCGAGATTCTTCTATGAAGCGATGGGCGGAAAACGCGCAGCGGTGAAATCCGACTCTGTTGGCGGGAAACCGGTCGCGCAAATCGCTTATCGCTGGGAAGACGCCAACATGTTTGCGCCCCAGCAGGTCAGATAGGCTGAGCCTTCGTTTCGGCCGTTGAAATTCAACAGATCATAGTTCGATGACGGATACCGTACTTATTCTCGACTTCGGCTCGCAAGTGACCCAGCTAATCGCGCGCCGGGTCCGGGAGAGTGGCGTTTATTGTGAGGTTCATCCTTTCAATAAGGGCGAAGATGCCCTGAAATTGTTATCGCCAAAGGCCGTCATCCTCTCTGGTGGGCCAGCTTCGGTTACAGCGGAGGATGGTCCGCGCGCACCGGAAGAGGTTTTCGGTCTTGGTATTCCGGTCCTCGGTATCTGCTACGGACAGCAGACGATGTGTGCCCAGCTGGGCGGCAGCGTGTCATCCGATGGTCATAGCGAGTTTGGCCGGGCGGAATTGAAGATCACGGCGGAATGCGATCTGTTTGATGGTTTCTGGGAAACCGGTGGTGTTCATCAGGTCTGGATGAGCCATGGCGACCGGGTGGACCGGTTGCCTGAGGGTTTCTCCGTGGTGGCGGTCAGTGAAAATGCGCCTTTTGCGGCAATTGCCGACGATAGTCGGCATTTCTACGGCGTTCAGTTCCACCCCGAAGTCGTGCATACCCCGGAAGGGGCAGCCATGTTGCGGAATTTCACGCACAAGGTCGCGGGCTGCGGGGGTGATTGGACCATGGCGGCGTTTCGCGAGCAGGCAATAGCCCGTATTCGCGAGCAGGTCGGTGACGGCAAGGTGATTTGCGGACTTTCCGGCGGGGTTGATTCATCCGTCGCGGCGGTGCTGATCCATGAAGCCATCGGCGATCAGTTGCACTGCGTCTATGTGGATCACGGGCTGATGCGTAAAGGCGAATCCGGGCAGGTCGTTGAGGTCTTTCGCGGCAATTACAACATTCCGCTGGTCCACAAGGATGCTTCAGACCTGTTTCTTGGCAAGCTGGAAGGGGTCACGGACCCGGAACAGAAACGAAAAATCATCGGTGGGACTTTTATCGATGTGTTTGAGGAAGAGGCCAACCGCATCGGCGATGTGGATTTCCTTGCCCAGGGAACGCTTTATCCCGATGTGATCGAGTCTGTGTCTTTCACCGGCGGGCCCAGCGTGACCATTAAATCGCATCACAATGTGGGCGGTTTGCCGGAACGTATGAATCTGGCGCTGGTGGAACCCCTGAGGGAGCTTTTCAAGGATGAGGTCCGGGCGTTGGGGCGTGAGCTAGGCTTGCCGGAGGAGATGGTGGGGCGGCATCCGTTTCCGGGGCCCGGGCTTGCTATCCGGATTCCAGGCGATATCACGCGGGAAAAGGCCGACATATTGCGTGATGCGGACGCGGTTTATATTGACGAAATCCGAAAGGCGGGACTCTATGACGAAATCTGGCAGGCGTTTACGGTATTACTGCCGGTCAAGACCGTCGGTGTGATGGGTGATGCGCGGTCCTATGATTATGCCTGCGCGCTTCGCGCGGTGACTTCAACGGACGGGATGACCGCGGATTCCTATCCCTTCGAACATCAATTCCTGTCGCGGGTCGCGACAAGAATTATCAATGAAGTTCAAGGGATTAACCGGGTTACTTATGATGTTACTTCAAAACCGCCTGGAACCATCGAGTGGGAGTAGCCGTGCGGCCCGCTATTCATGCACTGCGACAATGACGTTGTCGAAATCCGATAGATAATACTGCCCATAGGGCGTCGATTGATCGACC
>Ga0181587_10002836_pt1 | contig 14324 bp, 10 predicted proteins | sample 071ome_27_FD_132463 | JGI IMG/M metagenome (GOLD analysis project Ga0181587, IMG submission 132463) | Coastal salt marsh microbial communities from the Groves Creek Marsh, Skidaway Island, Georgia - 071409AT metaG (megahit assembly) | ecosystem: Environmental > Aquatic > Marine > Intertidal...
AAATATTAACTTTTTCAAAGAATTTAAAAAAACAAAAAAAGTGGCCACAAGTACTATTTTCAGTGCCACATCTGTACCGTAAAAATAACTGTAATCACCATCAAATGATCCCAAAAAAGTTGGATCTACATCTATCCCCCCACACATTTTCTGAGCTTGCACTTCATTATTGTAAACTACCCTTATATCATTTTGGCAGTGGTAACCACTCAAGTACTGTGGACTTGTAATAACAAAAGTCAAAGCAAACGCTAGAGCTATACCACCAAACATAATTGGGGCAGCCAACATTGCCAGGTATTTAAAGCTTTTTGACACTATTTCTTCAAATCTCTGTTTGTTATTATTAAAACTCACGGTCAGGTCGGGCAAAGCTGAATTCATAAAAAAAACAGGGATCACAGCTATAATTTCCATTAATTTCAATGCTACCGCATAAATCCCAGCTTGCGAATTCCCTGCAATCCATTGAATAAACACCACATCAATTTTAAAATAAAATTTATTCAAAATTAGCGCCAAACCATATGGCAACGCATTCTTGAGTAGGTCTCTTATATAAGCTCTATCAACCTTAAGTCTAACTGGAATCAACTTTGATACAAAGTAAAAAGTCAAACCAAGCATGAGCAAATTACCGGCAAATCCCGCCCAAATAAGTCTGGTAAAAAGCTGATCGATTCCCACCTCAGGTAAAACCTTAATAATCCAAAAAACAAGCCCGACAGCAGTTATTTTTCCAAGTATTTGAGCTACAGAGAACCAAATCATTTTGAGCCTGTACTGCAACAAAGCCGAAATCGTTCCGCTGGCCAAAGCCAAAGATGTCACCAATGCTACCAAAGATACATTTTTTCCAATTAATGTTCCTGCATACTTGGGAATAAACGGTATTACAATACTAGCCAGTCCAAGAGTGGCTACAATCAAAATCAGCCTAATGGTCAAAACATTTCCAAGAATATGTTCATTACTATGTTTTTTCTCCGCCATTTGCTGTACGCAAATTGTATACAAGCCAAAATCAGCGATAATTGCAAAAAAACCTACCAATTCAAAAAGTGTCGTATACATACCGTACACTTCAGTTGGGAGCGCAGAGGTGATTAATTTGATAGAAACCACACCTGCAACAGCTGTTACTAAACGTCCCAGCACTTGCCAAAATGTATTTGAAAAAACTTTTTTAGATAGACTCATTTCAAATTTTATAAATTTATATTAACATTTTATCATTATAAAGCTATACTAAGATCTAAAAGATCAATTATGCTAAGTATTCAAGAATTACAACAATCGGCACCAAAATTATTTGAAAAACTCGACATTTCAAACCTAGAAGACAAAGTCTCGCGACTCAAGTCCCAAACCTTAGAGGATGGTTTTTGGGATCATAAAAACTCAGGAGAAGTTGCCCAAGAGCTTGGCACTCTTGAAAACCAAGTCCAGAAATTCAGAGAATTCGAAGAAAAACTCGAAGAATTTATTCAATTTATAGATCTAATTCCCAATTACGACTCCACCCCAGATGGACAGTCTGACTTTCAAAAATTATTGTCTATGCACGATTCTCTCGTCTTGGAATCCACTCTGTCTGGACCTTTTGATAAATCTTCAGCTATCGTTTCGATTCATTCTGGAGCAGGCGGCGACGACGCCCAAGACTTTGCAACAATGTTAGCAGAAATGTACAAAGGCTATTTTTCTAGCAAGCAGTGGTCATTTCAAATAATCGATTCTGACTACTCTAGTAGCGGTATAAAACATCTCACTTTTGAGGTCACTGGAAGTTTTGCCTTTGGTAATCTCAAAGCCGAACATGGGGTTCACCGACTAGTAAGATTGTCACCCTTTAACTCTGGCAACACCAGAGAAACATCTTTTGCACGAGTCGATGTCATTCCAGTCATACCCACAACCACAGAGGTAGATCTAAACCCTGAAGACCTAAAGTTCGATACCTATAAATCATCAGGCCCAGGGGGACAGTCCGTAAACACGACCGATTCAGCGGTTAGAGTCACCCACGTGCCAACTGGCATTCAGGCTTCTTGCCAGAACAATCGATCCCAGCACCAAAACAAAGATGCCGCAATTCAAATACTCAAATCAAAACTTTTGCACCTCCAGCATGAACAACAAGCCGAAACCTTAGATGCAATTAGAGGCTCCAAAGATGCAAATGCCTTTGGCAGTCAAATACGATCCTACACATTACATCCATACAAGCTGGTCAAAGATCATCGAACAAAATACGAATCAAAAAATCCAGAGGAAGTCTTTGCGGGTGATTTGCAAGGGTTTATAGACGAATACCTCCTTGCCAATTAGTAGTAAGTAACAAAAAAACCACTTCCCAAGAGAAGTGGTTTGTAGATGACTTAGATCTGAGAATTACTCAGCAGCTTCTTCAGTCATTTCTTCTTCCATAACTGGAGCTTCTTCAGTAGCTTCTTCAGTCATTTCTTCTTCCATAACTGGTGCTTCCATTACTTCTTCAGTCATGTCTTCAACGATAATATCGTCTACTGTGATTTCTTCTTGAGAAGAAGAGCAACCTGCTACTGCAAGGCTTGCAACAAGCATCATGCCTGCTAAAACTGCGAAAGTTCTTTTAGTCATTTTTAAAAATGGTTATTAAATAAGTTCAAAGTAAGCTCAATTTATTACATACCAGGACAATAAATCAACACTTTTTTACGATACTCTCTCGACATACAGCCCTGATTCTGTGTTAACTCTAATTTTGTCGCCTTCTTTTATAAACAAAGGAACAGAAACAGTTAGTCCAGTTTCAAGCTCAGCAGGCTTAGATCCGCCAGAAGCAGTGTCTCCTTTTACTCCAGGGTCTGTTTTTACAACTTCCAATTCAACTTTTGGTGGAATTTTGACTGCAATTGGGTTTCCTTCGAATGTTAGCAGATCAACTTTCATTCCATCGACAAGATAGTTTTTTGCCTCATCGACAGTTTCATAGTTTAGCTCATGTTGTTCAAAGTCGTCATCTGTCATGAAGTGAAAGCTTTCAGGGTCTGAATACAAAAACTGAGCTTTCATGTGTTTAACATCAGCTGGCTTAAGCTTTTCAGCACCTTGAAAAGTTCGTGGAATTACCGCGCCACTTTTTAGGTTTTTAATTTTTGTTCTACAAACACCACCAGCACGAGCTTGTTTAGAATGTTGAGCAGAAAGTATTACATAGGGATCGTTATCTATGATCACTGCCATTCCTGGTCGTAATTCTCCTATCGAATACATGTATTTTGGTTAAATTCTTGTGTATAATATCAGTGTTTTATATTTTTAGTCTATAGATTATGTACAAAACTGTTTACGAGTTTTTGTCAAAAAAACTCCCAGAATATGGTTTTTTTGTCTTACTGCTGAGCATGTTGCTCACTGGAAGTTTTACACTAGATATGCAATCGCATCTTTTTTACGGGATATTTGCACCAGCTATTTCACTTGTAATTATGTCCTTTTACAAGTCTTTCAACCCAAAATTAAAATTTTCACTTGCAGACAAACTCTTAACAGCCTTCCTAGTTGTTTTTAATTTTTCTCAGTTTTTCGCCCAAACTCCTTATGGGTTCAAAGAGTTTATTACTTTCAATGTTGGAGCTTTGATTTACTTTTTAGCATCCAATTTAGACCTACGTAAATTTTATCCAAGCCATCTAAAAGCAACAATCAATTTGATCATGCTTATGATTTTTGGTCACGGGTTTTATCATATTTATAATTTGTACGATTCTCGTTTTAGCTCTTTTTTCCGAGGCACAGAAGTCTACACCACATATCCAAACGCCCTAGCATCACTCTTAATTGTCATTCTGGTCTTGGGTTTTGTGCTTAGAAAGTACAAAAAACAAATTCTCAATATTCCAGTTGTATCAATTTTAGCTTTTATGGCCCTCACTCTGACTTGGTCACGAGGAGCTTTTTTAAGTCTAGCAATAATTGCTGGTCTCAATTTACTATACAGTTTTTTCTCAGTTAAAAATCTTAAAAATGCCTTATCTTCAATTTCAAAAATTGCAATAATCGGGCTATTTATTTTCTCATGGGGCGTCTCTTACGACGCTAACTTACCTTATCCTGTAAACGGAATTAATCGTATTGCATCGCAAGATATTTCTTCAGCTCGTAGCCTCGATGAAAGATACATTCATTTTCAGCAAGCTTTTAAACTTGGTCTCGAAAATATTCTCGGAGTCGGATCTGGTGGTTTTGAGTATATTTCTGCAAAAGATCAGCAAGACCTTCTTACTCAAGCGCCTCACGCTCACAACATTCTGCTTAAGCTATGGAGTGAAAATGGACCAATAGCTGCGGTACTTTTTACTATTTTCGTTGTTCTTTGTTTCTCTGGAATCTTTAGGCATATTGTCGAAACTAAAGCAGACATGCAAGCTAACTACTACCTACTCTTTACTCTTGCACTTGGTTTGTTTATTCACAATTTGGTCGATTACAACCTGAATTTCACAGCTCTAAATTTCATATTTTTTGCTCTTATTGGTGTTCTCAAAAACTATTATTTATTCAACTCTCAGGCTCATTTATTTAGGCACACAAGCTATCTTGACAAAAAACAAGCCAACACCTTAGAAGCATCAGTTATGCTATACTCGCTTTCCTTGCTGATAATTTCTTCGATGCAGTTGGTTGGTTATTACAATATTAAAATGGCAGAACAAAACCCGGATGATCAACAATCATACAGCGTTCTGGCTTCAATAACGCCATTTAAGCATCAATATTACGAAGTTTTTGATAGCCCAGTGCTAGATGGTCTCAATAAATATCCAAACTACTATCCAATCAAGCAGAAGGCCTCTTTGTTTGCAGAGGCACTTGAATTAAACCCTAATAACGATTTGTTTTTACATTATCAATATCTTAGATCAATTGGTTTCAATCTCGACCAAGAACAAAAATCTCAATATGAAAATTTAATTACTCAATACCTTTATTTACTTCGTCAAAATGCCCACAACACAGTCACGACTAAAAACCCTAGAGCAGCCTACCATATTGCAAAAAATCTTGGGTTTGATAAACTAGCTCTGGATCTAGAATTTGCACATTTCAACGAAATCGAAAAATTCAACCAAAGATTCGGATTAGAGCTAAACCAATTTGAATATGAAGAAGATTTTACTAGCATCCAATAATCAAGGAAAGTTAAAAACCGCCAAACAGGTTTTTGTTGATTTCAAGCTTTACACACCTTCAGATTTAAATATTTCAATAGAAGTAGATGAAACTGGCACCACTTACGAACAAAACGCCCTGCTCAAAGCAGAGGCGTTTTCTAAATTAGTCCCAGAGGACTTTTTCATTATTGCTGATGACTCTGGAGTCAATGTAGATGCCCTTCCAGGGCAGTTAGGAATTAAGTCCCGGCGCTTTGGCGCCGGCCCAAACGCCACCGACCAACAATGGCTCGACCATTTTCTAGATGCTCTTAAGCATGTAACAGACCCGCAGAAAAGAACTTCGTCTATGCAAACCACCACCTGCCTACTCACACCCACCGGGCTTAAGTATTTTCATCGCCGAGTAAACGGAGGAGTCACTTTCGAAGCCCAAGCCCCAATTATACCAGGGCTACCCTTTTCATCTGTGTTTCTGATTCCACAAGAAAATCGAGTGATCGCCACGCTTGATTTCGAAACCAAATCTAAGTATTCTCATCGTATTGATTCTTACCGGCAAGTTGCCGATTATTTAAACAATTTATAATGCAAGATATTCTTCAGTGTATTCAATATAAAAGACATGAACTTTCCAAATTGGAATTCAATTCATTTTGGCAAATTGGCGAGCAAACCGGTCAACTTTTACGTGACATGGTTATCAGACTCAATGCCAAAAACGTTCTTGAACTTGGAACCTCCTGCGGTTATTCCGCTCTATGGATCTGCGAAGGTCTTCTAAAAACAGGTGGACACCTATACACAGTCGAGTCACACGCGGAGCGCTCTCAAATATGCCGCCAAAGCTTTGAGGATGCCTGTGTTCAAGAGTTTGTAACTCCAATTAAAGATCATGCGCCAGAAGTTTTTGAACGCCTGCAACAGCCAAAATTTGACCTCATCTTTATTGACTGCGTCAAAAAGCAAACCTTAGAGATTTTCAAATTAGCAGCACCCCGTCTAAATCTTGGCGGCGCAATTTTAATAGACAACATCAATTCACACAGAGACCAGTTCGATGAATTTTTTGAATACCTAAACCAAAAGCAGATTCAATACACTATATTGGACATGGATGCAGGATTGCTCCTTTACCAAAAAATATAAATTTTCACTCCCAAAAAGCTAATCCACAATCTAGTCTCAAAGCTAGTCCAAAATCTGAACCGAACTCAAAGGGCTCTGACAACTTTTTCCTACAAAGCCAACTTTTGGTGAGAAAAACAATCGCAAATTCTCAAATTTCCCACCCAAAATCATTTGAGAGTCGTTATTACTCAAACTAAAAATTTGGCTTTTTAAAATCCCGCTATTATTAACACATCCCAAACTCACTTGATATTTAAAATCTCCAATTTTTATAACTCCACCCAAGTTTTGAGCAACAAGATTAGCTAAGTTTTCACTTTCAGTCTTGAATTCCAGCACTACAGACTGCCCATTAACCTTTGCACTCGGATTTTCGACATCCAAAAAACCCTTTAAGTTTCCATCAACAATCTCAACTGTTTCATCATTTTCTTCAATCAAATCCTCTTCCACTTCCTGGGATGCAGCCAATATATCCTCGCCTGAGTTATCTTGAAAACTTTCAATAAACTCAAGAGCCTGCTGCTCAACTCTTTGACTACTAGCGCTTGCCTCCATTGTTTGAATTGTTTTTTCTACCTTTTTCAAATCGGTCTTCAAAAACCGAACTTCATTGTACAAGTAACCATTAACCATTCCCATCACAACAATCAAAATAGTAAGCAAAAACTGAAACATAATAAAAGTTTATTTTCCTAATCATACGCCAAGAAAAAAAACTACGCAAATACACTTGCAAAAATTCAAAAAGATATTATAATAACCTCTTTTAAATAAAAAATTATGTTGTTCAAGTCTTTCAACGCTCCTTCTGATCAAATTAGATCCAAAAATAGAATGAGTGATAATTCACCAGTAATCGCGAGTGCTATTTCAAATTTCGCTAAATCAGCAGCACTGTTTTTAGCAGCTTCTATCGCCTCTGCTTCAACAGCATCAGCTCAAACAACAATCGAACCTGCCGATTTCACAGTCACCCCAGCAGATAGTCCTGACAATACCGTAAAATTATCTGTTGGATATATTTTTTCAACCAAAGATACATTGTTAGATACCAGATTGTTTTTTTTCCCACCAAACAACACAGACGAGCCATACAATTCAATAGTGGGAGGATCTTATCACCTTGATTTTTTCCAAGACAACTTGGTTGGGTTGGTTTTACAAGGTGAAAATATATCCTTAACACCTGCCTATCGACTACCTGGAGCCAAAGGTCCAGATTTGAACATGTTTAACTCAGCAGCATTGGCCTTTAGGATTCTGGGCAATGATCTTTCGTTCGGTGTTCATTTAGGTGTTAGTCATCTTGACCAGACAAACTTCACAGATGTAGACACAACTATAGTCGCGCCGCTTATCGGTGTTGAGTTGAGTTATTCTGATTTATTTCAGATGAATCTTCAAGCAGCTTTACCTTTTCATTCTTTTTCGTACATATCGGAAGACATAAATCTTGACAATCAAGATCCAGCAAACTTTGGTCGTACATCTGCCGAAGCAGTAATAAATATCCATGATTTTTCAGTAGTAGCCCAATGGTTACTAGCTCCTAATCCTTCGACAAGTCAGTTGCATTCTTTCATATTCAGCCTCGGTTACGAGCCAGGCAGAGTTCAGGCTAAAGAACAAACGACTCGCTATTCAGTAGGATACAATCTACATCACCCTGTGACTGGTTCCGGACCTACTTTCGGTGCCATTGCGGTCCACCAACCAGCCTCGCTCCAATCAAGAGAAACTCAAAACACCAACGTCGCAGGCTCACTCGAAACCCTTCAAAAATCATGCCAGGCCATCAGCATAGATGCATCTAATACTTTAGATATAACCACTTGGACATCTGATAATTTCAATACAACAAAACTCACACAGTATCTAGACTGCCAAGAAATATCTACGTTCAAACTCGACCTCAGCCAACTAGACCAATTTAATCAAGCAACCCAAAACCGCTCCGGCTTCAAGCTAAACCTTAGCAACTCTACAAATATAAAAGGAAAAGCACTTGCCCAAGCTCTTCTCAAAATCCCTGTCATTGCCACAGCTGACATCACATTTAACTTCGAGGTAGACCCACTTGCGAAATTCGAAACTCTCAAAGCCGCCCGCAAGAGCGATCAACCTCAATATCACCTCTCATCACACCCAGACATTTTATTTACAGAATCTGAACAAAGGTTCATACAAGGCGGAAGCGACTTCAACTTAGATTCAGCCCAACACCTCTTCGACCCAAGCAAACTCCCATACGCTAACCCAAAGACCAAAACAATTAAATTCGGAAATGAGGATGGTAACAAAATTAATGCCGACAAGGCTCTCATCCACAAAGGTTTCGTATACTCAATTAAGGTAGATGGACAAACCTACAAGGTTCAAAGGCTCTCAGGTCAAAATCCTTCTCTTACAAAACTAGCCACTGAAGAGTTTATGTCTGTTACCTATGCAGGTGAGCAAGCCTGTACACAAGCTGGTCACGAACACGCTCCATATTTACAAGCAGCAGTCAAAGCCTTTGCTCCAATTCTTGCTGAAGACATCACGATGCTTGTCGGTCATCACGGAGGAATATCTTTTCAAGATTACACTCAAGGTAATGTTACTCTTCAAGGAGGTTCGAGTAGAACACAAAATGAAATCCTCAACCAAGCAGGTAAATTATCTCTAGAAAAGACAGCCACTACAGCTCTCTTCCAAGCAGAAAAGAAAGGTAATACTATAACTCTCAAGATATCTCTCAGCTACGATGCCACCATTAACAACCCCGAATTCACAATCGTCTGGACCAAATCAGAGTAAAAACCAAAAACACCCTCTCCAGGGTGTTTTTTATTGCTTTGGTTTAATCTCAGCAGCCAGAGGCCTTATTGGATAACAAAGTTATTTGGATCAAACTCCAAGACTTTACTGGTTGGCTGTTGAGGGCTAATACCAGTCGATTCCGAGCTAGTAGCTTCCTTGGTACCAAATCCATCAAAAAATTCATTGAATTCATTCATGATTGGCGAGATTTCCAAGGATTCAAAATTTTCTGTTTTACGAGTCTCAAAGCTACTTGGATTCAAAGAAGTATTACCCACTTTTGTATTTAGGTTAAGTTCACGCATGTATCCGTTAGTATCAATCAGGCGCACAGTTACTTTTAAAGGAGAGTTAGTTGGTAGAACTCGTGGCACACGAACCGAACCATTATATGGAGCTGTAACATTAGTATATTGCACTTCATCATTCAAAAGATACTCAACTTTTTCAACTCCAGCCTGACTCGAGACATTAACTTCGATAGCATTTACACCATAATTCAAATAGAATCCATCAGCCATATTTGTCACCTCCAAAGACAAGTGATTTGAGGCCAAGGCTCGAGAACACAAATCCGATGACTCTTCAATTGGCTTGCCAATTGCAATATTGTCTCCCAATTGCAATTTGTCTCTTGACTCTTGATCCAGAGTCATAAACCACTCCGCAATTTCAGCTTGTCTATCAGCCACCAACCGCGGCGTATATTTTTCTGCTTGAGTATTATCAAAGAAAGTCAAAGGTTTCACAAACCTTTGAGGACAGTATTCATTTGGTAATTTGAAATTTCTTTCATCAACAACAGCTTGGTAAAAGCTCATATCTGGGTCTGTCGGCACAAAGTCTGGCAAAAACCAATCCTCATTTATCAAATTCACAGGTGTCGTACTCGATGGCAAATCACCAGACAAACTACTGATCAAAACACTTTCAATTTTATCTGGCTTTTCAAATTTAGAAGTCTCAACCTCTTTATGTAAAAGATTCATAGTATTATGCCAAATAGGAGTAGCGTTTGTATACCCAGAAGCTGCCAAACTGGCTTTGGATCCGTCTGAATTACCTGCCCATGCCACAGTCACATAGTCAGGCGTCCACCCGGCTGTCCACATGTTTGTAGGATAAATTATTTCACCAATTTTCTTTGTAGAGGTTCCGGTTTTTGCTGCCACATTTCTGCCATCAGCCAAAGAAAGCAACCTTCCAAGATTAACATCTGTATCACTCAAAACATCATTAATCATAAAAGCCACTCTCGGATCCATTACCTCCTGAGCATCTTTAAGTGGAGTCGCTTCGGTATTATCCTCCAAAACTTCACCATCAAATGTTGTCACTTTTAAAATTGGATTACTTGGAACAAACAAACCATCGTTTGCAAAAACTGTATAAGCCTGAGCCAGCTCTAGCATACTCAATTCACCAGTCCCCAAACTCAAAGGCCAGCCATAATCAGCCGACTTATCAAATGAGCTAATTCCAATTCTTTCGGAAAAATCAATAATCTGATCTTGCTCACCACCAATATAATAAGCTTTTACAGCCGGAATATTTCTCGATTGGCCAAGTGCTTTTCTAACACTAATTGGACCCATAAATTCCCCATCAAAATTATTCGGTTCGTCTTCTCCAATTTTAATTGGAATATCAAAAATAAAATTCCCAGGCGAAAGACCATTCATCATCGCACTTGCAAAAACAATTGGTTTAAAACTCGATCCAGGCTGCCTTTTGGCCAAAACCATATTGTTGTAACCTTCAATTTCTTCATTTGTAAAATCTCTCGAACCAACCATAGCTTTAATATGACCAGTCTTAGCTTCTATACTTACAACTGCAGCGTTGTTGGCTTCAAAATTTTCATTATATTCAGCTTGAGTTTTTACAATTTCTTCAATTTCTTTTTGCTGATCATAGTCCAAGGTTGTGTAGACTTTCAAACCTCCGTTTTCAACCAAATCTTGACCATATTTCTCTTCCAAAATTTGCTTTACATACATTACAAAGTGGTAAGCTTTTGTTTTGGCCACATACTTATTAAACTCATAGTTTTTCAAAATTTGTTCAGCCTCAGCCCGTTCAGCCTTGGTTGCATATCCAAGCTCTTGCATTCTTTTTAGAACTTCATCGGCCCTCCCTGGTAAATAAATAATTCTTCCATCTGCCAACTCCACATCGGATCCAAGCAAACCGTAAGTATATTCAGAATCCTTAAGATCATTAATGCCCTCAATATCTCTATCTTCCAACTCCTCAAGCGTAAACTCTTTAGTCAGAGTGGTTCTTTTATGGTCACCAAACGGAGAAAAATAAGTCGGAGCCTTTGGCAAAGACGCCAAAATAGCCGCCTCAGGCAAGCCCAGTTCCGTGGTTTCTTTATCAAAGAAAATTTGAGAAGCTTTCTTGACTCCATAGGCAGTCCCTCCATAGGGAATTCTATTTAAATACATCGTAATTATCTGATCTTTAGTCGCATGTTTTTCAAGTTTTACGGCCAAAATCAATTCTTTAATTTTTCTTGTATATGTTCTTTCGTTGCTTAACACAGCATTCTTTATAAATTGTTGAGTAATCGTCGAGCCACCACGTCGAGAACCCACTCCAAGTTCACTCAACACGGCTTTCAGAATACCACCTAAGTCAAAACCATTATGGGTATAAAAGTTGTCATCTTCGATTGAAATCGCCGCCAATTTTACTACTTCAGGAATGTCCATCGAAGTCACTTTCTCTCGCTCTTCATCTTCACTTACAGTGTAAAGAACTTCTCCTTTTGAATCGAAAAACACAGTCGATTCCGCCCCTGCCAAAGAGTCAATTTCCTCAACCGAAGGTAAAAAAGCACTGGTTCCCATCATAATCAAAACAACCATAATGTTACCCAAAGTCGCTGCCACAAGTAATAAAAGTATAAATTTCTGTTTGAAAGTTCGCCGCCCCAGATTCAAATCTCCAGAGTGCTTTTTTATGAATTTTTTATGTTTCATTTAAAAAAGTCTAAATTTCATTTTAACTTTATAAGAAAGCCGTAAAATTAGCAATACTAAGCTTGAGACTGTCTTGCTTTTAAATTTAAAAACTTGCTATAATAATTATATAAATCACAAAAATGTCATTTACATCCATTCAATTACTTTTAATTTTTGTTCCACTCGCCATTTCTTTATACGCTCAATATAAGGTGTCTTCGACAATCAAAAAGTATTCACACAAACCAAACAATAAAGGTCTCACAGGCCAACAAGTCGCCCGCATGATTCTTGATCGCGAAGGCCTTTCAAATGTTGATATTATTCAAGTTCCTGGTAATCTCTCAGATCATTATGATCCAAGAAAAAGACGACTTGGTCTGTCTCGAGACATTGCCTTTGGAACAAGTGTTTCAGCCTTAGCTGTCGCTGCCCACGAGACAGGACACGCCATCCAACACCGCGACGCTTATAAGTTCCTCGGACTTCGGTCAGCCCTGTACCCAGCAGCAAATTTTTCATCAAATCTGGGCCCTATACTTATTTTTATTAGTCTTATTTTTCAATTTACCGGCCTACTCAAAATCGGTATCATTTTATTTTCAGCAAGTGTCCTGTTTACAATAGTTACATTGCCAGTTGAGTTCGACGCCTCACGCAGAGCTGTTATTACTCTGAGCAAACTAGGAATAAGTGATCCATCTGAGTCAGTCCTGGTAAAACAAGTCCTGTCCGCTGCAGCCCTTACTTATGTAGCTGCAGCCCTAGCAGCAGTCGCTGAACTAATTAGACTGATATTAATCGCAAGATCTAACGACTAGTCATGTACGAAATTACAAATATATTTATCTTATCCGGCTCAATCGCCTTAGCTTATCTAGCTATGTTTATTAAACACAAAATGATTGAATCGCAATACAACGCCGTTGTCGGCAGTGCCACCAAACAAGCCAAAGACATGCTTGCTCAAGCTCAAGAGTTTCAAAATCAATCCCAAGAAAATCTCGAGCAACTTATCCAAAACTCACAATCTATGCGTGATTCTATCGAACAAAGAATCAACATGCGAAGTGAATCTGTAGCTCGTCGCCAACTCAAAGTCGATAAAATTCATGCCAAGTTCGATCAAGCTGCCAAAAACCTTAACTCTCTCAATGCCGATCTTAAAACAGAATCAGACAAGGTTCTCTCTACCCTGTCCAAAGTCAGCGGACTAAACGCTCACGATGCCAAAGACGATGTCAAAGCCCGGCTCACTCAAGAATTCAAGTCTTTTATGGACAAAGAATCTGCTGTCTTTGTAAATTCAGCCAAAAAACAATCGGTTAAGCAAGCAGCCGATATACTTAAACACACCATGCAAAGATTCACTGGCGCTTCGTCTGTCGACAAGGGAACCAAATTAATAGAATTCAAATCCAAAAGAGCTTTCGAACACCTTTGTGGTCAAGAAGATCAAAATTTACAATACATATCTGAAAAAATGAATGTTGAAATCGAGCGTACCAACGAAAAAAACACATTGCGTGTTTCTGCATTTGTTATTTGGCACCAAGAAACTGTCAAACTCGCATTAAGAAAACTTATCTCTTGCTCTAAAATCACAACTGAAGTCATAGACCGCCAGCTAGATTTAGCCACCCGTGAATTCGAGCAACATCTGATTCGACTTGGAAACAAAGTTGCAGATATCTTAGAGCTAGAAAACCGTCATCCGGAATTAATGCAAATTATTGGCCGCCTAAAATACAGAACTTCATATGGCCAAAACGTTCTCAAACACTCGCTCGAGGTTGCCTTTATGGCTCAAATAATTGCATCACAAATCGGTGCCAACCCAAGAGAAGCATTTTTAGGAGGATTTTTCCACGATCTTGGCAAGGCCATAGACCAAATCGAAGACGGGTCTCACGACCTACTAGGTGCCGAATTTTTACGAAAACATGACTTCCCTTTTGCAGTCTATCACCCCGCGGAATCTCATCACTATGCAATACCTCCAGAAACTGTCGAAGCAGAAATAGTCATCATTGCCGACAAATTATCAGCCTCACGCCAAGGAGCCAGAACCGAAAGTGCCGAAATGTACCTTCAAAGAGTCCAAGGACTAGAACGTATTGCTACAGAACAAGAAGGTGTCAAAAAAGCCTATGCATTATCCGCAGGACGTGAAATTAGATCTTTTGTCGATGATCGAGTTGTACTTGATCAACAACTTCCAGAGATAGCAGCTAAAATAGCAGAGCAAGTTTCCGAAGAG
>Ga0181587_10002845_pt1 | contig 14313 bp, 11 predicted proteins | sample 071ome_27_FD_132463 | JGI IMG/M metagenome (GOLD analysis project Ga0181587, IMG submission 132463) | Coastal salt marsh microbial communities from the Groves Creek Marsh, Skidaway Island, Georgia - 071409AT metaG (megahit assembly) | ecosystem: Environmental > Aquatic > Marine > Intertidal...
ATTCAGTCTAACGCGAATATGGTCGGCACGCTGCGGCTTTTCTATCGCCTCGTCGCGCAAGAAGCGCTGCAGGCGCGTGCGCCGTCCCTGCGCTTCCTTTGTTCGCTGACCGGCGATGTGACGACGGATAAAGTCCTCAGTTTTCTCGATAAACTCGCGCTGCTCGTTCCATTGCTTAAGCCGGAACGCGTAGCGCTCCTCTCGCTGGCGAACGTAGTGGCTGTAGTTACCGCGGTAGGTCTCTAAAACGCCAAAAGCCATCTCCCATGTTCGACTCGTTGTCGCATCGAGAAAATAGCGATCGTGCGAAACCACTACGAGCGCCCCTTTAAAGGTCTGCAAGAAACTCTCTAACCACTCGACCGCATACACATCCAAGTGGTTGGTTGGCTCGTCGAGGAGCAGCAGATCGGGCGCATCGAGCAGTAGACGCGCCAGCAGAGAGCGCGTCTTCTGCCCGCCGCTCAGCTGATCCAAAGCCTGCCCGTAGTCCTCTTCGGAGAATCCCAATCCCGTCAGCACGGTCCGTATCCGCGTCTCATAGGTGTACCCTTCGCGTCGCTCAAACTCTCCCTGAAGCGCACTGTACTGCTTTAGAACCTCTTCGTCATCCAGTTTTTCCGATAGAGCATTGAGTTGACGCTCCATTTCTCGGACTTCCGAAAAGACTTCGAGCATGGAGTTCCAAAGCGTAATTCCATGCCCCACTGGAGGATCCTGTGGGAGGTATCCCAGACGCAGACCACTCATGTAGTGAACCCGTCCCACCGTCGGCTCATCCACGGCGGCGAGCAGGCGCAGCAGCGTGGTTTTTCCTTCGCCATTAGGACCGACTAAACCTATCCGGTCCCCGTGCTCTATGCTGAATGTTAGGTTCTTGAACACGTCGAAGTCCCCATAGGAACGACCGACGTTTTCTCCCGTTACAATAGACATATAAATCACATCCGTTTTATCTCTTTAAAAAAAAGAGAGCCGGCACAAAAAACAAACCGTCTTCCTCGGACGCCCCCTTCTTGCCTAACGGAGGTATTCCCCCTTTACTCTATGCGCGTGTCTGACCGGCGTATAGCGCCTATATACGATGCAAACTATCTTGCCTTTTTCAACTATCAGAAAGTGCTCAATCGCCCATGCAGCGCACCGTTATCGACCTAGCTTCCACGCTCTCACCCTACGGCGCAACAATCTCAACGCGCCACGTATGCATCGCTCAAGGAGCACTGGGCGCAGCCGAGCCTTTCCTCGAACAAGCTCTGCCCGCTGGACGCTGGCACCTGGTCGCCGATGCACGGACCTGGCCTCTAGTTGCTCCCCAGTTAACCGCTCAACTGCGCGCTGCAAACAGGCCCTACGTCTGTCATATTTTCCGGGAAAACCACCTCAGTCCAACGATCGAAACCGCCGACGAACTGAGCGTGCTCCTGAATGGTTCGAGCGCAGTCGTTGCCATCGGAGCGGGCACCGTAAACGACTTGGTCAAGATGGCCAGTCACCGCGCCAAACTCCCCTATGCCTGTATCGCTACGGCGCCTTCTATGAACGGCTACACATCGGCCATTGCCGCGCTGCTAGAAGGAGGCGTAAAAACGACCCGTCCCTGTGCACCGCCCGTTGCGGTCCTCGCCGATATCGATCTGCTAACGAGGGCCCCCTACCGAATGATTGCCGCCGGATTCGGCGATTTGATTTCCAAGCCTGTGAGCCAGGCCGACTGGCTGCTTTCGCATCACCTCATTGATACGCCCTACTCGCCAAAGGCCGCCCGGCTGATTGATCAGAGTGCCCTTCTACTGGAGGGCGTCGCCGAGAAGCTCCCATCGCGCTGCCCCGACGCCGTGGGCAAGCTGATGGGCAGCCTAGTGCTATCCGGTATGTCGATGGCCGTGGCCGGAACCTCCGCTCCGTCCAGCGGCGGCGAGCACCTCATTAGCCACTATCTCGATATGACGCACTACGCGTGGGGTAGGCCAATAGACCTACACGGCTGCCAGGTTGGCGTAGCCACCATCACGACGGCGGCGCTCTACGAGAAGTTCCTCGCCCTCGACCTATCAAAAATAAACTGCGAGCAGCGCCGGATCAGCCACGCGTCCTGGGATGCTCACAGAGAGACTATTCGCGCGCGGTTCGCCAGCCTAAGTCCAGCCGTATTGCCCTTTGCGCAGCAGGGCTATCCAAGCTCCGAAGAGCTGTCCCAACGCCTTGCCTGTTTGCAGTCTCGCTGGCCCAAAATCTCAGAAGCGCTCGCCAAGACGCTGCTTCCGGCCCGGCATATCTGCGACCAGATCAAAGCGGCAGGCGGACCTACGAGCTTTGCCCAACTGGGCGCAACGCCCGGTCGTGCCCGCTGTGCTGTATTGCACAGCAAAGACATACGACCGCGCTATACTCTACTGCATTTACTGAGCGAACTGGGGGTTTTAGAACGGTGGACTACGGCCGTTTTTCGGGAGCACCACCTACTCTGGCCGGCTCGGAGCAGTTGCCCATAACCCGAGCAGCGACAGCGGTACGCACAGGATTGAACAGGCCCATAGAACCTGAGAGAACGATCCAAACACGTCGTGACCAACGCCCATCAGAAACGGACCAACGCCCGATGCAGCTACGCCAATCGTCGAAACGGAACCGCGTATTTTCCCCAAATGCGCTCGGCCGTAATAGCGCACCCAAATGGTTTCGCTGACCGCCATGAGCAGCCCGCTGCCCAGCGCAAAAACCGCCGCGTAGATATAGGGCAAGAGAGAAGCCGGAACGGCGTTGAGCGCGGCCAGTCCCACCCCCTGACAGAACACGGAAGCGGCCATGAGCCCATTGAGCGCCACTCGGTCGGCCAACATGCCTCCCCCCAGACGCGCACAGGCCATAATGAAGGCGTAAAGCGAAAACATGGCCGCGACCGGACCGGCCCCCAAACCGCGCTCGGCAAAAATTGACACGATGTGGAACTGCGCGCCCGTGCCGCTCATCGACCAAGAGGCCATACAGACTACGGCAATCCAGTAACTCCGAGTGCGCAGCACCTGCTCCATGGTAAAACTGTATCCCACGCGCTCGGAGGCCTCTTTGCTCCCAATGGTCAGTCCTCCGTCAAGCTCCTGTCCCATGTCTTCGGGTCGGTCGCGAAAGACCAACACCACCAGCGGAATCAGCAAAAGCCAAATTCCGATTCCAAATACCTCATAAGCACCGCGCCAGCCGTGCGCTTCTACCAACGCAAAGCCAAGGGCCGGGACAGTCCCCACGGCAACGGCCATACCGATATTGGATACTCCGCTCACAAAGCCCAGTCGCCGTTCAAACCACATGGCAAGTGCGTTGCGAGCCAGCATGCTCATGGAGCCCTGACCCAGAAAGCGAAGAAAGAAAAAGACTAGAAAGAGCGAACCGAGCCCCGACACGTAGCGCATGCCCATACAGGTCAGGCCAAACAGGACGACCACGCCAACGAGAACTCTGCGCGGCCCGTAGCGATCCATGAGCGCCCCCACCCAAAAAAGAGGCAGTGATGCCAGAACGGTTCCAATCATATAGGCACCGCTCAGCTCTGCGCTCGACAGACCCAGACTTTGCTGTATGTAGGGATTAAAAACGGACACGCCATAGGTCTGCCCGGGCGACGTGCAGATCGTCACCAGCATCACCGCCGGCAGCATGATCCATCCGTAAAAGAAAGGCAAGCGACTCATACGAGCACCTGCCCCGTGAAGATATTGGGCGTAAAGTGCACTTAGCCTTTTACCGCTCCTGCCGTCAAACCGCTAATAAACTCTTTTTGAAGGAGAAAGAATAGGAGTACAACGGGCAGCACCGCGAGCAGCGTGCCGGCCATCATAGCGCCGTATTCCTGGGCATATAACCCCACCATCTGATTGAGGCCGATAGGCAGCGTGAAACGCTCCTGGCTGTGTAAAATAATCTGAGGCCAGAGGAAATTGTTCCAAGACCCCATAAAAGCAATCAGGCAGAACGCGCCTATCATGGGGCGCTGCACCGGCAAAACGACATCCCAGTACAGACGAAGCTCCGTGCAGCCGTCAATCCGCCCGGCCTGCAGCAGGTCGTCGGGCAGGTCGAGCATAGACTGGCGAAATAGAAACATACCAAATACGCTGACCGCGCCAGGGATAATCAGCCCCCAATAGGAATCCACCAACCCCATGGCATAGATCAGCTCGTACATCGGCGCGAGCATCACTTGGGCCGGTATCATCATCGTCGTCAGCATCAACACCATAATGAGTCGCTTGCCCTTGAATTCGTACTTGGCCAGCGCAAAGCCTCCCAGCGACGAGAAAAACAGCTGCACTAATACGGTGGCCCCTGCTACAAACAGGCTGTTAATCATAAATCGCACGTAGGGTATCTGCTCAAACAGCTGGCGAAAATTATAGAGGGAAAAGCGCGACGGTGAAGGGAAGAAGAGATAGTGAAAAAGGTCGTCTGGGCCTTTGATTGTAGCGGCGACAAGCCAAACCATGGGCGTCAGCATAACCACAGAACACAGCACCAATACCGCATGCAGACCGAACCGTTGCCACCCCATGCTAATCCTCCCTTTTCCAGGTACCCGTCAGCCGCATTTGCGCCAACGAGATCACCAACACGCCCATCGTAAGCGTCCACCCGATCGCCGACGCATAGCCCAGATCGCCGGCAATAAACCCGTTCTGAAAGAGATACATCACCACGGTGAGCCCAGAATTATCGGGACCCGCAGTATTACTCAGCATCACGTAGGGCAGCTCAAACAGTTGGAAAGAACCTATGGTACTGAGCACCGTGACAAATACGGCCACCGATCGAATACCGGGCAGCGTAACGTGCACAAACTGCTTAAACGCTCCGGCACCGTCTACCTGCGCCGCCTCGTACAGCTCTCGGTCAACCGACTGGAGTGCTGCGAGAAAGTAAATCATATTGAAGCCGACGTACATCCACAGCGAGGTCAGCACCAGAGCCGGCATAACCAATTCTGGATTACCCAGCCATTTGGTATCGATAGCCGTACCAACTAGCCCGTGCAGCACCCGGTTGAGCAGGCCAAACTTGGGAATGAAAACGACGGAGAACAGCACCGCCACAAAGACCTGACCCACTAGATGGGGTGAAAAGAAACCAAAACGAAAAAAGTTGCGCCCTTTCACCAGCCGACTGTTGAGCAATAAAGCCAGTCCCAGGCTGAGCGGCAGCTGCAAGAAAACAGACGTCAGCGCGTAAGTACAGGTATTCCAAACGGCGCGGTGGAAAGCGGGATCGCCCCAGAGAAAGCGAAAGTTATCCCAGCCCACAAAGACCTGCGATTTAGGGCCGTTTGTAATGTAAAACGACAGCGAGAGGCTCTTGGCTATTGGATACAGCGTGAACGTCAGAAACAGGATGACAAAAGGCGCCACAAAGAGGTAGGGCGCATAGCGATGCTGTAGGCGAAAGAAAAGGGCGTTCAATAGGGGTTCCTCTGGATATAGCGGCGCACTTCTTCTGCTGCGGCTAGCAGACGCGCCCGCGCAAATTCTTCAAAACCCTCCCGGCCATTTTCGCGATAATACGCTGCACAGGAAGAGATGACGCCGGCCATTTTGCTCTTGGCAGTTTCAATAAACGGACTGGCATACTGCGGCGGCACGTCGTCCGCCAGGTCGGCGTATATCCGCCCCAGCTTTTGACCAGACCAATAGGCGCGCGGCTCATCAAAGGCCGGATGCTCCCAGGCGTCTTTAAGCGGAGGCAAGATATTGGTCTCTCGAAAACGCTCGGCCAGTTCTGCCTTATTGAAATACATATGCTCTGCCACCTGCCAGGCCAGTTCAGGATCGGGACACGACTTGGTGATACCCAGCATCGTGCCACCCCACGTGCTCGTCCGTCTCCCGCCAACGTGCACCGCAGGTAGCGGCATCAGCGCCATTTTACCGCCCATTCTCGGAATGTCGGTCTCCGTTCCCTTACTGCGCCAGTCGGGACAAATAAACGAGAGAAAATAGCCGCTTTCGACAGCCTGAGTAAAAAGGCGACTAGAGCCCAAATCGGAACCAATCCGCTCCGAGCCAGCCACGAGAGGAATAAAGAATAGAAGCGTTTCTAGGGCGACCTCGTTATCCATTATAAGCGCACCTTCGGCGTCGAAATACCCGCCATCGCGCTGAAAGAGAAACATCTCGAAATGACCGGCATTGTTGTCGGACAACTCGATCATGTACCGCTCTCCGGGCACACTCACCTCTCGCCCGATGCGGACAAAATCGTCCCATGTCCGTATCTGGCGCACGTCAATGCCCAACTCCTCAAACAGATCGCGGCGATAGGCCAAAACGACCGGGTGCACGTCGTGCGGCAGACCGTAGATGCGACCTCTGTTTTGATAGGGTGCAAATCGGGTCTGCACGATGCGATCGTAGTATCCCGTGCGCTTTAGTATGGGCATCAGGTCGATAAAGCCGACGTCTTCTGCGGGCCCCCGAAAAAACGAACCCGCGCGACTTATTTCTACCTCAACCAAATCTGGAACGTCCAAATCGGCCCAAAAGGCAGCGCGCAGTCGGCTATTGACGGCATCACCATGCACCAACTGCACTTCCAATTGAGTCCCGGGATGGACCGCCTCAAAGGAGGGGATGGCTTTTTGGTAGGGCACGGCGTGATTGCTGGCAAAGGTCCACAGACGCAGCGTTGCCCGCGACGTTTCAACCGGATGAAAAAACAAATAGAGGCCGGTGAGCGCGGTGACCAAAACCAGCAGAGCCGGAGCTTTACCAAAGGGCAGTTCAACAGAGAAAAGACGGTTCTTCATACGCATTCCTAAAGCAATCGTTGCAGACAATAGTAGCGAATCTTCAGCTCTATATCCAACCTGCTTCCCTTCTCCTCTACCTAATCACGACTGGGCGCCGCGGGCACGGTCTGGCCGATATGCGTTGTCCCCTCACCAGAAAAATCTATCTTTACGTGGTGGAAATTAGGAGGATAGGCAAGAACTTGGCCATCGATAGACACACGGATTATCTCGAAATACGCGTGGGCTCGGGCGAGGAGGCGTTTCCCACGCTCCAAGCGGCTAGGGACCACCTGCGCAACCTGCGCAGCAGCGGCCCCCTATCACGACCGACACGCGTCGTTGTAGATTCCACTACGCTCGAGCTTTCCCAGAGCTTTACCCTATCGGCAATTGATGGAGGCACGGCCGAAGCGCCCGTCGTCTATAGCGCGGAAAAGGCGGGGAGCGTGCGCCTCCTCGGCGGCCAGCGCCTAGCGCACTTTACACCGGTTAGAGACCCGTCTGTCCTCGCGCGCCTGTCAGAAGATGCGCGAAAAAACGTTTTACAAATAGACCTTAAAGCTCTGGGCGTTGAGCCTCTTGGATCCCTTTCCTCGCGCGGATTTAGCCGTCCGATCACTCCTGCCCATACGGAGTTATTTTTTGACGGGCGGCGCATGCAACTTGCGCGCTGGCCCAGCCGTGAATGGGCCCATATCGACCGCCCTGCTCTCACCGGCGACGATCAACACGGTGGCCAGTTGGGCGACTTAGAAGCCGGCTTCTTCTTTGCCGATTCGCACGTAGACCAGTGGCAGAGCCTGGAAGACGTGTGGATGCACGGCTACTGGGGATGGGACTGGGCCAACTCATACGAAGCCGTCTGTGCGCGCGACGCGAGCAGTGGCCTGATACGCACTCATCCCCCACATGGTCTATACGGTTTCCGCAGCGGAGCTCGCTTTTACTTTCTCAATGCGTTAGAAGCCCTTTCCCAACCGGGTGATTATTACGCCAACCGCCAAAGCGGCCTACTCTACTTCTGGCCTCCAGCCCCAATCGAGTCGGCGGAGGCGGCTGTCTCTGTCTTAGATGAGCCCCTCCTACAGATTGAGGGCACACAGCACGTGCGATTTGAGGGATTCTCCCTCGAATATGGAAGGGGATCTGGGATCTATATCACCGACTCAGAATCGGTTGTGATTGCAGACAGCACAGTGCGGAACGTCGGGAACCACGGTATAGTCGTAAAGGGTGGCCAGCGCTGTGAAGTCCTGTCGTGCAACGTTTATCACTGCGGCGATTCAGGCCTCGTTTTATCGGGCGGAGATCGCAAGACGCTTCAGCCAGGTCGGCATCGAGCCGCCGACAACCACATACATCATATGGGCGAGTGGTCCCGCTGCTATCAGCCAGGTATACACGTGCTTGGCGTAGGCCAGCGCATCGAGCACAACCTGATACACGACGGCCCACACAACGGCATTCTGCTCAGCGGCAACGAACACATCATCGAGTACAACCACATTCACCACGTTTGCCAAGAGAGCGGAGACGTCGGCGCATTTTACATGGGCCGCGATTGGAGCGAATGCGGCAACGTGCTTCGCTACAATTTTTTCCACCACACTCAAGGCGTCGGCATGGGATCGATGGCCGTCTATTTAGACGACTGCGCATCCTCGACTACGATCTTTGGCAATATATTCTACCAGTGCACGCGGGCCGTACTCATTGGCGGGGGTCGCAACAACCGCGTCGAAAACAATATATTCATAGAATGCGAGCCGGCGATTCACCTGGATGGACGTGGGCTCGACATGAGTCCCGTATGGCAAAGTATGGTACACGAGACCATGAAGACGCGCCTAGATGCAGTCGATCATTTGAACCCACCTTATAGCACGCGTTACCCTGATTTGCGCCAGCTCGATGCATATTACGCAGAGCGTCGGGGAATTCCGCCCGAGGGTAACTTGATTGTGCGCAACATCTGCTGCGGCCCTTGGATTGACATCCGCTGGCACGCCGATCCCAAGATCGTAGCAGTGCAAAATAACATGGTCGACGAGGATCCTTTCTTTGTTGATGCTGAAGGGATGGACTTCCAGCTGCGCATCGACTCACCGGCCTACGAAATTGGCTTTAAAAAAATCCCCGCGGACAAGATTGGTCCGCGACGTATTCTTCCCAAATAGAGGGTATTATGTCAGAAGACAACAACACATCCTCAGATTCTTCGCAGGACAAATCGCGCGGCAACCGCAGTGCATCGGACTTCACCGCTGCTAAATACCGCGACCTGATTGAGGGTTCGTCTGATTTCATCTACGTGCTCAACCGAGAGGGCTGCTTTATTTTCGCCAATAGCGAGGTAGAGCACTTACTCGGCTACACGCCAGAAGAAATCATAGGTAAGCACTACTCTGACGTGATACACGACGAAGACGTCCCGTCCGTTGGACATTCCTTTGCCGAGCGACGCACCGGAGAGAGAGCAACCGATCGCCTTGAAGTCCGACTCAGGTCTCGCAGCGGCGCTATGCGCGACGTGGAAATGGATATTCGACAGTTTTCTCTCAGCTCGAGCGGCATGTATCAAGATTCCCAGTTTATCGGCACGCACGGAGTCGTGCGCGATATCACCACGCGCAAGTACAACGAGAGCAAAAAACAAGCTCTAAACGATTTAGATCGTGCCATTTGGGGTATGGCAAGAGTCGATGATATCCACATCATTCTGGAAGGTATCCGCAGCGCCATGCAGACCGTCGAATTGCCTTTTTCCGAGTTTGGCGTATCCGTCATCGACATGGCCGACCCCCCAACCGTACAATTTTATAGCACCTATCAGAGTGACACCGTGGAGCGCAAGGCGCAGTGGATGGCTGGAGACGCGCAAAACAACGCTGAGGCCATCATAGAGACGTGGCAACACGGCCAGATCGTGCACACAGAATCGATTACTCAAGATCTCGAAGGGAAAGAAGCAGAAGCTCTACGCACTCTGTATGGCCCGATTGAATCCGTCGTCCACGTGCCCTTTTCGCACGGCGTTCTGACAATAGCCACGCACGAGACCCACTTCTCTACGCAAGACTTAGACTTTGTTGAAGAGCTTTCAGCCGCCCTATCAGACGGCTACCGACGCGTGGAGGATCTTATCGACCTAACCCTTTCCGAACAGCGCTATCGCCGCATCGTCGAGACGCCCAACCTGCTCATTTTTCTATTGGACACTACGGGCAATTTTATCTACGTCAGCCCTCAGATCAAACCGCGCCTCGGCTATTCACCGCAAGATTTTTACGGCGACCCTAGGCACTTCTTACGCATCGTACATGACGAAGATCGCGAAGTCGCTACGAAACTGCTGACGTCTCATGCACCTCAAGACAGCATAGAATATCGATGGCTAGACCAAAGCGGAACGTATCGCTGGAGCAGCGCCTCTTCGTTTTCCATTTACGACTCAGAAGGCAACCGGGCGATCAATCGCCGCAGCCTCGTCCAAATCGTGGTGCAAGACGTCGACGATCGCAAGCTAGCCGAGGACAAAATAAAATCGTCACTTGCTGAGAAAGAAGTGCTTCTCAAAGAGATACACCACCGTGTAAAAAATAACCTACAGGTTATTTCCAGCCTACTTGACTTGCAAAGCCGCTCTCTGCCCGAAGATATGTCAAACGTCTTTGAGGACAGTCAGCACCGCATTACCTCCATGGCTCTCATACACGAAGAGCTCTATAAGTCCACGGACCTAGCCAGCATCGATTTTGCAGCCTACGCAAATAACCTAATGACGCATCTCATGCAGACATACAGCCCGGTGGGCGTCAAGAAAGAGATCGTCGTAGATGCCCAACCGCTGACGCTCGATCGGGCTATTCCCATGGGACTGATTGTCAACGAACTAGCTTCCAATGCACTCAAATACGCCTTCCCCGACAGGCGCTCCGGAACGATTACTATTTCGCTAACAAGTCAGAGCCAAAGCGACTTTGTCCTATCGGTGAGCGATGACGGCGTCGGCTTTGAAGGCGATATCGATCCCAAAACGCTGAAGAGCTTGGGCCTGAAGCTAGTCTACACGTTGGCCATGCAGCTGCAGGGACGCGTCGAGCTGAGTAAAGAGAATGGCACGATGTTTTCCGTGGTGCGCAAAGCTCCCCAAACGGTCGAGTGATTTAGTCTTTTTTTACAGGGATGCGATATAGAGACTCATACTGAGCATACTTTCTGCTAATACTCCTTGAGACGAGGCCCCATGAACAACATTGAACGCCGCACGCTCGGCCAAACCGGCATGAACCCCAAAGCGTTGGGCATTGGCTGCGCGTGGTTTGGCAGCGACAAGAGTTCCGACGCAGATACCATAGCAGGCGTGCGACGCGCCATTGACCTTGGACTCGACTACATCGATACCTCAGCCGGCTACGGAGAAAGTGAACGGCGCGTCGGCTTAGCCCTGGCCAACGGCTATCGCGACAAAATTTACCTGCAGACCAAAGCCGGAACCCATCCCGATCACCGCGGAGACTACAGTGCAAAAACGACGCGCTGGAGCGTAGAAAATAGCCTGCGCCTACTAGGCACCGACTATTTAGACTCCGTTCTGATCCACGATCCCTCTGATATTGAAGAACCGCTGGCTCCAGACCATGCACTCGATGAACTGCTAAAAATGAAGGAAGAGGGTCTCATTGGCCACATCGGCTTGGGGGTTCGCAACCACGATTTTCACCGCAGAGCAATTGAGACGGGCCACGTGGAAATCGTGCTATCTTTTTTGGATTACACGCTCCTCGATCAGTCCGTAGCGAGCACGACGCTGCCCCTGGCCAAGGAGCGAGGCGTAGGCGTGATCCTGGCAAGCGTCTTCGCCATGGGCACGCTTACCGGAGTAGAACCCGACTTGGAAACGGAACAGCGGCGCAACCCCGACAGTGAACCGCGCGCGCACCGGATGTGGTCTTGGTGTCGCCAGCGCGACGTAAACCTGCGTCATTTGGCCATGCAATTTTGCATGGCCGCTCCAATAGACGGCATCGTCATGGCCGGACCCTGCAACGCGTCAGAAGTAGACGATGCATACGACGCGGCCACCGCGCAGGTGCCCGACGAGGTGTGGGCGGAATTCAAGGCGGACTTTGGCGTAGGCGTATAATGATCTGGAGCGTGCTGCTCTTCGATTTAGTGCCGCTGATTGCCTTCGCCGTCCTCGATGCCTTCGGCAACGTGCGCTATGCGCTGATCGGCGCGATCCTAGCGGCCCTACTCAATCTATTATATAGCCAGTTTTTCCTCGGCGGCATCGACGCGATCTCGCTTATTTTCGTTGGACTCATCGTCTTTTTCGCCGGGCTCTCTTACTACGCGCAAAACCCGCTCTTCTTTAAGCTCAAACCGACTGCCATAGCCTGCGTAACGGCCTCTATCATGTTGGCGACTTCTGCTATTGGCACGCCGGTTATGGTAGAGATGGCCGACCACTACGCACCGATGATGCCAGAAATGGTCCAAACGCCCCTCGCCCAAGAACGCCTCCGCGCCGCGCTGGCACGCACCAACCTGTACATGGGATTTGGCTTTATTGTCTATGCGATCGCCTGCGCCTGGGCCGCCCTTCGCATGAGTCGCTGGTGGTGGTTGGCCATAAGTGGACCGGGGCTCTACCTAATCATTGCGATCTGCGCCGGCCTCGCCATGTAGTACTTCCACCTCTTCACGCCCATCGTCAACGGCCTTTAACCGAACGTTGCCGTTGAGCGTGTGCAGACGAATAGATGCATCGCTTTCTTCACCCACTTGGCCAACCAACTGCGTCCGCTTTACCAGCTCAACTCGACGCATATCCAACGAAGATTTCACCGATCCGTTGGTCGTGCGCGCGTCGATTCGGCCCGCAAAAACCGGCGGAACAAGCACCTCTATGCCGCCGTTTGTCGAACTAGCGGTGAGCGAACCGTTGCCCTCGGCCACGCGCACGTAGACATTGCCATTATCCGTGCCCAATACGCCTTCTTCTAGTCGCTTTATCCGCGCCGAGATATTTCCGTTTTGCGTTCGCAGTTGCACCGGACCGCTCACATCTCGGACCGTTACGTTCCCATTGGTGCTCTGCCCCCTCACCGCGGCCTCACTGCCAACAACTTCTATATGGCCATTGACGGAAGACAGATCGAGGTCTGCGTTCACGGGACCTTCTATCACATAGCTAACTTCTATGCTCTGCCCTTTGGGCGCCCTTACGTGTCCACGATCAACCCGAATTGTATCGCCGTCGCGCAGCACGTCCACCTGCACCTGTCCCATCAGCTCTTCTGCTTCGGCCCGACTCTGCGCCTTTACGCGCTTGCGCACCACCACGCACGCTTCGCCCATGCGGCCTTGTGCAAAGCGCACTTCGCCGCTATCAGTCGATGCGTGGATAGCCTGTACGCCCTCCCCGTCTAAGGTCCATCGCTTCTCCTCAACCGCTTCTTCTCGTCCAATTGCCGAGTGCTCGACTACCTCGTCAATAACGTCGCGGACCTGATCGACTACCTTATCGACCATGCGTCCCACATCCATTCTCTGCACGCGGTGCATCGCCTCGTCAATTTCTCGGCGCACAGTATGTCCCACCTCGCTCGTCTGCACTGTGTCCACGGCGCGGCGTACTTCGTGCCCAATTTCGCCAATCAACTCGCCAATAGGACCGCCGTTGCGCAGCCGCCCCCGACGCCCCGCACCGCCATACGCTCGATCCTCTTCAACGCTCTGGCCCAATGCGGCGAGCAGTTTCTCCGTCTCTTCAACCGTTATCTTTCCCTCGGAAAGCATGCGTAGAATGGTCACTCTCTCTTCGCTCATCTCTGATCCTTACTCTTTTGTCTTGGATAGTGCCTCTGCGGCACCGTTAGCATCCAACTCACCTCGATCCAACTGCTCGAGTATCGCTCGACGTCGGTCGCTCAAATCGGCCTCGATCTCCTCTTCTGCCCCGGCTTCAAACCCCATCTCACCGATGATGGCATTGAGGCGCTTGCGCAATTCTTGATACGATGCCCCCAGTTCGCGCTCCATTTCCTTGAGATTTCCCCGTTTGCGAACAAAGGACTCTAGGAATCCCAGACTCTCTGCCGACAGTCCGTCAAAGGCGCTCAGAGCAAAGCGACCCTGTATAACCGTATCACACGCACAGCAGCTTAGCTGGCTGGCGCAGAGCCCCCCGCCACAGGCCGGACAGGCGGCAAATATACCGTGCATAATACACCTCTTCCCTTCAAAGAAAGTTCAATATTTTCATTATAATCAATAATATTTTCCTGTAAATGGCCATTTCGTAAATTATTTTAATTTTTTTATTAAATTTTTTAAGTCTTGGCAAAAAAAACCGGCCCGCAGGGGCCGGAGTACTGCCAGTCGACGGAGAGATTACAGCGACTTGATAACTGACGCCTTCGACTTTGCGCCCTCATCGAGTAGGGGCAACAGGACCAGACGCTGTTCAACCAGCTCGTTGAGCCGCCGTATTTGATCCTCCGTCTGCTGGATTAGCCCTTCGCGTTCTC
>Ga0181587_10002855_pt1 | contig 14282 bp, 6 predicted proteins | sample 071ome_27_FD_132463 | JGI IMG/M metagenome (GOLD analysis project Ga0181587, IMG submission 132463) | Coastal salt marsh microbial communities from the Groves Creek Marsh, Skidaway Island, Georgia - 071409AT metaG (megahit assembly) | ecosystem: Environmental > Aquatic > Marine > Intertidal zone...
TCGGCCTGAACAGCTGCCAACTGCGCCTGCGCATCGTAGAGATCGGTTATCTGCGCCAGCTGTCGCTCATAGTAACTCTCGACCAGAGTTAACTGGGTAGCCAGGGCATTCAGTTCGGAGCGTATCGAAGTCAGCGCGTCCTCGGCCTGTAATACATCGAAATAGGCACTGGCAACTGTTGTCAACAACTCCCCCAGTTGCGCGTAGTATTCCGCTTCCCGCTGGTCCTCGATGTATGACGCCTGTCGACGGTTGGCGAATTCCCGCCAGTCGAACAGTAACTGACTCAACTGCACGTTGTAGCGTTTACCCTCGTACTCACGTAGCTGAAAGAGATCCTCTCTCTCATTGTCCGAGACGCTTGCGTTGGCATTCAGTTGCGGTAACAGACGACCGGTAGCGGCGCGTTTTCGGGCGCTGCCGATATTCAGCTGCTCGCGGGCAATTTGTAGCTCCGGACTGAAGCCGATCGCTGCAGTGAAGAAATCTTCCAGAGTAAAACCCAGCGCATCTGTCGCGGTGAACGATGCACTTTGTGACTGGGGATAAGCCGCGGGATTCCATCCTACTAGCAAGCTGGTCAGAACCAACGACAAGATTATGCGTTGCTCGCAATATGGCATTACTGTTCCCGGAAACTTCGCGCAAGGGCATTGGTGATAGGCTTTAACAGATATTGGAGGAAGGTTCGGGATCCGGTATTGATAAATGCATCTGCCGGCATGCCGGGCAATAGCGCCAGGTCTCCCAAATCTTCAAAGCCTTCCGGCGTCACCCGAATACGCGCCAGGTAGTAGGACGCACCAGTATTCGGGTCTTCAACTCTGTCCGCCGAGACGCTGAGGACACTGCCATAAATGGTTGGTACTGATCCCCGGCCGAAAGCCGAAAATCGTATAGAGGCTTCCTGCCCCGCAGAAACGCTGTCAATGTCCGTAGGCGAAATGTTGGCTTCTATAATCAGCTCGTCGCTTTGCGGAACAATTTCGGCAATTGGCGTGCCAGCACTGACAACGCCACCGACAGTGTGAATCTGCATACCATTCACAATACCCTCCTCAGGTGAGCGTATAACAGTCCGTTTCACAATATCCTCAAGAGCGATGACGCGTTCTCTAATGTCCTTGAGGTTTGTCTGGGTCTGGCTCAACTCGCTGACTATCTCGTTCTGGAATTGTCGGTCCTGCTGAAGAATTTCCAGGCGGGTTTCGCCGATTCGGATCTCGGTAGAAGAAATGTTGGCGGTCAGATCTGCAGCTTCTCCGCGGGTAGAAGCATAATTACGTTCAAGTTCCCGCAATCGTGTTTTATCTGAAAAGCCCTGACTCAGCAATGCCTGGGTATCTTCCAGCTCATCGGCATAGGATGCAGCCAACGATTCACGGGTTTCCTTCAGGGCTCGCAGGCCCTCTACCTGGGATTCGAGCTGGCCAATGCGCTGTTGTAGCACTTCTATACTGCCTTCGATTGCTGCCTTTCGGGCAGCAAAAATCTCGTTCTGAGCGGCCATTTCCGTCAGAGCGTCCAGGTCGCCGGATACGAGGAAATCGGGGTAGCTCACGGCATCCAGTCGGTCACGCTCGGCGATCAGACGAGCCTCCGTGGCAGCGAGAGCTGCCAGTTGGGCATAGGCAATCTCCAACTGTGCCAGCGGCTGGGTGTCGTCAAGGATAAGCAGGGTATCGCCAGCCTGAACAAGGTCGCCGTTGCGGGCGACAATTTCCTGTACGATGCCTCCTTCGAGGTGCTGCACCATCTTCTTATAAGATTCTACCGCTACGGTTCCTGGCGCAAAGGCGGCACTATCCAGGGGTGCTACCGCTGCCCATACACCGAACATACCGAATACCATGAACAAAACAATTAGCCCGAAACGCAGTGGCGAGCTGATGCCGGTGATTACCTCAACCTCCCCGTTCTGGTTTTGTGGTGTGGTATCTATCTGGACTGAATCATTCTCTGCCAAAGTTAAATTCCCTAGTTAAATTGGTATCCACTTAGTTGCTCATGCAGGGTACCTGACCGCCTGCTTACCCGGCTGCGCTGGGTAGACCGGGGTTCTGCACGTTCATCGCGGTTTTACCCGTCAGCTGCGCCAAAACTTTGTCACGCTCCCCATACGCGACGGCCATGCCGTCTTTCAGCACGAGAAGCAGGTCCACGCACTGCAACACTCCCTTGCGATGGGTAATCACTACCAGGGTACAGCCCTGTGCCTTGACGCGTTTCAGCGCCTCTATGAGCTCCCGTTCGCCCTGATCGTCGAGATTCGAGTTGGGTTCGTCGAGAACCAGCAGACAGGGGTTTCCGTACAACGCGCGTGCCAGGCCAATTCTCTGCCGCTGGCCGCCGGACAGAATACCGCCCACGCTGCCAATTACCGTGTCATAACCGTCTGGCAGGCGCAGGATGAGTTCGTGGACGCCAGCCAGTTTGGCTGCTTCGACGATCATCGCCGAGTTGATTTCTCCAAACCGGCATATATTCTCTGCGATGCTGCCATCGAACAACTCTATATCCTGTGGCAGATATCCAAGATTAGGTCCCAGTTCGGCACGATCCCAGGACGCGACATCGGCGCCATCCAATCGCACCTTACCTCCAGCTGACGGCCAGATGCCCAATAAGGCCCGGGCCAGAGATGATTTTCCCGACGCACTGGGTCCGATGATGCCCAGCGCCTGGCCGGCCGAAAGGTTCAGCGAAACGCCCCTTACCACCGGCGCTTTTGCACCAGGCGGCGTGACAAAAACCTGCTCGACATCGAGCTTGCCCGTGGGTGTCGGCAGGCTCATGGATTCCGGCGTTGGGGGCACTTCTTCCAGCAATTTGCCAAGACGTGCGTACTGCACTCGGGCAACTGAAAAAGCTTTCCAGCCCCCAACCATTAAATCTATAGGCGCCAGAGCACGGCCCAGCAAGAGAGATCCAGCGATCATCATCCCCGGGGAGATTGCTCCCTCAAGCGCCAGCCACGCACCGAGTCCCAGGGTCAGGGACTGAGCCATCATACGAAATGTTTTCGAGATACTGGTAAGCAGGCCGGAAGCCTTGCTGGCATTGGTTTGTAGATGCAGCACCTGATCGGAAAGCTTTTGCTGCTTGCGCCGCAGATCGTCAATCATTCCCATGGCGGCGATGATTTCAGCGTTGCGCAAGTTGCTGCCAATCTGATTGTTGATGGCCGCCGCCTGGGAGTTGGCATCTTTAAGCCTTTTATTGGTAACTTTTTCATTGATGATCGCCAGCACGATCATAATGATGCCAGCGACGATGGCAGCGACTCCAAACCAGAAGTGAAACATGAACATGATGGCGACATAGATGGGAAACCAGGGGGCGTCGAAAAAAGCAAACAGGCCGTTTCCCGTGAGAAATTGACGCAAACCAGCAAGATCCCGCAGGGCCAGATCGGTTTTGGAGACGCCGCCGGTAATCATGGAATATCGGAACATGGCATCGTAAACCCTCTCCCGCAGATTCAGCTCGATACGATTACTGGCGCTGATCAGAATCATTGATCTGACCCACTCAAAGCCACCCATGGCTGCTAGCAAGGAAACCAGGAGAAGGGAAAGCATGGCGAGGGTGGGCAGACTGCCGCTGCTGATTACCCGATCGTAGACCTGCAGCATGTAAAGCACAGGCATTAGCATGAGCAGATTTACGGCCATGCTGAAGACGCCTGCGTACACAAAGTAGCGCTTGACATCGAGTAGCGCCTCGGCGAGCTCGGGATACCTTGAGCCTTTTGATTCGTTGGACATAGTGAATATCTATCTAGTTATTTTTGCTGCTAAACCAATTGCGGACCTGTATTGGAAATTTTGGCTTGACCGAGCCTCCCTATGTGGGGGGGCATCGTGCGTTTTTCCAGTGTTCAGTCAAAAAAAATCTCAAGAAACACTACGGGCCCGCCAGACGGTCGATTCCATTGCCTGAGCCCCTCTCTATTTTGCGATGGCGTGTCTGCGAACGGCAGAGCCTGCTGTGGCTAAAGCTCTTCATTGCCTTCGGCCAACGCTCTCAACAGTTTAAGATTATTGATCTGCAACCGCCCCGCCCCGTCCCGCTTTACCACCTGCTTGCTCTGTAGCGCCTGAAAGACGCGAGTGACGGTTTCGCGACTGATATTCAGCATTATGGCGATTTCCATGTGAGTAGGGGGATTAAGCAATTCCGAAGACTCGCTTGCCCTGTCGCGGTCCTGTGCGGGTACAAGTGCCCACAGCTGGAAACATACGCGCTGAGCAATATTTGGCAGGCCAAGCAGGGAACGTTGGAATGTCAGCTGCCGAACCCGCGCGGCCAGCCTGCGGCTCATATTGTTGACCACACTTGGCGCGGTCACCATGATATTGCGCATTAGCTCGATGGGCACCATCAACGTTGTGGAAGACGTCAGAGCAATGATGTACTCGGGCTGCGGGCCATCGTCAAAGAGTCCTAACTCTCCGCAGAAATCGCCGGGTTCAACGAAGTAAAGACCAACTTCCCTTCCGTCTATCGTAAAATCGACACCCTGCAAGCGACCCTCGAACAGGAAGCAGAGGTTGTCTTCGCGCTTTCCGGCGTTCAGGACGATGGCGCGACGGGCAAGTTTTTGCAGGGTCGACCTTTGCGCCAGCTCATTGAGAGCCGGTTCGGGGAGCGACTTTAAAATTGGAAACGTCCGCAGCATTTCTGGGGTTATTGCCATTTATTTTGACCCTGCTTTGTTGCTGCTGACCCTGCTGCCAATCGCCCCGAATCACACTGCCGGCTATCGTAAGTTCTTGAAACTCGTCGGCAAATGCAAGTATTTTTGCCCTTTGTGATTGTAGTCACTCGACTACGTAAACGAATGAGGTATCGTCGCAACGATACATGATGCGCCAGTTGCGGGCGGAGTAGACGTAGCGCATCGCGGAGAAACGCAGAATGAAACTGCCAATGACATTCGAACATTTCGTCAGGTTGAGCGCAATCTTTAGCTGCATCAGCTGTGGAACGAAGCAGGCCGTGGCGCTGTTTTCACTGATCTTTGTGGCGTGGGGGGCGTTCGCTGCGGAGCAACAGACAAACCCCCGGGTGGGCGAAGTAAGTTTGGTTCTGGGCAAGGCCTACATACAAAGCCCGCAGCAGGATTGGCGTCGGATTGAAGTTGGCTCGACGGTCCGGGTTAGCGACCAGATTGTAACCGGCAACAACGGCCACGTTCACATTCGATTTGTGGATCAGGCACTGGTCAGTGTCCGGCCCACCAGTGAGCTGCAAGTAGTGCGTTATGACTACGATGCGATGCGTCCGGATCAATCAACCGTCAAGTTCAACCTGGTAGAAGGCTCTGCTCGATCGATTTCCGGTGACGCTGCCAGGTCCGCACGCCAGCGCTTCCGTCTCAATACCCCGATTGCCGCAATCGGTGTGAGAGGTACAGATTTTGTGGTTAGCGCCACAACCGAAAGCGTCCGCGCCCTTGTCAATGAAGGCACTATTGTGATGGCTCCCTACTCCGAGCAATGCAATGTCGATGCATTCGGACCCTGTGCCGACAATGCCATCGAGCTGTCTGGAGATTCATTACAAATCCTGGAGTTGAATGCTGGTTCGACTTCGCAAGCGCCATCGACGCTTGAACGCAATCCCGGCCTGCTCCGCAGGGGAGCTCAGCTGGCGGAAGCAACCGATTCTGAAAACGGTGCAGAAAGCGATGGCGAAGATAGAGCGGACAACAGCGAGGTTTATCAGGAAGGGGTCACTTCGGTGCAAGTCAGAGCTGACGCCGAGAGGGTTGCGGTTGCCGGATCACCCAAAGAGCCCGAGCCGATCAGTGATTACACTCCCGCGTCGCCTGTGCTCGAGGCAAGTCTGAACGCTGGGCAGCTGGTATGGGGCCGCTGGTCGTGGGCAGAGGATCTGGGTGACCTGGAGCGCATCACTGTGTCTAGCGCTGTAGCAAGTGAAGGACGCGATATAACCATAGCCAATGACTCTTATGGTCTGTTCCGCGACAGCAGCACAGATCGGGTTCAGCCGGGTCTGGGTGTGGTCGGCTTTAACCTGAACAGTGCCCAGGCGTTTTACAGCTCGGAAAGCGGCATTGTCGCCATGCAGGTCAAAGGCGGGACGCTGAACATTGATTTTGATCGCAGCAGATTCGCTACCTCACTGAGCCTGGAGCACGAAGCTACTGGCCTGATTGGTCTCAGCGCGATGGGAAGGATCTACTCCGGAGGCTACTTCTACGACCGTTCGGCTACCCAGAACGTGGTCGGTGCAGTCAGCATAGATGGGAAGGAAGCTGGTTATTTTTTCGACAAGCAACTGGAATCGGGTGGTATCCAGGGCCTGACCTTGTGGGGTAGCCAGTAGCCATGAGCCAGATGTCACGGCTGAATGAGTCGCTGAATCCGCTTGCGCTGGCGTTGCGAATGATGCCGCGCAGCGGGCGTTTGTTGATGCTGGCTCTTGCGGGCCTGCTCAGTGGGGCGTTGGTTTTGCTGTTTAGCAGCAGTCTCGATATCTTCGAACAGCGGCTGGGTGAAATGGGCTGGACTTTTGGTCCCGATGACACGCCGGAGCAGCGCCTGACCATTGTCGCCATCGACGAGAAAAGCATTGCCGAGGTGGGTGCCTGGCCATGGTCACGAGAGCAGATGGCTCGATTGACCAATGCCCTCGACGAGGCAGGTGTCCAGCTGCAGCTTCACGATATTGTTTATGCCGACCCGAAAAGCGGAGACCAGCAGTTGCTAACGGCGCTGCAGTCGTCGCGTGGCGCAGTGATCGCCCAGGTGCCGGCGCTGCAGTCAGACCAGACTGTGAGAACCGGTATCATGACCCACGCGGTCAGTGGCGTCGGCTGTGAGAAGGTATCTGCCAGCAGCAACTATCTGGCACCCCATGGCGGCTTCGCTGCCATCCCCAAGGGCCATATTACGCCGATTATTGATAGCGACGGCGCTGTGCGGCAGGTCCCGGCGCTTATCTGTGTAGACGGCCAGGCCTATCCGGCACTGGCGTTGGCGGCCCTGTTACAGGGTTTTGACAGAAACGACAGAGGTGTCACTCTGCGGTCCGGGACAAGCCTGCTAGGGCCTCAGCAGCTACTGGAATTGGATGCCTACCCGGGCCTGGAAATTCCGCTGGATAGACAGGGCAATCTGCGCATTTCCTACCAGAAAGCACCGCAAAGTTACTTGGCGGTGTCGGCCATCGACGTCATGAACGGCGCTATCGATCGCGAAATTCTGGAAAATACCTGGGTGCTGATCGGAGCTACCGCATTCGGTATTGGCGATATCGTACCCACTCCGTTTAGCGGCATCGCGCCGGGCGCAGAAATACAGGCGCGCATTTTGACCAGTCTACTGGATGCCACCGTGCCCTATACCCCTCGGGGGGCCGGCGTTTATCTGGGGCTATTGAGTTTAGTGTTTGCCGGCATCCTGTTTTTTCTGGCCGGTGCGCGCGATCGGGCGGCCGCATACGGACTGCCTGTTGCGGGGGTGCTGCTGCCGTTAGTTGCCCTGACTCAGCACATGCAGTTACTTTCAGCCAGCAATCTATGGATGGGTTGGTTATATCCGGCCATGTTCAGTATCCTCGCCGCCGGCCTATTACTGCTGCTGGAACAGCGCCGTTTGCGCAATGAGCGCAGCCGGGTGTTCAACAACCTCAATAGCTACCTGCCTGGTGACGTTGCCAGGGAAATTGCCTTCAGCCTGCCCAGTTCCAGCATCAACGCGAAGCGCTGTGACGTGACACTGCTCAGTGCCGACCTGCGTAACTTCTCAGCCTTTGGCGAAGCCAGGCCGCCGGAAGAGTCCGCCGCGGTGCTGCACTTTTTCTTCACCCGCGCTACCGAGATCGTCGAGCGCCACCATGGTCGAATTCAGGAATTCAAGGGTGATGGTCTGCTGGCCGTGTGGGATGACCAGAATGCCGAATCGGCCAGGCAGGCGCTGCTGGCTGCTCAGGAAATGCAGCGCAGCATCGACCACGACATGCTGCCCCAGCATCCGCCGACAGGGCTGGAACCGCTAGCGCTTGGCATCGGCATCGAGCAGGGCCCCGCCCTGATCGGCTCCATTGGACCGGCCAACCGACGGACTCATACCCTGCTGGGTGATACGGTTACGGTCACGTTACGCATCCAGGAAATGACCGCCGGCCTGGCGCAACCCATTCTGATTGGCGAGTGTGCCGCCCGGCAGCTCAGCGACTTCGGCCTCGAATCCCAGGGTAGCTACCTGCTAAACGGTTTGCGGATTCCGCACTGTCTGTTTGCGCCTCCGGCTTCCTCCATTGCCCAACACAAGCTTTCCGATTCACTAAACCTGAAACTTATCAGGGGTGGACGTCAGTAACATCGTCCTGCAAGGAAACAAGCAGCAGTCTGTCGCTCATAATCCGCGCAGTTATTGCGCGTCCCCGGCCTATTCACGATAATGACCGTCATTCCCAGCGGCCCGACGTTTGATTTTCAGCAGACTATTCCCCATGCCCCGACCGTTTAAATTCCTGGTGCTAGCCACGCTGCTGCTGCGTACCGGACATGCACTGGCTGTTTGCCCCGATCTGACGCCCTACTACCCGGGCACCAATCCGGACTGGTCGGCTGTCCGACTGCAATTGGCCGGCTTGATGCCGGAATGCCTTGAGAGTTCGGAATACTTTGCCCTTTACGGTGCAGCCCAGCTCAATAGTGGCGATGTAGCCGAGTCAATGGAATCACTGGAACGGGCGCTGTTACTGGACCCCCTCAATGGCGCTGCGCAGATTGATTATGCTCAGGCACTGTATCTGCAGGGAGATCTGTTTGCCGCCCTGGAACTCAATGACCGGCTGCTGGCGCGGGACGATCTTCCCGCCAACCTGCGCAGCCTTATACAAAACTGGCAACAAAGCTGGCGCGCGGAAACTCGGCAACGTCTGGTACAGCTGGATGTGATGGCGGGTTACGATAACAACCTCAACAGTGCGCCGACACCGGATGAAATCACCCTGACGCTGTCCGGCGAAGATGTCGTGCTGGCGCTGAATCCCGATTTTCAGCCGCTCAGCGGACCTTACCTGAACCTGCGGCTGGGCGCCCGCTTTCGTCAATTGGCTCCGGATTATCAGCACAACCTGCTTCTGGAAGTGCGGGGTCGAGTCAGTGAGGATTCGCAATCCGACCAGCTCCAGTTGGACACCCGTTACGCCTTTGTGCTGCCCGGGCGGCGCCAGAGCTGGCAGCTGGATGCCGGTATGTCGCACTTGTTCTTCGGCGGCACCCCCCTGTATACGGCAAGCGAGACGTCTGCCCGCTACCTGCCGTCCAGCAGCGGGCGTTGCCAGCCCTATTACGGGCTGGCCTTGCAGCACCAGCTATTCCACGATAACAGTCGGCTGAACGGACTGGAAGCCAAGGCGAGTGGCGGCATGAATTGCCCATTCAATGCAGATAACGGCCAGCGACAATTGACTCTGGAAGTGGCACTGCTTGAGAACGTGGCCCTTAAAAACAATCGAGCGGGCGACGACCGCAGCGGCTGGCAGACCAGTTTGCGCTGGCGAACGCCCTTGGGCATCGGTGATTTTACAAGCCAGCTGAGTCATACCAGACTGGATGATCGGGCAGGCTACAACCCACTACTTTCAGGGGGCGCAGAGCGATGGCTTGAGCGTTCTTACGTGTTGTTGCAATACCGCAGGCCGGTTTCAGCCCAGGCGATCATGTTGTTCAATGTTTTCCATCAGACACAGCACAGTAACATTGATCTTTTTGACACCACCGACACCACGATTGAAGTCGGATTCAGCCTGCGCCTGTAGACAAGTCCGTGAGAAATTTTCCCCGGTCTGAGCAAGACTCGGGAAATTGCGACAAAACAATCGATTGCATGCAAAAGAAAAGAAACATTCTGTTGTTATTTCTCTACAGGATCGGTAGAATCTGCGACCAAATCTATCTGGAGTTTGAGCTGTTTCAGACTCAAGTCGGATTCTCGGGAAACCGTTATATCTGTTCCGTGTGACTGTGATCACAGGGAACAGGTGTCGGTTTTTGTATGCTTGGCATGCTGAAATTAGACCAAATTCGGGTCTTGCTGGCGCGCCGGCGCGCAGGACCAATAGAAACAGACAACTGAAAATGTACCAAGGAGCTTGATAAATGGCTTTAACAGAGCAAGATCAAAAAGACTTAATGGCCCTCATTGTGGGCTCATTCGACGTGGCCCCTGGCCGCACCATATTCAACGAGCTGGCCACGGGCCTTGTTCAGGGGACAGCAACTCTCCAGAGCATTGCGGACGCGATTGTTGCCCACCCGCTGTTCAGCGATAACTCGATCGGTGAGTATCCGATATCTCAGACCAACCTGCAGTTTGCCACCGAATACTCGACGCAAATCCTTGGTGCTCGCGGCGCTCTGGTCGAAGGCAGTGTGTGGGATGAAGCTGTAGCAGCGATGGAAGCCGAGCTTAACGGCGGAATGTCCAAAGCCGAGCTCATTCTGTTGGTGGTCGGTTATCTTACCGGCGACTCCGTTGCCGAATCTTTCCAGGGAGCAGCTGACTGGCTGGCAAACAAGACTGAAGTCGCCCTTTATCAGGCGGTCGAGCTCGAGCTCGATAACAGCGGCAATAGCCTGGATGACTTCCGCGGAGTTTTCTCTGGCGTCGATACTTCTCAGGCCAGTGTTGACGCAGCAAAGGCTGCGCTGTTCGCCGAAGCCAATACCGTTGAACTGACCACTTCTCCGGACATTCTGTCCGGCAACCTCTTCATCGCTCGACCCGCATATACCCCGGGCGGCAATGATCTGGTGAACACCCTGCAGGACGAAGACGAACTGACCGGCATCGGCTCGGGCGCAACATTGCGCGCTGTCCTTGGTAGCACCAATGACGGTAGTGAAAGTCTAATCGCACCGATCCTGAATAACATCGAGAACCTGATCCTCGAAGTGACCGACGGGGACGTATATAACCTCAATCTTCAAGACGCTGACGACGCCCTGACGTCGATCAGCATAGACCGGCTTACCACAGACGAGAGTTTCAACGTAACGGATATTTCGGCTGCGGTGACTGACATCAGTGTTTCCAAGGCAACGACTTATGGGTACCTAGACTTCGAATGGCGTGAGGACGAGCTGACTGGCAACGAAACGCTGAACGTTGTCCTGGACGCGGTTCGTTTGGTAGAACTCGATTTTTTCGAAAGCGGCGACACGAATGAAGACGAGGGTTACTTCTACGAGACTGTCAACATCACTGTAGAAGGCACTACCAACATCGATAGCGTCTATATTCAACCTAACTACGAAGAGGACGACGATCAAACCATCAACATCACGGCTAATGCAGATTTGGAAATTAACAATTTCTACGTCAGTGGCGCTGAAGCGATCACCATTACAGCAAATGCCGACGTCTTCATCGGTGAGGATGAAGATGAGGTTCTTGCCCCATGGAACGATGGAATTTGGAACAATGATCTGGAGTTGTTGACCATCACCGGCGACGGCGACGTTACCATCGATGGCCTTGATGACCGGGAAACCGTAGTTGACGGCTCCGCGATGACCGGCGACCTGACATTGGGAACCTGGCACTTGGATGACGAGGATTCCTCGGTCGAATCGGGTTCCGGCGATGATTACATCATGGCCTACGATGATGCCTACGGTGATGTGGTCACGAACGATGGCGATGATGTTGTCGAGGTCGACGGCGACGTCGGGGGCAGTATCTCTACTGGCGACGGCGACGATGAAGTAGAAGCTCGGGACTTGGAAGCCGAGGGTGACAGTCAAGGCAACGGTAACTCGTCGTTTGGCGAGGCAACAGCTGCTTCTATCGATACCGGCGACGGTGACGACACCGTTGTGGTTGATGATCTGTGGAGCGCCACCGACTGGAACAATGGAGACCTGTTAGACTCCAATGACGACGACACGTACCTGATTGTAGGTCCCTCTATTACGACGGGTGAAGGAGACGACTACGTCGCGTTCAATAATATCAGTGACGGCTCTGTTATTGATACGGGAGACGACGACGATATGGTCTATGTCGAGCTGGATGGCGGAAACGCCAACTACTGGGGCAACCGCGGCATTATCCGAGATGACGACCGCGATGAGCGGGAAGTAGACCTTGCTGGTGATGAGGATTTCGTTGGCGCTCAGGTATTGCTTGGCAGCGGAGACGACGTCATCACTTTCGCCGCGGAGGAAAGTTGGCTTGGGTATTGGTACTGGAGCCCCGACCACACTCTGGTAGGCGAAGATGCCGTTCTGGATGGCGGTGAAGGTAATGACACACTAAACGTTTACGCTTTAGATCAGGTAAACGTCACTTCGCCAACGAATGCTTTCAACCCGGATGGTAATGACGAGGACTGGAATGCCTACATCAGAGGTATCGAAACTGTCAATCTGACCATATTGAATCAGCAAAATAACTACTGGCTAGACGGTTATAACGACGATAACGAATCGGATGGCTTCATTGGCGTGGATGTTCAGAGGATCGACTCAGCCCTTGAGTCTCTCAACCTGAGGTCTGAAGAAGCCCCGATTGAAACCGGCCCTTACAGCGAAGAATACGAGGCGGGTCAAAGTGTAGATTTTTATGTAGTAAATATGCGCGATGGTGTTGAGCTTACTCTGTCTGCGAACGAAGCCACTGGTGTAGACGGTGGCGAACTGGCAGATGACTCAGAAATCGACGTCTATCTTGGGATAAACTTTTTCGATGCCGATGAGGATGACGACTCTGTAACGTTGGAGGTTTCGTCTAACTCCAGTCTTCCTGGCGCGGAACACGTCGACCTTGAAATCTATTCGTACCAATCCGCAGCTATCGCAGACTATGACAGTGATACCGACTACCTGATCGAGAACCTGACTATCAACTTCAATGACGGTGGTTCGCACTTCATCGATCTGAACGGATTCGGTGACTGGCAGTTTGCTAATAGCGACGTAAATGACGGCTCGTTCATGCAGTGGCGTAACGACGACCCCTTTACTAATTTGAGTCTTGCGGAATATAACGACATAGAGGACAAGACTCCTTGGGGTCAGGGCTATGAGGTCGAAACGTCCTTGACTATCGCCAATACCGAAGCTGGAGAAGAGATCACTGTCGTAGGGGTCACCGCTGACCGCATTCATATCACTGGTGATGCAGCGGTTGATCTGACAGTTGGGGAAGATTACACAGACTTCACCAACAACTACGACATCATGACAGGCTCAGCCGACGACGTTGTAGACATGACTCTAGATCTGGTAGACGACGAAGACGCCATCGACATGGGTGATGGCGACAACGACCGCCTGATCATCAACGGCACAAACAGCATGGGCTTCCGCACCCCATCTCAGCCAGAAAACGATGAGGTGTGGCATAACAAGTCCGGTATCGAGATTCTCGAAATCGTAAGTGCCGATGGCGACATTACCATTGTTCTGGACGAAGAGGCTTTTGATACTGGTATTCGTCAGATAGATGTAACTGGTGACCAGGAGCAAGACCTTACCATTGTCATTGGTGAAGACTTCGACGCCAGTAGCCTGGTGATCAACATGGCCGAGGGATTGGATGAAACCGGTCTGACGATCATAAGTGCTCAGGACAATGTTCTGCAATCCAGTGTTATCTACCTGAATGCCGACGATGGTGCCTCCTTCTACCTAGAAGATGAGTACGATCTGATTGATATCGAATTAGTGATCACTATTAATGAATCGTCCACTTATACGGAAATTGACGACAACAACGACGGTAACTCAGATGGTGAGGTAGAAATCGATGTCTTTGCCGGCTCTATCCAGAAAATAACCCTTGTGCAGCCAGACGATGACGACGACGAAAGCGATTATATCGATTTGGAAATATCGGATTCCTGGAGCGATTCCGAGTTGATAATTGATGCGTCGGCCATCCTCGACGACGATGAAAGTTCCACAACGGGTGGTCTTGATCTTGATGGTGTGTCTGCAGACGACGCCTCATACGACATAACCGGTACCGCTAACGATGACTCTATCTATCTGGATATGACTGACGAAGATAACATTGTCTCTACCGGTGACGGCGACGATGAGATCTACGGTGGAACCGGTGACGAAGACCTCGACGGTGGAGCCGATGATGACTTAATCGAAGGTAACGACGGCGACGATACGATCAATGGTGGAGACGGTGACGATGACATCGTCGGTGGAGACGGCGCGGATACCCTTACCGGTGGCGCAGGCGTGGATATCTTCTACTACGATACTGTTACAGATTCGTCAA
>Ga0181587_10002873_pt1 | contig 14247 bp, 14 predicted proteins | sample 071ome_27_FD_132463 | JGI IMG/M metagenome (GOLD analysis project Ga0181587, IMG submission 132463) | Coastal salt marsh microbial communities from the Groves Creek Marsh, Skidaway Island, Georgia - 071409AT metaG (megahit assembly) | ecosystem: Environmental > Aquatic > Marine > Intertidal...
GAGTCCAGAGCCGAGAATTCTGTAGCAGCCACAAGGCGTGAAGCGGCCGAAAACCGGGCGAATCGCCCGGATAACCCGACATTCTCTCTGGTCGGGACTACTCGCATCGGCAACAAACAGAGCGTCATTGTTGCCCCCGACAGTGGCGACGCCATTGTGGTCAATCTGGATGCCAATGGTGAGGGGTCCATTCCCGATTATCCGGGATACCGTGTAATCGCCGCTGAGGCGGGGCAGGTATCCTTGCAAATACCAGGCTCAGCCAACTGTACCGAATTTCCCGAGCGTGGTGTCACCTGCAACGGTAATACTGCAACCATGCGATTGACCGTGGCAGAGGCGATAGTCGAACAACAACCTGTTGAGGAACCGGCCAGTGAATCGGAAGAAGATTTGATCGCCAATCCCGGTAACCCCTTTGAGCGTATCAGGGCCGCCCAGCAGGTTGATGGCTCAGCGCCTGTCAGACCCAATTCCCAACGCTTCCAACCCCGACGCATTGACCCGGCAGATGTACCTCCGGGCATGAGAGTGGTGTCTACACCATTCGGCGACAGGCTAGTGGAAAATTAATTGTCTGAAACGCTGGACTCGGATGCACAGGAGAACGCGACTGATAAGGTGGCGCCAACCGCTAGTCGCGAATCGTCAGGGCTCTCAATTGCGATAGTCAGTTACCACTCACCGCTCAGTGAACTGCAGCTCCTGTTGGATTCCTTGCTTGAAGCCATTGCCAGACTTCGGGAAGTTTTTTCACTCACTGACATTACTATATATCTCATCGATAATTCGCCTGAGGGCGAACTACAGCTCGATGAGTTTGCGGCGGTTTACGCTAAAGCCGATCAGGAGGAAGTCGCCATCGTACTGCTCCAGGGTCATGGCAATGTCGGGTATGGTGCTGCACATAACCTGGCTATAAATCGTACTGAAAGTACCTACCACCTGATACTTAATCCCGATGTGATTCTCGATCGTGAATGTTTGCATGCTGGCCTTGCATATATGCAATCACATCCCGAGGTGGCCATGGCCAGCCCCTTTGCCACGTCCCCCAACGGTGCCAAGCAATATCTTTGCAAACGTTATCCCTCAGTACTGGTATTCCTGTTGCGAGCATTGCCAAGTAGTCTGGCTCGTCTGCTGTTTGGTGCCTACCTCGATCGTTTCGAGATGCGGGAACTGTCCGAGTCGCAAGCTACCTCCAACATTCCCATAATCAGCGGTTGTTTTATGTTGTGCCAAACTGAGGCAATTAAAAAGCAGCATGGATTTAACGAAAATTATTTTCTGTACTTTGAAGATTTCGACCTGAGTCTCCGGGTTGGGAAAACATCACAGCTTGCCTACGTATCCACCATGAAAATCAGCCATGGTGGTGGCAACAGTTTTCGCAAGAGGTTGCGCCACATTCGATTATTCATGCGCTCGGGTTGGCGTTTCTTTAACACTCACGGTTGGCGGATCTGGTAATGATGGATTCCACCGACATTCTTATAACCGGTGCCAGCGGCTTTATAGGTAAGCAGCTTTGCAAGCATTTGCAGAGATCAGGATTGGATGTGCGGGCCTATGTGCGTGCATCAACCGTTTTGCCCGATTCGAACGGTTTAGAGATTGTGCATGGCGCCATCAATGACAGCAAGGCATTAACAGCGGCCATGGAAGGGGTCTCCAGTGTCATCCACCTGGCGGGAATTGCCCATGTGGATGGCATCAGGCATGAGACGATGGAGCAGGTAAATGTAGGTGGGACCGAGGCTGTGCTGGCAGCAGCCCGACAAGCCGGAGTTGCGCAGATTGTCTATGTCAGCAGCGCACTGGCCCAGGCTGCGGAGCGCCGGGAAAGCACAGCAACCGACTACGGCAGGAGCAAATGGCAGGCAGAGCAGCGTGTGCGTGAATGCCGCGAGCTAGCCCATTGTATTTTGCGACCGGTGAATGTCTATGGGCCGGGTATGCGAGGTAATCTGGGAAAATTTATCAGTTTGATCGGCCAGCACCGTATGCCACCCCTTCCGCCATCGACTGCACGCATGTCGCTGGTTAGCGTTAATGATGTCTGCCTGGCTATTGAGCGCGCCCTGCATGAAGAACAATACCAGGGCAAAACCTGGCTCCTCAGTGATGGCATCGAATACGCAATGTCCGCTATGGAAGAAGCCATTTATGTGGTCTGGGGCAGGTCAAAACCATCCTGGTATGTACCTCGTGTGCTACTATACTGCGCAGCTTTAGCCGGGGAATTGGGCAATCAAATTGTGCCAGGCTATTCTGGCCCGGGGCTAAGAAGTTATAGAAATTTGTTTCGCGATAGCCTGTTTGATAGTGAAAACAACTTGTCGAAAATTGACCTGCAATCTACGACATCGTTTTTTCAGGAATTGCCCGCGATCGTAGATCACATCAAATCGCATCAACAATAAAGTTATAGACGCGCACAGTTATTTCAGGATCAAGTATGACCAAAGGAATTATCCTCGCCGGGGGAACCGGCTCCCGCCTCCATCCCATGACAATCTCGTTGAGCAAACAGCTCATTCCAGTCTATGACAAGCCCATGATTTATTATCCTCTGTCCACGCTTATGCAGGCGGGAATTCGTGAGATCCTGATTATTACCACACCTGAAGACAGCGGTGCTTACCAGAATCTGTTGGGGGATGGCAGCACGTGGGGTATAGAAATTCAGTATGCTGTGCAACCCAGTCCGGATGGTCTGGCACAGGCATTTATCATCGGTGAAGAATTCATAGGGGACAGCCGGGTTTGCCTCATCCTGGGAGATAATATTTTTTACGGCAATCGTATCGAAGAAACCCTGCGCAGCGCCGTGGAGCAGGAGAATGGTGCATCAATATTTGCCTATTATGTGAATGATCCTGAGCGCTATGGCGTGGTTGTACTTGGCGAAGACAACACAGCCATAGATCTCGAAGAAAAACCGGTAGAGCCAAAATCCCATTACGCAGTCACCGGCCTGTATATGTACGACAATGATGTGATCGATATCGCCAAATCAATCAAGCCCTCACACCGTGGTGAGTTGGAAATCACCGATGTCAACAAGTCCTATCTGGCGCGCAGAGCATTGAAAGTAGAACTGTTCGATCGCGGCACGGCGTGGCTTGATACAGGTACAGTGCAATCTCTACTCGATGCGGCAAATTTCATCAGGGTGTTGGAAGAACGCCAGGGGCTAAAGATTGGCTGCCCGGAAGAAATTGCCTATCGGCAGAAATTCATTGATGCCGAGCAACTGCAGAAACTGGCATCAAACCTGAGTAAAAGCGGCTATGGCGAGTACTTGCTGCAGCTACTGGAAGATCGTTGATGAAGGTCACGCCTACTTCAATACCTGATTTGCTCGTGCTTGAACCAACCTTGCACGGAGACGAGCGGGGTTTCTTCATGGAAACATTTCGGGCGTCGTTTTTTGCCGATCAGAACATCGATCTGCAATTCGTGCAGGACAATCAGAGCAAGTCTGTCCAGGGCACTTTACGCGGACTGCATTACCAGCTGCAATTTCCCCAGGGCAAGCTGGCCCGCGTGATCGACGGTGAGATCTTTGATGTGGCGGTAGACCTGCGCAAACAGTCTGCTACCTTTGGCAAGTGGTATGGCCTGGTGCTGTCAGCCACCAATCACAAGCAGCTATGGGTTCCACCCGGTTTCGCGCACGGGTTTTACGTGCTCAGCGAATCAGCCCAGCTGGTATATAAATGTACTGACTACTATCACGCGGAAGACGACCACAGCCTGTTATGGAATGATCCTGTGCTGGGTATCGAATGGCCTTTACTGGACTCCTCACCGCTGCTTTCTGACAAAGATCGCCAGGCATCGCCGCTCGTCGATGCCCCTGTGTACCCGTGAACGAGCCGAGAATCGCAGTCACCGGAGGCCAGGGGCAACTTGGCCAAACCCTGCAATCTCTGGTCAAGCAATCAGAACTGTCGGCTCGCATAAGTATTCTTGCTCGCAGTGAGCTGGATATCGTTGACCTCAATGCAGTAAACCAGGTGCTGGGTGATATCAATCCCGATGTCGTTATCAATGGTGCCGCGTATACCGCTGTAGACAAGGCCGAGACAGAATCTGATCTGGCTTTTGCGGTAAACGCTACCGGTTGCGAAAATCTTGCACTATTTGCCCGAAAAAACGGCACATGGCTTATTCATATTTCCACGGACTTCGTTTTTGATGGAAAAGCCAACACGCCTTATATTCCGGAAAGCGCTACCGCACCGCTGGGGGTTTATGGCGCAAGCAAATTGGCCGGAGAACGAGTATTAGTGCGGGAAAATGCGGAACAAACAACTATAGTAAGAACGTCGTGGTTGTATTCGGAATATGGTCATAATTTCGTAAAAACCATGTTGCGGCTCATGGAAGAAAAGGAAGAGCTGGGCATCGTCGATGACCAGATGGGTTCCCCAACTTCCACGCATTCGCTTGCCCGGTTATTACTCACCATGGCCAGGCATGCTGCCCAACCCGGCATTTATCACTGGAATGACGGTGGCGCAATCACTTGGTTTGAGTTCGCTAAAAGCATCAGGCAATTCGGACTAGAGCTGGGATTGCTTGAAAACCCGGCTCACCTTACACCTATCTCTACGGCCGACTATCCTACTCCCGCAACTCGCCCGGCTTACAGTGTCTTGAGCCGGCAATCGACAATTGATACATTCGGTGTCCGCCCCAGTAACTGGAGCGACGAGCTTCGATCCGTTCTCAATGCTCTGAGGTAATCAAACAACACGTATGGCAAATCTTTTAATTACTGGTGGCGCCGGTTTTATTGGCTCCAATTTTGTACAGTACTGGCGCAGCAAAAATCCAGCGGACCAGATCACTGTGCTCGACGCTTTGACCTATGCAGGGAATCTGGAAAACCTTGAACATTTGATTGATAAGGGCGAGATAAATTTTGATCAGGGCTCAGTGTGTGATTTTGAACGTGTATGCGAAATTCTGGAGCGTGACAAGATCGATACGCTTGTGCATTTTGCTGCCGAGAGTCATGTGGATCGTTCAATTCTAGGTCCTGATGCGTTTATCGATACCAATATTATTGGCACCTATACCTTGCTCAAGGCGGCCAAAAAAGTCTGGCTCGATGATGGCGTAGCAGCAGGTCATTTTCATCACGTTTCCACTGATGAGGTTTACGGCACGTTAGCCGCCAGTGACCCGGCGTTTTCAGAAACGACACCTTATGCGCCCAATTCGCCTTATGCTGCCAGCAAGGCGGCGTCGGATCATCTGGTCAGAGCCTACCATCACACCTATGGCCTGCGGGTAACGACCAGTAACTGTTCCAATAATTACGGACCTTACCATTTTCCGGAAAAACTGATTCCCTTATGTTTGCTGAACATTCTTGATGGCAAGTCTTTGCCGATCTATGGCGATGGTAAACAGGTGCGAGACTGGCTTTACGTTGACGATCACAGTCGGGGTATTGAACTGGTGATCAAGAGTGGCAAGCCTGGAGAGACTTATAATATTGGGGGCAATAATGAATGGGCCAATATCGATGTTATCAAACTACTCTGCAGTATTGTCGATTCACGGTTTAGCGCCGCGCCTGAGCTGGCGGAACGCTTTCCCGCTTCGCCCTGCGCCAAAGGCAGCAAAGCGGAATCACTGATTACATTCGTGGCCGATCGTCCCGGGCATGATACGCGCTATGCCATTGATGCAAGCAGAATTACATCAGAATTGGGCTACGACCCTCAGGAAAGTTTCGAGTCAGGATTGAATAAAACTGTCGACTGGTATTTGAGTCACGAAGACTGGTGGCGCAAAATATTGCATAAGGCCAGCCTGCAGTAGTAATGGGCAGCCCTTGCTTGGCTCTATTTATAATAGTCAGGAACCCAATGATTCGAATTCAGCTGCAATTATCCCGTTGCCTGCTTCTTGTAACAGCTTGCCTGTCAACACAAGTCTTGGCCTATGAGTTCCTGGGTAATCGCTGGCCAAATGCCAGCATGGAATTCCGATTCGATATCCCTGGCGTTGCCTTTTCAGGGGTGACCTGGAATGCTGCGTTAGTCGATGCGCTGGAAGAATGGAACGACTCAACCCGGTTTACTTTCAGCTATCAGCAGCAGAATGTGGATCCCTGTCTCAGCGATAACCTGAATGGTATTGCTTTCACGGACGATCGCTGTGGCATCGAGTTTGGTAAAAACACGCTTGCCGTAACAATCCGTCGCTTTGAATCCGTAGTTCTGGGTCCGCCTGCGATTCGTGAATCAGATATCATCATTAACAGTACAGAAGATTTCGATATTTACGACGGGAATCTCATCCAACTCGGTACGGCGGGTTTGGATTTTAGACGTATCATGTTGCATGAACTTGGGCATGTGCTGGGGCTGGATCACGAGAGTAATGTAGTGGCGATAATGGCGCCCATAATAGGAAATCTGGACCGTTTGCAGGAAGATGATATCGCCGGGGCCGATGATCTTTACGATCCTGCTCCCGCGTGTCCGGTTCAACTATTGAAGTATGGCCAGGTGTCCAATGAGCTCACTGCAATTGATTGCAAAGTTAACGAACTTTACAAAGGCGGCACAGATGACAGTCCGATCGACCTGTATCAATTATCGATATTGCATGATGCTGACTACAGCTTTGCAATGAACTCAGCTTTGTTGGATTCGGTATTACTGATGGCCGATGAGAATTTGAACATTCTCGCTTTCGACAGTAAGACCGAATCAGATTGCAACTCGACACTCGATGTGAGTCTCACACCAGGGACCTACTATCTGATGGCCAATACTTTTGTTGAAGTAGCCAACCCGACATGCGAGCTCACAGGCAGTTATGATCTGTTGAGCCAGTATCAATCCAGCCAGTTTATTTCCTTGTCCGGATCGGAAAAACTAAGCGGTGGACCAGGCTTCGGTATATTCAGTGGTGGGATCAGCGCCGATTCGGGCACCAGTTTCGGCAATGTGTTTGCTTCAACTGATGCAGTTAATATTGACGCTCACATCGAGATAGATGAACAGCATCAGGGCCAGGCCGGATTCCTGGTCGTGGCAGCATTAATCGGACAGGAAATTTATCTGATGAATAGCCTGGGCCAGTTCATACTATTTAACCCGGCTACAGATTCTGTGTTTCACGCGCTGGACAAAATACTGGCTGAAGAAGAAGCGCTGAACCTGATATCGGGGTTGGTGCCCGCAGCATTGGGGATAAACGAAATCTCGGTGGATTTTGCGGTAGGCTACGGACTGCAGAATGATCCGGCGGAGCTGTATTTCCACCAGGTACCGCTGAACTTGACGGTTATTCCCTGAAAAGCCGGTCTCAGGCTCATCAGGCAGTAAATAGTGGGAAACCTGCTGTCAATCGCGGCCTTGAATGTGTTTCAGACCCTCGGAAATATCGGTATAATCGCTTCCTCAAAATAGCTGCGACGGGCCATCCGGGCTCTCTACCCAGCATAAAATCACGATTTAAGGAGTTTTGTTGTGCATTCAACTGGCACAAAATCATACCTGCGACTTAGCTTAGTCGGTTCTGCGCTAGCCCTGATCCTGTCTTCAGGAGCGGTGCTTGCCCAGTCTGTAGAAGACAATCTTCGACCTGTGGGCCAGGTTTGCCTGGCTGACCAGCCCTGTGTGGGTACCGCACGTAATGGGGCTGCTTCCGAAAGCTCTCCTGTGGCCGAGACCGCCACTGCAGCGGTAGAGGATGTCGCTGAAGAAGTGGCGGAGGCTGTAGCCCCTGCGAGCGAATTTGATGTCCAGGCCGCCTATCAAATGAGCTGTTTTGCCTGTCACGGTACTGGCGCAGCTGGTGCACCCAAGCTGGGCGATGCTGCAGTTTGGGAAGAAAGAATGGCAAAAGGCATGGATGCGGTAATGGCTAATGTCATCAATGGGCTGAATGCCATGCCCGCGCGAGGCCTGTGTTTTAATTGTACTGATGACAACTTGCGTACACTGGTCGAATATATGGCAGCGCAGTAACCAAGATTCATAATTGAATAACCTGATAGATTAAATGAGTCCACATAGGAGCATTATTGTGTTGAATTTGAAAAAAGCGTCACTTCTTACTTTTATAAAGGTGACAGTTTTAGCAGTATCTACCCTGTTCGTTTCTGCGAATATGGCTGATGAAGAAAAAATCGTACAACTGGCGCAGCTTAGCGACGGTTTTACTCCAGAAGCAACTTACATGCAGTTCTGTTTCGCCTGTCATAGCACTGGCGCAGCAGGCGCACCAAAAGTAGGTCCTGGCAACAAAGCAGCCTGGGATGAGCGTCTGCAGAAAGGTCTGGATGCAGTGGTAGCTAATGCTATCAGTGGCTTGAACGCCATGCCGGCAAGGGGTATATGCATGACCTGTACTGATGATGAAATTCGCGCTCTGGTCGAATACATGATCGCCAGCAGCACTGAGTAAGCAAAGCAAGACTGATATTCGAAAATGGGCTGGCGACAGCCCATTTTTTTTGCCTGCGATTTGTAGAATCGCTCCACGGTTGACTATAACTAGGGCTGTTGGAATCACTTAACTTCTGAACTACCGGAGCAACTGTTGATGCGCGCCGCACCAGCCTTGTGCTGCTGCCTGATTGTCATCCTTGCGGCTAATGTGTCATGGCGTTAGCCAGATTGTATTCATGTGCCGCGCTGGGAGTGGCCGGGATCAGGGTCACAGTAGAAACCCATTTGTCTAATGGCTTGCCGGGTTTTGCCATTGTCGGTTTGCCGGAAACCGTTGTAAGGGAAAGCAAGGAACGGGTGCGCAGCGCCATTCTTAATTCCGGCTTCGAATTTCCTTCACGCAGGATTACCATCAACCTTGCCCCTGCTGACATACCGAAAAGCGGTGGGCGCTACGACCTTGCCATCGCGCTTGGTATTCTGCAGGCATCGAGGCAGTTACCCAGCGCAAGCGCAGACTCCGCACCACCTATGGTGTTGGGTGAACTCAATCTTGCCGGTAAGGTCTGCCGGGTTCCCGGGGTATTGCCTGCGCTGGTGAAGGCCCGCGCCAATAACCAGCCCATCTTTGTTCCCGCCGCCAATGCGCCGGAGCTGGCGCTGCTGGATTATGCCGCTGCCAGGCAGGTGGAATCCCTTGCACAGGCCGTAGCGCTGCTGCAGGCAGAGGCAAATGGTGATGATCTGGCATTGACTCCATCAGGGGCAACCGTGCCAACCGACCTGACATCTAACCTTGCCCCTCATCGTGATGGCCCAGGCCCGGCAGATATCAAAGGACAATGGCGTGCCAGGCGAGCGATCGGTATTGCTGCGGCAGGCGCACACAACCTGTTGATGGTTGGCCCGCCCGGCAGTGGCAAGACGTTGCTGGCGAATTGCCTGGTTAATTTGCTGCCTGCGCTTTCTCGCGCCGAGGCGCTGGAAGTTGCCACTATCCATTCAATTGCCAATCTGCCGGTACAGCAGGCCAGCGATTATTTCATCCCGCCATTCAGGGCGCCCCATCATTCGGCAAGTACAGCAGCGCTGGTCGGTGGTGGTCATAAATTGAGCCCCGGTGAAATAACCCTGGCCCACCAGGGCATACTGTTTCTGGATGAGCTGACAAAATTCAATTCCCAGGCCCTGGAGGCTTTGCGTGAGCCGTTGGAAGCGGGCGCTATTACTATTAGCCGAGCTAATTATCGGGAGACTCTGCCGGCACAATTTCAGCTAGTGGCTGCAATGAATCCCTGCCCCTGTGGCCACTGGGGTGATGTGCGCCAGGAATGCCAGTGTGGCACCATGGCAATTCAACGCTATCTCGGAAAACTTTCCGGGCCGCTTCTGGACCGTTTTGACCTGATCATAGAAGTGCCGGCGCTGACTGCACAGGAATTGCTGTTACCTGAAGCCGTGCCAGTTGATGAAACAGCATTGCGCACGGAAATTCAGCGTACGCGCAAACTACAGTTGGATGGTAGAGGCACACTGAATAGCCGGCTCAGTGCCAGGGAGTTCAGCAAGCACTGCAAACTGGGGAAACAACTACAGCAACATCTGGCACAGGTGCTGGATAAACTCGGCATGTCGGCGCGAGCCAGCCATCGCATCATTCGTGTGGCACGGACTATCGCCGATCTTGATTCGTCAGATGTGGTGAGCAAGACTCACCTGGAAGAGGCAGTGTTGCTGCGCCGGTTTCAGCTCAAACGCATCAAATAGAAAGCGTAGGCTAAAGGGTCAGAGTTAGAATACAGTATTTACTCCCCACCAAAGGCTATTGGAACAACGTAGAATACAATTATAATTCAATCGTTCGCGAACGATAGGTACAATTCAAATTGCCACAGCGCTGGCATTGTCGCGGCTACTGGGGAAACAACCTGGTTTGATATTTCGCCGACTATTGAAGTGGCGCTATATTGTAAAAGTTACTGTTGCATAAGCAGAGTCGTAAGTCAGCAAGAGATGCCTTGGAAGAATATGACCAAGTTACTAAGTTATCAGTCTCCCCTTTCCACTTATTTGCCCATGAAACGAATCCGAAATTACAGTTTATGGTTGACGATATTGTGGTCACTGAGCGCCTGCAGCTCCAGTGATGACTCCATTGTTGATACTTCCCTGAACGTTATCACGTTTAACATACGCTACAACAATCCCAATGACGGCGAACACGCCTGGCCCAATCGTAAAGATCACGTAGCCAGTGTTATTCGCTTTCATCAGGCAGACATCATCGGTATGCAGGAAGCATTGCGCGGGCAAATCGATGATCTTCAAAAAATTCTCCACGGTTATGGCTGGCTTGGTGTCGGCCGAGACGATGGTAAAGACGCAGGCGAGTTTTCACCAATTTTTTATAGGCAGGACAAATTCAAGGTGGTAGACAATGGCACATTCTGGCTGTCTGAAACCCCAGATATTGCAGGAAGCAAGAGCTGGGACGCAGCAATTACACGCATTGCGAATTGGGCGGTTCTGGAGACACTAGACACTCAACAACAGCTTTTAGTAATGAATATCCACTTCGATCATCGAGGAGAGCAAGCTCGAACCAAAAGTGCGGAGTTGATTACCCAAAGAGTTCGGCAATTGTCTGGTGGCCGCCCTGTAGTCATTACGGGAGATTTTAACGTGCCACCATCTGCTGATGCCTATAAAACAATGACCGAGACCTATGCTGACAGCTACTTGAAGTCAAAAACTTTACCGCATGGGCCAGAGGGGACATTCGGTGGTTTTACAGTCGGGGAATCAGAAAACAACCGGCGTATTGATTACGTGTTTGTTTCCAATGCCATTGAGGTCCTGCGCTATGCCGCGCTCAGCGACCAGTGGAACGGCACATATCCATCTGATCATCTGCCAGTGATGGTTGAAATAAAAATCAAAGGGCTAAAGGCGAGATAAAGGGTCAGGAATAAAGGGGTCAGAGTAAAAATACAGTAGTTATTATTTTCAGCAGATCGCCTCTCGTCCACAGATGAGTTTAACTAGGTTACTAAATTTTCAATGTCCTTTTTCCAATTCCGCCAGTCGTTGCTCCAGCTCGGCAATGCGTTGTTCCATGCGCGCCACCGCCGCCTCGCTCGCAGCGAACTCCTCCCGCGTCAACAGATGCATTTCCTTGAAACCTTTTTGCAGGGTTTGCTCCATTTTGGTGCGCAGCTCCTGCCCAAGCTGTGCTGATTGGGGCAGGATGGCTGCCAGCCGGTCGACCAGTTCCTTGATATTGTCAGGACTCCGCATAAATCACTTCCGCTCTATAGAATAAGTGGCCCAGTTTAACACTGGTCGTTGCCATTTACCGACGCCATGGTCGGTCGCATATGGCCTGTTATCCCGGCCCTGGCTGATGCAGACTGATTCAATTCAGTGCATTGCACATAAATAGTGCACAAAAATGGCTGAAAACCGCGTGCCCGCACCCGCAAAGCCCCGTCATTCCGGTCACTGTCCGAGTAATCCTACTTCGGCCTGATCTTTCCAATTCTAATCCTCTGATTTTATTCACTAATTTACAATTGGCATGACCCGTGCATATTCGGTCAATGCATAAAGCTGCGTCAGAAGTATGAAATCAAGGGGAAACATCTTAAGGAGCAAACAATGAAGTTAGTCACGGCTATTATCAAGCCATTCAAACTGGACGATGTCCGCGAGGCTTTGTCCGAGATAGGAGTACAGGGTATTACCGTCACCGAAGTTAAAGGATTTGGCAGACAGAAAGGCCATACCGAGTTGTACCGCGGTGCGGAGTATGTAGTGGATTTTTTACCGAAGGTAAAACTGGAAGTCGCTATTGCTGACAGCTTACTCGATCAGACACTGGAAGCCATCACCAAAGCGGCCAACACCGGCAAGATTGGCGACGGCAAAATTTTCGTCACAGATCTGGCTCAGATCATTCGTATCCGTACGGGTGAGACTGGGGAAGAAGCAGTTTAAGCCAACAATATTTAATCGCTTAGGGTCGGTAAAAATAAGACCTATTTCGGAGGTACAAGGTGCAAGACCAAATATTTGAATTGCAATATGCAATGGACACATTTTATTTCTTAGTCTGTGGCGCACTCGTCATGTGGATGGCAGCAGGATTCGCCATGCTCGAGGCGGGACTTGTTCGCAGCAAGAACACCACAGAAATTCTGACGAAGAACGTCGCCCTGTTCGCAATTGCGTGCACGATGTATCTGGTGTGTGGATACCAGATCATGTATGACGGTGGCTATTTTCTGTCTGGCGTAACTACAGTTGCAGGAATGGACGACGCGGCTATCGCAGAAATCCTCGCTGCATCCAATGAAGCAGGCTTTGGTGACATGGGTGAATACTCTGGCGCTTCTGACTTCTTCTTCCAGGTTGTATTCGTAGCAACCGCCATGTCAATCGTATCAGGCGCAGTTGCTGAGCGTATGAAGCTGTGGGCCTTCCTTGGCTTTGCAGTTGTTATGACCGGTTTCATCTATCCTATGGAAGGTAGCTGGACCTGGAATGGCGATTCTGTCTTCGGTCTGTTTGAGCTGAGCTACTCCGACTACGCTGGTTCTGGCATTGTTCACCTTGCGGGTGCTGCTGCAGCCCTGGCTGGTGTAATCGTGCTTGGCCCACGCAAAGGCAAGTACAAAGCGGACGGCACTATCATGGCCATCCCTGGTGCAAATCTGCCACTGGCTACCCTGGGTACTTTCATCCTCTGGTTGGGCTGGTTTGGATTCAATGGTGGTTCTACATTGAAGCTGGGCGGTATCGGTGTTGCCAACGAAGTCGCGAACGTGTTCCTGAACACTAACGCAGCGGCTGCAGGTGGTTTGATTGCTGCTCTGATCGTCGCGCGCCTCATGTTTGGCAAAGCTGACCTGACCATGGCCCTTAACGGTGCGCTGGCTGGCCTGGTTGCTATTACTGCTGAGCCTGCTGATCCAACTCCATTGCTTGCTACTCTCATCGGCGCTGCCGGTGGTGTGATCGTAGTATTCAGCATCGTGTTCCTGGACAAGATCAAGATAGACGATCCTGTAGGTGCGATCTCTGTACACGGTACTGTGGGCATCTGGGGCATCTTCGCGGTATTGCTGTCCGATGCAGATGCAACATTCGGCGGTCAGCTTGTTGGTATGTTAACCATCTTCATCTGGGTATTTGTCACCAGCATCATCGTCTGGTTTGCGCTGAAGGCCATCATGGGCGTTCGGGTAAGCGAAGAAGAGGAAGCAGAAGGTGTCGACCTATCCGAATGTGGAATGGAAGCTTACCCGGAGTTTGTGACTCAGTAGGGTACAACTCCAATTTATTAACAATAACTCTCCCTTTACGTAGTCTTTACGTAATCGCGCCTCTGGCAACAGAGGCGCTTTTTTTTGCTCACGATTTCTGTGCCAGCAAAATTCTCACAGCCTATTCAGTAGTGAAGTGTTTTCCTCCAAGGAATTAACTGCCGTAAATGATAACCAGTTAACAACGAGTGACACTAATTGACCCATTGCGTCGCTTTTGTGAGCTTACTCACGCTGTAGCAACCCTGAATAGAGATACAGTGAGCGCCATGGAACTGACACCGAAAATTGAGAACGCAGGCAACATCCTGAAGCTGGAAAGCAAAGAGCTGGCATTGGGGATGTTTGTCTCAGAACTGGATCGCGCCTGGAAAGACACGCCTTTCCCCGTGGGAGGATTTCATTTGCGCAATAGCGATGACATTCAGCTATTGGGCAAGATGTGCAAGTTTGTATACATCGACATCAATCGCGGAGCCGTGCCTCGCAAAGCC